>VFSW01000395.1_pt1 | contig 63553 bp, 65 predicted proteins | sample 5358111 | NCBI WGS metagenome assembly VFSW01 (sample SAMN11554181, study PRJNA540505) | mine drainage metagenome | isolation source: sediment from site ElyBrook_90M | place: USA: Ely Copper Mine, Vershire, VT | collected 2017
CTCTGGTAAATATTTCCCATGAATTGATCTTCTGTCATTTTGATATCACCGTACAGTTGTCATTAGCAATGGCTTTTGATATTGGGTTTTCTCTCTGACCGCTTGCAACTAGTGCCTGCTTTACGCCCATCTCTATTGCTTCTGTAGCGGCTAGTATCTTCTTTTCCATTCCAAATCCTATCTTTGGAAGCATCGCCTTGGCTTCATCAAGTGATAACCTTGTTACTAGTTTCCCATCCATCAAGAGACCGTCCACATTGGTAAGAAACAGGATTTTATCTGACTGCATCTTACCTGCAACATAAGCTGCTGCCCTATCACCATCAACGTTTAGGAAATCAAACTCCTCACTTGTGGCAATAGGTGAGATTACCGGTACATATCCGTGGTCTAGGATTATTTTGATAAGGCTAGAGTTGATCTCGCGTATCTTACCAGTATATCCACCGTCAATTATCATTTTTCTTCCCTTTTCATTCATGACAATTAGTTTCTTTTTTCTCTCTGCCTGAATTATCTTGCCATCAATACCTGAAAGACCCACTGCGTTGATTCCATTCTTCTGCAGCATTCCGACTATTATTTTATTTATCTTTCCTGACATCACCATGGTAAAAATTTCTGCAGTCTCCTTGTCAGTATACCTACTCTTGATGCCACCTGGTGATACTATGAATTTTTGTTCTTTGCCAAGAGCTTCTGAAATCCTTGTCACCTCCTTGCCTCCTCCATGGACAAGAATTATCTTCTCATGCTCTGAGACTTTTTTCAAGTCTGATATAGTGGAGGGATGTAGACCATCAACCACACTTCCTCCAATTTTTATTGTAATCATCTTTTCACACAGGAGTTAGCGGAGAATACGCCAGACCTTCCATCTCATTGAATCCTGACATCACGTTCAGGTTTTGTATGGCAGAACCTGCTGCACCTTTCATTAGATTGTCTGATGCTGATAATACTACTAGTCTATTGTTGTCTTCATCGATGTCAAATCCTACATCGCAAAAGTTGGAGCCCACCACAAATTTCGGATCAGGAAACTTGTAGAATCCTTTCTTGTCGCGGATTAGCCTTATGAACCTCTCATTTTGATATTGCTCACGGTATATCTTCCATATGTCCATCTCTGTTACTTCTTTTGTGAGAAACGTGTGGTTTGTACATAAAATTCCTCTTACAATATCCACTGCATGTGGACTCATTGATATCTTGATCTTCTTTCCAGCTGCCTGGCTTAACTCCTGTTCGATCTCGCCTGTATGTCTGTGTTTTGTTGGCTTGTACGGTCTGACAACACCAGATCTCATGGCGTGATGAGTTCCTGCCTCAGAACCAGCTCCAGCCCCGGAAGAGCCTATCTTGGAATCTACTATGATATGCTCTGTATCTATGATTTCTTTTTTTACTAGTGGATATAGTGCCAGAATTGATGTAACTGCCATGCATCCTGGACATGACACTATCTGCGCTTTTTTGATCTCTTCTCTGTGAAGTTCTGGGACTCCAAATACTGACTTTGAAAGATAGTCTGGATGTGTATGTTGCCAACCATACCATTTGTCATAGTCTGAAGCATTGTGTAATCTATAATCTGCACTCAAATCAATTACTTTCATTCCTCTATCGTACAGCTCTTTTACAATATCTACTGCTGTACCATGTGGTACAGAAGTAAATATCAAGTCGCACTTGTCTGACAACTTGTCATAATTTAATTCTGAAAAAGTTAGATCAATGAATCCCTTGAGACTTGGTTGAACTCTGGAAATGTATTCTCCAACATGCTGTCTTGAAGTGACTGTTGTAATCTCAACTTTTGGGTGACTAATAAGCAGCCTGAGAATCTCTCCTCCGACATATCCTGATGCTCCTATTACTCCTATTCTCATAAGTGATCTCCTAGCATAACATGGTATAATTTAAACTCTAAAATTTTCTAAACTCTATTTTATCTGACAGTTAAATTAACTGCGTACTCTACAATTTCTTTGGGAATGTTACGTTTAGCAACCTTTGCTAGTCCTTTAAACTCTACAGTGTTATTGACTTCGTGAACCACAAATCCTCTTTTTTCATCTTCCATTATGTCAATTCCAAGAATTCCACCACCTACGGCTTTTGATGCTTTCATGCAAACATCTTCTAATTCCTTGGTTATCTCACAAGGCACAGGTTCTGCACCCAAAGCAATATTTGTCTTAAATCCACCAGTCGAAGTCCTGTACATTGCGGCTATTACCTGATCTCCCACGGAAATTACGCGTATATCTCTGGGTGGCCTCTTTACTGCTTCTTGCAGATAAAATATTCTGTCGAGTGGGCCGTCAGTTATCTCTCTTACCTCTAAAATTGCATCAGCTGTCTCTCTATCCTTTAGTAGTATCACACCCCTTCCCCAACTTCCTATGATTGGTTTTATGACTAGTGGATATCCTTGTCTGTCAAGTGTTTCTACTGCAGACTCGGACGAAAATGAAAAGTAAGTCTTTGGGGTGGGGACATTATGTTTCTTTAGCAGAAGGGATGTAAACATTTTATTTCCACAATTATTTGCGACCTCTAACCTGTTGAATACTGGAACATCAAGAAATTCTAGACATGCTGTAAAATGCAAGCCACGGAAATAACTGACGCATCTTTCTAGTACTACGTCCCCAAAATCAAAATCACTTTTCTTGCTTTCTGTACTGATGTTTGTTGTCTTTGCGTCTATCATCTTTGTATCATGTCCGAGCTCTATTGCTTTTTCCATTAGCATTTTCTCCTCTAGTCTTACTCTATCGAACACGATACGGAATTTGGGCATTTACTCTCCCCAATCTTCGCCTACTTTTTCAGCATGCTTTAGTTCGCACACGCTACCGTTCTTTGAAGCAATCTCAAAATCTGCCCCGCAATCAGGACAAGATATTATTTCTCCAACACTTGCATCATCTGGAATTTTTAAATTTGCATCACATTCTGGGCATTTCATTCTTTGATTTTTCACCTCTTTTTTAGTAATTTATTAGCTTCTGTTGATTGGAGTCCCCATAATTCTACAAATCCTTTTGCAAGAGTCTGGTCGAAAGTGGAACCTGAACCATACGTTGCTAAATCATGACTGTACAATGAATAATCTGATTTTCTCCCAACAACCCTAAGACTTCCTTTGAACATTTTCAGTTTTACAGTTCCGCTAACCCTTTTTTGGGACGCATTGATAAACATATCTAAATCTGTTTTTAGAGGATCTTGCCATAGTCCAGAATATACCAGCCATGACCATTCTGAATCAACCATTGCCTTGAACTTTAATTCGTGTTTTGTGAGAACCATTTTTTCTAGATCGGTATGCGCCTCAATTAAACACAGAGCAGCAGGCGTCTCATACACTTCACGAGATTTTATTCCAACCACTCTGTCTTCTATATGATCAACTATTCCTATGCCTGACGCTCCAGCCTTTTTGTTGATGTATTCGATTAGTTCAATTGGTTTTAGGCTTTTGCCATCTATTGCCACAGGCACTCCTTGGCTGAACTTGATTTCCAAGTATTGTGGTCTGTCTGGCAGGTTCTTGGTCTTGACCCAGATGAACGCATCATCTGGAGGTTCTGTATATGCGTCTTCCAACTCTCCGCCCTCGATTGCCCGTCCCCATAGGTTTTGGTCTATGCTGAACCTTTTTGCTGCAGTATCTATCTGTATTCCATGCTTTTTTGCAAATTCTAATTCCACATCACGAGTAAGGTTGAGATCTCTAATGGGAGCTATGATTGGAAGGACAGAACATGATCGCATAGTGACATCAAATCGCACTTGATCGTTTCCTTTTCCAGTACAGCCATGGGCCAATGCCTCGGCATTTTCTTTTTTGGCGATCTCTACAACTTTTTGCGCAATGAGTGGTCGTGCAAGAGCAGTCGCAAGGCAATATTTCTTTTGGTATAATGCATTTGCTTTGATTGATGGTAAAATGAAGTCAGTTACAAATTCATTTCTTGCATCAATGTTATAGTGCCTTATAACTCCGAGTTTTTTTGCCTTGGCTGTAATCTTTTTCAGATCGTCGCCTTGTCCAACATCGACTGTAATGGTAACAACATCTAAGTTGTGTTTTTCTTGTAGGTATTTTACGACGACGGATGTATCCAATCCGCCAGAGAAAGCTAAAACTGCCTTTCCTTTCATTGAGGTTTTCTGTGATCAGATTTTAGCATTTATCTTTTATGATCTTCCATCTTGCTTGCTTTGTCTTGGTAAAAAATCACAAATTATTTTTCTAATGCATAAGACATATCTAATTAGTCCAAGCTAAAATTCGAACACTATTTAACCATAATATTATAACGCTGTTATATGAAAATAACCCGGTTTGTGTATGTCTATTACAATACGTGGTTTGGCAAATACTGGTAGAGGATTATAGGCAATGACCAAACTTCAGGCAAAAAACATTGTAAAGCACTTTGATCATAACGGCACTTCTGTACTTGCTCTGGATGGCGTAAACTTGGATGTACAAGAAGGTGATTTTGTATGTATCGTGGGACCATCTGGTTGTGGCAAGTCTACTTTTTTGAATATTTTAGCTGGACTTGAAAAACCTGATGGTGGAGAAATTCTGCTCAATGGAAAACCGATCTACCTACCGGGGCCTGATAGAACTATGATATTCCAAGAAGGTGCGCTCTTTCCATGGCTTAAGGTAATCGATAATGTAGAATTTGGATTGAAAATAGCAGGAATTCCAAAGGACGAACGCAGACAAATCTCACAACGATATCTTGACATGATGCAGTTGACAAAATTTGCAGATTCATACATTTATCAACTCTCAACTGGAATGAAACAAAGAGTTGCAATAGCAAGAGCTCTTGCTTTGGATCCGGAAATTTTACTTATGGACGAACCATTTGCTGCTCTTGATTCGCAAACAAGAGATTTGCTATTGGTGGAACTACAATTAATTTGGGAAAGAACAAAAAAAACCATACTTTTTGTAACGCATAACATAGAAGAGTCTGTCGTATTAGGAAATAGAGTTGAGATATTCAAACACAGACCATCTAAAATAAAAAAAGAAATCATAATAGATTACAGAAGACCACGATTGGCTGAGGACGAAAATCTCCGTAAGTATCAACATGAAATTATTCAAGAGCTAAAGAGCGAAATTATTGAGCAAAAGAAGGCCGGTGATTAGTTCTGACAAAAAGAATCACAGTAAAAAGAATCATGTTCTATGTTGGACTTGTCATAGTCTGGCAACTAGTATCTTCATCTCATTTTTTTTCTGAGCAAGTGATCCCATCTCCACTTGAGGTTGGCAAAGCATTGATGATGGGTGTGAAAGACGGAAGCTTGGTGTATGGTATTGCAACTAGCATGTGGAGGTTAATTGTAGGGCTTGCAATTGCTATAGCAGGTGGCACAGTACTTGGTATATTTATTGCCAGATATGAAACTGTTAATCAGACAATAGGATCATTACTTCTTGGTTTACAATCGATACCATCTGTAGCGTGGGTACCATTGGCATTTCTGTGGTTTGGTAAGACAGATGGGGGCGTAATATTTGTAACAGCAATTGGAGCTCTGTTTGCTGTAGCCATAACCACTCATTCTGGAATAAAAAGTGTGCCTCTTGAATTTATAGCAGCTGGCAAGAATATGGGAGCTAGTGGACTGCAACTTATAACAAGTGTAATTATACCTGCATCATTTCCACATTTAATTTCTGGTTTCAAACAAGGATGGTCATATGCATGGAGGGGGGTCATATCTGCCGAAGTCATTTTTTCTGTGTTGGGATTAGGTTCTTTACTCAACTTGGGTACTAAAGAAAACAACATATCTCAAGTGATAGCCATTTTGATTGTGATAATGTTCATAGGAATTCTGGTAGATGAATTTGTATTCAAAAGACTTGAAAGAAGTGTTATGTCAAAATGGGGTCCATGATAACAATGATTCATTTGTTGATTGTTTCTTGCTAAAGGTTCCGCAGTACTTCAAGTGCAACCTTGAAATCATTTGGAGAGCTTAAAAGCACATCACCTGCAATTTTATGAATCTCTTTTACAAATCTTACCATGTCATTGCTGTACTCTGACCAGTCTAGGTTAAGCATTTGTGCTGATTTTTGGTTAAGATCTGATGCTAACAGTATACATGGTATTATCCTAAACCCTTGCGGTTTTAGCTTGTCAACTATGGTTGTTACCTGATCAATAGAACTTATGACCTGGGTGAAAAACCCCTTTGGTTGGGCCTCTATTTTTTTGTGAATCTTGTCAAAGTCAGGGTTACCGGAAATTGAAAGATAAAGATCAATCCTTTCTCCAAACCCCTGCTCGTTGAATTGCTTTACAACCTCACTTGGAATCAGCTTGGAATCCTTGGGGCCTGTAGGTGGTGGGTCTCCCTTGACTATCAGAACACCATTCAAGTCCAAAAGTATTGCATCACAGATGGTTTGTGTAATCGAAGTATGGTTTCTGTCTCTCACTCGAACACTTGCAGTGATCTTTATTTTGTTATTGGAATTTTTAATGAAAAACCCCGCCGTTATGGGCGATATCCTTGGAATCCCAAGAACAGAATCTGTCACATGCATGCCATCACATATCTTCCCTATCTCAACTGATTTTAATTTGAACCTATTAACAGATTCCTGTAACTCACTATGTGAAAGTATTCTATTCTGTATTACCTTGGGTGGATTTAGCTCATAAATTATCGCCATAAAAGAGTGTCACGACTACTTGATTATAACCTTTGAAGGCAGTTAACATATGACAATGCAAAAGAAAATTAATAGATTGAAAACCACCAACACTTACTGTTGGTAACGAAGATCCCTCTTGTAGAACTGATGAAGCAAAAGATAGTGCTCCTTGATGGAGCCATGGGGACAGAGATTCAAAAATTAAATCCACAGTCGGAAGATTTTCCAGACGGCAAGGACGGCTTCAACGATGGTCTATCTTTTACAAGGCCTGACTGGATAAAAAACATACACAGAAGCTATCTCAAGGCAGGTGCAGATTGTATCGAGACTAATACCTTTGGTTCAAACAAGCTCAAGCTTGAGGAATATGGTTATGGAGATAAAACATTAGAGTTTAATAAAAAAATTGCAGAGCTTGCAGTTGATGTCACAAAAGAGTTTTCTGACACACCACTATATGTAGTAGGTTCAATGGGCCCAACTGGCTTTTTACCAAGCTCAAATGATCCATCGCTTGGACAAATACCGCTTGAAAAGATAAGGGAAGCATTTGAGATCCAAGCAGAGGGTCTTATCTTGGGTGGAGTAGACGCATTGCTAATTGAGACAAGTCAAGACATCTTGGAGGTAAAGATGGCAATAGAAGCATGTCATGATGCCATGAAAAAGACAGGAAAAAAAGTTCCAATCATTGCAAATGTGACGCTAGACAAGTATGGTAAGATGTTGCTTGGGACAAATATTCAGGCAGCATATACAACCGTATCAGATATGGGAATAGACGCATTTGGGCTCAATTGTTCCACAGGGCCTGTTGAGATGACCCCGAGTATACAATGGTTAAATGAACAAAATGATCTACCGCTACTTGTTGTACCAAATGCGGGCATGCCAGAAAACCAAGGAGGGAAAGCAGTTTACAAGATGACACCTGAAGATATGTCCAAAGTAATGAGGGATTTTCTGTCTCAATATGGCAAAGTCAGAATAATAGGCGGCTGCTGTGGCACCAGTACTGAACATATAGCGCTCTTAAGAAAAATAATTGATGAAATACAATCAGAAAATAAGCGCTAGGTATTTTTAGAAAAAGCAATTTAGAATGACTAGTATGAAAGATCCTAGAGTAAGTTCTGCACTAAAAGCAGTGGAACTAAGGCAAGACCCACCTCCTCTGATTATAGGGGAGAGACTTAATGCACAAGGATCAAAAAAGGCCAAGGAATGTGTCCTAAATGATAATTTTGAAGAATTGGTAAAAATTGCCAGAGATCAAGTAGATGATGGGGCCCATTGTCTTGATGTATGTGTTGCCACAACAGAACGTTCAGACGAACTTGAGTTTATGAAAAGACTTGTAAAATTACTCAGCCTCGAAATAGAAGCACCACTTGTGATTGATTCTACCGAGCCCAAAGTCATTGCGTCTGTACTAGAACAGATTCCTGGAAAACCAATCATTAACTCGATTAATCTGGAGGGTGACGGGAACAGGTTTCATTCACTAGCTCCTCTTATGGTGCAATATGGCGTTCCAGCAATTGCCATGTGCATTGGACCAAAAGGGATGGCAAAGACCCCGCAGGAAAAGCTTGAAACAGCAGAACTTCTTGTTGAAACGGGAAAAAATTATGGACTACAAGAGCAACACTTTATTTTTGACGTTCTTACTTTTACGCTAGCTACCGGCGAGGCTGAATTTCTTGATGCCGGAAAAAACACTCTGGAAGGAATCAGCCTAGTCAAGAAAAGATTTCCAGACTCGTTTACAACACTTGGATTAAGTAACATAAGCTTCGGTCTTGCTCCAAGGGCAAGGAAGATACTAAATGCCGTATTTCTATATCATGCAGTAAAAGCAGGTCTTGACACTGTAATAATAAACCCAAAAGACGTAATTCCATATGCGGAAATAGGTGAGAAGGAAAGGCACGTTGCAGAGGATCTAATATTTAACAAGCACCCAAATGCCCTTGTAGAGTTTATCGCGTACTTTGAGACAACAAAAGGCACGGCTCAGCTTGCAACAAAGAAGGCAGAGGTAGATCCATCATGGCCTGCAGGCAAACGCTCCAACTTTAGAATAGTGAACCGGATTCGTGATGGCATAGAAAAAGACGTTGTAAGTGCGATATCGGAAAAGATTTCAGGTGTATATGGTATCTCTGAGAAAGAAGGAATGGTGGTAATTGATGCATCAAAAGAGGTCACGCATCAAGCTGCAATTAAGACATTAAATGATGATCTATTGCCTGCAATGAAGGAGGTAGGTGACAAGTTTGGTGCAGGAGAACTCATTTTGCCGTTTGTATTAAAATCTGCAGAATGCATGAAGGTCGCAGTTGCAGAACTTGAGAAATATCTTCTAAAGGAGAAAGGCAGCACCAAGGGAAAACTTGTCCTAGGTACAGTTTACGGTGACGTACATGATATTGGAAAGAACCTGGTCAAGACAATTTTTGAGAACAACGGATACACCGTATATGATCTAGGAAAACAGGTTCCACTGCAAAAATTTCTTGAAAAGATTGAAGAGGTAAAGGCAGATGCGTTAGGGCTATCGGCACTCTTGGTGTCCACATCAAAGCAGATGCAGTTATTCGTAGAGCATGCAAGAAAAAACAACATGCAGATTCCAGTACTGTGTGGAGGGGCAGCAATTAACAGCAACTACATAAATCGTGTTGCAAAAGACGGTGGCATATACAGGCCAGGCGTGTTTTATTGCAAAACGATGTTTGACGGTCTCAAGACAATGGACAATCTCATGTCACCAGAAAAGCTAAAGTTTGTCGAACAATGGCAGCAAAGAATTGAGAAATGGACTGAGACCATAGTTGAAAAATCAGGAGGACAGGAAATAGAGCACAGCAAGATAAAGCCAGTCACCCCTCCAACCCCGCCTCATCTCAATAAAAAGATAAGATTAGAGCCAGGTGATATTGACCTAAATGAAGTGTGGAAATTCCTTGACAAAAAATCCCTCTTTGTCCTATCCTGGGGTCTGAGAGGCAAGTCTGCCAAAGAATCAGAGGCAGAACATGAAATGCTTTTTGAAGAATGGAAGAAAAAAATTCTTGCAGAAAAATTGTTTGAACCAAGAGCTGTATATGGATATTTCAAGTGTCATGGAAAAGATGGAAGCCTAACTGTTGATCATCCAAACGGAGAAAAACTCGTATTTGAGTTCCCACGTTCATCTAGGACAAAACATCTATGCCTTACTGATTATTTTGGGCAAGACGATGTAGTGGCTTTTCAAGCAGTAACGGTGGGAAACAAGGCCTCTGAGATAATTGAACAATGGAACAAAGAAGACAAGTATACTGACGCATATTATCTACATGGTCTTGCTGTTGAAACAGCAGAAGCAATGGCTGCATGGATAAACCAAAAAATAAAAGACGAGCTAAAGATTGGAGGAAAATGTGGATTACGATATAGCTGGGGATATCCAAGCTGTCCAGATGTATCGCAGCACTATATTGTTTGGAAACTACTGGAGCCGGAAAAATCTGGTATGGCACTGACAGAATCAGGGCAGATAATACCAGAACAATCCACTGCTGCCATCGTTGTACATCATCCTGAGGCTGAATATTTTGCACTTTGATCACAACAGAAAATAATAAACCGTAACATTAGTACCATGTTGGAACTGGAAAAAATAAAGAACGCACTGTCAAACTCCATGTCAGCACAAGTTAGTGATAACAAGAAAACCAAACTTGCTGCAGTACTCATTATGATTTATGGCCCAGAGCCCTATGTACTCATGACCGAGAGACCAAAAACCATGGACTATCATGCAGGGGAAATATCGTTTCCTGGTGGAAGGTGGGAAAAAGATGATGCCAACCTTCTTGCTACTGCCATGCGGGAGACTCGGGAAGAAATAGGAGTTGAAGTACCCCCTAATCAAGTCATAGGACAGCTCAAACCCGTTACAACACTAAATTCAGGTTTTACGATTACACCATTTATTACAATCCAAGAAAAAATCCCACTGATGAGACACACCTCTGAAATAGAATCTATCTTACAAATCCCGTTGATCCCACTTTTAAAAACTATGGATGAAGACAACGATCCATCACACAAATCTATTCAGGAGATGTACATCTTCAAATTTCAAAACCATCTGATATGGGGGGCTTCTGCTAGGATGCTAAATCAGATTGCCAATACATTATTGGCAAATGGTTTATTGTAATATTCTCGAGATTCATTTAAAAAGAGGTCAGGATTGTCAAACGTTCATGGGTGCCAACAAGTCAACTCCACGGAAGATAAGGCTGATGAGTAAACTAAAGCAAAATGCGGCAGTTCCAGCTTGGATTATCGTAAAGACAAAACGTAAAGTGAGAACAAATCCAAAGAGGAGACAATGGCGCAGAACTGACGTGGGGGTAGGTTAGTCTTGTCCGAGGAAGCATTAGAGCGAATTTATACAATTAATTTAGGAAAGGTGTTGCTTTCTCCAAACAATCAGAGAGCAAAGCGAGCAATAAACATGATACGATCATTTGCTGTAAAGCACATGAAATCAGAAAACGTGAAAATTGAGGAAGATGTCAGTCACTTGGTGTGGGAGCGAGGTATCAGGCATCCGCCAAGGAAAATTAGAGTCAAGCTGTCAAAAGATGATGATGGTAACATCATAGTTTCAAAATATCAAGAAGAAAAGAAAGCGGGTGAAGAAAAACCTAAGAAGGAAGAAAAGAAGGTAGTAGAAGAAAAACCAAAGAAAGGAGAAAAGAAAGTAGAAGAAAAGAAAGAAGAAAAAAAATCTGAAGAAAAGAAAGTAGAAGAAAAGAAAGTAGAAGAAAAGAAAGTAGAAGAAAAGAAAGTAGAAGAACAACCAAAGATGGATGAATCAAAGGAAGAAAAGGTAGTCGAGGACAAACCGGAGACAAAGGAAGGGAAAAAAACAGTAGCGGGAAAACCACCGAAAGAAGAAAAGAAATCTTCAGAAACTAAACCTGAAAAGAAACCAAAAGAGTAAATCTATTCTATCTGATCTAATTCCAAGTCAATCTTTACACTGACATCTGGTTCGTCCCAGTCAAGAATGCTTTCTTTTGGAATCATTCCAAGCGGGTCATACCTGTCAAAACGCGTCTCTCCATCTATTGAAGTTAGCAACACGACCTTTGATTTTTCTCCATTTGAGACAGACAAGCTTACCCGTGTACTATCATTACTAAATATGCCACTGACCGTGCTTACCATTGAATTTAAAACACCTATTGGCACTTTATTGCCTCCTACTACATAGAGTAATGCACTTTTGATATTGTTTGGAGACGCATCTTCGTAAAGCATCTTAATCGAGTCTCTAAGTGACGTTTCAATATCTGGTATGTCTTTACTTGTTGACAGTATGTTAGTCTTAAGGGGTAAAGATGAATTTTTCAGGGTGGAAACAATATGCAGCAAGGCCCCGTTTGTGATTACATTGCAAGAATCAGGCGTCAAATCTGGATTGCTGTCAAGCAAAGCGTCATTATCGATAATTATTGTACAATCTGAATTTGCCTTTAGTCTCTTCAATGAAACCCCTGCAAAGAATATCCTGTCTTTTTCAAACTTGAAGGGCATTATTCCAAAGGAAAGCACGCTTTTGCCTAATTCTTTGCCAATCTGGGATACAACTGGAGCCAAAGCGGAGCCAGATTTTCCTGCCAAGTTGGCTATAATCATGATAGTGGAATGAGACTCTAGTTTCTGGGCAATTGAGCCCCTTGCTCCAAATGACATGCCTCTGATAAGATATGCTGAAGGATTGAGAACAGGACTGGTATTTATCAAAATCTTGGAAGAGTCGTAGTTTAGGTCTTTTGGGTCATGACTTATTAAAAGACAATCGCAGCCAAGTCTTTCCTTTATGCTTGTAGCTAGTCTGCAGCCTGCCCCGCCTAATCCAACCACTAGAATTGGATCTTGCATTTGAAATTCCATGACCCTCTCTTGCTTGCAAAAATGATTAAAAAACTCTGTTGCTTAGTTTTGATCTAAAATTCAATCTAAAAAATTTAGCTTACAATATGGCCATAAAGCCCATATTTTGTGGCCCTTGTTATCTCTACTTTTTTCCTATGGCCTAGATTGACCTTTTCTTGTACAATGACAGGCTTGTACGCATAATTGCGACCCTTTATGGTATCGCCTGAGATTTCATCGAACAAGACATCACCTTTCCAACCCACCCATTCCTGATTTCTCTCATAAGATATTCTACTTGCTATCTCAAAAACTATCTTACTACGTTTCATTATGTCTAAGACATTTATCTGATCCATACAAGCGGCTTTTGTTCCAGGCCTTGCACTATATCTTGAGAGGTTGATGATATCAGGTCTAGTTTCCTGTATCATGTCAAGTGTCTGTCCAAAGTCTTCCTCAGTCTCTGTTGGAAATCCTACGATGATATCGGTAGAAACTGTAAATCTCTCAAATTTTTTCCTAAATATGTCGCTGGACTTTCTAAATACATCTGCAGTGTGACCGCGCTTCATGTCTTTTAGGACATGATTGCTTCCACTCTGAACGGGAATGTGAAGGAACTTGAAGAGTTTGGGGTTTTCAAATGATTCTAGCAAGCCTTTACGTATTCTTGACATATACATTGGATTCATCATGCCTACACGAATCATAAAGTCATGCTTTATCTCTGATACATTATCTATTAGACTTGGAAGATCTGTTCCAATGTCAAGACCATAACAACCATTGTCAGTAGATGTCAGCCATATCTCACTGCACCCATCGTCAATCTCCTGTCCTACCTGTCTAACAATATCTCCTACCCTAAAACTGCGAATCTCACCTTTTGATATCTTTGTCTGGCAAAAAGTACACTCGCTCATACACCCGCTAGCTATCTCTACTATTCCAACAGCTGGGTTTAGGCGTACCTTTGGCAGTCCGACTTTTGATATGTCAGAATCTTCAAGTTCGATTTTTTTGTGTCCCCTGAGGGTCGACTCGATTATTTCTAGGGTTTTTCCAAGAGAATTCGGTCCTAGGAGACTTGCCTTTGGACTGAATTTTTCTACAGTTGCGGTTTCTGTCTTGGGAAGGCAACCTGCAACAACTAGTGGTTTGTTTTTTAATCGTTTTATTCTGTGGATCATCTTGTCTGCAGTTGCATCCTTGACTGAACATGTCACTATGACACTGAGGTCAGCATCTGAAGGATCTTCTGCTAATATATGTCCGCCATTTGCTACAAGCCCAGTAATCATTTCAGAATCTGCAAAACTTGCCGAACACCCGTATGCCTCAACCCAGATCTTTGCCATGTTACCCCAACAACATGCTAACTTCTTTTTTACTCATCAGTCCCTTTGAGATTACGAGTTGTCGTATTGTCTTTCCAGTCTTGAGAGATTCTTTGTACAGGTCAGCTGAGACAAGATAACCAAGCTTTGGTGCAAGTAACGTAACAATCACAGGACTGTTTTCAATATATTGTTTAAGTTTCTGTTTGTTTGCACCGAGTCCTGCAACTAGATTGCGTGAAAATATTGGTACAAAATTCTTTAGCATGTCAGTTGACTCCAAAACCACCTTTGACATTACGGGCAGCATCACATTGAGTTCAAACTGACCTGACTGCACTGCAAAGGCGACAGTTGTATCATTGCCTATTATGTTAAAGCATATCATATTCATGCATTCTGCAAGCGATGGATTGACTTTTCCTGGCATGATGGAAGAGCCTGCATGAACGGCAGGTATACTCAACTCTGATAGGCCAGCAACAGGACCAGAAGCCATTAATCTGATATCGTTTGAAAATCTTCCCATCTCAAGGGCTAAATTTCTTAGAGTGGATGAAATATTTGCTACTGCAAATCTGCTCTGCAAACCGTACTGCATGTCGGACTGCGGTCTAAGATGTAGTTTTGAAATCTTTGCAAGTTCTGATATTGCAATAGCTCTGTATCCTTTTGGAGTATTTGCACCTGTGCCAACAGCAGTTCCACCTAATGCCACATACTCTAATTCTTTTTTTGCAGAAAAAATTGCATCACGAGCTTTTGTAATAGCAGTTCCATATGCTACGAACTCACCTCCTAGAGTTACAGGAAGTGCATCCATCAGATGTGTCCTGCCTATTTTTTGATAACCAGAAAATTCTCTTGCTTTTTTTATTATTATTTTTATAAGATCATCTAGTGCGAGGATTACCTGTTTTATATTGAAAAGTATAGCTACATGCATGGCAGTCGGGAATGTGTCATTGCTTGATTGTGACATGTTAACATGATCGTTAGGATGCAAAACTTTGTCATTTCCTTTCTTTTCTCCAAGAATTTCTAAAGCTATGTTTGAAATGACCTCATTTGTATTCATGTTAAACGCTGTCCCAGCCCCAGAGTTGAGTGGTTCTACAAGAAATTGGTCAAGAAATTCTCCTGCTAATATTTTATCACATGCCTTGATTATGGCATTACCAAGTTTTGCATTCATTACTTCTGTCTTCATGTTGGCAACTGCCGCTGATCTTTTGATCATCACAAAGGCCGTTATCAAATTGATATGTGGCTTGAGGCCAGTTACATGGTACTGGCTTATTGCTCTTGATGTAAATGCACCATAATACGCATTTGCGGGAATCTTTACCTCTCCTAGCGAGTCTCTGTCTATCCTATATTCCACACGCACCATGCAATCAAAATTCCTAATATTCATTCGCATTTGAAAAATTACAAAAATATCTCAAGTAACGATCGTGAGTTTTACCTTTTTGAGCAAAAACCCAATAGGTTAATATACTTATAAACAAAATTTGAAATGATGAATAAGCGATACAGTGTACTGTCCATTGTTGCAGTAGTAGCAGTGGCCAGCATTCTGTTCGGTAGCACGTATTCAAGCACACATGCAGTATCTGGTAGCGCACAAAGCGTATCACCAGCTACAATTGACAAAGTCACACCACAGACAATTGATTCTGTCACTCCAAAAGATGTACAGAGCACTGGCAGTCTGGTATTCAATATGGTAGGGGCGGACGCAATTCCGCTAGATCAAGTTGCAGCAGAACAAGCAGCTGGTCGAACCGTTCATCAGATTACCCTGACAGCACAAAGCGTTGATCTGCCAATTCCTGGCGGACAGATGTATCATGCAATGACTTTTGACGGTCAAGTTCCTGGTCCGACAATTAGAGTAACACAAGGTGATGTAATAGAGGTTACGCTAAACGTACCATCAACTGAAATGACAGGTCACAGCCTTGATATGCACGCTGCTAGAATTTCTGCGGTGCCAAACTTTGGTCCTGTAATGCCAGGCCATTCGCACACATATGCATTCATTGCAAACACTCCAGGTGCCTTCAAGTATCACTGTGAAGGTGTAGGTGTTATTGGAATGGACCAACATGTTCTTTCCGGCATGTACGGAATGACAATCGTTGATCCACTCAACGGATATCACAAACTCCTAATCCAGAGAACTGAGACACAAAACGGTCACGTCGTACTAAATAATACTTTAGTTGACCCAGCCGCATACGAGTTCACTTTGCAATTCAGCCAACTCTACCTTAATGCAGACGGATCTTACAACCAAGCATACATGTTCTTACATAATACAACTTGGACTGTAATAAACGGCAAGCCATTTGGCTATGATCCAGTTATAACAAAGGTATGGAACAATGCTCCAGCAGCTCATGATAAAGCTGCTCCGATAATTGTACCAGTTGGTCAACATATACGATACTTCGTATTGAACCAGGGTAACATGCCATTATTCTTCCACATTGTGGGCGGACAAATGGACAGAGTTACACAAGGTAACATGGTACAAGCAATGGGTACTCAGACATGGAATATTGGTGGTTCGCAAGATGCAATCATTGATGTGGTCTATGATGAACCAGGTGCATATGTGATAGTCAATCATGACTATGCTGCAATCTTCTCTGGTGCAGCTGCAGTTCAGCTAGCTCAGGCAAATCCAGCTCCAAACCCGTCGGATGCTGTACCTCCAGTCTCGAGCGTACCTGACACAAGTATACCACAGCAGACATTTGTCCACTGTGAATGTACAAACGATCGTGCCGCCCAACTAGAAAACATGACCAGTACGTCTGGACAATAAATTCTATCAATCCCAACTTTTTCCTTTTTTATTCGTGTACCACACAATGATTATATTCTCTACCTAGCGGTTTTCTTGCATGGACGTGAACCAAACCGTTCTCATATGTGATCAAGTTGATAAAATATTAAATGAAATTTTGCAAAAAAATGGCCTAAAAATTACATATGAGCCAGAGATCACAGCAGAACAGATAAAGGAAAAAATCGCCAACTATGAAATTGTTATAGTACGAAGCAGGACAAAGCTGACGCGAGACATGATTGAAAAAGCAGACAAGTGCAAAATAATTGCACGAGTGGGAGTAGGTCTTGACAATATCGATGTTGACGCTGCAAAGGCAAAGGGCATACGGGTAATAAACGCAGTAGAAGGTGCAATGAATGCGGTAGCCGAGCTTGTCTTGGGGCTAATGTTATCCCTTGCAAGAGAAATACCGCGAGCAGACAGAGAAATACGAAATGGCAAATGGTTAAAGAAGGAATTATTGGGCAACGAACTTTCTGGCAAATATCTCGGAATAGTAGGACTAGGTAATATTGGGAAGAAACTTGCAAGACATGCAAAGGCTCTTAACATGAATATCATCGGATACGATGTAATTTCTATACCTGATGAATTCTCAAAAGAGGTAGGGTTAATCAAGACAGATCTTGACACCTTGCTATCAAGCGCAGATTATGTCTCATTTCATGTTCCATTTACTCCAGAAACACATCATCTTGTAAATGCGCAAAGGTTATCCAAGATGAAAAAGACAGCTTGCATCATCAATACATCCCGAGGAGAGATAATTGACGAAGAGGCCCTTTACACTGCAATAAAGGAAGGAAAGATTGCAGGGGCAGCCTTGGATGTATTTGAGAAAGAACCAGCTGTTGGAAACAAGCTTGTCACTCTTCCAAACATAATCTGTACCCCTCATATAGGAGCTCAAACAAGAGAAGCTCAGGCTTTAGCCGCAAATGTTATAGCAGAAAAGATAATAATGATTCTTCGTGGCGTAATCTAGACTTGGTACGTCTAGTATTCACAGTACCTGTATTATTCTTGGTAGTCTTTTCACTAACTCCTGTATTTGCTGATACGGGATCGTTTCCAGTTATTTTTGGTAATGTGTATCAAATAAACTATAACGCAAATGGAGTCAAGATACAAGACATTGAACCAAATCCAACATATGACGAACTTGTGATAACAGTCCAGGTGTCAAGTCCAACCGCATCTCTTGACCTGACAATACCTCGTGCACTACTTGATTCCAAACAAAACAATAGTGACATACCATTTATTGCAGTAGTTGATGGTACCCTGGCAAATGTGGAAGAAAAGACTCCGACTTTAACCACAAGAACTGTATCGCTGCAACTCACTCCTGACAATAAGCAAATTGAGATAATTGGGACCTATCTTGTTGTACCTGGACCAAACGGTGGTGTGGCCAAAAATCAATCTCACTCTACTGGCACCACACAACAAATCGCACCTACACCGCAGACGTATAACAATACCGTCTCAAAACCACCGGTATCTAATCCTGCCTCCATCCAGAACCATATAACACCACAATCTACCACATCCCAAGCTTCATCTCAAACACAGTCAGGTGGAATGCCAGTAAATATGACATCTCAAGCAAGTACGGGAGAAGGCATTGTTTTCACTATACCATATATCAACAATGTAACCCTCAATCTAAGTCAAATCGACTGGGAGGTGATTGGAGCAATTTCTATTGTTATAATAATTGTAATTGCAAGTACTGCAAGAAAAAGACCAAACAAGATTGCAAAGATCTAGACTATCATTATTTTAGATTCCAAAAGATATTTTACCGCATGTCCAAAATCATTGTCTGAAATAGAACCATTTGACCACCAAAGAGCATCGTTTTTGAACCATGATGGAATGGATGTCATGTTTTGGTCGTGGTAACCGTCTATCTTGATGATACCTGAATTAACCAGATAGAAAATATTCTCTCCAAATAACTTGTTAGATGTCTGATTCTGAACCCACGAACTTACTACCTCTTTGAACTGTGGAGGAATTACAATATCTCCAGTGTCTACAAGTTGAAAGCTTGTAGTTGCATTGGAGCCGGAATATTGAATTTTGATAAAATAGGTGCCAGGCGCAAAAGTTGTTTTATAAAATGGAACAGGGGCAGTGATGTTTGAAATAGGCTTTGTAATTATCATGTCAATTGGTGATGATGATCGATTTGACTGGTCTACAATCTCTAAAACCGCCATGTCTCCTGTAACGTTAGAGACTGTAACTGAAAAGGAAAGATTTTCGCCATACTGATATGCCGGCTTACTCGTAATTACTGAGACCTGTGGTAACGCATATGATGCATCGATTAAACCTAGAAATGTTACTGTCATTATGATTGCTAATATAACTGCAAACCTCATAGCATTTGCAACAATTCAATTTCATAATAATAGGGTTTTGAAGTTGTGGGATTTGCCTAAATTCCTTTTAAATAAATGTCTAGTTCTGAGTAGTTCTGTGCTTTGCATAATGAGCTGGTCTTCAGATAACGTGTGTAAATGCAAGTATGACGTGCATGTGGTATACTACATGTGGATAGTTGACTATCCTGATAATACTCTGAATTTTTTCAGTCTAGATCTAATTATCATTATTATATTCCTATGGAACCCTATGTCTTGGTTGTTCTCAATTGGGGATGTGTATACTGTATATAGACAAGTTTGAGGTCAAGTCACGAAGTGATATTTACTTTTAGGTATCTTGACAGCACTCAACAGAATATTAAGGGGGAATTTAGTAATGCGGGGTATATGGTTGGTCATCAAGAACAGGTCTGGCTTAAGATGTGGAAAGAAAATTCGCCACATCTTAGAGCAAAGGCGGTGGAGTGGAGAAAGCAACACGCCTTGGAAAGAATTGATAAACCAAGCAGGCTGCAAAAGGCAAGACAGCTAGGGTACAAGGCAAAACAGGGCATTGCGGTAGTAAGAATGCGCGTAGGCAGGGGAAACATGCGCAAAAAGAGACCTGTCGCAGGAAGAAGACCCAAACATCTTGGTGTACTAAGAATAAAGCCTGCACTTAGCATGCAACGAGTAGCAGAACGCCGAGTTCTGGAAAGGTTTCCCAATATGGCGCTTCTTGGTTCATACTATCTTTATCAAGACGGTGTTTATTTATGGTATGAAGTCATACTGGCTGATCCATCGCATCCAAGAATATCTACCGACAAAGAAATGCGTGGTAAAATAGCCGGTTTGAAGAATTGAAGGTAATACTCTTAATATTTGTGCTTGCTATGTGTGTGTCATCTGTATTATTTTCGACGCAGGCCTTCGGCCAAGCACTGCATTTCAAGGGCCTAAATCATCCGGGAATAAAATGGGACTGGCCAATAAAGGCAAATCAATATACGTTTACAGTAAGCACTACCACAAACTATGATATGCAAAATGTAACATTTAACAATAATACCAAGACATTGACATTTCTTGGCAATAGTTCACATACTGGAAACATTGCTGAAATAGAGATACCAACTAACCTTATTGGGGGGAACTATACTGTTTATCAGAACGGAACACTACTTTCTCCTATCGTATTGAAAAATGCTAACCTTACTACTGTGATCTTGAAATTTAATCAAAGCGGGAATATAAGAACTGCCATAACAGGAACGACGTATCTGCCAGAGTTTTCCGGGATTGTTCCACTGATAATGGCAGCATCTTTTGGAATCTTGTTTCTTACTATGCGATACAAAAAGATCTAGTAGTATCCATTGGTATAATCTTCCCACATGTTTGAGCGTGTGGTAAACTTGTTAATCTGGTAAAATATTCCGCCAATTATTCCTGCTTGATAGCAGGCATACAAGTATACTTGAGAATGAGTGGGGTCGCTATGTGTTAAACTTAGGGCAATCATTGTAAAGAAAATATATGTCCCAACAAATGTAAAAATTTTACTTAGAAAACCATCCATTCCAACTATTCGTTTAGTTGCAGCTGCCATCATGGTGATGCTTGACACTATTAGAAATGTCAGTCCACCATTTGCTTGGACGAATTCATTTATCCACCCCACAACGCCTTCTTTTAGAATGGAATTCTGTGGGGGATGAGCTCCGCCATGAAGTGCAAATGAAACTGATGTGAATATTGAGCCCATCATGAATATGAACAAAAATATCTTGATTATTCCTCTTCTTATTGGACTTCGAGGTGATGCGGGGGACATTACACGCTCTGCCATCTTGATTCCGTAAAGCAGGCCAATGAGAAAAGATGGAATGAACATAAAGTCTACAATAATTGGTGACTCTCTGATAGCTTTGTCAATGTCAGCACCGTATACCATGGAAATTAGTATGGAAAGTACTGCTGCTCCTACAAAGATACTGATGTCAAACCAGCTTCTTTTATGTCTAAGCTCAAATAAGTCAGGTCCCCACTCGTCCAATCCTAAGTTTGCTTTATGAAAATGCATTAAAGAAAGAAATCCAAATGATTTTGCCTATTTTATCAACTCATTTTGCCTTTTATTGTTATCGTACTGTATCATATCATGGGAGTAGGAATTCTATTGGTGGGAATAGGCGTAATCATTACAGCCTTTGGCATATTATTCTTTTTACAGGGAAATTCGATTGTAGGACCACACGCGTCTTTTATGTATTCTAATCCAAAATGGATAGTAAACGGTAAAATAATATCTGTCGCAGGTGTGGGTATTATTGCATTTGGAATCGGAATTAGCTTACGACGCCCAAGGTCATAGTGGACCTGACTTTTTCCAACTTTCTAATCTTCTTTGTAATTAGGTTATCCAACTGGACATCAGTACCTGCTTCTGCTTCAACAACGATGTCATAATCTCCATAGACAACTCTTGCATCCTTGACTTTGTCCATTTGTTTTATCTTTTCTACTATTTCGCCTTCTGCGCCAAGCTCACAGCCAATTAGGATGTATGCTTTTTCCATGATATGATAACAAACTACAGCTTTAAATTCTTACTTGAAATGGCACGGATCTTGATTTTTATGCATTTATTAACTTGGCATACAATAAAGTGTAATAAATGATCGTCTTCCAAATTTTTCGCTAGAGACAATTCTTTACGAATGGTTTCAGATACAAAATTAGATTGCAAAATAACGTATATGCCAATAATTCTAGAGTTTTTAAATGGCCATCTATCTAACAAGCCATATGGGATTTTTTGGTAAAGCAAAACAAAAAGACGTGAATGTAGAAAAACTGAGGGCCATATTTGACAGGTTTGAATACCAACATCTTGAGAAATTATGTGTAGACATCATAAAAAAATCGCCAAAATCTTCAGGCGGCGATCATCCTGAAAGGATACAATATCTGGAGTTTATCTGGGAGCAATACAAAAAAGGGGCAGTAACTTTTCAACAAGTCGAAGATTTTGCAGTAAATCAACAAATAATATCAAAAGATTTTTTTGACTAGTCTTCGTTTGGCTAGTGGGTAATTTCTAGAGTTTTAAGAATATTTGTTTTGAGATCATAAACCAGTATCAAATGATTATTAGTGTCTGAAATGTATAACATGTTCTGGTAAAACTTGACATCACTTGGCTCATAGAGGCCAAGAGAATCACAACTTGGATCATCAAGTCCACATATTCCTGGCACGACTTGTTTTCCAATTATTGTTGCCACACTTCTGTCTCTCAAGTCTATTACTCTTAACGCAGAGTTGTATGTGTCTGCAACAAAAACTTGGTTTGATATTGCACACAATCCAAGTGGATGTTGGAAGAGTGCATCATCAAGGTATCCGTCTTTGTATCCAAAGGAAAAAAGTCCCTGCCCAACAATCGTGTTAACGTAACCTGACTTGAGGTCTATCGCTCGAATTGACGAAGTCTCACTATCTGCAAAATATATTTTATTATCATAGATTGAAAGGCTACTTGGCTGAGCTAACTGCGCCTTCATACTTTCTCCATCTACAATATTTTCATAACCGTTTCCTGCAAAAGGGTATATCATATCTGTCTTGGTATCATATGCCCATATCTGATGGTTTCCCGCCATGGCAATGAAAACTAGATTATCTTTTACATCTACATCCCAAGGTGAAGAAAGTGATGTTTCTTTCCCTCTTCCTCCTTTTGACATCCAAGGTCCTTGTTTTCCAGTACCGGCAACTGTGATTACTTTGCTTGCAATCAAGTCTATCTTTCGTATGGCGTGATTTTCAGTGTCGGCAACAAATATTGTGTCATCTTTGAAAACTACTCCCTGAGGCCTGAAAAATGAAGCATCTGAAAATTTTCCGTCTTTTAGACCTGCCTTTCCACTTCCTATGATGTGTTCAATCTTGCCTGACATGTCTACTATGATAATTCTGTTGTGATTTGAATCAGAGATTGCTATCTTGTCGTTTGATATGGATACTTTACCAGGGTATGAAAGAATTGTCTTATCTTGAGAAACATTGGGAGTAATTTTGATTGGCGCTTTGGTAAAAGTTTTACTTTTATCGTATTTTTCCAACAGGACATCTATGGTATCTTCTATCACCTCCTTCTGACCCTCGCCTGATTGCTTGTATACTATTGTTCCACTTGGGTCGATGATTACAATTGTAGGCCATCCACTGACGTCATATTTTCGCCAGACTGTCATCTGTTTATCTACTAAAACGGGATGTGAAATCTCATACCGTCTAACTGCATGCTCTATGTTTCTTCTGTCTTGTTCGTTGAAAAATTTTGCAGAATGAATCCCGATGAACACCACCGGCTTTCCTTCGTATTTCCTTTCAAGCTGAGCAAGAACAGGTAATATATGCATGCAGTTTATGCAGCAATACGTCCAAAAATCTAGGACAATTATATGTCCTCTAAGTTTCTCAAGTGACAAAGGCTTGTCTGAGTTGATCCAGTCAAAATTAGGAGGAAACTCTGGAGCCTTTGTAACTTTGGTGTAAGATTTATCGAACATTAATGTATGCTAGAGAAATGACAATAAAAATTGTTACTGGGAGATTTTTAGCTAATCTTAAACACGCGCCGTATGATGCAATTTTTGGAGACTAGACGCCTGATCCAATATCTTGAAAAGTTCATGTTTGATGGCAACCTGACCTATTGAAATAAGACTTGGTGGCGGCATACTGTTATTGTCTATTATTCAACATGGGATTACATTTGTATTGACATATGATGCTTGAAATTTTCTTGGCCAATGATATGGGACTAACATTCTTGTTTATTGTAATTACAATCACGTGATCGTCGATTGGAAAAGTAAGCATGGTAATATTTGTCCTTTCAGACACATGATAGTTAATGGGTCCGTATTGGTCGTCAAAATCTCTACCCATTGATATTTCAAGAACGCATTGCATAAACAGTACTTCGCTTTTGTCAGGAAACTGTTTGGCGTATCTTGGACTGGCAGATCTACTCACTGGTCTTCCCAACTTGTTAATGACTACAACAGATTGTATGTTATTGTTAATCTCTATAATACTATCACATAATCGATCGAATTCTGGATTACGTTGGGGTGTCATTTCATCCTCTATTACTAATGATAATCTTATTAAAAAATTTTTTTGAAGTAAAAAGCTATGCTAGATTATTCTAGCGATCATAAAAATTCCAATATTGACTATGATTTTTTAAGCTATGGTTAGGCCTGAAAAAGGCAGAATGTCTCTACCTTGGATGATTCCATTTTATTTCTAGATATGGGCAAATCCTGTTTTTCTAGAACCAGTTATCCGTTCAAAATCCAGCTGTAATAGGATCAGATGGTTTGATTATCTCCCTTAGTAGTATGGTGGCATATGAGCCCCTTGAAAGTGTGAAACTTACGTGTGGTGGTCTTGACGCAAAATCGCTGCAACACATAACAGAGTGCCTGAATCCGCCTTCTTCGCTCACTTCTTGCATCTCTTTTACAAAGAAATTTTTTGGGCTCATCTGTTCTTCCTCGAATATTTTTGATATTTGATAGTCAAACCTATTTCTTTTTGAATATGAATAACCAACAAGCGGTATGGCCAGCTTTTGATCTGGGTCGTTCTGATATCTACCAAGATTATTGTCCTTATCATAACACACATCACCTGTTTGTGACTGAAACATATTCTCGCCCATTTCGTATGCCATGCTAACAGTACGATTGAAGATAAATGATTGATACGCTTCGACAAAAAATCTTCTAAGGGATATCGGTATGGCACGCAATGCCTTTAGCGCGTCATCATGATCTATCATTTCCTTTAGGACCAGTCTCTCGATGTCCATCTGAGGGGGTACCTCGTGGAAGATCTTTGGATAGTTTGCCTTGTCCTTGAGTGACTCTCTGATCTTGTTGTTTTCAGCAAAGTCATACTCTGAGGTTGATGCAAGCAGGACTTCAATGGCTAACTTGAAATCTCTCTGCAGCATTGCTTTTCCTATTAGGTGTGAGACTGCCCTTCTACTCCCAAATCTTTGATACCCATAAAAGTTTAGGATCTTATCATACTGATCAAAACCTGAAATCTTTGTAAAATCCGCGTCCTCTATTTTGATCTTGAAATGATTTCCTATCATGTCCTTTTTTGTAAGAGGTTTTTGAACAAAGCCAATTCTTTCAAGCGTGTACCTGTTTGTTGTTATGTTCTCATGCGTGCCTGATCTATTCATGTCACAAACAAATTGCTCAGTTTTGGCATTTGCGTCCTTTAGTCCAAGGGCTTTCAATCGTAGACCATATTTTTTTAGTATGTCAGATAGGGCATGATTTGTATCAATTCCAGATTTTTTTAACATAAAAACCGCATAATCTCCAGACTGCGAAATCTTTGCAAGTGTCTTTTCGCGCAAGACTTCGGAAACAAGGAATTGGTCTTGACTGGTCCGTATCTTTCCTTCAATACCATCTGTACTGGTACAATAGATGGAAATCCCAATCAGATTATCTATCTTTGGAATCACTTCTTTACTGTATGGTAACTGTAATGAATTGTGATATTGTTACATCTTGATATCTTGCAGCAACCGATATCTTATAGGTGCCAGCAAGAGCAAAATCATCAGCGGACAGATTCACTGGTATGGTTTTTTGCTTGTCTAGCGTGATGGTCTGATCAGTTGGTGTGACTCTAAGGTCTTGCGTATTTGCTGTCTGTTGTGTCAATATCTCAACTGTACCGGTTAGCTGCTCGCTTGGACTAAGCGTAAAATTTACGGTTTCCTTCTGGCCTCTGTGTATAATAACATCTGAGGTAGATGCATTAATGGCAAGTGGTAGCGGGACAGTTGGATCTAACACGCCTATGTTATTTTCAACCCACTCTGGAAACCATATTTTGTTATGTGCAACTGTAAAGTCAAGCACCTGGGCTACTCCACAATCTGTCTGATTGCCACAATCTGACCAGTTGGGATTTTTTGTCGGTACTAGATACTCTACAAGAGATTGTTTTGCAGGGTCAAATACTGCTAGTGAATTTGCTACTTGTTCGTTGAACCAAAGCCTTCCTTGGTTGTCAAATTGGTTCCAATACGGTCTTGTAATTGGTGTCTTTATCAATCCTGAAGCGTTGCCATATGTCGATATTTGTGGTGGTGGAGTGATATACTTTGTAAATTGTTGAGACTGTGGATCAAAACTAAAAAATATGCTGCTTGCTGTATCTGTTAACCATATTTTGCCATTGGGTCCAATTGAGAGTCCATTTGGCGCCAGCACTCCAGAAGGAAGTGTATAGTTTGAGAATTGTGATGTCTGTGGGTTATAGCTTACAAGAAGACCGCCAAGTTGGTAGTTCCATACTGTATACCAAATTTTGTTTGTAGAGTCAACCGCCATGTCACTTGTAAAGTTATAATCTCCAGGGAAGATGATGTTGGTAGTCTTCAAATCATTACCTGTTTGGTTTGTACTGAAAACGGCAATTTTTCTTCCAGTAAAGTCATTTACCATTATATCTGAACCGTCGGGCTTTAACATCTGAGGGAACGACTCTGATTGGTTTGAAGTCTTTGGAAATATGAAACTTGAATAGTTCTTCATTTGTGTATTAAATTCCCATATCAAGTTGTGTTGTGAATCACTAAACCAAATGTTTCCGTTAGGTGCATAGTAGATTCCCCACATCATTGATTTTTCTCCTTTTTGCCATAGAGGGTTATCAAATTCGTGAAATGAATCTGTAGCGGGATCAAACTTTGCAATATTCCCTGTATTGGTTTCGGCAAACCAAACATTTCCAGAAGGATCGGTGGTAATGGCAAGAGGCTGTGTGCATAGGGTTGGGATCTTAAACTCAGTGATGTATTTTGTCGATTCTGTATTATTTTGACTTTGACAAAAAGTTGTTCTCTTGTCAGGAGGATAATTATCTTCAGGAGTTCCAGTTAAGGTAACTGGTGGAGATGTTTGTTGATTGTTAAATCTAAAATAACCTGCGCCTACTACCGTGATGGTTGAAATTATGAAAACTGCCATAAAACCAATTGCTAAAAGCTTTTTTGTATTCTTCTTCACAGAAAGGGGGCAGTTTTTACCTTGTTATATTTTATACGTAGGTTCTTGGTCAACCTATCTGTCTTGTTACTTTGATGATTTTATTCCTTGATTTTTCACCTGAAACGATCATGATATTGGAACGAGGAACATCAAAATACTTGGCAATTTTTTTAATGATCTCAGAATTGGCTTTGCCCTTATGCGGCCTTGACATCACTCCTATCTCGATCTTGTCGCCATTGACCTCTATATAGTCCGCATGAAAGGAGACTGTTACATTGTAGAACAACTGTGAACCTTATTCTACAAGATAAATATTAAACAAATAGGCTGCTATTTCACATGTCAAATGACGATCTTGAGAGGGTAACACTTTTGGAAGCGGTAATGAGTAGGGGAATTCAAGCGCTCACAATAGTCGAGCTTGAGCGTCTTCATACTCTTTTAGAGCAAAAAGATTATGGTAATGATGGCAAAGCACAAAAATCAAAGAAAAAACTTCTCAAAAAAATTTCAATTGCAATTTATGACAAGGACGAAAAATATGGCAATTCATTTAAAATAAGCTAGTGAAAAAGTGAGGCGTTGATATGGGATGTCATACGCACAATATTTCATAATCCTCTGTTCGTAAAATATGGTCTTGTTGGCCTTTTCTTCAACGGGATGTTTTCATCATTTATACCAATTCCGACTGAGATTACTACCTCTACCTTGCTTTTGGGAGGGGAAAGACCATTTTACGTCTTTTTGGTCTTAACTATTGGTTCCATAATTGGCGGTTACATTGCGTACTATCTTGGATATAATGGGAGGCTGATAGGGAAATTTAGAAAGTCTACTCCGAAATATGAACAAAAAAGCGTAAGCATGATGACCAAATATGGCTGGTACACAATAATTTTCTTTTCTCCATGGATTCCGATAATTGGTGATATAGCGTCAATAATAGCTGGGACTAAAAAATATAACATTGTAAAATATTCTATAGCGATGACTACTGGCAAAACAGTAAAATCCATTGCGATAGTATTCTTTAGCGTACATTTTGCGCACTGGTTATTTCGCATTCTACATTAGAAGGTATATTACTTGTATCTTAGAACCAAGCATTGTGAAAGTGATTTTACCAATCAACTATGATCTGGAATTTGAACCAGACTTTAACAGATTCAAGTTTAGAGGAAAAGAGAAAATACTCATAAATGTATTAAGACCGACACGACAGATAATCCTACACTCTGCAGAACTTGATATTCAGGATTGCGTGGTAATCTGGAACGAAAAAAAGATAAAGGCCAAAGTAAAACTTGACAAGAAAAATGAAGAATTAATCTTGAATCTGTCAGAAAAAATATCTGACAAGGCGGTGGTTTTGATTAATTTTATAGGTGTACTAAATGACAAACTGGTGGGTTTTTACAGGAGCAAATATGAGTACAAGGGAACTGAAAAATACCTTGCAACTACTCAGTTTGAGGCAGCAGATGCAAGGCGTGCATTTCCATGCTGGGACGAACCAGAAGCCAAGGCGACATTTGACATATCACTTGTAGTAGACAATAATCTAATTGCAATATCGAACATGCCTGCTGTATCAAAGAAGAAACTTGGCAAGAAGACGTTATTCAGGTTTGGTACAACCCCTGTAATGTCTACATATCTTCTATATCTTGCAGTGGGAGAATTTGAATTCTTACAAGGCAAACTGGGCAAAATCCTTGTTAGAATTGTCACAACTCGAGGAAAAAAAGAACAAGGCAAGATGGCCATGGTATTTACAAAACAATTTTTGTCATATTTTCAAAAATATTTCAAGATTCAATATCCACTACCAAAGCTTGACATGATAGCAATTCCAGACTTTGCTTCTGGTGCAATGGAAAATTGGGGGGCAATCACATTTCGGGAGACTGTATTGCTGTATGATCCAAAGACATCATCTACTGATACAATGCAACACATTGCAGAAGTGATAGCACACGAGCTTGCACACCAATGGTTTGGGAATCTTGTAACAATGAAATGGTGGAATGATCTATGGCTTAACGAAAGCTTTGCTACTTTCATGGCAACAAAAGCAGTTGACAAGATTTATCCAGAATGGGATTTCTGGGACCAATTCCTAATATCTGAGATGACAGGAGGGCTAAGCCTTGACTCGTTAAAATCTTCTCATCCAATAAATGTAAATGTAAAAAGTCCAGAAGAGGTCAGGCAGATATTTGATGAGATCAGCTACAATAAAGGCGGAAGTGTACTCATGATGCTGGAAAATTTCATTGGGCAAGAAAAGTTCCAAAATGGAATGCATAGCTATCTCAAAAAACATGAGTACTCTAATGCCACAACAGAAGATCTCTGGAATTCTTTGGGTACTGCATCGAGAAAACCAGTGCGCCAGTTGATGAACACTTGGGTGCAGCAGATTGGATATCCAATGGTAGAGGCAACGGTAGTTAATTCAAAAATAAAATTATCACAAAAGAGATTTTTGCTTGAAAATGACGGCAAACCACGTCCAGGAAACTGGATAATTCCAATCTCAATTAGGATGGAAGACAAGGTAGTAACAAAGATGATGATGCGTGACTCTGTCACTATACCATATACCAGCGGTTGGTTCAAGGTAAATGATGGTCAAAAGGGATTCTACAGGGTAAGGTATGATGAATCAACATTAGATGAACTAGGAAGACTTGTGGAAGAAAAAAAGATATCAAATCTTGACCGATGGAGTATACATCATGACCTGACAGCACTGGTAATATCAAACCAGTATTCTATCAAACACTATCTGGATTTTGTAAGACACTATGAAGAAGATGACGACTATGTTGTGCTATCTGATATAATTGGATTTCTGAACTTTTTGTATGTCTTGTCATCAGGCGAAAAGTTCTGGAATGAGATAAAAGAGTTCAACCAATATTTCATGAACGTTATATTCCAAAGGATAGGATGGGATCCAATCAAGGGTGAAAAGCCTACATATGCTTTATTGAGGAGCAGTCTGATAAACTCTCTTGCAAAACTAGATGATCAAGAAATATTGAAAGAAGCCAAGTCTAGATTTTCAAATCTTCTCAGATCAGGTTCACTAAGCCCAGATCTAAGAAACGCAATATACTCTACTGTTGCATGGGGTGGAAACTCTGATACATATAGACAATTCATTGGTTTGTATCGTAAGGCATCCACTCAAGAAGAAAAATTAAGGTTTCTTGGTTCGCTTGCAAACTTTAAGGATGAACGATTACTTGCCAAGACTCTGGACTTTACTTTATCAAAAGATGTAAGGACACAGAATCTCTTCATGCCAGTTGCAAGAATGATTGCAAATCCATATGGAAAAGAGTTGGTGTGGCCATGGATTAGGAAGAACTGGAAGTATCTTATTACAAAATTTGGTGTAGGCAATCCATTACTTAATAGGATCATTGGAAGTGTATCTGTTATGGCCGATATGGAACATGAAAAAGAAGTTCGTAGTTTTTTTGCAAAACATCATGTCCCAGGAACTGAAATGAAACTTGCTCAGAGTCTTGAAAGAATCAGAATCCATGCCAGGTTTCTCAAAAACACAAGAAAAGAATTTGGGTTATAGTATTTCTTTTTTGAAATAATGCCCTAAATGTTTAAGCCCTACAAGCACACAACACTGATAGGCAACACATCACCCAAAAAAAAACTAAAGGCAATATTGGTAATATTTCTTGTAGCTGGCTCTCAAGTACTCCCAATGAGAATATTTTGTTTCAAAAATCCAAGTTTTCCTCTTGATGCTCATATTCAGCAATAAGGAGATCTTGATCTTTTTTGGTGCAAAAAATTAGATTCCTTTGTTGATCTTAACATGCACTCGTGCCTGAGGAGCGTTATTTTAGGCCGTAAAAAGGGTAAAAAAAATACCGATTTGCTTATTGCGGAATATAGGTTGATACACCGGCGTGATAAATGTAACATGGAGTCTTTCTGGTATTTCGACAGCTAAGAAAAGACAATAACATAAAAATTAGAAAAAAAGAAAAGTAAAAAGAGATTATCCAACATTTTGGAACTGTTTTTATAATTTGATATCATGAAAGTAAAGATGGTTGACATAAGCATAGACACATTGCTTAGAACAGAATGGGTCATTCCAATATTTCTCGGTATGATATTCCTTGCCTCATTGCTTGCCAAAAAGATTCGGGTACCGTATACCATGGTTCTGGTAGGAATAGGGATAGCCGTTTCACTTATACACACATCCGGACTTGGCATTTTTAATACTTCCAAATTCCATGTGGACCCAAAATTAATTCTGTATTTCATTGTGCCGCCTTTAATCTATGAAGCCATGATGAAAATAGATCGTGAACAATTCAAGGCAGTGAGGATATCGTCCTTATTGCTTGCTACTCTTGGTGTGGTTCTTGCGACACTAGTGGGGGGATTCTTGCTTTCCTATGTGGCAAGATTGCCAATTATTGTTGCTTTTGCATTTGCGGCGCTGATTGCACCAACCGATGCTGCAATTGTAATTCAAGTATTCAAAAAAGTCAAGGTACCAAGGACACTAACAATGCTTATGGAGTCAGAAGCTAGTTTTAATGATGCAGTAGGACTCATCATATTTTCTTCTATTATCGCAATAGCTGCAGCTCAAGGCTCTGTACTGGGATCATCGAATGCTATTGGGCAGATAAATGTCAATATTCCGGAACAGATGATACACTTTGCTATTGTATTTTTTGGAGGAATTGCTGTAGGTCTTGGGTTTGCAGTGGGTGCAAGATTCCTCATCAAACTCATGGATGAACCACTGGCAGAGACTGCTCTTTCTGTTGCTGTCTTGTTCGGTTCTGTGGTTGTTGCAAACTCACTGCAACTCTCTGGTCTAGTTGCAGCAGCTGCATCTGGTCTATATTTTGGTAACTTGGTTATGAAGGGAAAGGGAATAATGAGCGAAAAAACACTAGTGTACAGTTCAAACTTTTGGGAGATGATTGCTTTTTTTGCAAATTCTGTAGCGTTCCTGTATCTTGGATTAAGTATGGATATTCAAAACATGGGAAAAAATCTACCATTGATTGCAATGGCTTTTGGCGTGGTATTGGCAGCACGAGCTGCATCCACATATCCAATACTTGCTGCAACTCATAGATTTACACACGAAAAATGGCCAAGTGCATGGCGACATGTAGTAATGTTAGGCGGAATGCGGGGGGCTCTGTCTGTTGCACTTGTAGCAACTCTCCCAGATAGCAATTTCAAAAATATATTGGAACCGATAACATTTGGAGTTGTCCTTTCGTCTTTAATAGTTCAATATCCATTGCTAGCAAGATACATCAAGAAAGCATTTCCAGAAACTGCTATATCTCAATAGGATTAGGAAAGATTTTGTATGGGAGAACCAATCATAAAATAAGCCATAGGTACTAGTCATGGTATTAAATTGACACAAAATCGGAGCGAACCTGCCGGAATAATATCGGAAGGCAAGAGCTATGCCAAACTAGGCAAGCACAAGAATGCAGTATCTTTTTTTGACAAGGTTCTAAAGGGCGATCCTCAAAATGTAGACGCATTGTATCATAAAGGATTATCTCTTATCCAATTAAGGAAAAATAAAGATGCAGTTGTATGTTTTGAAAAAATACTTGAAAAAGACCCAAATCACGTATTAGCTCTGAACAATCTAGGAAATTCATACGCTGAACAACAGCAGTTTGAGCGAGCGATAAACTTCTACGAAAAGGCATTGAAGGTGGATCCAACTTTTGTGCCAGTTATCTACAACAAAGGTATTGCAGAAATAGGAGTTGGAAAGTATGACGAAGCACTGCGATGTTTTAACCAATCTTTGTCTGTCGAGCCTGAAAATGTTTTTGCCACTTACTTTAAAGGCCTTGTACTTGGAAAGCAGAAAAAACACAATGACGCATTATTGTGTTTTGATAAGGTGATAGAAAAGGAACCTGAAAATTTTGAAGCCTTGTTTTACAAGGCCACTAGTCTTGCAGAGCTTGGCAAACACCAAGATGCGATCGCACTGTTTGATAAAATACTAAAAGACAATCCAAAAAATGGCACAGTAATCTATTCCAAGGCAAGGAGCAAGGCAGAACTTGGACTGGACCGCGAAGCACTTGAGTTGCTTGCACAGGCAATATTGTACTACGGAAAGACAATAAGGGGATGGGCAGTCAAGGACTCTGTATTTAATCGGTTAAAAGACGATCTACGATTCAAGGCAGTCGTGAAATAATACATGTCCGAAGACTTGCTAAGAGATGTGAAAACCCTTCTTGCATCTGGAAATGGAGATGCAAAGAGACTATGCGAAATATTGAATTCGATAAAACAGAAAAACCCAGTCTACATGTCAGATTACAAGTATGTTCAAAGCTTAATTTCTGATGAATCAAAGGAAAATAGATCAGAAACTGGGTCGAAAATGCTAGAAAAAGCAAAAATAGACAATCCGCTGGATCTTCTTAGGATACGACTTGCGGAAGGAAAAATAACGGTAGACGAGTTCAGAGGACTGAAAAAAGCTATAACTGAGTTATAAATTCTTTAAAAGAATGATTTCTTCTTAAATTTTAAATTAAAAAAAGAACCAACTGTTATACATACAATGCGTTCAAGGATAATCATCTCATTTGTATGTCTAGAACAATCAAGTATAGACTTTACAATCTTACACTATCCGATTAAAGTGAGCTGTTCTCTGTAATATGGTGATTAGTATTGTCAAATCCTAATGCTCCCCTACCGCCAGCGCCTGTGTTGATGACATGTTTTGGTCATTGCGGAATAGGTTTGGGTGCGGAGGCATATAGAAGACTGTTGATTGATGTAGGGGCTAATCCTCTCAAGCCTACGTTAAAAGGAGAAAAGGAAGAATCCCGCGTTTTGAAAAGATATGGCAGCACAATTCTACGATTTCCAAATTCTTATGGGGGAAACGAGATACCGCTGATCCCTAGGGCATTGTTGGTTGACTTGGATCCAAGAGCAGCTAATCTGATATTACAATCATATCCAGATCTGTTTGCACTCCGCGATAAGCATGTGATCCACGGGGCAGGAGGCGCTGCAAGAAACTGGGCTGAAGGGCGAAGTAGATTCAACAATGAAGTCACTCAAAAGTATGATTTGCAAAAACAACTGTCTGGTCTATCACCTGAACCAGTAAGGGGCTTTACAATACCTTTTGCAATGGGTGGAGGAACTGGGAGTTCATTTGCTAGTGCATTTATGCAATATATAAAAAAGGATTCCAAGGAGCATGCAACAATAGCATCATTTGGACTCTTGCCAGAATTTGGATGGGACCCGGTAATCTTCGAAGCTGCCGCAATTAACATCGTAATGAATCTTGAATATCAGATAAAATATAGTGACTGTTCCATTCTATTCTCTAATAAAAAACTAAGAGAGGTTGCTCATAAAAATGAGAAAAGAATTGAAAAAATACAGTCAATTATTGATGATCTTCCAAAAGAGCATGAAATAGGCTGGAAGGATTACAAAGGTATGAACTTGATCGCTGCAAATGCAATATCTATGTTCATCGCGTCGTTTGCAAGAGAGACAGAATGGGATATGTCAAACTATAGGACATGGCTTGCAACAAAGAAGCCGCGATTTGCAGTACCGTGGGTTATTCCAGTGATTCCAGATGAAAAACAATGGGGAGATGATTTGATGTCTGCAGGCAAGGGAAACACCATGAATGCAATTGTAGACCACATCCACAAGAAAAATGATGCGGTGTTGTTTGATATGGACGAAAATGATATAAGAGACAAAGGAGGACAACGCGACTCTTGTGTTGCACTGGTCAAAATTAAGGGAGAGTTTGATGTAAAGGAAAGAGAAGTTCTAAAGAACATGATAAAGGACAGGTTCCATATTGAAGACTCTAGAATGATATTTGTCAAGATTCCAATACTAGACACAGAACAAGCCAATGTTACAATACTTGTAAACACCAAGGCAATTGGGCCTAAGATTTTGGAGATAGCAAGTGAGGCAGAAGCATCTTGGGATAGTTACAAGGAAGAATATGGAAAATGGGGACTAACAACTGAAGAGTTCAAACAAAGTCTAATGGACGTCGTTCATCAGTTTAGTGCTTAGGTATGGCAGACTTTAATTTCTTGGAACAAGTTGCAACCCAAATCAAGAGAAACAGGAAACAACTAACCGATGTTGAAGATGAACTATCTACAATAAGTTTTAGAATTCATGAGATTCCACTCAAGATATCAACTGAATCAAATTTTGCAAAGATGATTGGTGAGCAATACAATGATGCCACAAAAGAGTTGGAATCTGCAAAGGAACGACTCATGGCAGAAAAGGAAACTCTAACAACTAAGATAAACGAAGACGTTTCTACGTTTATCACTGAATTTACATCGCAAGAACTTGTAATCCCGCTGGAACCTAATCCAAAGATTGCGGACGGTAACACTCTTTTCAAATACAAAGGTAATTCCACGTTTAGGAACATATTTGACATACTAAGCGAGCTTTTAGGATTGAGTTCGCCCATACTTGTAAAAGATGTCATGTTTTCTCCCACTGAGATTGTAATCAAAGTAACAGATGAATATGAGGCAAAACAAAAGTTCCTGAGCAGTATTAACGAAGTACAGAAAACTCTCTTAATCAAACGAAGAAAGAACTAGCACAAGATAAATCTAGGTTATCTAATATCTACTACAAACCCTAAAAAATAAGGATTGACAAATACAATCAAGATGAAAAGCAGACTTGCTCTTATGGTCATAACGATAATTGTCTTGTTATCGACAGTACAGTTAGCGCACTCGCAGCTTTCTGGGGGAGTGTCAGCCAGCTTGCAAAATGGTGTCTGGACGGTACCTACAAATAAACAGGTGCAAATTTCGGCTGATGTCGTAAATGGCCTTGACCGAGATCAGTCGTTTGCATATATAGTTCAAATATTGGACAACCGTGGAGTTGCGATTCAGCTCTCATGGCTTACTGGAACACTTAGTGCCGGGCAATCACTTAACCCGTCACAATCTTGGACTCCTACAATACCTGGGAATTATACGGCACAGATCTTTGTTTGGTCAGGAATAAACAACCCTGATGCCTTGTCATCCCCTCTTGTCATGAAGATAACAGTAACCTAGTTCCACATCGGTTATAATTTGGAGAATATACGACAAACTTATGGACAGAAAGGGAGGAATAATCACCGGAATCATTCTTGCCATCTCGTCAGCTTTTTTCTTTATTTTTATTGGTTTTCCACTTTTTAATCAACAGCCAGGTGATCAAGGAAACTCACCATTTTCTACTAGTACACAATCCCCTGATACCATAAGCACAATTGCAAGCGACATAGACTCATGCATATCAGACCCATCATCATATTGTGATCAAGAAATGTTACAGATATCAAAATTCTGCGAACAAAACAAGGGTCAAGAACAAACATATTCGTTTTGTTCGGATAATAGGGTACAGATGTATATAGAGCAGCGCAACGTGGCTCAGATTAAAGTCAATGGTGGGTAAGGTTACCTTTAGAGTTTTATTCTATATTTTACCTTTGGTCTGCAGATTTATCTTTCGGTAGCCATGAGAAACTTACCCATGTTTTTTGCAACCAGTGGGATTATCTTCTTCGTAATTATCTGGTGAAAATTATCAGCATCGGCGTCAAATGAGAGCAACAATACATGCGCCAGCCTGCTGTTCTCGTCTGCAATGGGAATAGTAGCTCTTATCAATTTTGTATAATGGGAACTTGCATATGATATCTTTCCAAGTTTGTATTCCCATCTCAATCTGGTGTATTGTCTTGTTGCGGCAGTGATTGCATACTGGGCCCTTTCTTCTGCATTTAACAATGGCACTAGCCCTTTTCTATCTGCGGTAGATTCTAGCTTTCCGTCTACATCTGCAATTCCTGCAAATCTTATTTTAGGATCTAGTTCAACCACATCCCTGCAGAATTCTTCAAATAGGCTCTTCATTTAATATGGGTATTGTAAATAGCTATATTTGTTTTCTGGAAAGTCAGAGTATGTGATACAGCACCTTAAAGTCTTCTGCAATTCTATACGCTGCATTTTGAAGCTTGGCAACCTCGGTCATGTTTTGTTTTCTAACTGCAATCTGTCTCATCATTGTCATGCATTTGTGGACTCTGTTGTGGTCTACATTGTCTTCCTTGTCTGACCACATCTTAAAGCAGTCATCAAATTCAAGACAGAATCTCAATATGAATTCCTCCCAATGCTGATGCGTAACTGGATATCCAATTGCATGTGCAATCTCGCGAAATTCGTTGCTCCTGTTTATCAAGAGTCTATCTAATGAACGTCTTACCTTGAATGGATTGTATTCACTTGTAACTAGTTTTGCTTGCATGATTTTTTATGGTGTATGTAAATGATAAACACGGGGAATATAGTGCAATACACTGCAAACATGATAAAGTTAGTTATCTTCTGATATACTTTGTGGCTTGGTTCTTTGAAATACAAAATTTACTAAAAGCATAAAACTAATCCATATTGCAAGAAATAGAATAGTAGTATATGATCCAAAACATCTATGGCAAAAGAACTTTGAAATGAGAAACACAACACCCCCTCCGACAAATACTCCAGTTGTGTAATCTAAGAATCTCCACCAAAAATACTTCATCATGCAATGGCTATCATGTCCACAATAAAGACATTTTCAGATTATATCTAAATTCTGGTGCGGTTACTGTCATAAGATATGGAAGATCCAATTTTTATAAAATGAAGACATTTATGACATTAGAGTTTGAGGTATGTTGATACATGTACATTAATTGGATTATTCCTCTGTTCATTGTATTCGTTGGAGGTCCTCTCACACTGGTTTTTAGATTCTGGTACAAAAAGAAAGAGGACAACCCAAGCAAGTTTGCTGATAATGGAACTTATGTACGAGATGATTCTTTGTACTAGTATCCATTACATCAGAAGGAACAGAAAGACGCTGAGGTGGTTCCCTGTGGCATCGCCCGAGTTTGATGCAGCAGAGGAATGCTGGAGACAGGCAGAAAAGGACCTTGCGGCCCTGCCAGTATTCCCTCTCTCAGTCGATGACCTGAAAAAATTCCTTGCCAGATACTTTAGGACAAGGAGGTTCGGACTTGACATGAGGCAATTCCTGCTGACGGAGAAGTGTTTATGAACTTATGTCAGGCAGGTTTGTTTTGTCTAGATTGTATTCGGCAAGTAAAAATATGTTATTTGCAAAAAAGGCCTGATCTATATTACTATCAGCAGAGTTTACGACAGAATCGTTTAGTTCGTTGATCCACCAAATTTATTAACTAATATTTGTAGAGTCGTTCTCGTGTACAAAATAGCCATAGTCGTCGTAGCAGTAGTTTTGCTTATTCCTTTTGCATCAAACTCATTTGCATCAAATATTGAAATTGATATTCATGCAGGTTCTGCTTACCAGAATCAACATCTGACATTTTATCCACCATCATCGTCGGCATATGTCGGAGATACTTTAGAGTTTGGGAACGGAGATACAGTTACTCATGACGTGGTGTCTGGAACCCCCAACACGGGCGCTGATGGGAAATTTGATAGTGGCACGTTAAACCCTGGTCAGTATTATTCTTACACTCTTACAGAATATGATGTAGGTACACTTCACTTTTACGACAAGGCATATCCCTGGATGACAGGTGACGTCATAGTTCAGGAAGCACCTAACGGATACAAAGTAATTCATGATATTGGCGCAGATGTTGGAGACGGCAAGACAACGTTTGATGTCCAGTACATGTCAATAAAAAATATAATTTCGGCCAATATCGGGACAAAAGACAAATCCCTTAACCTAGTACTTGTCGGACAGACAAATCAGAGTAGCAATCTGGTGCTTAACCTCCCAACAGGTCTTATCACTCCTCCATTCTTTGGAGTACAGCTTGACGGTCAGTTTACAAGAAACTTTACTGAAACTGATCAGCAGGGGATGACGGTTCTCACAATACCAATTACGCCAATTACAGAGCAAGTCAGCATTGTAGGAACACAGGTAGTACCAGAATTTGGTCCAATTACTGCCCTAGTTCTTGCAATATCAATTATCACAATAATGCTTTTTACAAGAGTTATGCCAAACCGTATACTGGGATAGCTGCCCCATTTATTGACCTTGCATCGTCGGATGATAGAAAAAGAATCACGCGTGCAATATCTAATGGTATGACCCATTTTGTATGATCAGCACTTGGCATTGATTCTCTGTTTTCTTTTGTATCGATAATACTTGGTATGATGCAGTTGACATTGATTCCTTTTGACTTAACTTCTTCTGATAATGATTCAACCAGTCTTATCACACCGCTCTTTGATGTCACATATGCCGCATCAAATCCTGCTCCCTTGAGCCCAGACCTTGCAGCTACATGAATCACTTTGCCTACAGACTGTTTTACCATATGTACAATAACATGCTTGCTTAACAAAAAGGCCGTCCTGAGATTAATATTCATCATGTCATCCCATTCCTTTTCATCGATCTCAGTCACAGGTTTTCCTGCAATATATGCGCCGATCATATTTGCAAGTATGTCTATTCTTCCAAATCGATGTATTGATTCAGCGACCAAAATTTTTACATCGTCTTCTTTTGTGAAATCTCCCCTCAACAAAAAGATGTTTTTTGACACTCCACAGATCTTTTGCAATGACTGGAGAGAGTCACTGGAATGATATGTCAGAATAACAGATGCTCCTGCCTTGAGAAAGGTACGGGCCACTTCAATTCCCAATCCGCCACTACTACCAGTAATAAGCACAACTTTTCCTGAAAAGTTATAGTCTTTCATAATAACCCAACTATGATGCTGATTTAAAAAGAATCTTTTTGTGTGATAATCTTTATCAAATGATACCTCTAATAGGATATCATGTCAAAAGATAATAAAACTGAAGTATGGAATAGCATGTGGATTGAGTACACTCAACTGTTAAAAAAATGGATGCGGGATTTAGAGTCTCTGCAAAAAACAAGTGCCGAAGTGCAAGAAAAGTACAACGAGGTCATGTCAAAAGCGATTGGCGAATCAAGTCAAAAGACAATAAATGAATTTCAAGAGAACTGGAAAAAGGCCATGACCAAAGCAGGTGCGACTGCCTTCCAGCAATTTGGAGAAAACTGGCAAAAATCAATCAGCGAATCAGGATTGGATCAGCTCAAGACGTATGGTGACATGATGAACAAGTTTGCCGAGACATGGCAAAAAATGTGGCGGAATTAACCAGACAAGACACGCGCGTTATCTCTCATCTACTTGTTCTCGACTGGTCTTGGACTCTACCTCATCTGCCATTGTATCCAACTCTGACATATCGCCGAGTTTTTGATATGTCAGTTTTTCAAGTGTTCTGAGTATGCTTTTTGCAGAGCGGTATTGTGGAAATTTTGGCTCGTTGAGCTCTGCATAGAGACCTATTCCATGAATATCATTCATCTTTGCAAATCCCAATATGAGACCATTAAATCCCGTGATTATCGACGCTTCTGGTGTTGTCTCAATTCCGAGTTTTCTCACCTGATCTGTCATTTCTAATGACGTTGTAGTAACAAAGGTCCTGGGTTCCTTTCCAATTGGTTTTTTTGTATGAAATCCTCCTAGAGTGTAGATGAATTTTGTCGAATACTTTTTTGCGACATTTATCACATCTTGGCACAATACATTGAGTTCCTCTGTTGAAGACGGTTGACCGGAACCTCCGCCAAAGACAATCATATTCTTGTCAAATCTGTATTCCCATTTTTCTTCCGGCACGTCAATGTATCCTCCATTATCTATGACATATGCAGGATAAGACGGAAGAACTTCGCGAAATATGGCAGTATCTCGATTTGTGTTGATAAAATCAATCACTATGCTTCCAACATCTCCCATATCTTGCATCGCGGCAATCATCAGCGGCTTTTGTAGATCTGGTTCTTTTATTTGTAAAAATTTCACATTGGTCTTAACATCACTTAATCATTAATACCTTCAGTTATTTTATGGAAGATATAAGTAGCGTTTTTTTGAAATTCAAGGCATGGGCAAGTATGAACTACCGCCTCTTCCATATTCATATGATGCATTAGAGCCATACATCGATGAAACCACTATGAAAACACACCACGCAAAACATCATCAGGCTTATGTGGATGGGCTAAACGATACACTTGCAAAGATAAACGCGTTATCACATAAAAATTACATTGTCGGTATTTTATCCGATATGACCACCGTCCCAGAAAATACACGAGACGCAATAAACTTCTATGGTGGAGGATATGAAAACCACAGGATGTTCTGGGATAGCATGAAACCAAATGGAGGTGGCAAGCCTGGCGGAAGACTAGCAGATGAGATAGGTGTCTACTTTGGAAGTTTTGATGAGTTCAAGAAAAAGTTCTCAGAAGGAACAATATCAATACAAGGAAGTGGTTGGGGATGGCTTGTGTATAACAAGACATATGCAAAAGTGGAATTTATGACAACATCCAATCAGACAAGCCCGTGGACCGAGAGGCGTATTCCTCTTTTGGGTCTGGATGTCTGGGAGCATGCATATTATCTCAAATATCAAAACAAAAGAGACTCCTATGTTAAAGCATGGTGGAATGTTGTCAATTGGCCCGAGGTAGAAGAGCGATTTCTCAGAGTATCTTGATAATGATCTACTGGTAGTCAGGTAAGATCTATGATCTGTTTTGGCTCTAACGCAAACTAGATTGCGACATGATGATGGATGTGACCACAGACCACATGTGGAAGACCGTGAAAAGTTTTCTGATGTCATGCTCAAGGTTTTATGTAACAGGACACATGATACGGCCAATCCAAAAATAACCTAACTGAATATTTTTATACACTTTCAATTTGTCTAATGTACAATGGATGCATATCTTGAAGAAGAATTGTATGACCTGATTACTTTTTGCGTGCAAAACACATCAACAGCTCCTGATTATGATTCCAAGAAAGAGAGAGTTCACCAGATAGGTAAAGAGATCTACAGTGATGGTGGGGCAGATGCGATGGAGAATATGTATTTTGCAATACAGAACAGGATAAAAGAAGAAATTCAGAAAGATACCACGCCTTACCGTTCGTGGTGGAATGGCATCTCCAATGAATGGAAGTATTAAATTCAACTTATTGAACACTGTCTCGTACAGTCCAAAACTATGCTGGTACCAATTGGTATACTATCTGGTACTTGCATGACACACAACTTAAAAATCTTGGATTCCAAAATGAGGGATGGTTTTATTGCTATCTTGCTGAGTGTCCTTGTCAATACGTAGGTGTAGAGTGCCAGAGATAATGTCCGCTTAGCGTGCCAGAGTTATTGTCCGCTTTAACATGCCTTATAATCACATCAAGGCATGATAAAATCAACATTTGAAATTAGATTGAGGGCTGTCATGCATTATGTTGGAGGAAACAAAACCGCCGAGGAGATATCTATGATGTGTGATGTATCTGACAGAACACTGAGACGGTGGGCTCATGACTATGGTATCAAAGGACCGCAAGCATTACATCCAAAAAAACCTGGTCCAAAACAAGGCATTGGCTCCATATCTGAAAGTCTTGAACAAAAGATAGTAAATCTCAAGCAAATACATCCTTCTTGGGGAGCAAGACGGATCAAGTATCAATATGATCTACCCTGTCACTGGAGGACAGTACACCGTGTCATCAAGAGGCATCAAATGCTTGTAAGAACCAAGACAAAACCGCAACCATCAAAAAGATTCCAGAGAAGAAACGTTGATTCAATGTGGCAGGGTGACACGTTTCAGTTCCGCATTTCAGGCACGGGAAAGGTGTATGTGACAGGATTCACTGACGACCGCTCGCGATACCGCATAATATCCAAGGCATACCTGAACAAAAGCAAGAAAGAATCAATCAACGCATTATGTCATGCACTGAAAAAAGGAAGGGTTCCAAGGCAGATCTATTTAGACAATGGAAGACAGTTCACCGCAAAGGAATTCAAAAAAGAACTTGCCAAACATCACATCAAGCCAGTCTACGGAAGGCCGTACCACCCACGCGGCAGAGGCAAGATAGAAAGGTACCACAGCGTCCTCTGGCAGGAACTGGTAACACAGGTAAGGTTTTCCTCACTGTCACACTTTAGAAAAGAATTGAGAAAGTTTGACAGGAGATACAATCACTGGAGAAAGAACCAGACGCTTGGATGGAAGACACCCGCATCCGTATACAATGACAGAAAGTATTTCAACAAAAAGAGGCAGAAGATATTGATTTAGAACGGACAGTATCCCTGTCAACAAAAGCGGACAATAATTGTGTCACTCTACACGTAGGTACTGATATTTCCAAGTGATCCTTACCTTTTCTCATTAAATTATTTTTCAGGTAACTGTCTACCTTTTTGAAGTTCAAGCACGGTTCACTAAACTTTTTGACCAGAAAAATTTATCAATTCTTAATATGTATTATAATGAAATGCGTTGAATTGACATTTTACTTCAAAACTCTAGACAGTTATTTTTTCAGAAACAGATAAAATCAGACCAATAATTATGCTCAACCGTCAATTATTTATCTTTGACAGCATTTTTGTCACACTGGCACCGATCATCTTGATTTGATCTTCTTGTTTTTTGTCATTCAGTGTTCCATCCGCATTGAATGCTTCGTTAGCTTTTACAACAGCAACCTGATCTGGTATGACAATCACCCCTATGTTTCCAAGTATGGATCTGACATGAACCAATCCTCTAAGACCACCTAGTACTCCTGTAGAGGTACTCATGATACCTGCAACTTTTCCTTTAAAACAAGCTAAACTGACTTCACCCTCAGACTGTCGCGATGTCCAATCAATTGTATTTTTAAGAACTGCGGAGATAGAGCTGTTGTATTCTGGCGAAGAAATGAGAAAGCCTTGATGCTCCAACATGATATCCTTTAGCTTGCGTGCATTAGGCGGCAATCCTTCTTGTTGTTCCAAATCTCCATCATAAAGTGGCATTGGAAAATCTCGAAGATCAATCACAGTTACGTCAGCACCTGCTTCTGTCGCACCAGTTGCAGCGATCCTGACTAGTTTTTTATTAAATGAATCAATACGGGTACTTCCTGCAAATGCGAGGATTTTTGGTTTTGACATCATGATGTTATCTGCAAGTGTAGGTGTTGTTTTAACATATTGTTCAACATTTGGCATCTTTAGTCCATGACATTTCAGGCCTGTAAAGACTCTAATTTAATTAGCAACAGCAATCAAAGATTCTTCTACTGTCTGTTCTTCATGCATTTCTTTTCGTGCTCTTGTAAGTGCCATTCTAAGGTGCTCAATTTCAATATCATCGATCATCTCGCACATGGATGAAAGTATTAATGCATGATACTTAAGTTTTATGAAAATCGGTTCTGTGTAAACGGCGAGGCCTATGAATTCATCAGGTCTCATAGATTATCCAGAACCTGAAAATCTCACACTGATTTACCAGCGTATGAAAAACTCATGTTAAAATTCTAAAAGATGTTCTTCCTTAGTGAACCAAGATTTGTAGTGTTCCTTCCACTGATGTGTAAAAAGAATCTAGTTCTTGCATCTTGAGGATGTCATTGACAGGTTAGGCCAAGGCTAGAGAAAGTCACAGTGCACTGTTGGTGCGAATGGGAGAATGCTCATCCCGTAAATGATATCTGTAAGATTGCCGTCATTGACATGAGTACCTAACCCTTTAAATTGAGCAGATCGGAGGTTAAATGAATGTCAGACGATACAATTAGGCTAGTACAGTCACTTATTGATGCTAAAAAAGGAGATACTGCAAGATTACAGAAAATACTCGATATATTACAACAAGGTAATGCTATTGATACTTCTGATCAAAACTACCTACATGATCTTTCTGGAGAGTTAGAACCCAAAGATTCTGCAATCGTTTCAGATCTTTCTGATGAAAAAACGCCCACGCAAGAACCTTTTGATTCTCTAGAAGTTGCGCCTAAAGAGGAAGAAACCAGTGAAAGTCTAGATGATGATGCAGGAATCCGTGATACTAGAAACGCGCCTTCAAGAAAAAAAATTGCAATAGTAACAGCTGTGATTGTTGCAATAGTTGTGGCATATGTCGGACTTGACTCATATGCAGTCAGTACACTTCAATTCCGTCCTAATACTAGTAATGACTATCAAATATCTCCAACGGCGGTTCACATACAGGCAGACGTATGTAATCCATCCTTCTTTCCTGCCAGTTTTAACAAGTATGTAATAACTGCATTTTACAATTCAAGCGTTATAGAAAAGGCCGAAATTGGAGGAAGCACGTTATCCTCCAAAACAATGACCACAGTTGATGGTGTCTTTGTATTAAATACAACAGCCATATTAAAACTAAAGCAAGAGAATGCCACATTTGATCCAACACTTGCAAGAATTACTACAAGTGTCGACGCCCCGATATTTGGGGTTATTCCGTTTTCAGTAGTAAAACAGTACTCTGCTGGACAATTCAACAATGTGCTCAAAAACGGCCCTCCAGGATCTTTTAGTTGTAACTAACTGGGTCGTATTTTCTCACGTTCCTTGAGTCTTTGCAGCATTCTTTTCTCTCCATCTGAAAATCTTCGTTTGTCTTCTTCGGTTTCAAGTAAAAGTGGTGGAACCTCGGTGGTTTTACCGTCGTGCCCCAATGCAACAATCGTAACATAGGCAGTATTTGTCAGGGTTTTAGTTCCAGTCAGTAAATCTTCTGCCTCTACCTTGATCTCTATTTCCATCGATGAACGATGAACATAGTTTAGCCTCGCATTTATGATAAGTGCATTTCCCACGTATACTGGCTTTAGAAAATTTACCCTGTCTATACTTGCTGTCACAGTGTTGGTTCGCGAATGTCTCTGCGATACCAGTCCTGCAATCAAATCGATCTGTTTTAGTATCTCGCCACCAAAAACATTCCCTGCTGGGTTGGCATTTGACGGAAACATCCTGACAGTCATTTCTGCTTTTGACTCGTTTGGACTTTTTGGTGGAAGAACCATATTGTTGTCAAAAATCAAAACATGCATTTATTGGTTCTGTTAAATCTGTGATGATCCTGACAATGTTTGTATAGTCACAATTCATTTTCATGCCACAACTCGTAGTGTTGTGATGCGTGATAAAATCAATAAAACAAAGCTACACATTAGACAATAACCTATGGAATATCATTACAGATGAATCTATGAGGGGAACATGGATAAATCACAGCTGATAATACCTGTTGTATACAAACTACGGATTTAAAAATAATATTTATGTATCATCAGTAAGATTTGTTGCAGAACAGGTATCCCTATTTACTTTAGCGAATCTGAAAACCTACTTGATGCTTCAATCAGACCCTTGATGTCAGATTCGTCGTGGGCGTATGAGATTGCCCCAAGCTTTCCTGGCAGGAAAAATATCCCATCTCTTGCAATCATCTCAAAGTGGTATTGATGTAATAGATCAATGTTACACTTTGCAGCATCTGATGCATCTTTTATCTCAGTTACTCCGTTTGCCAAAAAATGTGGCATAAAAAGGGATCCCATTCCGGTAATGACAGCCTTATCATTGAAAATTTTACCAAGTTCACTTCTTACCATGTCTCCCATCTTTCCTATCTTCTTGTACACACCGGGATTTTTTTTGAGGAATTGTAGCATGGCTCTGCCTGAAGTCATTGTGATGGGATTTGCAGAAAACGTTCCACCGCCAACATATGATCTATCAAGTCTTGTATGTGTCTGCGTGTCAGAAATTTTCATTACTTCTTCTTTTCCACATATCACGCCAATTGGAAATCCACCGCCAACAATCTTTCCAAGTGTAACAATATCAGGATCTAGTCTCATGGAAGTGTACATGCATCCAAATAAAAATCGAAATCCCGTTACAATCTCATCAAGCAAGAACAATGCATTATTTTTATGGATAAACTCCTGTATCCCAGATAGATATTCTCTCGTTGCAGGAATGCATCCTCCGCCACCTAGCACTGGCTCAATGATCACACCTGCAAGATCATTTTTTACTGACTGTAATATCTGAACAGATTTTTCAAGATCGTTATATGGTATTGATACGATGTGGGAATCATCTGTCAGGCCACGACTTTCTGGCTGCTCAAATGGCCAGTTGACTGACTTGAGTAGGTCTGTGGTATAGCCATGCCAGCCCCCGTCAACTTTGGCAATTATCTTTTTTCCAGTAACAGCTCGTGCAATCCTTACTGCATACATTGTGGACTCGGTACCGGTGGAAACATATCTAATCTTTTCAGCTACTGATACTGCATTTTGTATAACTTCGGAGAACAAAACTGTCATCTCATTTACAGTACCATGCATCCAGCATGACGGCAACTGTTTTTTGACAAGACTTGCAACAGGTGGTGCAGCGTGTCCCAGTATGAGACTCCAATGTCCCATCCAGTAATCTGTATACCGATTTCCGTCTATATCTGAAAGAAATTTGCCCTTTGCAGACTTGGTAACAAACGGATATGGCTTGAAAAATCTTATGTTATGGCTTACACCATTGACGTGAAATTTTTTTGATTTCTCAAAAACCTTGGCAGACTTGATAGTTTTTTTCTTGTAGATTTCAACTGCAGAAGACAATGAATAAACTAAGATTGAGGACCAATATTACTGATCGGAAAAAATTCATCTTTCAGGCATAATTTGTGAATGGTTTATATTATTTCGTTTTGATCTCACTTTTGCATACGTAACAGCAAGGCGGCGCTTGTGATGACAACTTGGTATTGTACCATCGTATGATTCACAGGCCTCCAGTTGCGCATACAAGATGTGGGTATGACCTAACGGTTTTATCTGAAATTTGAAGAAGTGTGTGAATCCACCAATTCCCAATATAATGTGTGAATTAAAAGTCGTACTTCGACAAGGTACTTGAAAAAGTACCGATTAAACGAATCCGGTTGATCCTGCCGGACCTGATTGCTATCGGATTGGTACTAAGCCATGCGAGTAAGTGTAGCAATACACTGCAGACGGCTCAGTAACACGTGGTCAAGCTAACCTATGGACGTGGATAACCTCGGGAAACTGAGAATAAACCGCGATAGATCATGGTGCCTGGAATGGCTCATGGTCCAAATAGTTTACTGCCGTAGGATGCGACTGCGGCCTATCAGTTTGTTGGTGAGGTAATGGCCCACCAAGACTATTACAGGTACGGGCTCTGAGAGGAGAAGCCCGGAGATGGGTACTGAGACACGGACCCAGGCCCTATGGGGCGCAGCAGGCGAGAAACCTTAGCAATGTGCGAAAGCACGACTGGGTTAGTCCGAGTGATTCCTGCTAAAGGAATCTTTTGCCGGTCCTAAAAGCACCGGTGAATAAGGGGTGGGCAAGTCTGGTGTCAGCCGCCGCGGTAATACCAGCACCTCGAGTGATCAGGACGTTTATTGGGCCTAAAGCATCCGTAGCTGGCTTTGCAAGTCTCCGGTTAAATCAACCTGCTCAACAGATTGGCCGCTGGAGATACTACAAAGCTAGGGAGTGGGAGAGGCAGACGGTATTCGGGGGGTAGGGGTAAAATCCTCTGATCCTCTGAGGACCACCAGTGGCGAAGGCGGTCTGCCAGAACACGTTCGACAGTGAGGGATGAAAGCTGGGGGAGCAAACCGGATTAGATACCCGGGTAGTCCCAGCTGTAAACGATGCAAACTCGGTGATGCATTGGCTTATGGCCAATGCAGTGCCGCAGGGAAGCCGTTAAGTTTGCCGCCTGGGAAGTACGGACGCAAGTCTGAAACTTAAAGGAATTGGCGGGGGAGCACCACAAGGGGTGAAGCCTGCGGTTCAATTGGAGTCAACGCCAGGAATCTTACCCGGGGAGACAGCAGAATGAAGGTCAAGCTGAAGACTTTACCAGACAAGCTGAGAGGAGGTGCATGGCCGTCGCCAGCTCGTGCCGTGAGGTGTCCTGTTAAGTCAGGTAACGAGCGAGATCCCTGCCCTTAGTTGCTGCAGTTACTCTCAGGAGTAGCTGGGCTAACTAAGGGGACCGCCACTGCTGAAGTGGAGGAAGGAGGGGGCCACGGCAGGTCAGTATGCCCCGAAACCCTGGGGCTACACGCGGGCTGCAATGATAGTGACAACGGGTCCCGAAGCCGAAAGGTGGAGGCAATCCTTAAACACTATCTCAGTTATGACTGAGGGCTGTAACTCGCCCTCACGAATATGGAATCCCTAGTAACCGCGCGTCACAATCGCGCAGTGAATACGTCCCTGCTCCTTGCACACACCGCCCGTCGCTTCATCGAAGTTGGGTTTGTGCGAGGTGATGACTAATTGTCATCATCGAACACGAGTTTAGCAACGAGGGAGAAGTCGTAACAAGGTGACCGTAGGGGAACCTGCGGTCGGATCACCTCCTTAGAAAATAATTGGGTTGTGTGGATTCACACACTTTCTTCAACAAAAGATGCAACTGGATAGGAAACTATCCGGTGAAGGATGTAGCTGGTAGTCGAGACCCGGCACTAGCGATGATCGTCGTGTATAGTCGTGTAATATGTGACTGAATATGCTGATGTGCCGACGCCAGTTGGAGGATGGCTTGGCTTGAGAAGAGATGAAGGACGTGGCTAGCTGCGATAAGCCCAGGGTAGGTGCACGCGACCATTGATCCTGGGATGTCCGAATTGGAATCCTATGCGTAAGCATACTCTGTTACAAAGGTAGCAGAGATCGAACCGTGGGAAGTGAAGCATCTGAGTACCACGAGGAAAAAAAATCAACAGAGATTTCCTAAGTAGCGGCGAGCGAAATGGAAACAGCCCAAACTGAATCTGCCATGGTAACTTGGTAGAGATGTGGTGTCGTTATAGTATTACGATCCTTAAATTAGAGATCAAGTGGTCTGGAACGACCCGCCGTAGAGGGTGATAGCCCCGTGAGCAAAAGAGGAGAGGATCTTACTATGACAAGAGTAGCTGTCCTTGGTAGTGGGCAGTGAATATAGGTGAAAGTAGCATCTAAGGCTAAATATTTCTCAAGACCGATAGGGTATTAGTACCGCGAGGGAACGCTGAAAAGTACCCCGGAAGGGGGGTGAAAAGTGCCTGAAACCAACTGGTTACAGACGTTTACGGCATGGAAGGAGTTTTTGTCAGATTGGAGGTTCTAGCAATAGAGCTGAAGGTCTGGCGTTCATAGCTCCAGTGTCGTAAGTTCCGTCTAGAAACACGGGCCAGGGAGCTTACTGTTATGGCAAGCTTAAGCTCAATCAGAGCGTAGGCGAAGAGAAATCAAGTTCCCGCAGTGATAAACGAGGGGAAGCGTGTGAAAGTGCGTTGAGTCATAGCGGCAAGGCTAGAAACCAGACGATCTATCCCTGCACAAGACGAAGTTGGGCGAAAGCCCGATGGAGGTCTGTAGCAGTTCTAACGTGCAATTTGTTTGTGTGATGTGGGGATAGGGGTCAAAAACCAATCTAGTCTGGTGATCGCTAGTTCCTAACGAAGTGTATCGCAGTACAGACTCTGTGGAGACAGCGTGTCCTGTAGAGCACTGATCGGGTATGTCAGGTGAGAAATCATTTGCTACCCTTTCAAACTCCGAAGGGATGTGCGTCGTAGAAGCAGGGATACGGATTTACGTGGCGTAAGGCTCGTAATCAAGAGGGGGACAACCCAGACTTGAGGTTAAGGTCCCCAAATTTTTGCTAAGTGTCAAACTAAAGGGCGTATTAAGGCCAAGACAGCAGGGAGGTAAGCTCAGAAGCAGCTATCCTTTAAAAAGTGCGTAACAGCTTACCTGCCGAGCCTTGATGCCCCAAAAATGGACGGGGCTAAAGCAAAGTACCGATACCTCAGATCTCCGTGCGTAAGCACGGTGCATGGTAGTTAGGCGTGGGCGTTGGGTAGAAGTAGGGCTGTGAGGTCCTATGGACCGACGTCTATTGCAGATCCTGGCGGCAGTAACAGCATAGTGGAGTGAGAATCTCCACCATCGTAAGCGTAAGGGTTTCCCGGCAATGCGTCGTCAGCCGGGAGTTAGTCGATCCTAAGTCTAACCTCAACAGAGTTAGATGAATGGGAAGCAGGTTAACATTCCTGCACCTTACAGGAGACGTTATAATCTAGTCACTCGCTTTCGGATAGGACAAGCAGAACCATCGTTCTGTTTAACAGTTTGAGGGTTAGGGAGTGTCGTAATGACGAGAACTCGCCCGAGGCTGGAATAGCTTGGCGTTAGCTGAGTTTGTTCGACTCCAAGAGACCATGAAAGGTGACGTAGTGAGATTCCTGTAGGCTCGTACCGAGATCCGACACAGGTGCGCTGGATGAGAAGTCTAAGATGTATCGGGTATACCGTAGGCGAGGGAACTCGGCAAACTAGTCCTGTACCTTTGGTATAAGGGATGCCTGCGGCGGTAGTGTAGAACTGCCATCGTAGGTCGCAGTGACAAGGGGGTCCCGACTGTTTAATAAAAACACAGGTGACTGCTAGGGAGAAATCCTTTGTATAGTCACTGAATCCTGGCCAGTGCAGGTACCTAAAACTTGGGTTCAACTGAGCTAAGGGCCTGTAAACGCCGGGAGTAACTCTGACTCTCTTAAGGTAACATTTGATTGCCTTAGTAAAATCTGGCCATATGCTGGAAAGTCTGGGAATGTCAGGCTAGGTTATTTCAAAAAAAGTTTTTGAAATAGTCTGAAAATGCCATTGACTGCAGATAATCAGCAGGAAAGGCTAGATGCGCGGTTTTAAATTTTTTTGTTCTATGAACAAAGAAAAAAATCGTGCAAACTAGAATCCTCAGAGACTTTATGCCAGAAATCGTTTTGAACGATTAAGATAAAGTCCGACCCCTATAGCGATATAGGGAAGTTTGCAAAACTGCAAACTCGCCTCGATTTGTTTCCAAAATAAAATCAGGTCCACTGAAGTAACAGAAGTGAGCCAAATGCCTTGTCGGGTAAGTTCCGACGTGCATGAATGGAACAACGAGGGCCCCGCTGTCCCCGCCTACAACCCGGTGAAGCCACATAAGCTGGACGAACAGTCCAGCATCTTCCATCGGGGAGAGAAGACCCCGTGGAGTTTTACTGCAGCTTGTGCTTGCGGTATGGCGGGAAGTGCATAGAGTAACTGGTAGCCATGCTAACGCCTTTTCGGGGGCGTTGGAAGCGAAAGTGTAACACCAGTCATTTCTTTTCGTACCGCTTACCACTGTAATGGTGGGACAGGTGCAGGTGGGCAGTTCGGCTGGGGCGGCACCCCTTTGAAAAGATATCAAAGGGGCCCAAAGTTCGGTTCAAACGGGTCAGAAATCCGTTGAAGAGGGCAAGGCCACAAACTGGACTGACTGGATCTCCAAACGCACGGGATTCAGAGACGAAAGTCGGGCCTAGCGATCCATGACGTCCCCACTATTGGGGGCTCGTGGTGACAGAAAAATTACCCCAGGGATAACAGGCTCGTCGCGGGCGAGAGCTCCTATCGACCCCGCGGTTTGGTACCTCGATGTCGGCTTTTCCCATCCTGGCCCTGCAGCAGGGGCCAAGGGTGAGGCTGCTCGCCTATTAAAGGGGAACATGAGCTGGGTTTAGACCGTCGTGAGACAGGTCGGACTCTGCCTGATGGAAGCGTGGATACTTGAGGGGAAGTTGCTCCGAGTACGAGAGGAACAGAGCAACGTAGCCACTGGTTTAACGGTTGTCTGATAAGGCAGGCCGTGCAGCTAAGCTATTTGGGCTAACTCCTGAAAGCATCTAAGGAGGAAACCCATCCCGAGAAAAGGTATCCGTCCGTAAGGTAAAGGGTGGCGAAAGAAGATCGCGTTGATAGAACAGCAGTATAAATCCCAAGCTTCGGCGAGGGGTGAGCTGGCTGTCACTAACAACCCAATACATCAGTTCAGTCACATACATAGAGACTATATGCGACGATTCATTTTATTTTGAATCCTAGTGGTAACTGCGCACTTAATTCTCCGGTTGGTTTCATAGTTTACAATTGCCAGTTTCTCTTTTGGTACAACTTGCAAATTCCCGTGGTAATTGTGATATGTACAGGTAACTTGATAATACCTTTTATCGTATTGTGGTGTCGATATGTCATGGTACTTGGTATGATATGGATCATTCCTGGGATGATTCTTCTGGGGGCAATGCTATTTGGCGGAATTCATTTATGGATGAAAAGAAGAAGGGAAGCCAATAATCCTGATTTGTATGGGAGCAGGATACGACCTGATTTTTACGAAGATGAAAAGTAGTTTTGAGATCTGGTGGAAACTTAGGAACATTTGAAAAATACCAAAATTACCAATACATGACATGAATGAATTAAAAATACCTGGAAACAGAATTCCAAAAGATTCTGTTTACAAGAAAAGAAGCTGTGATAAAGAAAAATGCGGTAAAGAAGGAAATTATTCTTCAAAGCGAGGATGGTTTTGTTTGGATCACATACTAGATTATGATATGCCATGCCCCAATGATGACTGTCCACGAAAAGGACTTGCCATGGACAAGCTAGTTTCCGAAATTAAAAAAGACATCAAGGGAGACTTGCATCAGATATTTCTATGTCAATCCTGTGGCTATAGACACGATCATACGGTAAATGTTTAGTTGAGATCCAAAAGTCTTGGAATGTTTGAAGACAGGACATAGACCATAAGTCTTACAGTTCTTGAAGAAACAGATCATGCTAGAAGGACAGTTTTTGAACTAACAGTTAGTCCGAGAACTGAGGTTTGTGAAGATTGCAAAAAACACGCATAATCTTATTGGAGTAGTTACAAAACCCACTCAAAATTTATTTTGATTCAAATCTGAAAACCAGATAGATCGGGTTATCCTTTTTCAGGTATCGCAACAAAATCAAAATAGATTAGAAACTGTCGTGTCATACAAGTGTATGAAAGAATCTCGGCAGGTATCTCATAGTAAGATAATCCTAGTTATCTTTGCCTTTTCTGGAATGACTGCACTAATTTACGAAATTGTCTGGATAAGACCACTTGCCTTGGTATTTGGCACTACTGTTTATGCAACCTCGATAATAATTGCCTCGTTTCTGCTTGGCTTGGCACTAGGGAGCTGGATTGCTGGCAAATATAGCGACAGGATGAATCAGCCTTTGAAAATTTACGGGTTCATTGAACTTGGAGTTGGTTTTTACGGCATATTGCTACTTCCAATCTTTTCTGTTCTTCCATATTTGTATATCGATATCTATAACGCCACATTTCAAAACTATTCTCTCTTTTCGGTTCTACAGTTTATGCTAGCATTTGCCATAATACTTGTACCGACTACCATGATGGGGACAACCCTACCGCTTGTGATGCGATCCTATTCTGATAGCTTTGGTAGGATAGGCAAAGATCTGGGAAGGTTGTACTCGGTAAATAACATAGGGGCAGTGGCAGGCACTCTTGCTGCAGGCTTTATCCTGTTGCCAGTCTTGGGAATTAAACAAAGTATAATGACTGCAGCCTTGATCAACTTCGGCCTGTCCATTCTAGTTTTATTGTTGGCGAAAACTCAGCTCAAGGTTCTGCTAACAACAGGAACAATCATCGCTATCATTCTAGTTTTTGCGTTTTTTGCAACATATGATTTTAAAGCGTTAGACTTTGGGGCGTACATGTATGCCTTTCCAGGACTTGGAACCACTTATTTGAACTCATTTTTAGGAGAAGAACAAGTGAAATTCTACAAAGAAAGTATGTACTCAACCGTAAGCATTACTTCAATAGAAGGAGTAAATGTTCTAAAGATAAATGGCAAGACTCAGTGTTCGACAGATTATTTTGATGAGGAAAATAAGATAGGGCTTGCCAAGGTGCCCTATGATTTATTTGAAGAAAATTATGCAAAACCATCCAATGCGCTCAATATAGGATTGGGATGTGGGGCAACAGCAAGATGGTTGGCAGATAGAGTAAAGACTACAACAGTTGAGATAGACCCTGCTGTAGTAGAAGCTGCTAGTTTTTTCAACGATAAAACAAATCAGACATTGATAATTGATGATGCAAGAAACTGGCTTATGCGAAATGATGAAAAATTTAACATAATCATAAGCGAACCATCAGATCCTTTTGCAAATCAAGGATATCTGTTTACTTATGAATATTTTTCACTGCTTCACGATAGATTAAATAAGAATGGATTAGTTTCTGTATGGGTTCCAACATACATTATGTCACTAGATGATTTTTACACATTCTACAATACTTTTCATCTAGTCTTTCCACATGTTTATCTTTATGCTAATAACACATATGCCCCTGAGATCACATTCATCGGAAGCGATAGAATACTAAAAGTATCAGGTATGAAGGATCTTATCGAGTTGGACAATAAATCTATTCCAAACGACAATCTTTACAATACAGATGATAGACCTCTGATAGAATTTTCTACTGCAATGAATCTATACCGACATAACTCTACAGAAATTCAGACAAAGATACAAGAGTGGGAGAATCTTGAATATGGTTACCAGCACTGAAAGTCATGGTTCAAAGAGGTCTGCAAATTTAAAAATGAAACAATTTGGTTTTCATGGCTCTCATTTGTGGTTGTAAACTTTGAGGACGCAGATTAACAATCGCCTAATCATTCCACTTTCATTACAGTCGCCAGAGCTACCTTGTTGAGTTTTATTAATCCATGATTTACCATATATTCTAGTGACTTGAGAAACTGGTCATCTGATATGAGTCCTTGGCTCCACCACTCTGCGTCATGTTTTACCCAGCTTGGAATCTCGGATTGGGATGAGTTTTCCTGAGGCTGCGTAACGTTCAATTTTATGACATGATTATCAATTAGATATTTGATACCTGCTTCAAACTCCAGATCGCTTAATTGACCTCCAGCCCACCACTTTGCATTGTTACGGATCCACGAAGGAACTTTAGAGGCTGGCACTTGCAATCCTTGTGCATTTGGGGCAAGGCTAGAGATAGGTGCATTAGCTTGAAGATCCCATCCTGCTTTTACCGGTGAGCCTAAGCCTTCATGCTCTATCACTATCTGTGAAAATTTATAGTCGATCCCGTCTGGTGGAGTTACAGTGATCTCTGGAGTTCCAAACAAAAATGAATCAACTACTATATGTTCCCCAGTGTTGCACTCAAAACTGACGCTGGTCGGTTTGATCGTCGCAAAGTTCAGCGGGAGGGACTCGGTTGGATTCTTGGTAAAACTAAAGTCGCTTACGGCAGCTTTTCCGTTATTTGTAACACCCCAACTCCAAGATGATATGTCTATGTTGACAGTATGTTCTCCTGACAAATCAAGAACATTCGTACTCAGATCGTAAGTGAGATGTATTTGAGCACGGGGCGTTGGTGCTGTTAGGGGTGTGTTAGCAAGGGCAGTATTAGTCTTTAATTCTATAGCATCTGTCATCCTCTGGCTTGCTGCTTTTTGTAAAACTGTTTGGTCCCATTGTGGTTGTTCGATCTTTCCAAAGTTAAAGGAAACCTGCTCAGTGGGGTTTTCTGAACCGCTACCGCTAACTTGGTATGAGCTTATCATAACATCAGTAAACGTTATCGTAAAAAATTCTTGCGGCCCGCTTCCGAGATCAGCCACACCGTCAATCTCAACACTCTTGATGTGCTGACCTGATGCGCATGCCTCAAAAAGTTTTGGTGAGGCCACGTCCATTGGTTTTGTGACTATTATCTCTGAAGAAGACTGCTGTTGGAAGGCCTGATTAAGATCATTTTGAAAGGTCGCGCTGTTTGGGTTTGCTTCTCCCCAACTCCATCCGACTAATTCGATTGCACCGCTTTCCCCTCCAACTTGAGACTCGCCTTCTATCCCATCTATCTTTAGGAAGTACTCGACCTTAACAGGGGCTGGTAGTGTCGTAGTTCCTCCTGCTGATGGAGTCGTAGTTCCTCCCGATACCGTTTCATTTGATGGAGGTAAGGTAGGTGGAGGAATTGTTCCGATAGAGGAAGGAATTGTTCTAATAGAGGAAGGAATTGTTCTAATAGAGGAAGGAATTGTATTATATCCAGATGTCATTGCATCGGCTGTTTGTAATGAAAATACATTCATAGCAGTCAATCCAAGGAATACAATAATCATACATCCTATCCCAACATTCCATGTTACGGACATGAAGTATGTAATGCGACAACTGGAGTATAACTATATCTCTTGGTCTATGCAGTTTTGGCAGGAGTCATGTCTGATACATTTTGTAACGTTCAGCGATATTTTGCAACTATTTTAGACCGAGGACATGATCTAATAAATATGAAGTCATATGTTCTGGGTCTTATAAGATCCAAATTTCTTTCAAGATTTGGGTCTTCCTGCCGAGATGGAATCTCTTATGTCTGTTGGAATTGATTGGAGGTATTCTGCTCATTGTTGGAGTGCTATTAAGAATCGCAAGCAGTTTTATTCCAATTGACATGCTTGGGGTAATGGTCTATGTAAAAAAGTTAAAATCGTTTTCAGGCAACGGAGGAGTAGAAAATCTCTTAATGTTTATCATCTTGTCGACAATAATATTTCTGCGGTATGGCAGAATATCTATATCGTATATTGCTAAAGATTCCAAGATTTCTGCAATAGTTCTTCAAACAGGTTTTGTCTGATTCAGACCTGTGAAGATTTGATTGTAATTAGACAGCAAGTCATATCTTGTCATTGAAATGACAAGCAATTTTAACAATGTGGTTGAACTCAAGTAGTGTACCAAATCAATTCCCATAGAGCTAATTGGATTCTTTTAGGATTACTAGTGTTATCTGGATTTACTCATCTTTGGAATGCTGCAGAATTCCCAGCAATTTTCTTCGACGAGGGTGTATACATGAGAAGGGCAATGCACGTATTGGCAGGTCTTGGTCCGCAAGAATCTTTTTTCTATGATCATCCTTACTTTGGTCAAATTTTTCTGGCGTCAGTTCTAGGTTTGATTGGGTTTCCAGGCTCTCTTCATGCATCAACAAGCCCAAATTCCATATCTATGCTATATCTAGTGCCCAGAGTTATAATGGGAATACTTGCAATAGTTGATACATTTCTAATTTACAAGATTGCGGAAAATCGCTATGGCACAAAAGTTGCACTAGTTTCATCCATGTTGTTTGCTGTCATGCCAATCACCTGGCTTGTGCGGGAAATACTTCTTGATTCAATATTACTGCCATTTCTCTTGTTGTCCATTTTGCTGGCCCTAAATTCAAAAAATTCTAATCACAAAAGCCTGATGGTTTTGCTTTCAGGTGTCTGCATGGGGTTGGCTATATTTACCAAAATTCCGGCATTTGCAATGATGCCGCTGATTACAGGTATTATATACTTCAATGAAAAAAGGTCAAAACTTGTGGGGCTTTGGCTAGTTCCAGTGGTTCTAATTCCATTTCTCTGGCCTCTTCAGAGTATAGAAACCGGGCAGTTTGATCTCTGGATTAAAGATGTCATTGGACAAACAGAAAGGCACAGTTATGGCTTGCCATACATATCATATCTTTTTTTCCAGATGGATCCAGTTTTATTTATCTTAGGAATTGCCGGTATTGCTTTTTGTATTTACAGAAAAGACTATTTTATTTTGACGTGGTTCGTACCTTTCATAATTTTCCTTCTTGCCATAGGGTATAGCCAATATTTTTATTGGATTCCTGTCTTGCCTGTATTTTGTATATCTGCATCCATTCTAATGGCGCAAATTCTTGGACGAATAAAAAGAGCGAACCTAGGAAAAAATTTTCCAATTGTTGTGGTCTTGGGTATAGGGATATTTGGTCTGGGAGGAACTTTATTGCTCATAACTACAAATATGTCATCAAGCGAGTTCCAGGCTGCCTCATTTGTCTTGCAACACGTAAAGAATAATGACAACAATACTACAATCCTTGCAAGTCCGGTATATTCTTGGATATTCAATTATGTATTTCACAAACAAAATGTGTTTATTGACTATTCTCTTGCCCTCTTTGAGCCAATAACTACTGAAAAAGTTGTATTGGTCGCAGATCAACATTACGTGATGGTAGATATGAGCAGAGGAAAACAACTTCAACAATTGTACAATGACTCAAAGACGGTAGCTACGTTTGCAGGTAACACTCAAGGATATAATATTTCGCTTTATCCTTATACCAGTCTCAAGGTAAACTATGAAGAAAACCCAATCAAGATTAAGGAAAAGTGAGATTTACCCTGAAAAGGGGAAATATCTGTAAATGTAAAAAAAGCGCTAGCTCCAGATTTTTTCCTTGAAGGTCCATTTCTTATTGAGTATAAAGTTACTAATAGATGCTATTGCAACAGATATGAATAAAGCTAGCGCATAGTTCATGTGTTCTGTTTCTATCATGAAATATACCATTCCAAGTTGGAATACTGCACCGATTCCACTAAATGCCAAAAATGAACCATACTGCAAAAGGGTTCTCTTCAGGTTCATGTTTCTGTCTTCAAACGTCCAGATCTTATTTAGAATAAAGTTTGATGTCATTGAAAACATGATTCCAATCATAGTTGCGTAAATGTACCAAAGATTGGACAGAACTGCGCCAAAGAGGAATGAGACAAGATAGTTTACAAGTAATCCAGTAGCTCCAACTGTGTAGAATCGTCCTGCCTTTGATAGAAAATGAACCGAAGTCCTCCTCTCTCTTACAGACCTACCATACCTGTATAACCTCCACACAGATTTTACATAATCTAGCATTACTGTTGCATCTAGTTTGCTTGTGCCTTCTCTTCTGTCTGTGAAATTGTATGGTATCTCTCTGACCTTGGCCCCTCTTGCCTTGACAAGTATCTCCAAGAGTATCTTGTATCCTATTGCATCAAAGTTGATGTTTCTAACAACATGTCGGCGAAACGCAAAGAATCCAGACATTGGGTCCTTTATTTTTATTCCAAGGCTTTTCTGTGCTATTTTTGTTGCCCCTTTGCTAATTAACTTGCGCTTGAATGGCCATCCTGTGATGGAGCCGCCTTTGACATATCTTGATGCTACCACAATGTCACAATCAGATTTTTTCATCTCTTCTATCATCTTTGTTATGGTCTCAGGAGGATGGGAGAAATCACTATCCATTACCACAACCGACTCGCCGTTTGACGCTCTTATGCCTGCAAGTATTGCCGAGCTAAGACCCTTCTTATCCTTGCGATTTATTATCTTGATTTCGCAACCGCCACAACCTCTTGATTTTCTTGCATATTCATCTGCTATTTTCCATGTGCCATCTGGAGAATTGTCATCAACTACAATGATCTCGGCGTTTGTTTCTGGAAGAAGACACGATGAGACAATATCTAGCATTCTTGCAATGTTCTGGGATTCATTGTATGTAGGAATTATGACTGAAAGAGATCTTGAACGAGTGGAAATCTCGGTTTTTGTTAATGACATGGTATGTTACTTCTGCACTCTTTCGAGTCTCATGCCTATTAAAATTTTGATGCCAAATTTTTAGCCATTTTACGTCTATTATCGAACATTTGATTAAACCTTTGAGTTTAATGATTTGTGTTCATGCATTTACCAACTAGTATCTTGAGTCGTATTACAAATGTTCATGAAATCTTACCAATTTTTGGGCGTCCTCATTTTTGTACCAATTCATAACCATCTCATTCCTGCTTCTATGGTCACACGGGCTTACCTGTAAATTCCTTAAAAAATCATTACAACAGAATTAATTCATGGTTTCATTTTTTCTTGAAAATACTGGCAAAGACTATAATTAATATCAAATCAAAAGTAAGATGTGACTGATGCCACTCTTAGGACAAATATACTGCATGATCTGAGCCATTTTGGGCTGAGAATTGTAGTTGGAGTCTTTTTCATGGTGCACAGCCAGATAAAATTTGGCAGCGGGTTTGGAAAATTTCTTTCAAGTATCGGCCTTCCAACTGAGCTGGCAGTTTTTGTTGGTTTGCTTGAACTGGTAGGAGGCGCTCTTCTTGTGGTTGGTATGCTGTCTAGGATTGTAAGTAGCCTTATTGCAATTGACATGCTTGGAGCAATATTCTATGTAAAAAAGCTAAAGGCATTCTCGGGCAATGGAGGAGTAGAACTTGAGCTCTTGGCGTTTATCATCTTGTTAGCAATAATAGTTCTGGGGCCTGGGAGGATATCTATATCGCAGATTGCAAAAAAAATTCCAAGATTTCTGCAATAGTTTTTTCAAATTATCACTTTCTGGCTCGAAATCTATTTAGGTCTGTACCAGACGCCAAAAATGAATTTTTCATATGTTCGGGCAATATACAAAATAATGAGGTTGTTTCTAACATATGCTGTGCAGATTATATCTAATATGCAAAAATTGAAGGTCCCTCTTCAGATATTGTCCATACAAATGATATTAGATCCGTCTGTTTCTTATCGTGCCCAACTAATTTAGTTAGGGCCAAAAATTGCATAATCACCAAATTGAAATTAGCGTTAATTGGGTGTAGATGTAATGAAGAGCCAAAATGACGCCAATCCGCTTGAATTCTGTGATCTTTGTTTTAAACAGGAAAAACCCAATCTTTGTGAGACATACAAAAACACGTTTACGAAAATAAATTCAATACACTTCTCGCAGCAGGCTAAATTGGATAGAATCCTCAATAAATTACAAGTAATCCCAAGAATGGTTGATAGACGCTGGGCCTGTACATTGGATAATTCTACACGAAAGGAGTTTCTTGACTCATTGTGGGGAATTGGGGTCTATGTTCATACATTGGATGATCATGCCAAGGTGCTGACCAGGCTATACAAGCCGGAAATGAGAAAATTGGGGGCTCTTGATAATATCGATCTTTTGACCGTGGGCACATGGGAAGAATTTGACCCTAAAACCAGAACTTGGATTCAAGTAAAAGTTGGCAATAAAAATGAAAAATTTACAGCCAAAGTCAACCTTGGCAACATCTTAAAGTGTACTGGAGTTGAGGGAGTAAGATATCATCGTACAAACAGAGACAGTAATGGTTCCATGACACTTGTGCCAATTGAAAAACGTGCGGCATACAACATAATGTGTACCGTGGCAGAACCAACCGTATCTCATTGGAGATCAGATGATCTGGGAAAACATGTTTTCATCGAACTCAAAGAGCTGCACAACATACCTGAGGAGATTTTCAGCTTTTTGAGCAGACTGGGCTCCAAAGACAAAAGAATTTCTGACACCTTGATATTTGAAAATGATGACATTGAACTTGTAAGATCAATACTAAGCTGCATTAAGATAAATTTAGAAAAATCACCTGAGGTTATAATAATCAAATCCCATGACAAACATGATGACATGATATTGATTGAAAAAATAACAAAAGAGAGACTGCAAGTTCTACTTGACATCATAAAAGAGATGGGAGGTATGGTTGAAAGTAAAGAAGACCATGTTGTCATTTCGGGAAAGCGCGGCTCTGTCAAGCTAACTTTTTCAGATGATGACAAGAGTATGCAAGACGGAAACACAATAAAGATTTCAATTTCTGCGCTCGAAGATCCATCTAGATTTTCTGAGATCTTATCAATGATAAAGAAACGGCTAGGACTTTTGGATATGTCGCTTGAGAACGCAATCAGCAGGCATTGGCCAATACTGACAGACTCTGACTTGCAGTATGTTGTCCAGTCTGCAATATCTTGGTATGGTTCCAACCCATTTCTTGCTGTAAAGATAATCAGTGAATACGACAAACTTGACAAGGTAAAGGAATGGCACATCAAAATAAAAGAAGGAAGGATTCGATCAAGTCTTGATACGATAACACTTGGAAAGATAATAAAACGGATGGAATCAATCTAAGTATCTTCGATTGCCATGCTTCAGTAAAAGTCACAAATAGTACTTTATGTTTGTCTTGTACACCATCATCCTTCCCAGTACCATTTTTGTCTAAAGCCACTATGTTTCTGGGGGTGCGCTGCTTTGAAATGTCTCTCCAATCTTATAGGGTCATCAAACTCCATTTGACATTCTTTACACTTGAATTTTTTTTGTTCATCTTTCATATATCATCACTATACAACTATTATATGATATAATCTGAATTTAATGTATTGTGTAACTGTGTTACTTGTTAATTATTAACCTACAGCCAATATGACACAAGACTTGGCACATATG
>VFSW01000396.1_pt1 | contig 63508 bp, 68 predicted proteins | sample 5358111 | NCBI WGS metagenome assembly VFSW01 (sample SAMN11554181, study PRJNA540505) | mine drainage metagenome | isolation source: sediment from site ElyBrook_90M | place: USA: Ely Copper Mine, Vershire, VT | collected 2017
AGGGACTTGTCTGCGTACCTGTTGTGGCGCCGTTGACGTAGGTGGCGGCGTAGGCATTATCGCTTGGAATACCCACAGCATCCATGTCGCCGTTCCCGGGTGACCAGATCCAATACGTGCTTGCGGCTGGACCCGCCACGAGAAAATCTGTCCAGTTAATTGTATTGGCCACGGAAAAATTCTTCTTCATTTTCCGGAAGATGTAATATTTCCCTCCGAGGTCGTTCCAGGTAAACCCGTTCGAGTTAGCTGTTAATTCCCAATGGATAGATGAGCCCGAGAGCGGGACCCCTGCCGCATATGGACCGTTATTGGGACCGCCGGTTGCGCTATACGTCATGTTCTGAATGTTCGACCAAGATGTTTGTTGCCCCAAACTGGAAGGCTGTATTGAGCCATTCGTAAATGGCGCCCAGAGATACGGAGCTGCCGGAGACTTCGTACCGAAGCCAGAGCCTGTAATGGTGAGCGGCGCACCTTCCGTTAGGCCTTGGGCCGAGGGGGTAATGCTGGTTATTTGGGGAGCAGCATGTACCAAGGTTGGATTTAGACCAGACAACAAAATCAACACGACGATCCCTACCATCGTGATACTTACTGGCGGTGTTTGAATTAGACGAACCATTTAATACGGCAAATTATATCCTGACAAGGAGTAAGTGAAAAACTTATCCCCAATCCTCCGATACCCATATGGCCTCACCATTGTTATCCATTAACCGACAAATATCTATCCGATAATTTTAAAGATATCGTGTGCGGTCACAACAACCATAAGTAGAATAAGAAACGCGAAACCCGCAGTGTTGAACGCACGAACAACATTCGCCTTTATTGGGCGTCGGACAATCCCCTCGATGATTACGAAGAGAAGCCTACCCCCATCAAGCGCGGGGATTGGAAGAAGATTGATGAGAGCAAGGTTTATGGAAATGATAGCCATAATCGAGAAGAGGTCGCCAATACCTTGCGCTGAAGCATTTCCGACCGCCCCTGCAATACCAATTGGCCCGGAAACCTGCGAGAGATTTGCGGAGAACGTGAATACGCCATAGAAAAAATGCCAGAGCCCCTCTGCAGTAAGCAGGGTTGCACCCCAAGTGAGCGATGCCCCTTCAGTAATCGCTGCGCCAAACGCGAGTGGCACAACACCAACTGTGGCGACCTCGACACCAAGCGCATACCGGGAAGGATCGGAAGGCACAACACCTTCCATGGGCTTCGCGGTAATATTCTGTTCACTCCCTGTGCGCTTCACACTGAGTGAAACCGTATCTCCAGCACTTGCCGCAATGAATGTTGAGAAGCTCGCGGGATCAGTCGCGTGCCAAATTCCTCGCACATCCTTCGCCTCTATAATTGAATCTCCAATCAGAAGCCCCGCGTGAGCAGCGGGTGTCCCTGGAATCACGTTCGCCACCATAAGTTCCATGTTTCGGGCGTCTGCGAGATCGTTCCCAGAAAGTACACGCGGCGCTCCAACGACAAGTGCACCTGTGATGAGCACGTAGGCGAAAATGAGGTTCATTGTGATCCCGGCGATAAGTACGAGCGCCTGCAAGATGCGCGGACGTGCTGAAAATGCACGCGAATCTTCTCCACCACCGTCTTCGCCATAAATCTTTACAAAACCGCCAAAAGGCAACCAATTGAGCGTGTAGGAAGTTTCACCTATTTTTGCGATCGTCGCTGCCCGCGGCGGATACCCAAGACCAAACTCGTCGACACGCATTCCTGAAAGTTTAGCCACAATGAAATGTCCAAACTCGTGCACAATGATAAGCGCAACGATAACGATAATAAAAATTAAGATACTCATTACTTTATATGCCTATTGAGAAATTTCGGCTTGTTTTCTTTCCAAAATCTCTGCGATTGCGTCATTCCCGACATCGACAGACCTCTGAATTTCACCCTTCAAACGGATAAGCTCATCCTTTCCTATACCCCCCTCTTTCCCCGCCGCCTCAAGTACCTTAATTGCGTCGGTACGATGCGAACGTAACGTAACTCTTGCGTGCTCAGTTTTATCACCAGCAATTTTTAAAAGCTGCGCGCGACGCTCGTTAGTAAGCTCGGGGAAAGAAACTCGTAGACCTTGTTCATCGATTGAAACCCCGACCCCGAGATTCGCATCGGTAATCCCTTTTTCGATCGTTTTTAATAAGTCTTTGTCCCATGGGATAACCCGGAGTGTTCGTGCATCTTCTACTGAAACGGAGGCCAGCTCGCGAAGCGATGTTCGCGTTCCATATGCTTCGGGCTTCACTGCGTCGAGCAGAGTTGGCGTTGCGCGACCAGTGCGAACCCCCGCAAGCTCACGTGTAAGCCATTCCTCCGTTTCCTTAATGTTAGATTTCAACTGTGAAAAATCGTATGTCATGGGAATACATCATACCAAATTCTTTGGAAGAACAAGAGATAGATGTTCGAGAATCATGCGTACCGGCGCACTGCGCTCATAAAGATAATTGCGCAAAAACGCGATTTCGAAGAGGAGCGTGGTGATGGCTTTATCGTCTCTACGCTTCCCGAGTGCCTTATACGAAACCGCTTCAATGCCATTCACTATCGCAATTACTTCATCGCGATGCTCGCGTCGCTCTTCCTCATCTTTCCCACTCGTAAGTTTCTTGATAAGCGTACTGCGTTTCTCCTTTGTTCCTCTGATAAATACACGGGCAATTTCAGGGATTTCCTCACATTCATTTACGGCATGTGCCTCAAGCGTCATCACCCGTGAACGAAACGTTGGTAAAAGCCCACCAAATGTTGGCAGCACAAAAAAAAGGTATGTCCCTGGAGGTGGTTCTTCAAAAATCTTTAGAAGCGCATTTTGTGCCTCATGATATACACGGCTTGCTGCGATAATGAGTACTTTGTACTCACCAGAAAAAGACGCTCCCGCGGCAAGATCAGAGATTCGTCGCGCATCCGCAACCGAAAAAAGTCCATATCGCAATACAATTACATCGAGATTATCGTCTGTCTTGAGACCGAGTTCTCGCCCTGTCCACGTCCGTGCTGTCTCAATCCCAACTTCCATTTCTGTCGTCGCAATAATAAACGCGTGGTTTTGCAACCGCATAATTTTATTGTTTCGCCAAGATGCTTTTCTGGTACGTATCCAAGTGATTAAGTGCAATACCGGTTCCACGCGCAACGCAATAGTATGGATCTGTCGCAAGTTTCGCGACAACACCGGTACGGCGATAGACAAGCTCGGACATCTGACGTAGCTGCGACGAACCCCCGGTGAGTATAATGCCATTATCGATTATGTCGGCGGCGAGTTCAGGTGGAGTATCCTGCAACACTTTGCGTATCGCCTGTGTCATCTCACGCAATTCACGCGCCATTGCAGTCACGAGATCATTTGTCGAAATATCAACGGTACGTGGAAGACCGCTCACAAGATCGCGTCCCTTGACCGGCAAGGTAAGCTCTTCATTCATCGGTACGGCAGAACCGATCTTTATTTTCACTTCTTCCGCAGTCTTGTCACCAATTGCCAGGTTGTGACTTTTCTTCACATAATCAACAACGGCACGGTCGAGACGATCGCCCGCGCACTTCACACTCGTTGAGGCGACGATGCCACCGAGTGAGATCACGGCAACATCTATGGTACCGCCACCAATGTCCGCAATCATGCGTCCCATGGGCTCATGAATAGGAATACCGGCACCGATAGCGGCAAGTATTGGTTCCTTAACCACATACGCATTTTTCGCACCTGCTTTCAACGCCGCTTCAATGACCGCTCGCTTCTCGGTTGAAGTCACCCCGGCAGGAACCGAAACAAGCACTGTCGGTTTAAAGGGGTTACGCCCAAGTGCCTTTCTCATGAAATACCGAAGCATGGCTTCGGTCACACGATAATCGGCGATGACGCCGTCTTTCATCGGACGATACGCGATGATGTCGTCCGGCGTACGGCCAATCATCTGTTTAGCTTCGGCGCCAATCGCGAGTATCTTATTACCACCCTGCTTTCCACGCGCTTTCCCCACAGCAACAACGGACGGCTCATTGATAACAACACCCTTCCCGGGCATGAAAACGAGAACATTTGTTGTCCCGAGGTCGATACCAAGCTTTGGGGAAAAGAAAGACATTATTTCCGCATCATAGCGCCATCACGCGACTCTGGGAAGTAACTGTTCTTTTGGCATAGGATAAAAAGAACTATCAATTTTTAGCACCCTCATTATAGAGATAGGAAGTATATCGAGAGAATGATACGATGCTCGTAATGCAAGGAGAAATGAATTTCGTCATCGAGGGCGGGAAGAAGCTCTCGAGGCAAGTTGAGACGAGTCGTTCAAAGAATGGCGCCGTGGCGCTCCTCGCCGCCTCCCTTTTGAATCGCGGCCGAACGACACTCAATAATGTACCGAAAATCGAAGAGGTGAATCGCCTCATTGAGGTATTCCGCTCAATCGGCGTCTCGGTCGAATGGCGTGGCGCAAATCTCGTCATCGAACAACCTGAGAATATTTCTCTCAATACAATCGATCGTGACGCAGCGGCAAAAACACGTAGCATTCTAATGTTTATTGGTCCGCTCCTTCACCTATTCAAAGAGTTTGAACTGCCACAATCGGGCGGCTGCACACTTGGATTGCGCTCGATCCGTCCGCATCTCATGGCGCTTGAAAAATTTGGCGTCACGATAGAGGCGCGTTCGAAAAGTTACCGCATTACTCGCACGCAACTCGTTCCGGCAGAAATTGTCCTCTACGAATCGAGTGACACCGCAACCATCAATGCACTTCTTGCTGCTGCACGTATTAATGGCACGTCTGTCATTAAATACGCCTCAGCAAACTACCAAGTCCAGGAGATATGCGGGTTCCTAAAAACACTCGGCGTCTCCCTGGATGGAATCGGCACAACGACGCTCACTATTCACGGCGTTTCTGATTGTGCGAAGGAAATAGTCTATAGCGTGGCACAAGATCCGACCGATGCGATGTTCTTCATCGCGGCCGCAGCTGTTACCGGCTCTTCGATAACGATTACGGCTGCGCCGATAGAGTTCCTCGAGGTCGAGTTGTTGCTATTAGAAAAAATGAAATTGCAGTTCCTGTTATCGAACCCACGATTATCTGAGAATGGAATTACGAAGCTGAGAGATATTCATATTGAGCCATCCGAGCTAATTGCATTTCCTGAAAAAATTCATGCGCGTCCTTATCCAGGTCTCAACATCGACAATCTTCCCTTTTTTGCTGTCATCGCTACCCAGGCTAAAGGCATAACGCTTATTCATGATTGGGTGTATGAGAAACGCGCAATTTATTACACCGATCTCGATCGTCTCGGGGCCGTCACGAATCTTCATGATCCGCACCGCATTTCAATCGAAGGTCCAACGAAACTCAAAGCAGCCGAGGTTATCTGTCCCCCAGCGTTACGGCCAGCGACTATCATCCTCGTTGCAATGCTCGCCGCAGAAGGCCGCTCGACACTTCGCAATGTCTACAGCATCAATCGTGGATATGAAGACATAGTGATGCGTCTTCAACAGCTCGGCGCCTCTATTAAAGCAACATGAAATCTATCGGTGATATTCTTCCCGAGTTCGAGAAAAGGATGGCAAGAGCACCCAAGGGAAGAAAGCGTCTCACCGAACGCGGCGAACTGATGCGTTTCTTCCTTCGGCACTTGAATCACTCTCGGACACATGACGGACTCCCTCCCATGACGATGGCGCACCTCGGCACTGTTCTAGAGAAAATACCGACTCAAGATCTTTATTATTTAAAGAGCGTGTGCAGTCAAGCGAAAAATTTCGGTAAGAAATTTTGGTGGGAACTTGACCCAACAAAACATCCGTCGTGCTAATTTTCTGCTATATTAGGGAACATGCAAAAGATTGTGCAAGAAGGTGCGGAAATATTGCGCGAGGTTGCAAAGCCTGTGCCTGAGGCACTTTTCGGTTCTGCAAAACTCATACGCATGATCGGGGACATGGGAAAGGCGCTTGATCCAGAAATCGAAGGTGTCGCACTTGCCGCACCACAAATCGGTATCCCCTACCGCATATTCATCGTACGAAAAGATCGCACGATTCCTGTAAACGCTGCACAGAACAGCACGATGGATAATCGTCCTAAGAAACAAAGTGATGCTGCTGCGCCTGAAGTGGAGGTATACGTAAATCCAGAAATCGTAAAAACTTCACGGAGACGTGCACGTTCGGACGAAGGGTGCCTCTCTGTCCGTGGCGTGTACGGTACAACCAACCGACATGAGCGCGTCACTATTCGTGCCCGCCGTGTTGACGGTTCGCGACTTGAGCGGGGCGGTGGCGGCCTCATGGCGCAAATATTTGAACACGAAATCGATCACTTAAATGGCACCCTCTTCATTGATCATGCTGAAAATCTCATCCATATCTCGCATGCCGCCAACTCATAATTTCGCTTATTTCGGCACGCCCAAGGTCGCACACGACACACTGGCGATTCTTATTGAATCTGGCTTCACCCCTACTCTTGTCATAACCTTACCAGATGCTCCGAAAGGGCGTGGCCTTGCAGTCAAGCCCCCAGAAACAAAAACCTTCGCTCTCGCGCACGGCATTAAAGTATTTGCGCCTGCTTCGCTTGACGCAAGCGCCATCGCCTCTATTGGCACGTATACGTGCGCCTATGCCATTGTTGTTGCTTACGGGAAAATATTCCCCGAAGAACTCATAGCCGCCTTCCCAATGGGCGTATTAAATGTTCATTATTCGCTTTTACCGAAATATCGCGGTGCGACTCCGCTTGAAGGCGCGCTCCTTGCCGGCGACACGAAAACCGGTGTAACTATCCAGAAAATGGCAAAGGAACTCGATGCGGGAGACATTCTTGCGCAGGAGATGACACACATTGTGTCCTCTGAAACCGCACGTGAGTTGCGTCCACGCCTTATCTCCATGGGCGCTGAATTGCTCGTCAAGACGCTTCCCGCCTTCCTTTCCGGTACTGTCACGCCAATCCCGCAAGATGCGTCACACTTCCCCTATACGCGAAAACTGAAAAAAGAACATGGGTTACTCTCACTTACCGACCCAGGTGAAACCAACTGGAACAAGTATCGTGCTTACGCCGATACTATCGGTACCTATTTCCTTCACCACGGGAAGCGCGTAAAGATAATATCCGCGTCCTTTAAAAATCAGATCTTCATTCCAAAACTGGTTATTCCTGAAGGCAAGCGTGAGATTGATTACACGACTTTCAGTAAAGAGGATTGATGGTTTAAATTTTGTACGGATTTGGTGAATCTGACGTGCCTTACCACTAAGGTGCGTATTTATGTCAGACAATCAATTCGTGTGAGACGTCTAGCGCTCGAGGCGTAACATCCGCTTAATTGCCGAGCTCCCACGTTTTAGGAGTCGTTGCGCACGCCCGCGCGAATGACGTATCTCGGCCTCAAGCTCGCTACGGACTTTATCTGCAGCACTTTCTGGGGATGGCTTTACCGCTTCGGCATGAAAGACTTTACCATCAATAATAAGACGGGCAACGAGACGACACGGCTCCGCCGAGCGCCCTTCTGGCGGCGCGTTCTCTATCTCTATCTCAAGTAATGCGCGATCACCGTCCTCCCCAATGAGGCGCAACGGGGCCGCAAGTTTCTCCTCAAGAAGAGCCTCGGTTTCGGAGTTAAGTTGATATTTCGTCGCTTTGATAGTGATATTCATGATACGAAATTTTAGCCATTAATACTGATCATTTTAGCCCGTGAACGATGTCCTGCCAGGATCTGCACTTTACTGAATGATATCCCACGTTGAGCGGCGATAATTTCTCGCACACGGTTATTAGCTCGGTTCCCGGCTGCTGGTTCTCGAACCGAGATAGCGAGCATCTCGCCCTTCTCTTCAACTTTCTCGCGCCTTGCACCCGGCGTGACAAATACTTTTATGTACATTAGGATTTTTGATAATTTGCGTGCAAGTACGCAACAATCTCCTTCGATTCATACATCTCGATCCCCCGTTCGCCATCGACAAGATAGGGGACTTGCCGCTTACCGCCTCGTGCGATAAGTTCCGTTGCTATTGCATCACTTGCGATATTTTTTTCTTCAAAGGAAACTCCGAGTTCTTCACCCGCTTGAAGCACGATACGGCAAAATGGGCATCCGGTTTTCACGTAAAGGGTCAACATGGTTTAGCGTCACGTTACTTTCTGGAATAACGGCCGACGAGTTCGGTCTCTGTAATTATGAACGGTGCAAGCGCAGCGAGCACTTCCTTCTTCGTCGCACCCGTCTTGAGTGTTAGTGGTGCACTGAGCGCGTAAAGTTTAAAACTATAACGGTGCTCCTGTGGTTCGTATTCTGGTGGCGGACAAGGGCCAATGTAGTGCAAATCGCCCCTTGTTGTAGCTCCCGACGTGCCAATAGTCCCGCCCTCGGGAATCTCACGTGTTGTAGGGGGAATATTGAAAAGCGTCCAGTGATCGAATGCTTCAATCCCGAATTCCTTCTTTTTGACCTCTGGGATGTCTGGATCATCCATGATGAGCGCGAGCGATTGCGTCCCTTCTGGTACACCGCTAATTGCGAGTGGGGGCGACAACTTGCTATCCCCATCGCACGTATATTTCGCTGGGATTATTCCCCCATTCGTAAATGCAGAACTCGTAAGTATCAAGTTTTTGTTCATATCCATATATTTTAACATTGCGGCCCGTGATTTTTAAGTTAATATGCAATAACGCCCAGTTAGGCGTTATATTCCGGTGTAGCTCAATGGTAGAGCAGCGCCCTGTTAAGGCGTTGGTTGTAGGTTCGAGTCCTACCGCCGGAGCAGAGAGTTGGAAAGGTCTGCCTTTCCAAAAATAATTTTGGCCGAGCGAAGCTCGGCGTATAGCGGTAGAGCCACACCGGAGACTTTTTCGTTTTTCAAATAGAGGTTCGAGCCGAAGATTTTTTGCAGTGCGGATTTTTTGGCGGGGAGAGAGGGGTCGTTTGCGGTTTCGTCCAGTAGCGAAGCGTCTTTTATCCACTCCCGCATAGGTTCGAGCCACGGTAAACCCCCTTGTTCACACTTGGCTAGAACCTCCTCGACCGACCTTCGCTCCGATAGGAGCGCGGCGCGGCGGATAAGGTAGTCGTGCCGCTCGATGTCTTGGGCTATGTAGACATCGGTGAGGCGGTCGAGTTGGCCGGATATTTCGGCCATCTTTGCGCGGAGTTCGTTAGCGGTAGCGACGGTCGTTTTCTCGGCCTCTAATTCGTCTGCTTCCATACGTCGTGCGAAGTCCTCGGCTACAAACGAGGGCATAGCGTATTCGACCAAAACTTCGTTTAGGTCGGCGGTGAGCGTCCCTTCGCGGACATAGGATTGCGAACAGCGAACCGCCGCTTTTTTCGTACAGCGATAGTAAATGTAGCGATGGACGTTGCCGTTCTTCTGGGTTTTAGTGCGAACTTCGGCGGTGATGTGCATATTGCACTCGCCGCAGGACAGTAAACCGCAAAGCGGTTGCGGATTGGCGGTCTCGGCTTGCGGATGTCCACGCTCGGCCACAACCTTCTGCACTTTGTCGAATAGGGCTTTTGTGATGAGGGGCGTATGCTTGCCTTCGAGCAACTCGCCTCTATATATAAAGTAGCCGTAGTAGAACGGGTTGGTAAGAATGAACTTCACGCGGTCTTTATGTATCCGGTTGCCGTACAAGCTCCGCACGCCGTTGTCGTATAGGAAACGCTGTATGTCTTCGAGACGGGAGTTTCCTTTGGAGTACAGCTCAAAGGCCGCCCGTATCACAGGAGCTTTCTTCCTGTCCACGACCACGAGCTTGGTGCGGGGGTTGTTGCGGTATCCCGTGGGTGCAGTACCCGGAAACTCTCCACGCTTAGCCTTCTGTAAAAGGCCACGAGAAGTATTTGAGCTTAGGTCGCGGATGTACTGGTTTGCCATACCGAATTCAACGGACATCAAAAGTACGTTGTCGGCGGGATAGTAGCTCCGGTCGTGCGTTTGGATATGAGATATCGTGCCGCGTTGCAAGAGCCATTGTATCTGCGCCGCGTCCACAGGGTTGCGAGCCAAGCGGTCTATCTTCCAACAGATAATCGCTTGCGCTTCTCCCTTCTGCACACGAGCCATCATCTCGTTGAACACGGGGCGACCCGGCACTTTGGCGGTCTGCCGTTCCTCGAACTGCTCGACGATATTGAGGCCTTCCTTCTTGGCGAGCTTACGCAGGACGGCCACTTGGTCTTCAATTGAGTGGACTTGCCTGTCCTTGTCGTCGGTGCTTTTACGGGCGTAGAGGAAATAACTTGTCATACTTGCGCTATATGTTATACTGGTTTAACATACATTCTATATATTAAACATAAACAAAAGCAAATTTAATATCCACAAAGATATGGAAGTAAAAAAGGCAAGATTCAAGAGGTTAGCGACTCTCCGCACGAACGCGGTTCTTCATCGGTTGAAGGTTTTAAGCAACTGCTCAAACCGTCAACTTTACGAGTATGATGAGAGGGAGATAGATAAGATATTCGCCGAGATTGAAAAGATGCTGAAAGTGGCCAAAGCAAAATTTAATTTCTCAAAAAACCACGATGAATTCCGACTCTAAAATTATGGATATGTCCCGTAGCGATAAAATTCTCCTCTTCCTTTACGAGTACGGCAAAGGCGAGAAAGTGCGAGTCAGATACGAAGACATCGTGGCGGGACTTTTTAAAAAGTACCCGACCGATTTTCATTTAAAGGGTTATCCCGAGTATCCCGATTCCGGCGACTTGATTCACAAGCCGCTTTACGATTTCAAGAAAAAAGGCCTTGTAAATGCCGAGAGTAAAATATTCTCTCTTACGGACAGGGGTTTGGAATTCGCCAAACAACTCGCTGGCATAAAAAGCCCGAATGGCGGGAAATCGGGCGGTCGCTTGTCGAGAAGCGCGGAGACCGAATTCGCGCGCGTGAAATCTTCGGAAGGATTCGAGATTTTCGTTGCCGGGCAGGACTATAAACTTTCGGACAACGACTTTTACACCTACTTGGGTACGACAGTCAGGACTCCGAAGAACGCTTTTCTCGGACGGCTTGAAACTATGATGGCTGTAAGCGATGAGTTGAGAAAACATACGGACGAGCCGATGCATAAGAAGTTCGTCGCCTATCACGAATTTCTCGTTTCAAAACACAAAGACATAATAGATTTTTTCAAAAATAGCTGATATGGCGAAACGCATTATCACAATCGACGAAATTCCGAACGAAATCCACGATAACGCGCTGGACTTAATCGGCAACGATTTCAAATTCGACCACGCAAAAGGTATGGCCGAGTGGTTGAAAAACTCGGTTGACGCTTATCGTCGAAACGACATAAAGCAGGAAGACCAGCATGTCATTTTCCGGTTTACCGACCAAGGCCTGACTCATCCGATGGCCGAGTGTATAGATTTTATGGGAATGACCAAGGTGGACATCGAGAAGGCGTTGAAAATATGGTTCGACCCAGAGGCCGCAAAACGCGGCAAAAAAGGATTGAAGGTGTACGGCGGCCACGGAAACGGCGGCAAGTTCTATATGCGCCAAATGTTCGGCGAGTCGCGCTTCATTACATACAAGAACGGGGTGATGAACATCTTCGGTTTCAGCGAGAATAAAAAATACGGGTTTGCGAAAGGGTTTCAAGACAAGAAAATGAGTCCGAAGGAAGCGTTGGAGTTCGCCGAAATCGATTCTTTGCCGATTCCCGCCGACATCAAGAAAAAAATCTTGGAAGGAAAAACCGGGTTTACTGCGGTGCAAGGAATAGCTCCCAAAGGAGTCGGAAATAAATTCAAGATAGCGAGGGACATAGAAAAGTTTAAGAATCATCCCCAAGCGAGAAGGATTCTCGAAAGGGCGAACGTGTCCGTGGTCTACAATGACCATTCGTTGTACGGCCTTCTCAAACCGGACGAACTCGAACCTCTGGATAATGATAATTTCAAGAAGCCGCGAGTCGTCTATATTCCCGAGAAACTCACAATCCTATCCAATAAAGAGAAGGTCGTTGTTCCGATGGCGAACGGGAAATACCCTCCGGGCAAATTGACTCTCCGCACCTCGTCCGAAGCGTTGTCGAGAGGTAGCAATTTGGGCGAGATGAACAGAATCGACATCTTGGGCGAAATCGGAGTCATAGGTTCTTACCAACTTTCTGAAATCGGAGTAAAGGGCTTTCCTCACGCGGCATTTATCTATGGAGAATTCGGCCCGGCTCACGAAGGAGAAGCGTCTATCTTGGAAGACCCCGAGGACGATTGCGTCTCGAACGATAGAACCAAGCTTGTTGCTGAAAACGACAAAACCAAGGCTCTGCTCGAATGGATTGCCGAAGAGGTGGACGCGCTCGCGGCCGAGATAGCCGCTCTGGAGCGGGAGAAACAAAAAGCCAGCCAAAAGGACATAACCTCGAAGTTCAACGATGTCTTGAATGAGTGGAAAAACAAGCATATGAATAAAATATTCTCCGACCTTTTCGGTGGTGGGAGCGGCGGCGGAGACGGCGGTGGTGGGAAAAGCGGGACGGTTGTAACCGCACCGCCCAACGGATTCGACTTCAAATATCCCAGAGCGGAAATAGAGGTTAACGCCCCAGAGCGATTGACTCTCAAAGTAAACGTCCCTCAATCGCTTCCTATAGGCGCGACCGTTTTTATCGCCTCCGACTCCAAGGGCGTTAGCTTGGAAAGCGATAAGCTTTATATCAAATCGGATTTCATTAAAACGACTCCCGACGGGCAAGACGTCGCCTTTCTGGATGTTATGGTAATCGGCGCGGAAGTCGGCGCGGAAGCGACCATAAAAGCGACAGCTGGAAAACTTTCCGCCACGACCTCGGTAAAAGTCGTCGAGCAAAAAGATAAGAAATCAGGCAGGTCGTTCCCACAAGTTCTTCTATCGGGGCACAATCCCGACCCGCTGGGAATCGCCCCGGGCGGGAGTTTGACTCTCGGCGAAAGAGACCCCGTCGTATACCAGCGACCGCAAGACGTGGGCGCTAATATCTACTGGATAAACACCTCCAGTCCGATGGCTTCCACGATTTACGACAAATTTACTTTCAACTCTATCCAGTGGAGAAATTTTCTCTTCGAGCGGTACGTTGATATCTTCGTCAAAGAGGCCGTCCACGAACTCTACAAAAAAGATTTTGAGAATTTCAACGCGGACGCCGTAGACCAAAAGATAGCCGAGGTCGTAAGGCGAGTCCATCAAAGCGCGAACGAAGACCTAGAAGGATTCTTGTTCGACGACACCTATGTTGCCCAAAATGTCTGATGACTCCAATTCTCGACTCCGAACAAGAGAGGGTAAATTTTCTTAAAACTCGCGTCGAGAGCGTTTCTTTTCCTCGTCGCATTCTTGATGCCCTGTTAAAAGAAAATATCAGGACAATCGCCGGAATCGTAAAACGTTCGCAAGCGGAACTAAAAAGCTTATTGAAACTGTCTGACAAAGAAGTGGAAGAGGTAGAGAAAAAGATTGAGGAACTCGAACGCTCTGACGCAAATTCAAGTGCACCAACTCTAGGCACGACTCTGGCGGAGTCCGACCAAGGCAAGAAAGCATCGGACGCTTTATCTCTTTCCGATTTAGGCGGCGCAGACGACATCGTGGCCACACTCTCGGAATATTTCGGTTATAAGAAGGAGACAATCACAAGCCCCGGCCGCACGAAGCGCGTCGTAGAGGTAAGGGATTTGATAGCGTACTTGTTGCGCGAATACGGCGCGATGTCTTATCCGGCGATAGGACGTTTGCTCGGGGGTCGAGACCACACGACGATAATATATTCTTACAACAAGACCAAAGACAAGGTGGCGAAGAATCCGGAATTGGCGCATAAGTTGGAGAATCTCATCGGCACAGTCGAATCAATCAAACAACGCAAACTTCGCGTAGAGCAAGATTTGATTCCCGAGATTCTCGCTCACACGGCGGGAATGTCGTCGCAACCTTCATATAAAGAAATTCCGGAACGTAGTAGGAAGATATTGGAACTGTGGCGAGAGGGTCTTACGTTGCAGAACATCGCTGGGGACTTCGGCGTAACGAGAGAGCGTATCCGGCAAATAATCGTGGCTACGATTAAACAAATGGCCGTCAACGAGTCCGTATCCAAAGGGATAGTCATGGACTCAAACCTTTTAGCCCAAGAAGAAGCTAAAAAGCGGCATTCCGTTCGCGAAGCTAAAAAGATTTCCGAACACCCCGAACCGGTAAAAAAGAAGAAGCGTTGGAGCCGATACTACGCCGCTTGCCGCTCTTGCGGCACAACGACGATTCCTCACGTACGGAAAGGGCTGTGCGAGCGGTGTATCGGCAGTTTCAGGTCGGGAAGGAGAGAACACATAATCACCGAGCATAAAAACAAATGCGATTCTTGTGGTATCGGAAGATACGAAGCGATTTCCGCCTATGGACGGGATTTCTACATCACGAAGACCCAAGACGTTTTATGTCGCAAGTGCTTTCTTTCGAGAACTGGAACGAAGCTTGGAAACCGCATACGGAGTAAGCGGTGATTTCACCGGAATAATTGTCCCGTCTTGTTCGTCGAGATATTTTTTTAGATACCTCGCCATCGTTTGAGCGACGGGGACGGAGACTGCGTTCCCGAATTGCTTGTATCCTTGCGTCGATGAAACCGGAATTTTGAACCAATCCGGGAAACCTTGAAGCCGGGCGCACTCTCGTTCCGTGAGTTTTCTGACGCCCCATTTGTTTATCGAAACGGGACGGTCTTGAATCAGATTTCTCTCTCGTCCCATATTGCCGGACACTATCGTATTTGAAACTCCTTCCGGGTCGAGTATCTCGCAACCAAAACCGCTTCCTTTCGCCGCGTGTCTCTCTTTATGAGCCAGCAATCCTTCGTAATATCTTTGAGAGAGATAATATTTCTCGTTGACGCTCTTTTCCAAGATGTCGGTAAGCTTCTCTCCTCCCACACCCCAACCTTTCTTCGGGAAAATAAAATCTCTATGAGGATTCTTTATTCCGACTATATAAACCCGCTCTCGGTGTTGCGGGACTCCGAAATTCTTTGAGTCCAATACGCTCTCGGAAACGGTATATCCTCCTCCGGCGTTCTGAAGAGCCGATTTAATAAAATCGTAAGTTGCTCCCTTGTTATGTCTCAACAGATTTTTTACGTTCTCCAAAACGAAAGCTCGAGGCTTTCGAGCGTCGAGGAATTTCACGACCTCGTTGAAAAGTTGTCCGCGCGGGTCATCAAGTCCGTCTCTCTTTCCTATCAGTGAGAAGGGCTGGCAAGGGAATCCCGCGAGAAGCACGTCGAAATCGGGAAGCGCCTCCGGATTCACCGACCTTATGTCTCGCTCGTCTATCTCTCCGAAATTGGTTCGATAAGTTATGCAAGCGTAAGAGTCGATATCGTTGGAATAGACGATTTCAAAATTTGCCCGCTCGAATCCTAGTCGCATTCCGCCGATTCCGGCAAACAAGTCTATGGCTTTAAATTTTCTTTTGGGGCTGGAAAGCACAACAGAATTATATCATCATCCGGACAAGGCTTTAAATATGTGGTCGATTCCGGCTGTGGAATCTGGCCGTTTTAGCCGGTGTTCCCATACTCGATAGACCGACCAGCCCATTTTCCGGTACTGTCCGTTCACTTCCGCGTCCCGCGCCTTGTTTCTCGCAATCTTTTCGCTCCAAAAACGCCTGTTCGTTTTCGGTAATGAGCCATGATAGCGACAGCCGTGCCAGAAACAAGAGTCGATGAACACCGCCACCTTCTTCTTACGGAACGCAAAATCGGGCTTACCGGGAAGATTAGGGACGTGCTGCTTATAAGCTCTTATTTTTCTTTCCTTGAGCAAAGCGGAGAATCGTTTCTCAATCTTCGAGTCCTTGTTCTTTACGAGAGCCATTATTCGACTCCTGTTTTCTTTTGAAAATATATCCGCCATATAACGATTATACTTTATTGACATATTCTCGGGAGCTTCGCCGCTCTTTGAACGGTGAAGATAATCTTGTGCGCGCACGGGTAGGGTGGGGCAAGCACTCTCTAAGTGTTGTTTGTTCGTCCCCTCTCTCCCCGCCAAAAAATCCGTACCCTGTCTTTTGCAAAAAATCTTCGTGTTCGGTTCTCGCATTTGAAAAACGAAAAAGTCTCCGGTGTGGCTCTACCGCTATACGCCGAGCTTCGCTCGGCCAAAATTATTTTTGGAAAGGCAGACCTTTCCAACTCTCTGCTGGGCTTGTATGCCTCGGCTCGTAGTCATTTTAGCCGAAATCCGGGGTGATTTACCCCTTCATTAGGGTAGTCATTCAGGTAGTCATTCGGGGTGGGGCGGAATGACTACCCTCCGTCTCTGAAATCGCCCGTCGTTGTTGGCTTTTCTAGAGGTGTCTCTCAAAAATCTCAACCCCTACTTCACTCCGCAACACCCCGTGTGTTGCTCCGTGAAGGACGGCCACGGAGTACCGTGTCCGTCCGCCCCCGTTCGTGTCCGGTGGCTCGGCCTTCTCCTTCCGTCCTGCTGTCTCTTTTTTGCTCGTGTGGGGGGGGGGAATAAAATAGTAATTGAAAAATACAAAGTATTTTTCAAACCGCTAAGAAAATATTAAAGCTCAAGGCCGCATGGCCGTGAGCGCTGCGTCCGCGGTTGAGATTGGCGAGAGCCAAGCTCGAAAGCGACATTGGACTATTAGGCTCCGTGGTTTAGAGTTCTACCGATGTAGGGGTTTACCTTCGACAGTTCCCGTACCAATTCCTTGTCTTCTTCGAAGATAAACGGTGCTGTTCTCTCTCGTTTGGGAGCGACGACGACAGTTTCGTTGTCCCGTTTTTCTATAATGTTTTTGTCTTTCGCTTTCATACTTTTGTTTTTTTCTTCGCCTTTGGCGTTGTCGGAGAAACAACAGGATAAAAGGCATCTATAACGTGGCGGGGTGACTGCTCCTTCAGTCGGAATGAAACCAGTTTTTGGTATGCCCTCATTGCGTCATTCTGGTCAGATTTCACATTGAATCCGATTTGTTGTGCCTCACTTGCGAAAATAGGCATACCGTGCGTATACCCATTGTACGCCAGACGATACGCAATGCCGAATGCCTTATCCACTGTATAACCCGCCTTCTTTAGTAAACGCCTAGCACATGAGACTGCGGTGAACAAAACTGTATTCATCTCATCGTAGATTACGGGGTCAAGTTTTTCCGCCATCTGTTGCCAAGGTGAGGGTATCTCTCGCGGACTCATTTCACCGTATTCGTCTTTGATATATTCAGCAGACCTTATGAAGGCGTACACAGAGACTCGCGTATCTTTGTAGCGTACCTGCGGGTCAATGGACGTAAGATTACCTAAGTCACCGATATAAAGGTCATTGGCGATGCAACAAAGGATTGTACCTCCACTGGCAGCTTCGTAAGGAATAAAAGCTTTTATATGCTTGAATTTTGAACGCAGAAAATCGGCAATTTTATATGATGTGTGCATTTCTCCTCCCGGAGTATGAATCACAAGATGCAGGCTGGTTATCCCATTCTTGACTGCCTGCGCGACGTGTTCTTCCAGTCGGTAAATCTCGTCTTCTTCAATCGAGGCGCTGGCAAACGTAACAGGTGATGTGCGCACACCATGTGGCGCAACGAAACTGATAATTGCCACTTTATGCTTGTCGGCAATCGCCTGTAACTCAACTTTTAGCCCCTCCTCCAAATCCTTGAGATTACTCTGTTTTGCCATATATCACGATTTTACAATGTTTTCTTGGAATTTGGAAGCACTTGCTTTATTATGCCTCAACATTCATTCCTCTCTTTCTTCCCGACTAGTTGTCCAATACCGAATACGCCGTATCGTCCTTCGGGGACTTCCATATCTTCCCGATTGCTTCCTCCGGTGTAGCCGTGCCGTAGCGTGTCTCTGGCGCGAACAAAAACATCCGGCTCCCTTTCTTGTCGGTGTTGGCTTCCTTCGAGGCGAGACGCAGACTTTCCGAACGTCCCTCGGTAGGCGTAATGGTTAAGACGCGGAAATGTTCAATGTGAAGTCTATCTTTAAGTTTCTGGTCGTCCTTCCATGACCAGTATATTTTCATCTTGCTTACGAACCGCTCCGTCGTCATCGTGCCTCGGTCGGCCTCGACGAAATAATGTATCGAGTCGCCCTCATCCTTGATTGTAAAAAACGCATCCGGCACTAAGGGCGGGTTTGCGCCACGAAAGGACAACGCGTCCTTCAGGTCTCGGCCTTGCAACCACCGTTCAATCGTCGAACCCTTTTTACGCAACGCGAGCGTGAGACAAACTCTTAATTGCGAAATCATAAGCGCATGGCCGAGAATCGGCGAAGTGTGCTCGACTTCGCGCACGCGGCGCAAAATCCATTCTCGTTCCTCCGGCTTCGCCGCCAATGCTTCCACGCTTTTCCGCCCCAAGGAGTAAACGAGGTGCGACGAACGAAGCTGCGCGTTGCCTTGGGTTTTTGGTCTGTCCAAAAATCCGAGGCTAAACATAGCGGCGAGTCGGCGCAACAGATTCCTCTCTCCGCCGGGATGCAAAGCCAAGATTTGAGGTGTGTTGAGGAACCGGAACTCTGCCACGTCGCGCAGAAGGGCTACGTCGCGGGGCGTTAATTGTAGGGGGTCGGTTACTTCACCTCTATCGAACTTTTTGAGATAACGTCTGGCCATACAGGGTACTCCAATTGTACCAATTCCCGACCCCCGGAAACGAGGCCTTCCTCCTTCCCGTCCTATCCTTTTTCGCAGTTCTACCCCCCACACGAGCAAAAAGAGACAGCAGGACGGAAGGAGAAGGCCGAGCCACCGGACACGAACGGGGGCGGACGGACACGGTACTCCGTGGCCGTCCTTCACGGAGCAACACACGGGGTGTTGCGGAGTGAAGTAGGGGTTGAGATTTTTGAGAGACACCTCTAGAAAAGCCAACAACGACGGGCGATTTCAGAGACGGAGGGTAGTCATTCCGCCCCACCCCGAATGACTACCTGAATGACTACCCTAATGAAGGGGTAAATCACCCCGGATTTCGGCTAAAATGACTACGAGCCGAGGCATACAAGCCCAGCAGGGTAGGACACACAGAGGCAAAAACAGGATTCCGTCCTTTATCTGCCTCACAGTTTTTAGGTTCGAAGGAGGGATTTATCGACTTCGCCAAAAGCAGCGAATCGATGATCCTCTTGTACACTCCGGTGTTGTATACATTGAGTTTTTTGCCCTTAATAGTTAGGTTCGATTCCGACTCTCGTAGTAGGTGGTTTTTCTCCTCGGGCGTGCCTTTTTTGAAGATATCCTCGATGCCGAGAGCGAGATCAAACGCTCTCTTGGCTCTCTTTATTTCTTTCTTTAAACCGTCAAATCCTTGTTTGGTGGTCTGAAAAAGAAGAAACCTCGGCCGAAGCACGCGGCTTCTCCGAGGTGTTTTATTGACATGACGATGTGGCGTACAGCCCAAGGCCATGATTGCGGAAGATCTCGTTTAGCCGATCCACCTTATCACGTGCAGCTCCGTATGTGGTCGTGACCCTGTGACGGTACAGATCAAAGATTACCTGTGTATTGGCCCAGCCATCCGTGACCCATAGGTTGTGCCTGAGGGTACCGGTTGGGTTCAGAATCTCCGCGTCATCTGCAGAATTCCAGATATGAACTTGACAGTCAAACATCGCGTTCATGGCTATCTGCTGTTCCTGCGGGGTTAGAATGCGAGTACCGTATTGAAATACGGTTTCTCCAGGTTGCGGGCTGGGTACCCCATAGGGGAGCGTGTGTGCTGAACACCCCCATGACAACACGAACGTCAAAACAGCAAAACACTTCCTTAACATGACTACACCTCCTTCTTTAAGCTTTAAGGATGAGCGAGGACCAGAATATAGTATGCTGTATATAAATGTGTTGTCAAGTGTTTCCAAGCTATTGAACCATTACGGGAATCTTGACTGTGCGCATAATTTATGCTATCTTAACGGCAGCTAACAAGCTCCTTTCAATTAAAGAATCACTACCCATGAGGCAAGCTTTGTGCGACCTATCTTTTACAATTGTTATCGCAAGATAGCTCACTAGGTCGTACGCAGCTCGCCTCATACGAGGATGGAGTCGCTCACCCGACGGTTCGGGTATGGAGAAAGATGATGACGATGTCCACGACATTGATCACGTCGCGTGATCCGAAAGGTCAACAGGCAACGAGTATCTTCGAGGCCGCCTACAACAAGGCGAAGCTCGACGACACGCGTGCTCAGCGGCTCAACGAAAACGGAGACGAACTGAAGGTTGGGATTTCAAAACTCATCGCGGAGCTGTCAATTTCTGACCGCTACGCCGACGAGGAAGTCTCTTCCAGCTACACGTACCCTAAGGAATACAGTCGTCGGCCAATCGAGGAACAGATCGAACGCATCGCAAAACTCTTCGACCTCAACCCTCAAGATGCCTACGCGTTCGCAAAGTCGTTGCCGGAACTCCCCGAAGGGGCCGAAGGATGGTTCGCCATTCCCTCGATTGCAGCTGTCGCGAAAAAGCATTTTCCGAAGGTCACGGACCCGGCAGAGCAATACTGCCGTGTCCAGAATCTGATCCTCGAGATGATTGGCAAATCACGCCGCTTCCACAACTACCGTGAAGGCGAGATCAATTCGCAGTCTCTGCGGATGCATACTCGTACGGCGCACGCGCTCGATCTGGTTAAGGAAACGCAGAAAGGCGACATCCTGATCATCGCCGCACAGCTCGGCATGCGCCATCGTGGTCGTTCGGTTCGCCGAGCACGCGAAGTGTTCGTCGCAAACGAGTTCGGACTCGATGGGGTAATCGTTGGCAGTATCGCCCTCACGCATCCGGAACGCTTCGTTCGTTTTGAAGAACTCGACATCGACTGCCCGGGTAGCAGCGGGCACGGGTTCTCGCACGCCCCGATCTTCTTCCACGACGACGAGCTCAAGTTCGCCGCGCGCAGGGTCGACGGTGCGCGCGTCCGCTACGGCTCTGCGTCCGGTTTCCTCCCGCAGTGATTCTTGTCGCTTGAGTCCTTGGATCTTTTGCATTCTTGATCCTTGGGCTCGAAATTTCTCGGGGTTATCCACTTGCTGGATAACCCCGATTTCTTTTACTAAGGCGACAATTCCTACTGAAAGTTCAGTTGTTGGTAATCCCATTCGCAAACCCCAATACTAAGGTATGTAATGTCTAACCGACCTCCTGAACATTTTTCAGTGGCGAATGTAGCACGACCGACGAGACGTGATTTTGCAGTTTTTGCATGAGATATTCTTTCGGGGTCTTCCCCTTAAGTGCCCCGTACCGAGAACACGTTTCTGCCTGGAACCTGCTCGGAATAGGCTTTATCATTGGAGGGATTGTCCTACTGAATCTAAAGTGAGGTTCGAACATCGTTCTACATGCGACTAATCCTTGACATATAGACTACTAATGCTAATATAAAATCAGCGTTCTTGTCAGAGCTTGCAGGCACACTTTTATCCCATTGTTTAGGGCTTAGTACGATATATTTTGAGCCCCAGCGATTGGTAAATTAAGGCCGCATAACCCACATAACCGAGGAGAAAGCTGCTATGAGTAGTACTGGAAAAGTGATCGGCGTTGTCGTTCTCATGATCGTCGCGGTTCTGGGCATCACGTGGATTGTCCAAGGCAACAATTTCTTCATGTATAAAGTGTTCGCTCCTCAATACGCGAGCGTGCAGCGTAAGGTGTTCGAAAACACCGCACCATACAACATGGGCATGATGCAAGACCTGCGACGCATGCAGGAGGAATACATAACGGCTGATGCGCAACACAAGGCTGCAATCGGAGCGATGATCCTCCACAACTACGCCCAATATGATGAGGACCGAATGCCGCCGGACCTGCGCACCTTCTATGAGCAAGTAAAGCGTAATCAGGGCATCGCATCGCCGACACCCTAGACACACAGCAAAACGCATGAAACTCACTCAAGGAGACATATCTATTATGAAGCGCTTCTCAATTGCCGTTGCCGTTGCCGTGGGAATCCTAACCCTCGCGGCCTGCTCCCCAGCACGAACGTCGAACGATAAACAGCGGGATCAGGAATCCAGAATCACCAGTGAGGCCGCCTCCGAAGTCGGCATGCCCAACGTCACGCATTTCCGCGAGATGCGGTTGCTGAAGTTCATCTACGAGATGCGGGACCAGGACAATCTGTCCACGTGGACCTATCTATTCAATCAGTTCACAGGTAAGTACGTCCTGATGTGCCCGTCAATCGGCTTCCCGATTCCGTATGCAACACAGTTCTCGGCACCGGAGTCCATGCAGACCTACAACGTTCCGAATGCCGGTGGCGTCAGATCGTACGGAGTCGAGAGACTCCCGCAGGCCGAGCCGAATGGGCTCAACATGCCGGCATCTGCCGAAGGAACGTGGGTCGTCTGTATCGGCCCCAACAACAAGCCGGCTGTAACGTATTCAGAACCTCGCGTGACAACATTCCTCTATAAGTTACCGGGCAGTGCAGTTCAGCACTGAGACCGGCCGTTGTAGATTGAAATACCCCGCCATGTCGCAAGGACATCTGGCGGGGATCTTTTTTGAACAATTAGAATACGAATTTGCCATCAGAAAGATTGCCCAAGAACCACTTGCAGAGTGGCAGACGGCTTTTATGAGCAGATTATTTCTGTGAAACCGACCCAGAGGAGTGCGAACGCCCGAGACGTCTTGCAATCGACCGTATCGGCTCCTTTCGCCGCGGTCCTTGCTGTATTTCCCCACGCTCCTCCACGCTTAATTGCTTGTGTGCCATATCCCGCTATATTAGCGGAGTGGTGCAATTACTTGTTGAACTCGCTGTCGGTCCGACCTTTAAACGCATTCACGTATGCACGATGCCCGACGTTTTGTATTGAACCAATCACCTGCTGACCTTCAGCGTACATCAAACCATATTGCTCCTCATCGTTGAAGAACATAAAATTGCCGACCACGACATCACCCTTGTCGAATCCTTCAGTGTTTAGGAGCAACTTCTTCCAGAGATATATTTTCCATTCGGATAAATAGTCCTTGTTGAAATCTTGAGAGACTGGCGTCATAGTCCTGCCTCAACTGCCGCAGACTGGCTACCAGTCGATACCTGCACACTAGAAACGTTATGGGCGTTGAACATAATGAGGCCAATAAGTAGTCCAAGTAACACGAGACCGCCACCAATTACTTCAATGTATTGCACGCGCCATTTGACGGTTATTGCGATGATAAAGAGGATGAGGACGATACCTGCAAGGAGAGAAAGGACAAGTACGATGGTGTTAGTTGGCGCTGTCGCTATGCTGGAAAGGAACGATGGGAGGAAGGATTCCTTGGTAGGCACCGTGATAACAGCAGGCACACTAGCAGAAGGTGGAGGCGTTACGTGCGCCGCGCGAACGGAAGATGTCGTAGGGACGGTATCTTGCGATGGTGTTGGCAGTGTTGTCGTTGGCAGCGATGGCGGAGGCGCTGTTGATAGGTTGGAGACGGCGACCTGCGAAGAAGCAGGTGGATTCGCTGGCGTAGCGAAGAAGGTTACGACAAACGTGGTTTGCTGACCCTGATACATGCCATTAGCTACTCCGATCCCCACTTGGGTGTATTGCGGCTTAACGATGTTCGCATGATGTTCAGGAGAGGCCATCCAGGCATTTTCAACCGCGGTAGAGTCCGTGAAGTTCACGGCCAGGTTTTCCCCTGCATAGGTGTACTGGTAGCCGACTTGGTCGAGCCAGTCCCATGGTGTTACTCCGCTTGGTGAGACGTGTGCGAAATATCCTTTGCTTGCCATGTCTTGGGCTGCAAGTGTCGCTGCCCTATCAAGGGTAGCGTTCTCTGTTACGGCTGGGACGTCGTTGGCAGTACGATCCTGGTTCGTGAGTGCTACGAGCGTTCCGGGTAGTACGGATGCGAGGAAGCTCGTGTTGGGAAACACCAACTTTATCTGCGCGAGGTATGCCCCTTCAAGCACGACAATACCGATAACAAATACCGTGAGTGATGTTGCGCCGAAGAAATGCGGACGGTAGTTGTTGCGCTTATGCGGGAAGAAATAATCGTGGAGACGATGCAGAAACGGTTTACGCTTTCCGTGCAGCGTGGACATTACTCAACGATACGACAGATTCCTCACATGAACAACCCCGCATGTGCGGGGTTGTTCGCTGTTTATTAAATTGAGTTAGGGGTGGTTTCCGAAGAAATGTCTCAAGACTGGATAAGTGTGGTGTACACCACAAGGCGATGGTCGTAGGTTCGCTCCTGTTGCAGCCAGACGCCAGCGCAGGTAATAAGGTTGAGATAGCTGCCTCCGGTCTTGGTGAATATATCTTCAGGCACTTGTGTATACGGATAATTCTCGATATCTGTTACGCGGAAATAGAGTGTGCCTCCTGCCGCAGTCCGTACCTCTATATCCTGTCCAGTCTGTATATCGTTGAGGTGTTTGAAAACTCCGTCGAGCCCAAGCGCGTTATCGAGATGTCCTGCAATTACCGCACTTCCCTCCTGCCCTGGCTCCGGTCCTCCCTTGTACCATGCTACATCCGTAAAATTGCTCGGATCTCTCATGAGTCCTGCGGCGGTACGCCCAACATGTTGGACGGACGCATTTATATGAAGGCTCGGAATAAGCAGGCGTGCGGGGAGTGTACTCGTCGACTGCTTATTTTGCACGCCGCCCTCAACCATCGGAGACATCGCCGGAGCATTGTCTGTCGATGAACTGACAAGTATATACGTCGTGACGGCACCCCCTGCGACAAGTGCAGCGATTGCTGCAGCGAGAAGCGGGATGATGCGTATTTTTCTATTTATAGTAGTCACAGAAAAAAGTAACTAATGCCTATAATTGCAGTCTTAGCGAGAAATTATAGACCTAATGTACGAGAGAGTCTGTAGACACTTACTGCCGCCAAAAATGCGACGAGTGAAATAATCATCCAGTTGAAGGGAGCGGCGCCTCCTTCTCCCGTGTTTGGTGCACCAACCAAAGGCGAATAATTAGGTATGTCAGTAGAAATTCCGAGAACTTGTCCAGGGGCAGAGACTCCTCCACCTGATCCGCCTCCCGAGCTTGATAAGCCACTGGTACTTCCTCCGCCACCCCCACCACTTCCACCAGAGGAACCTCCAGAAACAGTACCGCTTATCGAACCCGAACCACCTCCACCCGTGGAGCCTCCAAGTGTACCGGAGACTGCGCTGCCTCCCGTGACACTACCGCTTATCGAACCCGAAGAACTATTTCCATTTAGTAAGCCTCCCAAGGTTCCGGATACGGTACTGCTTCCGTTTATAAAGCCCACTAGTGTGCCAGAGACTGTACTACTGTCCCCAACGGTACTAGCATCAAGCGTAACTTGCGTTTGTGCTAATGCTCTGCCATTCAGTACCGCGCCGGTTTGTATGATGATTTGCTTTGCGCTCAATATAGTTCCATTGAACGTAGAATACGTTCCGAGCGTTGCACCAGTGACACCACCGACCTGCCAGAAGACGTTTGACGCTTTGGCTCCCCCGGTCAGTATCACTTTTATACCACTAGCAAGACTACAGGCAGAAGCGATACTGAGATTCCCTGCTATCTGGAATATCCAAACAGCGTTTGAGCCGCCCGAGAGAGTAACGCTCGTTGGAATAGTCACATCAGAACTCCATTTGTAGAGTCCGGGAGCAAGCGTCATCCCACCGATATTTCCAGCGCCCAATTCGGTTGCTGTTGGGTTTGTTCTCCCAGCGGCGTTAGCGTATGCGGTTCCCATATCGAGTACCGCGTTGTCCACAAATGTTTTGTTGGCTGCAGGAGGATTACCGGCAAAACAGGCTTGATTACCACTGCCTACGTATGCCGCATCAACACCATATATTGTTCCGGTTATTTCTGAACAATACACATCGTTCATAGCGGCTGCGGTAATCGGGCTAGCACCGATATTACCAGTTATGGCAGAGGCGTGACTCCCTGTATCTGTGATACCCGTTTCTGATAGGATTGCGAAATTACCCGCCGCCCCAAGATTTACAGGCGCCAGATCCGCCGCAAAGGCACTTGCCGGGCCAGCGAACGCCACCGCAAATGAAGCAGCTAATACCGTCATAGCTGCCACCGAACTCCTATTAAGTTTTTTCATATATTGCTTATCAAATTGCTTATCAAATTAGTGATAGGCAAAGCATAAGCTACACCGGGTGTTTTTTTGGTGAAGTTGTATCAGAACCCGCATGCTGTCACTCATACCCATTCCACATCCGCCCAAGGAAGGCCTCCTTCGGGCGGTCTTTTTACCCAATATTCGAGGACCAGTTGTTTGGGTGGTGTACTCGTGAAGACTGGTGGCCTAAAGCGAGAACGCGGAAGATGTTCCGGCAGTGGTTCGAGGTGGAGTTCCACTCCATGGTGTATGACCCGTATGTTGAGCAGAGTAAATAAAAAGAACCGCCGATGAATGTGGCGGTTCTCGGCGGTTGAATTTACATCATATTTCTTTCGCAGAACCGCCGGTCGGAAGGATGGTTGCGGATTCGGGATACCTTGATGTGTCATCTACTATAACCATGCTTGGTTTACCCGCCTTACACGATGCGAGACATAACTCAAGCGGCGAAGGAACACGTTCGACTTTGCCGGGTAGCATCCACCTGCCGCACAAGTCAAAGCCATCTGCGCACGTCATTCTCGAACATCCAACGAAGGCATCTGCACCGTCCTCGGTGTAGCGGACCGCATAGTTAGGGATTTTGTAGTCCTTTTTGGGCGTGTAGAGAGTAATGAGATCGCCGATAACAATTGTGTGACTGCACCACGCGCACTTGATAGACATCTTTCCGAGGCATTCGAGACAATAGTCCGGCCTCCCGTTTTTAGCGAGCGGCATTTTCATTAGATTCACGCTCTCACCATCGCTCATAGGACCTTCGAGCATCGTCCGATGACCGCACACATTTGTCGTATAGGTTCGACGGAAAGATCTGTTCATGGCTGCCCAAAATCTTTTTAACCCGATAGAAATGTTCACTCGTGTGTCCTCCTGTGTTTGTCTGGCGCAGATGCTATCACTACCTGTCTGGATTTCCAAGCATGGTGGCCCACAGGCAGGACGCAAAAGATGTTCTGGAAATGGTTCGCTATGGAGTTCCACTCCATGGTGTATGATCCATACGTTGATGGCATTCCTTCTCCCGTCATTGGGTTATAGCGCGACACCATGAAAGTCGAGAAGAAAGTCTTTGTCTATATTCTGGAGTGCCGTGACACATCTCTCTATGTCGGATGCACCAATGACCTCGAGAAACGACTAACGGAACACAATGGATCGCCGCGAGGCGCTCGGTACACGAAGGCACGGCGGCCCGTGGTGTTAAAACATACAGAATCGTTCTCGACGTTAGGAGCGGCTCGAGGGCGGGAAGCGGAAATCAAGAAATGGTCTCGGGAGAAGAAGCTTGATTTGATAAAAATGGGAACAAGCATACTAAAGAGCGTCACCCGAGGGTGACGCTCTTTAGTTTTTAGCTAGAATGCAGAACTCTTGCCCGCTCAAGCGTTCGTCTTTGATCTTCGCTTGCACGTTTGGCGGCTTCTGTAAAAACTTCGATCTTTTCTTTCGGCGGAGCATTACGAAGGAAATCCGAAAGACCGTTATACTCGCTCATGTACGGCGTACGAGAGACAGTTGTCGCCCTAGGTTCGTCATTTCGTAGTATTTTTGTAAGCCATTTCATAGTGATTTCTCAAGGTCTTCTTTAGTGTATCGCTCGCCGATATATGAGTCAATCGAGGTGCTGGGATCAACCATTTTCACCACTTCCTCGGTCGCGCTTGTGCTGAAATCTTTCTTCACCAAAAAGATTACTATTTTATCCGTGAACTCTCGATGTAGCCGCTCAATTGTTTCCTTGGCTCCGCAGAACTGCTCGATAAAGGCAGACTTCGGGATGTTTCTGCCTTCAAGTTGCTCGCGGGCTTGGGTGAAGCGCCACGCGGTATGAGGCGTTTGGTAGACGTAAAAAATAAAGACGATTCGGCTCTTGTGCAGTGAACGCCGAATATTGTCGGCAGCCTTCTCATATTTCGCAAACGTCCCATCGAGGATAAACTCTGTTTTTTGTCGAGTACGAAGTCGTGAATCTTCTCGACTACTATGGAAACAGCGCCTTGAAACAAGGCCGAATTGTTGCCGACATACCCCGGCATACGCTCGCGTAGATCATCGCCATCAATACGCACCACCTTGCGTTGGTCATCTGCCTCCAATATGCCGAGAAGTTCCTTTGAGAACTCGGTCTTACCCGCACCCGGTGACCCCGCCATAAACACAGAAATCGGATGATCGTCCGGTACGAAGCGGCTAAGGTCGGTGAGATCGTTGGCGATTTTATTCTTGTTTTTCTTAGCGAAGTCGATTGCCACTTTTCTGATTTCGTCTGGAGACATAACTTCTATCATACATCTCTTGTGGCCTGCTGTGGCCCTCTTGGGCGCGAGTTCACCTGCGATCCGACTATGGCCTTCAAAGCCCCTGAATACCCCGACTCCCCCTCAACAATCTAGGTTCTAACATCGCCTGCCTTGCTTTGCGGGTTACTTTCTTAGCGGCTTTCTTACCCGCTTTTTTGATTTCCCTGCTTCGTTCTTTATTTTCTTCCAGTTGCTCTTGAGTTCGCTGCTTGCCTTCTTCAGTTCCTTCGGGTCTATATTTTTCAAGTCTCGATATGTTTTAGCCACCGAATCAACTATGGTCGCAATGGCCTCGGGACTTACAGCCTGAAGTCGCTTAGTTTCTTTAATAACCCCTTTCTTCATCTCGTAAGCCCACTTGACCGCAATTTTCCGATGCTGTTTAGCCTTGAGGCTTCCGTAAAAATAGTAGCCTGCTGCTGCTGCAGTAGCGACTGCAAGACCTACCCCAACACCTTCAACAACTTTTTGAGTAGTCGATGATTTTGCCATATTTTTTAATTAAAATTAATTAAGAATGCCACAACTAGACTTTCTTACGAATTCGTTTCGCCTTTCGGTTAAAGAATCCGAAGAGGGATTTTATCCGACCTTTGCCGCGACGCACTTCACTGCGAAGTTCGACCAAGTCCTCTCTCACAATGTCCGTCTCCGCAGCCACTTGCTTGAGAATATGTTCAGTATATTTAAGTACTCGCCTGAGCTGCCACAAAACATAGCCAGCGATTATAGTAATTACCACGACCGCAACCGTGGTCACGAAGAAGAATACGTCCATTTTTAGGAACTCATTCATATGCTTATCGAGGATATACTTAGTATAGGGACGAGTGTCGAGTGTATCTATCCCACCCATCGGTCAATTTCGTTTTTTCCACGCCCAACAGGTACGAGCATCCTCTACCCAGCGGAGCAGATTTAACGTCATCAGTCCTTCACGCCTTATCTGCAATGATTGAGCATTATCACTATAACATAACAAAATGAACCATGACACCTAATGACAAAGACAACATCCAAGATATAAAGCAGCGTGCTAAGGTTGCGCTTGCTGACGGCAAGGAAAGTGCAAAAGATGCATGGGTGGATACTAAAGCGGCCGCCGAAAAGACAGGAAACGCGATCGAATCTGAAAAAGAAAAGCTCTAAAACCCGAATTAACCACCCGCGAAACGCCCACTCTCACGGGCGTTTCTGTTTTCATACACAGGTTCGAACATCCTCTATCCTGCCGTGATCTCTATTTTTTATCTAGCACACATTGACCTGGCTGCAACTGCGCCTCTACTCCCTACAAAATTAAGTTCGCTCCAAAATTCCAAATAATAAGGGATTGCGAGTCGCCAGCGAGCGAAGCGGCCACCTTTCCATTTACCAACAACATAGTACTGGTAGCTATCGCCGAATTAAAGGCCGTTTCTTTTACTGTCGTTTTATTTTCTCCCGTCCATTGTGCAATGTTAGAAACCGGAGTGACGTCTCCTGTCTTGAGGTTTAGGTTGTAGTGCGGGGCAATATCAGGATAGATATAAGGAGTATCCACGATACAACCATTCTCTATCGAGCGTTTCGAGTCCTCGGAGAAAAGAAGTGAATTCCCATCCGCAGAAAAAGCTACCGGCTTGAAACCTTTGAGTTGGTCTGATGCTTGGTATGCAACGTGCGTGTTGCCGGTGGCAACGTCGAGAATTTGAATCCGGCTATCTGCCTCAAGAGGAATCTCAGGGTCACCCAGATAACAGGATTTACTATCTGCAAAAGCGTTGTCGCCCACGAAAGCAACTTCCGTACCAGTTCCGTTGACTACATAATTACCGACGATAGTGGCAATGTTTTCGCCAGAACGAAAATCCAAGTCGCTCAAGTAGGCGGGACCTCCAATACCTGGTTGCACACTAATGAGTTGAGTGTTGTTCACGAGTACTGACTGTATCCAGTCTGCACCTGCAGGCAAGCGCAATTGCTTGGTCTGTTTGAAGGTACCATCACCTTGATATGTGAAAAGGAATGCCTCATCGCGAACGTACCCCTCCCCATCACCGGCGAGAGGTGTGTTATTGCCAATGCAATATCCATCGCCGTAGACTGTATCTATAAGTACTGATTTTCCATCGTTGCCGACTGCAATACCTTGAATTGCATTTTTGCACAAAGTACCTCGTGAAGAAGTGGTCGCGAGGTTGTCGTTGAAAAGAACCGATTTATCTCCGGTGGAAAGATTAAGGAGATCAACCTCTTTGTTATTATGTGCCAGAATGGCTACTGCGGGAATAGCCTGTATGAGAGTAAGCTGACGTGCGTCGATTGAATCTGCGACAGACCCGTCAGTCTCAAGCGCGGCAACCTTTTTGGTTTCGGTCGTTTGTGGATCGTATGCGTAAAATGACCAGGTCGTTGACGTCGCAACGGGAATATTATTCAAGGTCGAAGATGCTGTTGAGATGAACGTCTCTTGCGCATAATACACATCAGCCGCACTGGATGTCGCATTTGTGCTGATCATGGGACTGCTTGTGGCCTGCTGATTTGTGCCTGCCAGCTCTGAAGGTGTGATCTGAAGAACGTAATATGCAAACGCGGCTCCCCCACCCAGGAGAAGGAGTATGACCGCGGTAATGAGAATTACCGGCCATTTCTTTTTCCCATGCGGACTGTTATTTTGACCGACCGTACTTTGAACAAAGGTAGTGGTTGGAGCTTGTTGCATTTGCTGCGGAGCGATTTGAGTACCAATCGTTGAAAACGCATCATTTATATCCTGTCCTTGCCAGCCAGTTGTGATGAGCGATTGAATGATCTCTTCTTTCGAAACGCCTGCTGCTAATTGCTGACGAATGTAGTCAAGGAGTTGCTGGTTGACCATTGAGCTACATGGTAGCAGGCGCATGTCCTATTGAGAACTAGGTTATCCCGCTATCCGACAATCTTTTACCTCGCATAGGTTCGAACATCGCCCTACATGCCGAGCAAATTATTCCTGTGCATCCGACCTATCCCTGTCGAAACAGGCGACGAAATTCTGCTCGAGGATACTGGGTTCGATAACGGGAAACCGTAATCGCCCGCGTATGCACCTACTACCGTTTTGTATTGTATCAAAATGAAAACCCCGCATCTTTTCAGATGCGGGGTTGTTAAGGTCCAAAAGGACCGAAGGATCAGAGTCCTAATAACTTGCACGCAACGCAGCGGGGCGGCTGCCGCCCCCGTCGTGGTCGAGCCAGTCGTCGCCCCAGCCCCACCTGCCGTCGTGCCAGTACAGGCAACGGACGCACAGGCGGCCATCAGAGTCGCGGTAGACCGTGCCCCAGAAGAATACGTATTTGCCTTTCCATTCCTCAGGAATGAGGTGCGGATTGGCGAGCAGGTAGTCAAGGACGTTGGCATTCAAGACGGGCTTGTCAGCGAGTTCCTTGCGGAGCTTGTTGCCCTCGATGCTGTCCTTTTTCTGGGCGGCGGAGAGGTATAACTCGATCCGTGAAGCATCGAACTTGAACTGACCGCCCTTGCGGTGCTCTTCGACTTTCCAGCCGTCGGGCACATAAGGTGAGGCGTCGCAGTCGATGACGTATTCCATCATGGTGATGGTGGCGTGCTTGCGGAGCACGTTACGGACATCGGCGAGGATACTTCCCTCGCAGAGCTGCTTGATCTCGTCGTTCGAGTAGTCTGCACGACGGAACGCCATCTTGAGTTCGTTGGCTTGGCCAACATCGAGCATAAGGTCGCTCATGGTTGCATCTCCTTTTGTTTGCGACGGTGTTCAGAGTGAACTATGTCGCGTGCCAGTGGGCTTTCTTCGGTGCGAAGGTATCAAGGCGTCAATCTGATACTATGATACACGAATTGTGCTATTTGTCAAGTATGGTAAGTAGACGATTGCCGAAGGATATTACGTAGCTTCTGCCACGCCTGTTTGTGGCTTGCTGTGGCCCTCTGGGGCGTGAGTTTGTCTGCATAGGTCAGTACGACTCCACGAGGCCCCATCCGCGCACTACCGCAAAATAGTCGCTGTATACGCTCTTGATAGAGGTTCTAACTTCGTCTAGTCCGCGGAGCAGTTCTGAACTTATCCAGTCGAATTTTGCCGGCATTCCCATAATATGGAATATGTGTTATTCTAACAACGGATTAGCAGTGGTTTAATGTCGAGGTATTCTCGGTAACTCACTGTTGTTCCTTGTATGGAGATTTGGTTATGAAAACTAACCCGCAAGACCACAACCCCTTCGCCGCCGAAGGCTTCAAGCTCCCCTCCCTCACACACAAATGCTGCTGCGTTGCTGTGCGCCTGGGAGACAACATTGATGTCCGCGACACGAAAAACGTCACTGGTCCGACCCTCACCTTCACCAAGGACGAGTGGCAGACGTTTGTTACTGGCGTCAAAGCTGGCGAATTCGACGTCTAAGTCCCGTATTTGCGGGCTCAAGGGAGCGCAATGCTCCCTTGTTTTTATACAGAACGCTATGGAAAAAGAAATAAAAATAAAAACGCCAGATGGACATTGTATATACGGAAGGATGACGGGTTCTTCTCGCCAGCCGCTTTTTATTGTTGTCCACGGCCTTCCCGGATCGATGGATGAAGATTTGTACCTGAACGCAACACGATGGTTTGCTAAACACGACTATGCTACGTTCCGCTTTAATCTTTACGGTGCAGAAAAAGATGCTCGCCAGCTCATGGAATCGACGCTCGAATCGCACGCATCCGATATTGACACAATCGTAAGATACTTTCGCACAAAAAAATTCAAGAAAATATTTCTCGCCGGTCATAGCTATGGCGGCCCGAGCATTCTTCTCTCCAAAGAACAGAATTTTGATGGTGCAGTACTCTGGGACCCTTCATACGGAATCTCGTTTACTAAAAAAAAGGCAGGCGTACTACCGGCAAAATATCTCAAAGAGGTGAAAGGATACTTGATGCACTGGGGGACGAACTTTATCATCAGTGAAGAAATGGCAGATGAGACAGATACGCTCAAATGGAATATGCTCACCAAAAACTTTCGCATACCGCTTAAGCTTGTAGCTTCCGAGAAAGGTTTTCTCGTAAAAGGCGCCCAACAATACTTCAAGGTTGCGAATAACCCGAAAGATCTAACAATCCTGAAGGGTGCGACGCACTACTTCAATGATACCGATGATATGCGTGAGAAAGTGTTTAAACTTTCTGATGCTTGGTTTAAGAAGTATTTCAATTAACAATCTCCACAGACGCGAGTTTAGCGAATATCGGCAATACAAAAAGTCCGCTGCATTCGAAACCTCGCTCGACCTGCGCCCAATCTATCGGGTTCGAACATCGCTCTACATGCGGAGCAGGATTTGACAGAAGGTGCGTGTCGTGATACAAAAGAAAACAGGCCGAGCGCGCAAGGCGCATCGTACAAACCATTCTAACGGATCTAAGGAGAAAGTAATGGAGACGAAAAAGTTTCATATCAGCGACGTACTGAGTGTTATAACTGACGTACTTGTATCTGTTCGAGGTATGGACGGCCTCATCGACATTCTCGACTTCATGACAGGCGATCGCGTATTCACCCATCAGATCTCAATGGCTATAGAGGAATGCAAGCCTTATCTGATTGTTCAATTCCCGCAACTCGATACGCCCGAGATTGATTTCGCGGCCGCAGAACTTGTGGAGATGTTTAAAGCTGGGACCGGCAAGACTGATACTAAAATGCTTATACTCGGATGGCTCTCAAAGCTCACAAGCGGTAGTTACGGTGTCCACGTCGATGAGAATGTTGATGTCGCAAGACTGCCACACGGCATTCACAAGCGCATTGATCCTGTGTAAGTGAAGCAATCGAGATTGCGCACTCCCTTGTCTTGCCCTCTAGGACGGTCATGTGCAAACGCTTTGCACAAATCGTACCGCTCGAGGTCATCGAGCGCGAGCAGTCTTTCTACAACGAATTGCTTGCTTTGGCCAAGAAAAAGATGAGCGCGCGCGAAGTCGTACTCGCTCTTACCATCGCATTGGGTAAGCGTACCGACAAAGTCGGTAAATCTCAGCGAACACATCGACGCAATGGTGGGCGAAAACGGCACAGAAGTCGCGGCGGTCGCCAAAGAAATATTCGAGAGAGTTCATCTTCATATGGCACGTTCCACCAACGCTGTTCAATAATTCTTCTTTACCTTTCTAAAACCTCGCTCCGGCGAGGCTTCTTTTTATCCACCCCACGTTCGAACATCATCCATCCTGAGGAACAAGATGTCGTTTTTGTTATAGTTCTTGGAATGAAGAAGATTATCCATAGAGAACGAGAACGGGGAGGAGCAAACATTGGGTGGCTCCAAAGTAGATTCAGCTTCAGCTTTTCCAATTGGCATGAGCCATCGCGCATGGGATTTGGGCGCCTGCGCGTAATTAACGATGATGTTATCGCTCCTTTAGGTAAATTCGGAATGCATTCGCACCACGATTTCGAAATAATTACTATTCCACTTGTGGGCACAGTCACTCACGAGGACAGTTTGGGAAACATAGGTGAAGTACATGCGGGAGAAGCACAAGCCATGTCTGCTGGAACAGGTGTTGTTCATTCTGAATACAATGCCTCAAAAACTGAACCCCTTTCTCTTTTCCAAATCTGGATAGAGCCCAACGTCCAAGGCGCGAAGCCCCGATACACTCAGGCCCGTTTTGATTCTGTGGGAAGGAAAAATTCCTGGCAGATATTGGTCTCTGGAGATGGTATACCGGAAACTCTTCCTGTGCACCAGAACGCACGCATTGCACGAGCTGACGTCGATGCTAATAAGTCTCTATCCTATGCAATGTCGCATGAAGGAACCGGTGCGTACATTATTGTCATAGAGGGACGAGTCGAGATTGAGGGGGAACATCTGTCAAGACGCGATGCGATAGGAATCTCTGAAACGGGCACCATTTCAATTTTTGCAACTTCCCCATCTTCCCTCCTCCTTATCGAGGTTCCTATGCGTTAAATCTCCGAAGCTTTATCTATCTCCCTATTCAAAACGGGTTCGAACATCGCCCTACATGCGGAGCAGAGTAGGACACACAGAGGCAAAAACAGGATTCCGTCCTTTCTATCCCATTCCGCCACCGACACGAACTGAATCCATAAGCGTCGAGGAGTTTTCCCATAGATCATACAACGTTCCACAAACACCAGACGGCGGGACATTGGTATCCGTATAACTCCCGCCTACACCAGTTACTACAAACAAATCATTAGACGTGCCCGGCGCGCGTTCCAGCAGGCCATATCCGGCTGATGACGGCCACGAGATGGTTGCTGATGAAGAAGAATACGAAACCTTGAGAATGCCTTTGTTAAGGGCAGAGGTACAAGAAACGGGCGCGGAAACCGTGACTTGAGCCGTCACGGTCAAGCTGCCTCCTGGGCCGGAGCACGTGACATTGTATTGCGCCGTATAAGTGGAAGATGACGACGGATAGGGGTTGATTATCAGGGAACCAGAAGTCGCGAGGCTGAGTTTCCCCCAGGGGCCATTATCATTATAGCCGTTAGTTGCGCTCAGAGAACAGCTCGTCGCGTTCGTACTGCTCCACGTTAAAGTGAACGCCTGACCAGCGGTAATCGTTGATGGAGTCCAGACGGAAACAACCGGAGGCGGTGTCGAAACTGTTCCAAGAACACTGGTTGCGTTCGTGATAACCGTGCTGCTCGCGCCGAATGAGGAGAGGAGCGAGAGGATCGATTGAATTTGCGAGCTTGTGAGTCCTGATGATGCCGGAGGTGTCGTTGTCAATGTGCCGCCGTTAAGGACAGTGGTCATGTTCGCTACTGTCGTGCTGTTTGCGTTGAACGTGGCGAGGAGCGAAAGGATCGATTGGACCTGCGCACTCGTAAGACCTGTCGATGGCGCCGTGATGGTGAGGAAGACTCCGTTACTCGATACACTGCTCGTCTTTTCACCGACCTTGATGACCGGTGTCCCTGGAGTGAATCCGGATGGGATGACGAAGGTAAGGGACGAGCTGGTATATGAGGTTGGGTTGATGGACATGATATCCGGTACCAAGACGTAAGAACCGCTGTCGAAGTTTGAGCCGTAAATGGTGACGGCTGCACCTGGGGCAGCTGATGTTGGGCTGATGTATGAGATGGTCGGTATAGCGGTTGAGACAGCCACGGTCGGCGCGTTCACCAGTACGCGCTGGAGACTGTTATTCGTAGAATCAACGGTAGCCGTAACGGTGCCAGAGAATTGCTTGGTATTAGCAATTAGGTAATAGCCAATCATATTTATCGTGCTCGTCACTCCGCTCTGCATGCTCGACACCGTCTGTGTTGTGGTAAAGCCATTTGTATACTGAGCGTCCGGCGCGACCTTGACGGAGACGGTGAACGGCGTCGTGACCGCCGCGCCGGTGTTCGTGATGGTGACATTGAAGTTGATGAGATCGGTGTTCGCGAACGCACTACTGGCGGTTCGGCCACTAGTTATGTTCACGACTTGCAGACCTGGGGTCGGCACTGTGGACGGCGTTGCAGTCGTGGTGAGAGTGAAGTACTCGCTTCGACCCGCCGCTCCGCCAATTGCGCCTTCTTTAGACTGGGTCGACACCAACACTTGATACGTTCCACTCAGCAGTGTCGGATCGGCTGCCCAGGAATAACTTCCGGTGTTGGGAAGATTGGTAGCGATGGTTTTTGCGGCTCCAGAAAAACTAATCAGGTCTATCTCAATTGGGAAATTCCCAACATTCGATGACGTCCATTGGATGTTGGCGATGGGTGAGCCACTACGATTATTGACGATCGCTCCTGCGCTCGGGGATGTGACGGCAATCGTCGATTGCGTTGCGGTAGCGGAAACAGTGACCGTTGCTGAGGAAGATGACGATCCGCCTGGACCGCTGCAGACGAGCGTGTACGTTGTCGTTTGGGTCGGATAGAAGTACCCTTTATCACCGGCAAGACTTGTGGATCCCGTCGTGGGAAAATAATTTCCGCTCCATCCGCCACCGGAGGCGACGCAAGAGGTTACATTTGTGGCTTGGTAATTTAGTGCGACTGCTTGTCCTGAAGTAACATTGGTCTGGCTCGCCGTGAGTGATACTGTTGGAATGAATTGTGAAGGCCCCGCCGCCGCCGTTCCGCTTAATGTCGAGGTTGTCGATTGTGTTTGCTGCTGATTGTTTTGACACCCATAGAGAGCGTTCAGTTTTGCTCGAGTGGAGGATCCGACGTAGCCGGTACCGTGCTGAAGGCCAACCGGAGCGAGCACGCTGCCCGCATACTTCTCTTGGAAACCACTAACAGCGGAGGCGGTCTGTTCGTCGAACGAGCCGTTTGCGGTAACCGACTCGCCGTCCTTCTGGAGGGCGGTCTGGAGCGCGGTAACGACGTAACCGCCGGCTCCCACACTCAAATCGGATGAGAAGTTGTAGCAGAATTGGCCGCTAGTAGTCGACGGCAGCGTACCGCCATTGAGCGCGACTTGCACGTTATTGATGACTGATTGACCCGCACCAAATGAAGAAAGGAGTGAGAGGATCGCCTGAATCTGCGAACTAGTGAGCCCTGCCGCGCTAGCGAATGCTGGGGTGACGAATAGAACGATCGTAAACACCGCCCCGACAAGGTATTTTTTCATGCAAATGATTAGGATTTAATAACATGATGAATTATATGATGCCCTCGACAAAACACAATTGCGTCGGGTGGATAATTATAGTAAAGACAGCACACCTGTGCGTGCTGGTTACATTACTGGCAACTCGTCGTAGTAATCGCCGAACTTACGACAACACTCTGGTTGTCTGGATCCGAACAGACATACTGGGAAGGATTGCTTTTCAACTGCGCGGAAATCGCCCACGCAGTTGCGGAATCCTTACAAACGACCGAGTTCGAGATACTTTTAAGTTCCTTGATGAAAGGGGCAACACCGGCGTCATTGCAAACGCCCAAGTAACTATTCGTATTGTTAGATAAATAATGTAGCGATGCCTGCGTATTCACACTCGCAACGTCAACGTTCATTTCTCTGTCGAGAAATGAGTTATTGGGTTCAATAATCAAAGGAATCGTACTTTGACCAAGCAAATTACCGGATTTGTCATAGGCCTCGAATACAGCCGTGGCAGTTTCGTTTTGCAATACTTCGCCATATACCGGTATGGGTAATATTATGGTGTCCTGGCTGTCAGAATAATACGTGTCCTGCTTGTTGCACGAGCCATTCCACATCTCAGCTAACGCAGTAGAACAACTGAAACTAAACTTCCATGACGCGGCGTTCTGCAAATTTTTGTGAAGCGTGAAGATAAGCGTATCCCCGAATGTCGCTGTGGTTTGATTGACGGAAATTGTTGGACCGTTGGACTGATTTGTTTGAGTCTGATTCTGTAAAGGTTTCTGTACTGACGACGAGCCCGAAGTAGTCGCGGAGGCAGCAGTAAGGACGCCTGTCCAAACATCGCTCTTTCCGTATTCAGTTATCGCAAGACGGGTGCCATCAGCCGATGAAGTGATATTGGTCCAAAGGTATTGCCCGGCGCCAGTTTGGGCGGTCCAAGTTGCACCCGAATCAGAGGATGTGTAGATATCACCATCCGCGCTAACAGCTGCAAGACGAGTGCCGTCAGCGGAAGAGGCGATATCGCTCCAACGGCGCTGCCCAGCGCCAGTTTGGGCGGTCCAAGTTGCACCCGAATCAGAGGATGTGTAAATGTACCCACCACTATGATTAACATTCATGGCAGTGGCTGCAAGGTGAGTACCATCGGAGGACGATGTGATACTGGTCCAAACAAACTGCCCGGCACTCGTGCGCTGGATCCATGTGGTGCCAGAATCAGAAGAGGTGTAGATGTACCCGCCCGTCTTGGTATTGTTCGTCTCGGCAGCAATGGCAAGGAAAACACCGTTTGCGGAAGAAGTGAGATGCGGTAAACCCGCACCAGGAACGATATGGGCAGTCCACGTGACGCCGGCATCAGTAGAGGTGTATACATAAGTACCCCCAACAGCCTCAACAGCTGCAAGATGGATGCCGTCAGCAGAAGAGGCGATACCGACAAAAGTAACTTGTTTGGCGACATCATGAGCTGTCCATGTGACACCGGAATCGGTGGAGGTGTATACAGAACCAGCAGCATAAGCAGAACCAATATCCAACCCGATAGCTGCAAGACGAGTGCCGTCAGCGGAAGAGGCAATACCGTCAAAAAAGACTTTATTGGCGACATCATGAGCTGTCCATGTGACACCGGAATCGGTGGAGGTGAATATGTCACCGGTGTAAGAATTGTCGCTTCCGTATGAACCATCCACCACAAAATGTGTACCATCGGCAGAAGAAGCGAATCCCAACCAGCCGCTCGTTACCGAGGGGTTCAGAACACGACGCCTAGTCCAATCCCATGTACTTTCCGCGGTAACGGTAGCAGGTGTTGTAGATGCCGACGACTGCGATTGGGCAGGTGGCGTGGAAGCGTTGAAGAAATTGAAATACGCATAAGCTGCTGTCACGCCCAAGAGAAGAGGTACGGCCAGGGTGACGAGTATGCCCGGCCATTTCTTTTTCCCATGCGGACTGTTATTTTGACCGACCGTACTTTGAACAAAGGTAGTGGTTGGAGCTTGTTGCATTTGCTGCGGAGCGATTTGAGTACCAATCGTTGAAAACGCATCATTTATATCCTGTCCTTGCCAGCCAGTTGTGATGAGCGATTGAATGATCTCTTCTTTCGAAACGCCTGCTGCTAATTGCTGACGAATGTAGTCAAGGAGTTGCTGGTTGACCATTGAGCTACATGGTAGCAGGCGCATGTCCTATTGAGAACTAGGTTATCCCGCTATCCGACAATCTTTTACCTCGCCTACACGCTGGTTATCGTGAGGCGCCTTTTCGGTAACATACTTTCGTACGCGCATGTTCATACGTCGTTCACCAAGCTGAATTTAAGCCTGAAATGCAGTATGCTCCGAAATCGCTTGTGAGGGTAGCGAGACCATTCTAGCTCCCGCCATAAGATTTAATTATGAAATCGATTATACCACCAATAGTATCATGGCTGGTTACAATCGCTTCCGACCAGGAGATTGGCCTTTTATGCTAACGCCTTATCTAAGAACTCGACTGCTTTGGGGTACGCATCGAGCATATTCTTAAGCTTTACGATTCCATGCCCTTCGTCCGGATATACGAGTAACTCAACATGTCTACCCATCCCCTTAAGCCTTGCGACCACTTGCTCTGCCTCGGAAAGTGGAACTCTTGGATCATTCGCGCCATGAATCAATAACAACGGCGCTTCTATCTTTTCGATCGAGTGTATAGGGGAGATTTTTTTAAGAAGCTCTCTATCGTTCTCTAGCGAGCCGTATTCGGCTTCTCGTAGAGCTCGACGGTATATAGCAGTGTTTTCAAGGAAGGTGACGAAATTCACGATACCTACTATATCGACCCCTGCCGCCCAGAGTTTTGGGTAGAACGTCATACACGCGAGAACCATGAAGCCGCCATAGCTTCCTCCATACAGGGCAATCTTGGTGGTATCCATATCAGACATGCCCGCAATGTAATCGCGTAGCGCGACGACATCCTTCACCGAATCCAAGCGTTTCTCCACATCATCAAGCGCCATGTATGATTTCCCGTAACCCGAGCTACCCCGCACGTTCGGTGCAATCACCGCGTATCCACTGTGCACCAAGTACTGCATCACGGGCCGATATATCGGCTGATACTGCTCCTCGGGACCGCCATGGATATTTATAACCACCGGCACCTTCATTCCCTGTTTGTTTTTTTTCGGCCTGTAGATGAAAGCTGGGACGGAGAGTCCATCAAATGAGGCGAATCGGATGAGCTCCGGCTCAACCATCGCTTCAGGCGGAACACCTTGGTGACTATGCGTGAGCTGATGTGATTCCCCTGTCTGTAGAGTAAGAATCCATATGTCCGACGTTCGGCGTGAATCTCCTAAACTGAACACAATTTGTGATCCGCTCTCAGAAAATCTGATCCGGTAGATATTACCCGCAGGCAGGCGGCACGACTGAGTCTCAAATTTTGTCGTGTCATATATCGTCATTCGTTTGTATCCATCCTCGTTTATAGTGATGGCTATATTCTTGCCGCTTCGATCTATGATGGCGCTTTCAACATCCCAATCTGGAGTAAAGACATATTCGAACTTTTTTTCGTTAAGCGAATAGCGGGCAAGACCATTAAATTCTCTATTCTGATTCTGTATGAGAAAGAAGGCGGATTCATCAGGAAGCCAGAGTGCTCCCGTATAAAATATATTTCCATCGTGCGGTGTGATGTGCTCGGCAATATCTGTCTTAAGGTTACAGAGGTATAGATCCGTACTCGCATTTGAATGCTCTTTTCGTACGACTACATACGTACACCGTGGAGAGAAACATTCTGCCGCGCACCACCCTCCATTGTCGAAGATGCAGCGTTTTTCAAGTGTACCAGTGTCCATCACATACACATCAAAATCCTTTCCGTTTCTTTCATTCGATGCGAAGCAGATACTCTTCCCGTCAGGAGACCACGCCCCGAAGTTATGCCTCACATCGGGCCGCGCAGTGATGTTGGTGATTTGCCAAGTATTAAGATTTAATAGGTACAATTGCGTCCGTTCGTTGCCGCCTTCTGCTTTCCCAAATATGAGTACATCTTCAGTCGGAGAGAAACGTGCGAAGGAAACAGAATCTTGGAAATCAGTGAGCTGTTCAGGGTTTCCTCCTCCTGCAGACATGAGGAAAACTTGAGACGTGCCCGTAGAGTTACTCAGGTATGCAACACGCGTACCATCAGGACTAAAGCTCGCGCCTCCAGCAGATTTGACCTCTAGGAAGTCTTTGATGTTATATACTTTATTCATTTCTATTGATTAGAACTACTATCAAAGGGGTTAAGGTAAGAAACTCAAGCAAAAAAGTGCCGTTATCTGTTAGGATAACGGCACTTTGGGCAATGGGCAACGGTTAGTGACCGCAGCCGGAACCCCCTTCACCGCTACCTCCGGATTGCCCATCCCCGCAGCTGCCGTCGCCGTCGCAATCGCCAGGTCCTTGAGCACTAAGGGAACTGTTAACCCAGGGTATTTCATGACTGAGCATCATTTCACACCTCCGTAGAAAGAACATCGGCGCGACCAAGACAATCTCGGTCAAATATCGCTAATGTCTGAATACATGATAGCATGATGAGATGTAAAGTCAATATCTTTATACAGTACCCGAGCGAGACCCGAAGCTTAATTAAGCCCTGAGTTCCCTTCCTTGTTTGCTGTGGCCCTCTTGGGCGCGGGTTCACTTGCGATCCGACTATGGCCTTCAAAGCCCCTAAATACCCCGACTCCCTCTCAGCAACCTAGGTTCGAACATCGCTCTACATGCGGAGCTGGATTTGACAGTAATATGTATTTGTGATATATAAAAAGCAGGCACTGTAGTCCGTTCTTTGTACAACCTGTTGTAAGGGAGACTTTCGTTATGAAAAAAATTCTGACAGCACTGACAACTGTCGCACTACTTGCTTTACCAAACGCTTTTGCAGTTGCGGCAGGAATTGGAATCGTCACTGACAATGGAATCGTCATTATCGATCCTGAAACGCATTCGCCGATCAACGCGCAGCAGCTCAAACTGTATCGCAATGCAGATACGGCGTGTGCCAACTCCGTTCCCACGCAAGAAGGGCTTGCACGTGTCTCGACAGAGTATCTCTATGCTATGGAGGAGTGCATGCGGGTTGCCATTAAGCGTCCCGAGTTTGTCGCAATATGGCTTCCGCGAAGAGAGACCGTTGAGACGGCAACGCATGTGTGCGAGACGGAATCCCGCATGATCCCCCCTATCACGTACGTCATGGATGGTGTCGCGACGAGATTTTTGTCTTGCCTCAAAGCCGGGTTACATCACTGATTACCGGCAAAGTTAGGTGGCCCCATTGCACGAACGTGCAATGGGGCCATTTTCTATACAATCACGATCGTCTCCTCATCTGTGCTATCATTAAGTTAATGAAAGCTCCGGACCTCGATAGACAGCGTAGTGAAAAGTCACGCTCGCTTAGTGAGTTTTTGAAACTCTATAATGAGAATCTACCGTCTGCATTCCCTCATGTGACGACCGCACTGCTCGAAGACTTTAAGAATGCCCACACAAACCTATTTGGATCGAACAGTGTATGGTCGCTTGATGTCCATAGAAAAAAGGTAATGGATTGGTTACGCGCTCGTCCGGTATAGTCCCTGTTGTATAGATTCGAACATCGCCCCACATGCGATCTACTTTCTCCGTCGCAGTTTTTGCTCTTTCTTGTAAGACTCAATAACGCTTTTAATAATTGATTCCTTGAGCAGCTCATAGTTTCCGTGTAAATCAATCTGACAAAGAGCGAAAAGGTAGCGTTCCTTGTCCTCCTTCTTTTCGTACTTAACCTGGCTCGGCGGAAGTCCGTATCGACTTAAAATAAGATTGGTCATCAGACGGGCCATGCGGCCATTCCCTTCACAAAATGGATGGATAGCGGCAATTTGATGTTGCGTCCATGTAGCTACATCAAAAACTTGCTCACGCCATTTTTTTACCTGCGTGATGGCCATCTTTTTCGGATGCCGCGGAATGATGGAAAGTCTTGTATCTAATTCACGCCAAAAAGCATAAACGCGCTCCTGTACCAATCTTCCAGGTGGTGGCTCAATACATTTGAGCTTCTTTATATCCTCCCCATTAACACGAAAACGGCCCGCTATTTCAGGGGTGACCGCTTCAAACATCATTTTGTGTATTCGCAGAATGCTATCAAGCGTAATGCGTTGGCCACCCTCTCCTACCTCATGGGCTAGTGCAATTGCCTTCCATAATCCAGCAACCTCTCTATCGTCTAACTCCCCCTTATCCTTAGGCCGCCGGAAGTTTTTGACCATAGATGGCTTGGTCGATTCTCTTTCGCGTAAGGTTACTGCCTTCCAGTTTGCTGGAGTAGTACAGACTTTCAATAGCACGGTGCTGATCCAGCTGTGCCTTCTCCAATATTGAAAGTGGGGGAAGCTTATTAATTGCCGATTCAATAGCAACAACTTGATCGAGTAGTCGATCAGAGGTAAGAACTTTTTTTGTGGTCGATTTTTTCATGGTTTTTGATGCGCGGAACCGAGTATGTTACCTTCGTTCATACTATCGCCCTCAAGTACTTAATAGAGTCATTATCCACACTTCGGGCATATTTTCAAGGACGCCGGTGAACGAGTTTATGGTATACGTCTTTATCTTGAGACACCTGCTTCTGGTACCATCTCTGGCTTGCTGTGGCCCTCTGTGGCGCGAGTTTTAGCTCCGTTCCGTGATCCGCCTTGATGCCCCGAAATACCCTTGTTTTGCCTCAACAATCTAGGTTCGAACATCGCTCTACATGCGGAGTCAGCTAAGTAGGGTAGACATACAATTCAGCTAATAAGGATGGCATGCGATGAGAGGTGGCCCACTCAAAGAATCGTAATGAATCTGCGCATGGGCTTTAGACGCGCATCTTCCTTGTTATTTTCTTCACGGTCTTTTTACCGTGGACGAGTGCTCTCTTCCCCATCATGCGCCTCGTCTTCCTCGCTTCGCGAGCTACGGTCCTCAAGTTCGCTTTCAGTTCACCTGAGGCGCGCTTGAGATCAGCGATGTCAACCGAACGAACACCGCGGTATGTATTCGCTACCATATCGATAACGTTTTTAACGTCATTGGAGTTAATACTTTCGAGCTGCTCCGCCTCACGGACGACTTCTTTTTTTAGATCATTCGCCAATTTAGCAGTGACTTTCCGATGCTTCTTTGCCTGCTTACTGCCGTAAAAATAATAGCCTGCGGCCGCTGCGGCACCCGCCGCAACAAGTCCCGCTCCGATCTCTGCCGCGATCTTCCCTTTTGGGGTCTTTTTTGCCATAAGTATGATTCTGAAATGATAATCCGGTTAAGACTTTTTGGTTCTCCTTCTCATGAACTTTTCGAAAAAGTTAAATAGCGATTTTATTCGCCCAATGCCGTGGTGGATATCATCGCGCATCCCAGCAAGATCCTGACGCACTATGTCACTTTCGAGCACGACCTGTTCCGAAATACGTTCGATATTCTTCAACACGCGCTCAAGCCGCCACAAGACGAGTGCAGTGAAGAAAACGAATACAATAACCGCAACAGTCGCTACGAAAAAGAAAATTTCCATCTTCAGAAATTCGTCCATATGACTCAATATATTACGAATGTCGTTCTTTTATTCATTTATTTGGTGTGTCGCTTTGGATTCGAATTATTAATGCTTACGGGGTGTATTAACTGGCATTGTGGCGGGAGCGTGGTAGCGGTACCAAACAAAACCACCGATAATAACCGCCATAAAGAATAACTACAGCGACGAACCAACCTACCGACCCGCTGTCATTAGTAGTCGAAGGAGTGTTTACGAATACCTGCCATAGATTCCTGTGAAAACCCAGTAACTAAGTCATGGTGTCATATTAAACGTGTAGTTGTAATGAACGATACCAGCATTCGTTCCGCTACCGGTAGAGGCAGAAATACTTCACCAAAATATCATGCCATGGATGTAACAATAATTTTTGAGATATCTCCTAGACCACATATCGACATATATACAGGGTGATTTAGATCGATCTCGCCAGTTAGTAGCACTCAAGGGTCAATATGTACCAAAATATTAAACAATATATATGAAAAAATCTAAGTCTAATAAGAATTCGATAATAATAGCTACAGTGGCCGTTACATTTACACTTGGTCTTATTGGACCAATGGCAGCGTTCGCAGCAGGTCCCGCAGCAGTAAACCTGGGAACGGCGGGTAATTTTGTAATTTTGTCAAAAGCGGGAATCTCAACTATCGGGTCCACTTCTATTCTTGGGAATCTTGGAGTCAGTCCGGCGACCGCAACTCACATAACTGGATTTGCGTTAACGCTTCCTGCAGCGAGCGCATTTTCTACCTCGGCTTTGGTAACTGGGAAAGTGTACGCGCCGGACTATGCAAACCCAACCCCTGCAAACCTGACTACGGCAGTACTCGACATGCAGGCTGCATATACAGATGCTGCAGGAAGAGCGCCTACAGTTACTGAGTTGGGTGCTGGAAATATCGGAGGGCTGACACTCGCTCCCGGTGTCTATAAGTGGGGTACCGGTGTGACCATACCAACGGATGTCACGCTCTCGGGTGGTGCGAATGATGTCTGGATTTTCCAGATAGCGAAGAATCTTATCGTGAGTTCCGGTACACGCATTGTCTTGAGCGGCGGGGCGCAGGCGGCGAACATCTTCTGGCAAGTAGCTGGTCAGACGACCATCGGTACAACGGCTGTATTTAATGGAAATATCTTGGATCAGACAGCGATTGTGCTGAATACCGGCGCGAAATTGAACGGCAGAGCGCTAGCACAAACCGCGGTTACATTAGATTCGAATACGGTGACTATCCCTTCCTCTCCTTCTTCCACGACCGCTGCTACAGGCATTTCTTCGACCAACGCGACTCTCAACGGCACGAACGGACCCGTTGACGCCATCGGGCATTCATTCTGGGTTTCTACCAGTACCTTCAGCACCGCGAGCGCGACACTTCCAACCGGTGTCTACTCAACGCCCGACTTCGGAGCTATCGCCTCGAGCACGACGTTCTCCTCAGCTCTTTCGTCAGCCACCGGTCTTCCTGCAGTGACGCCAAGTACAACGTATTACTTCGCGGCATGGACTGACGTTAGCGGTACCTGGTACCCCGGTGCAGTGCTGCAGTTCACGACTGCCGCAAATGTAGAAACACCAGCGGTGCCAGTCGTCTCCTCGATATCTCCAACCAGCGGTACAACCGCAGGAAGTGACGTAGTGACTATCACGGGTACTGGCTTTACGGGCGCTACGACTGTTGACTTCGGAATCATTCCGGCGACGGACGTCACTATCATCAATAACACGTCGCTTACCGCAGTATCTCCGGCTATCACTACCGCTGGGATGGTTCCTGTAACCGTCACAACGCCTGGTGGTACGAGCGCTACCAGCTCGGTGGCTCAGTTCACCTATACCGTATCGAGTGGAAGTATTAGCGGAACCGTTGGGCAAGGCATTCTCGCGGTTACTTCTATCACTCCAATACAAACCGCCGCAACGGCAGACGGTACGTATGCAAATGGATGGAGTTATCTCTTCAACATCACCGTTCCGACGAATGAGCCGAATCTCTCTATGAAATTCGCGGACTGGTTCAACTCAGTTGCCTCGAGCACGATTCCTGTTGCGGGCAATATGGAGATCTCATCCGCACAGGCAGCAAGCACAACCCCCGTTGTGATTACTGCGGCTAATGATTACTCATCTCCTGCTCTTGATATGGTTGGGAATCTCTCGACGAATACTCCAGGAATGCACGTTCAGGTTCTTGTGCAAGTAGCAGTACCAATTGGCACGGTCAGTGGTTCATACACCACGATGTACGGTGTTCAGACGCTACCATAACTCGCATCAGCAGGGGGCCCCGGGTTGGAAAAATGTCATGTGTTAGCCACTTTTCGAAACTGAAAGCAAGGGTGGCGACAAAATTGGATGTTCTCGACAAAGTCCTGCTTTGGCAGGGCTTTCCGTTAATCCAAATTGCGTTCGAACATCCTCTATCCTGTGGAGCTGGAGCGACACATTATTTCAACGATACTGACACTATGCGCGACGCTTTTTAAGCTTTCTGACACAACACTTCAAGCGGAGTTTGATAATTAATACCCATGTGCAATCGTTCGCCGTTATAGAACGGCAAATACACCTTGTGTGCGGCCCTAAAGTCTGGAATGGTGTGGACGGCTTCGTCCAAGCATTCTTCTTCAAGTGTCCGGTTGAACCTCTCGACATGTGCATTGTCGTTTGATTGGCGGACTCTCGAATGTCGGTGGCCTATTTCATACGCAACAAGCGATGTGTGAAGCGCATCGAGAACTACGACCCATGATCGGACTGAATGACCTCGAATTTAAACGAGGCGGTCTTCTGTGCTCTCCGGACAAATCGAGCACTGGCTTCTGCTCCGATGATCTCTATCACTTCTGCATATGCCCAGCGCCTGAAGGGATCGATGAACGTGTACACATACAGACGAGAGCCGTTGGGAAGGAGGAAATGCACGGTATCGACCTGAACGAGCGCGCCAGGCCTCGCTGCTTCCGGTCTTGAGATCGCATCGTTCGGTCGTTTCCACGGACTCCTTTTCTTGAGGTGACTAGTGTGCGAGAGCACTCTCTGCACTGACGAAAGAGAAACATTAATTACAGTCTCGTTTCAACATCTCGTGTATCACCTGGCCGCAACGGCAGTACTCGACACGCTTCTTGATGATGGCGTCTGTCGTTTTTGCTGGAAGAGCTTTGGGACTCTTCTTCGGCTGCGATGAACGCGTTGGTATGGGAATCCAGCCAGTGCCCCACGGGCTCTTGCACCACCGAGAGATGGTGCTTGCGGCGACACCGACATGCCGAGCGACTTTCCTAATAGTCCACTTTCGATGCTTCACGAGCCGGACGGCTTTCATGCGGACCTTCGGGAGATGCGGGTTCTTCGTACATGCCATGTTCGCAATCTTAATGGATACGTGTTGCGAAGGTATTGAAACATTACGCTTACTTACTTGCAATTGAGTGATTTTTGTGATGAAATAGAATACCTATGGCACGGATCACACGACCACCAGTCATTGCGGTAATGGGTCACATAGATCATGGGAAATCTTCCCTTCTGGACCACATCCGAGAAACTAATGTTGTTGCGGGCGAAGCGGGTGGTATCACGCAGCATGTCGCTGCATATATTGCTCTTCACAATGGTCGTCCCGTCACCTTCCTTGATACGCCAGGACACGAGGCCTTTAAAGCGTTGCGGACGCGCGGCGCAAAAGCTGCGGATATCGCTATTCTCGTTGTCGCAGCAGATGAGGGAGTCATGCCGCAAACATTGGATGCGCTTACGGCGATTACAGAAGCAGGTATCCCTTATATTGTCGCCATAACGAAGATTGATAAGAATAACGCCGACGTCGACCGTACCAAAAACTCACTTATTGAACACGGCATATTTATCGAGGGTATGGGTGGTGACATCGCGTATACGCCTGTTTCTTCAAAAACTAGTGAGGGAATATCGGAACTTCTTGACCTCGTTCTCCTTTCGGCAGATCTGGTGGAAATAACCACCGACCCCCAAGCAAGCGCAACAGGCTTCGTGCTCGAATCCACACAAGACCCAAAACGGGGTTCCTCAGCAACGCTCATCATAAAGGATGGTACCCTCACTCTTGGCGGCTTCGTCGTCGCAGGTGACGCATATGCCCCTATACGTTTCATCGAAGATTTCCGCGGCACACGCATTGATCACGCAGGTCCATCAGAACCAGTGCGAATTTCAGGGTTCAACAAACTCCCTGTGGCTGGATCGCTTTTTAGTATAACCGGGAGCAAAAAAAATGCGGAGACCCTTGCGAGAGCTTATGTAAAATCATCCTCCGCCTCACCTACGCGAAGCATCGCGGCTGAGGGTATGACGGAACTCCCACTTATCGTAAAGGCAGATGTTGCTGGTTCCATCGATGCTATTATTCACGAACTGGAGAATATTACCCACGAGCACGCGGCCATCCGTGTCGTTTCTTCTGGAGTTGGTAGTATCTCAGAAACAGATGTTAAGACCGCACATGCCTCGGATGGTATCATCATCGCCTTTAATGTTTCGACCGATGCCATCGCAAACGAACTCGCTCTACGCGACGATATCACCATCCTGCCCTTCTCCATCATTTATGAACTCTCAACGAAGATCAGGGAGCTACTTAAGGCACGTGCACCTCATTTTGAAATCGAGAAAGAGCTTGGACGCGCCCTGGTGCTGAAAGCCTTTTCCTCGGGAGCGAAAAAACAAGTTCTCGGTGCTCGCCACATTTCTGGCATTCTCACTGTTGGCGATCGCGTGAAGATATTACGCCACGATACTGAGATCGCTCGAGGCCGTGTCGCAAACCTCCAACAGGCACGTTCGGACGTGCGGGAGATAAAAACTGAAGGAGACTTCGGCACCGAGATCGAAGCACGCGAAAACGCGACGTATGGCGATGAGCTTGTCGCCTTTGTCATTGACGAGGTATGAGTACCGATGTTCGTAGCCGAAACCCACGGCGTAGTCGCGCTAGCGAGATTGTCGCGCGCGAGGCCGCACGATTCATCGCGCGCGAGGCTGGTACCGAATCGCTCATTACGGTCATCCATGCGCAAAGCACAGCACATGGTGAACGTATTATGGTCTTCGTAAGTGTCTTCCCCGTGGGGAAAGCACCGGCGGCACTCGCATTCCTCGAACGACAACGCACAGCGTTTTCGAACCATTTAAAGAACCATTCACGCCTCTCTCTTCCACGCATCGACTTTCTTCTTGAGAATGGTGAACATTTGGGTGTGATATGACTATCAAGAGATACTATGAATCCTCTATAAAAATGCGATATATTTATCTAATATCTCAAGGGACGAGATTCCCTCTGTTGGGAAATCACATGTCTTGAGTGAATGGCCCGGTGGCGAAGAAGCAACGCGACGGTCTGCAAAACCGTTATGCGAGGGTGCGAATCCCTCCCGGGCCTCACGCACGATAAGAAATAAAGAGGTAAAATAATAAAGAAGCCCTGCCGAGGTGGCGGAATGGTAGACGCACAGGACTTAAAATCCTGAGAGGGCCTAAAAATCCTCGTGTGGGTTCAAGTCCCACCCTCGGTACTAAGGACCTGAAAAGATAACGAGTAAGTGTAAAATTACGGCTGACTATTTATTAAACCTATGCTATAGTTTCCTTGTCACGTGTGGATAAGTAGAAATTGGCTAACCCTCAGCGCCTTGCGGCGTGAGCACCAGTTTCGAAAATCTGCACCATTTTACACATGCTTGAAGAGAAAAAAGTTACCGTTCCTACGTCAACTATTCATCTAACAGAAGGTCATCCGATGGCCAGTCTCGTTGATTTCATCCCAACGCCGCCTGGAACGGGTGACCTTGTCGAAGGTAAGATTATCGCGATAAATCGTGGCCGCGTCTACGTCGACTTACCACCGTTTGGTACCGGCCTTATTTATGGCCGTGAATATCTCAATGCTGCCGACGTGCTGCGCAAAACGAACGCGGGTGACACTATTAGCGCAAAGGTCGTCGACCCGGCTGGCCGCGATGGTTATATCGAACTCTCCCTAAAGGAGGCACGCCAGGCAGCTATTTGGGGTGAGGCTGAGCAGGCCATTATTGCCGAAACACCGTATTCGCTCATTGTAGAAGAGGCAAACAAAGGCGGCCTCATTCTCTCATGGCAAGGCATTGCCGGTTTCCTCCCTGCTTCACAGCTCTCCAAAGAGCATTACCCGCGCGTACCCGAGGGAGACAAGGATAAGATTCTTGGCGAGCTTATACAGCTCATTGGCCATCCGCTTTCGGTGCGCATCATCACCGCCGATGCGAAGGAAGGTAAACTTATATTCTCGGAACGTACAGGAAACGAAGCCGAGGAGAAGGCGTCGCTCATTGACAAATACCAGGTTGGTGATAGCGCAGAGGGTGAGGTAACGGGTGTTGTCGACTTTGGCGTCTTCGTAAAGCTCGAACCAGGACTTGAGGGACTCGTGCACATCAGCGAACTCGACTGGGGACTCGTCGAGGACCCGCGCTCGCTTTTCTCTGTTGGCGACAAGGTCAGGGTGAAAATTATTGAGGTAAAAGAAGGCAAAATTTCTCTCTCCATAAAGATGCTCAAGGAAAACCCATGGCACACCGCCGCCGAACGCTACAAAAAGGGTATGGAAGTACCCGGCGTCATCATTAAGTATAATAAACACGGCGCCCTCGCCTCCATCGAGGAGGGTGTCGCGGGGCTTGTGCATGTGAGCGAATTCGCAACACCCGCTGAATTACGCGGGAAGCTCGAGCTCGGGAAGACCTACCCCTTTACGATCTCACTTTTTGAGCCGAAAGAGCAACGCATGACACTCACATTCATTGATAGGAAAAAATAAAACAAATTTGCGCGAGCAAGAACAAACACCATCGACCCTTGTGGAATCGGCGGTGTTTTTACTGACGCGTGTTGGCAAACTGCATTGCAGATTCTATATCCTTGCTTGCGAAAAGATGCACCGTATCAACGACTTTTTTCAATGTTTTTTTCAATACCGTTTCTTCATTCGGTTTCCATTTGCCAATGACATGCTTTATGACTTTTTCTTCTCCGGAGATTTTTTTTGTTTGATGCTTCTTCCCCTCCGCGCTAATACCGATACGAATGCGCGCGAAATCCTTTGTCTTAATAACACGCATGATACTCTCGACACCCCTGTGTCCACCACTACCACGCCCGAACACCATTTTTATAGTGCCGAGTGGGAGATCGAGGTCATCGTGAACGACAAGGAGATTTTTTGCCATCTTTGGACTCTTTATGAGTGGCGCAACTGCTTTCCCTGAAAGATTGACGAATGTTTCCGGTAGAACAATTGTTGAATTCTTCCCCGCGATAGTGCCCCTGCTCACAAGTGCGTTCACCATTTTATTAAAAACAAGATCATCGAATCCTTCCCGTTTTACGACGAGCGAGACGGCATCCCTTCCAGCGTTGTGCCGAGTCTTCTCATACTCTTTCCCAGGATTCCCGAGCCCTACAATGACAAGCGCCATACCTTAATCGTAGCATACCGCTTGCAAGTTAAGACTGAACGCGTACAATGCGCGCATGAAAGATACTGGGAAAGGTCTTCTGAAGGATCTTTTCACGCTCGCATTCCTTATCATTGTCGTCGTTATCCCAGTTCGTCTCTTTATTGTCTCACCATTCGTCGTTGACGGTGAGTCTATGTACCCAACTTTTGAGAATCTTGATTATCTAATCGTTGACGAATTCGTATATGACCTTACCGCACCCGCGCGCGGCGACGTTATAGTCTTCCGTTACCCTCCCGATCCTTCCATATTTTATATCAAGCGTATTATCGGACTTCCAGGTGAAACGGTTTCCATTAACCAAGGTAAAGTTACCATTACGACTGTCACGGGGGAAAAACTGACGCTCGACGAGCCGTATGTCGTGAATAAAGATGCGACATACACTAAAAGTGTCACGCTCGGCCCAGAGGAATATTTTGTCATGGGCGATAATCGCCCCAACAGTTCCGACAGCCGTTTCTGGGGGCCCGTACCGAGGAGGGATATTATTGGTCGTGTTGATCTGCGACTCCTGCCGGTATCGAGGATGGGCTTTCTTCCTGGGGAAGCAAATTACTCCTCTTCCCCCGTCCAAAACAATGCAAACACAACAGCCGTGACAACACCATGACACGTGACGTTATTCCCGCAGATGAACTTTTGAGCAAGGCAAGTTCAGTTGGCCAGTACTATGGGTTCACGCCGCTTTCAGGGTTCACCACCCGAACGCGTGGGCGATCGGAAAAAAACAAGAACAAAAATTATCTAGAAACGCTTCCTCAACTCGCGCTTGATCCCGTTGCTGAGACGGTTGCAAACTTCTTAAAACAAGTCCGTAATATAGAACCAGCGCCTTCGCCCCGCCACCCGCTTTTTATCTGGCACACTAATATTACGCCAGGACGCCCTGCGCCGAGGAAGGCAATTGTACAATTCCACGCACTTGGTACAGACCGTGCACTCTCTGACGCTATCATCATTCGCGCGCTTATCGCGCTTACCCACGACCTCTTCCATGAAGAGCCGACTGTTCGCATCAATTCGATGGGTGACAAGGAGACGCGTGCCCGATATGCGCGTGAACTTACGAATTTTTTCAAGAGACGCTCAGAAACACTTCCCGAGGAATGCGTTACACGTGCGAAACAAGACACGCTCCTCGCAGCCGAACTCGTGATAGCACGTGAGTGTGCGGAGGATTTACCCGCACCGACCGAACAGCTTTCGGACGCGAGTCGCAAACGTTTCGAGGATCTGCTCGAGTATCTTGAAATGACAGAAACTCCGTATGAGCTTGCGCGTAATCTCATTAGCCGTGGTTCAGTATGGAACGATACGTGCTTTGAACTCGTTGTGGGCGGACAGCGTGTCGCGTGGGGCTCGCGCTACAATGACTTTACACGCCACTTTTTCCCCTCCCCTTCTTTTGGTGCAACCGGGGCAGTTCTTAAAATAATGAGTTCCGGTACTGTCGTTAAGAAGATAACCACACCACGGCTTCGTTTTTCATTCGTCCATATCGGTGATGAAGCAAAACGACTTTCAATCCGTCTTGCCGAAGAGTTCCGAAAGATGCACATACCATTGGCTCAGGACATTGGCGTTGAATCATTGACCGAGCAACTTTATCTAGTCGAGCGACGTAATAGTCCCTACCTTATTATCATGGGCCGCAAAGAGGCACTTGAGAGATCTGTCATTTTGCGCGATCGACAAACACAAGTTGAAACTGTCCTATCCCTCACGGGCCTTGCTGAGCATTTGAAAGCCATGGCGTAGACAGCGGCTACGTTCATATGCTAGAGTTCTTCAATCATGACAGACGAGGCACGAGTCGAGGTCCGACGTGGGAAGAACGAAAGTTCGACGGCGCTTATCCGCCGTTTTACCCGCAGAGCACAAGGACTCGGACTCGTACGCGAGATGCGTAACCGTCGCTACTGGCAACGCGTTAAATCAAAAAATGTCGGTCATAAGCGCGCGCTTATCTCAAAGGTTCGTCGCGAGAATTACAATGAACTCGTGAAGCTCGGTAAAATTGACCCCGCCGCACGTAAGAATACCCGTGGAAGCCGAGGTGCCAAACACTAACCGGAATGGCGGAAGTCTCCATTAAAAATCTCACACGACGTCCATACGCGTCGCGTTCGATATTTGTCGCAATTGCTACCCACGTGCTCCCCCACTGGGACATCTCACTTGTCTTCATCGGCCCGACAAGGGCGCGCGCGATGAATGCACAGTTGCGCGGTAAAACATATATACCGAACGTCCTTTCGTACGCAGCCGGCAAAGAGAACGGTGAGATCTGCATTTGTTTACAGGAGGCCGAACGGCAGGCACCTATGTACGGCATGAACACACGTGCTTTCGTTCTCTATTTGTTTATCCACGGATTGCTACATTTGAAGGGATGGGCTCATGGCGTTACTATGGAACGATGCGAACGGAAGCTTGCGACGAAATTTGCCGCAAGCGGGACGCGCATCCCTATTTATGTCACGACGAATCGCAACCGGCATCGACATCGGCACATACCAAGTAAAAATGGTCGTCGTCGAGGAACTCTCCGATAAACACGGCGGGCGGCAATTGCGTATTCTCGGTACGGGCCTTGCCGAATCAAAGGGCCTGCGCCACGGTTATATCGTCAACAAGGAGGAGGTTTCTGCAAGCATTCGGGAGGCAAAACGCCAAGCAGAGTCCGTCGCCCATGTACCGATCCGTGCTGGCTTCCTTGCCATTGGTGGCATTTCACTCGATGAAGCACGCGCAACTGGTTTTACCATCATCTCGCGCGCCGATCAGGAAATAACAACGCTCGACCTTGAGAAAGCGGGGAAAGCTGCCCGCGAAGCAGCGGCACCTGGATTTCTTAATCGGCGCGTGCTCCATAGCATCCCAACCGAATATCGCATTGATGGCGCTAAGGTGCTTGGCGACCCGCTCGGCATGAAAGGCGTTCGTCTTGAGGTTGACTACCTTTTTGTCACTTGCCTTTCTCAGCATGAGGAGGCGCTTGCAGGAGCAGTCGAAGACGTAGATATTGAGATTATCGACCGAATGGCTTCTCCGCTTGCGGGCTCCTATGTACTTCTTGAGGGCGATCAAAAAATGAAAGGTTGTGTGCTCGCGAATATTGGATCAGAAACTGCATCGATCGTTGTCTATGACGAAGGTATCCCCATATCCGTAAAGGTATTTCCTATGGGCTCGAGCAGTATCACAGATGATATAGCTTTAGGACTGCGCATATCACTCGAAGAGGCTGAGCGTGTAAAGATCGGAAAACTCACAGGACAAATGTATCCACGTAAAAAGGTTGATGACTTTGTTCAGAATCGTCTTGTCGCAATGTTCTCACTCATCGATAAACACCTTAAATCACTTGGACGGCATGGCCCCTTACCCGCCGGTATCATCATCTCGGGTGGGGGCGCAGGTACTGGTTCCATCAGTGATATTGCACGAGGATCTTTGAAGCTCCCCGCGCGCCTTGCAGAGCTCCGTATTTCTGCGGATACTAAGATCCGTGACGCAACATGGGCGGTCGCATATGGTCTCGCACTCTGGGGACTCACCGGTGATACAAATGTGCCAAAAAAGAATCTGACCGTCTCCTTCAAAAAGTTTTTTCAGCAATTTTTGCCGTAAATAACAAGCTGCTTCTTTCATATTGTCAATATTTGCATCCCTTGCGGTTCTGTTATGATAGCGAGAACGTACTTATTTAAATTTACAAAATATGTCAAAGCGCATTGAACCAGAAGTCGAGACGTTCGCACGAATCCGTGTAGTTGGTGTAGGAGGTTCGGGTAAAAACGCGATCAACCACATGATTACGTCGAAGGTTCGCGGCGTTGAGTTTATCGCTGTTAATTCAGATGCGCAGGATCTTCACCGTTCGCTTGCAAAACGAAAAATTCATATAGGGAAAAATCTCACACGCGGCCTTGGCACCGGAATGAACCCGGAACTCGGTAAGCGTGCCGCAGAAGAGACTCGGCAGGAAATCCAAGAAGCACTCACGGGAAGCGATATGGTATTTATCACCTGCGGTATGGGGGGGGGCACCGGTACTGGGGCAGCACCAATCGTCGCTAAGATTGCAAAAGAAATTGGTGCGCTTGTTATTGCCGTCGTAACAAGACCGTTCTCTTTCGAGGGGGCACAGCGTAAAGGGATTGCTGATCGTGGTCTTGCTGATCTCAAAAAAGAAGTGGATGCATTCATTGTGATCCCGAACGATAAACTGCTTTCAATTGTTGAAAAAAATACCTCGGCAAAGAATGCTTTTGCCATGTGTGATGAAATCCTACGTCAAGCGGTTGAAGGTGTTTCCGATATCATAACGACGCCAGGCGACATCAATACTGATTTCAACGACATTAAAGCGATCATGGAGGGCGCTGGCCCAGCACTTATGGGTATCGGTATCGCCGAGGGCGATGACCGCGCGAAAGAGGCTGCCACTCAGGCCGTAAATTCTGCTCTCCTCGACGTTTCTATTGGAGGTGCAAAAGGTATTCTTTTTGTGATAGCTGGTGCCGATGATCTAGGTATCATGGAAGTGCAGGAGGCAGCAAAGGTTATCAATGAGTCTGTCGATAAAGATGCAAGGATAATCTTTGGTATCATGCGCGATGAGAAGCTCAAAAAAGGCCAGGTCCGTATCATTGTCATTGCGACTGGTTTCCCAGAAGGGACAGTTCGTACCCCGCACATTGGAACTGAACAATCTCTTTTTGCATTACCGAGTGAGGGACGTGCCGAGGAACGTGGGCGTATTTATCATGAAATTCTAAGACGTGACGACAAAACGGATGAAAAGATCTCAGAAAAGCATGAGCAAAAAAAGAAAGAGGAGGCATCTATTCTGATTGAGAAATCTCCCTCTATTGAGAAAGAAGAACCAATCGTGACTGCGATACCTCACAAACGTGAGGAAACTCCCGTGACCCCAGAGGATGATGAGGCATGGGGTGCGATTCCAACATTTTTACGCAGGCATAAGAAATAAAAAGTGATAGAATAGACACTATATGCATGATCTCGTCATTATTGGCGGTGGACCAGCGGGTGTCGCTGCCGGTGTCTACGCAGCGCGTAAACGTCTACGGACCGTTCTTATCGCGGAAGAAATCGGTGGTCAATCAATTGTATCTGAGAATATAGAGAATTGGATAGGCAGAACAAGGATCGCCGGTACAGATCTTGCGAAATTATTCCGAACGCACCTCGACGCTGTGAAGAGTGATGTAGTAGAACTCGCTCTAGGTGAGCATGTTACGTCACTCGTGAAAAACAAGGATGGAACGTTTACGGTTAAAACAAGGACTGGAAAAGAATTCACTGCGAAGTCGGCACTTGTCACGTCAGGAGCTGGTCGACGTAAGCTGGATGTACCAGGCGCAGAAAAATTTGAAAATAAGGGTGTTACCTACTGTGCCTCATGCGATGGTCCTTTATTTTCAGGTATGGATGTCGCGGTGGTCGGTGGCGGCAATGCTGGTTTTGAGACGGCGTTACAGCTCCTCGCGTACGCAAAGTCCGTTACGCTTATACATCGACATAAAGAATTTAAAGCCGATCCAATAACGGTTGAAAAGGCATCTGCGCACCCGAATATGCATATCATCACACATGCTGAACCAATCGAAGTTACAGGCGAGCAATTCGTGTCTGGATTAAAATATATAGAGAAGGATTCTGGCAAGGTGCAGGAACTCGCCATCTCAGGCATCTTCGTCGAAGCAGGTGTTATTCCGAACACAGAATTTGCTGAGGAATTGGTTGATCTCGACACATTGAAGCGTGTCAAAATCGATACGAGCAATCAGCGCACAAACGTCGAAGGAGTGTGGGCTGCGGGCGACTGCACGAACGAACTCTACCATCAAAATAATATTGCTGCTGGAGACGGCGTGAAAGCGCTTGAAGATATTTATCTCTGGATCAAGACGCTATAACCACGCGTATGCCTCCATCGCCCGTCATATCAATAATCATTGATACACTGAGAGAAGAACAATACCTTGAACGGACACTAAGAGCGTTCAATGAACTGACAATCCCTCACGAGATCATCATCACTGACGGCGGAAGCAAGGATGGCACGCTTACCATCGCACGGCGATATACCAAAAAGATAATCATCTGGCAAGAATCCCGCCGGCAAACATTTGGCGAAGCGAAGAATGCCGGCGCAAAGCTCGCGTCCGGTGCTTTCTTAGTATTTATGGATGCGGATGTTCTTATTCCTAATCCACGGGCTTTCTTCGAAGAACTGTTGCGAATATTCAACAAGAATCAGAAGCTCATCGCCATGACCGTCCCACTCAAGCCGTTGCCCGAAAACCACTCGTTGAAAGATCGATTCTTCTGTGAACCGCTCAATTGGTTTTACATTATCACCAACAATGTGTTCCATTCCGGCAATTCCTCTGGAGAATTTCAAATGGTACGCACAGAGGCTTTCCACGCAGAAGGGGGCTTCAAAGAACGCCTTATGGCAGGGGAAGACAATGAACTGTTTCGCGAACTTGCCAATCACGGACGAACACTCTCGTATTGGAAACTTTTTGCGTCGCATTCTCTGCGACGCGTCCATAAACTCGGCTGGCTGCAGGTGTATGCTTCGTGGATAAAGAACGGTTTCTCGGTCGTGTTTCGCGGCAAAGCTGCGTATAATGAGTGGTTAATCGTTCGATAAATTTTCTTTCATGAAAAGCGGGAGAAAATATTCAGCCACACTACCAAACACGGATCGGCAGAAACGATAAAATCTCTCTGTCGCCACTAGGTTTTATGAATAGATGCTTATAGATAAAATCATGAATATTCAACCGTTCCTTTAAACCAACCGTTCTAATGAGTTGGTACAAGGTTTTCAATAAATACATCTGCGGAATGCTCCCAGGAATACTTAAGTGCCTTTTCGCGACAGATGTCGCGTGTTAGATCGAGACATTTGAGCGCCGCATCGCGCAAATCATCACTTAAGTAACCATCCATCCCAGATGTGATGATGTCGCATGGACCCATAACATTGTGCGCAGCGACCGGTACACCACAGGCGAGAGCCTCGAGAGCGACAAGACCGAACGTTTCCGTCGCTGAGGGAAAAACAAACACATCAGCGAGAGAAAGCCAATCGACCAGTTCTTGTCCGTGCTTATACCCGATAAACTTGTTTTCCTTGCCGTATTTTTTTTCCAACTTTTTCCGCAGAGGGCCATCTCCTATCACAAGCTTAGTTCCTGGAAGATCAAGTTTGAGAAACTCTTCCGGGCTTTTTTCTGGCGCAAGACGACTAAAATAAACAAAAATAGGTTTCGGTAAAGACGGTAAAGATACTGCGATATTACGCGTAAATAATTTCGTATCTACTCCAAGTGGCATAACGATCAAATTTCTAAAACCTGCCAACTCGAGTTCCTTCTTTAAACTCTCTGTCGAGACCATTGTGCGGCTCGCGGCAGCATGAAATCGACGTATGAACCAATAAACTGGGCGCAAAAATCCGCGCCAACGCACGTCGACGTACAGTTGAAAATGACTGTGATACCACGTTGTGAAGGGCGTCCCTCGTTTACGACATACCGAACGTGCTGCCCACCCGAGCGGTCCTTCGGTAACTATACACACCATGTCCGGTTGTAGATCAACAAATATTTTCCTAATGCGACGTCGAGGGAAGAGTGCGAGACGGATTTCTGGATACATCGGTAACGGTATCGTCTTGAATTGTCTAGGTTCAATAACGGTAATCTCATAACCACGTGCTTTTAAAATTGGAATGATCGCACTCAACACACGTACTACCCCATTAACTTGAGGCGACCATGCGTCCGTCACAAACAAAATTTTCTTCATGATTATTTTTTTTGGATTGTCGATAACTCCTCAATTTTTTTATCTGTTTTAAGAAATTTCTTACGCATAGACCAACTTAAGATGTAATAGACTGAAATAACGATTGCAACGAAAGCAATCACGTACTGCACATTATTGATTATATGTACGACGCTCCCGCCAACCGAAGCACCCAAAAAATATCCAGCAAACAGAAGCGTGCCGTACTGTAAGACCGCTACGATCGCACCATAGGCGAAAAATAAACGCAATGGCATTTTGATCATTCCCGCAACGACAATGAAAGCAGACGCAATGCCGTAAGAAAGTTTTCCGATAAGCATGGTTATACCAGGACGTTTTGCCCAAAGTAAACGCACTTTCTCTAGATGATCCGGAGTCACACCAATCTTGTCGAGCATGCGCCCAGCAAAGGCTGTACGGCCACCAAAATAGCCAATGGCATAATACACGCCGTCAAGCCCAACGTCACGTATAAAAAACAATGCTGCAAGGAAGTACATGTTAAAATATCCAAATGACGCCAATGTGCCAGCAATGAACGCAACAATCGGACCCTCTATAAATGAGAGCGGGACAAGTATCCAATACCGATATTGGAGAATGAGGTGCGTAATAAAGCTAATAGACATTGTCTTTACCAGTATAGTACACAAGTGCGTCTAATCTTAATAGTGTGATTCGGTGTGTGAATCCACAAATCTTTATAATTGAATCGAAGATACACGAGAGTACGTTATCGCATTTTTGGTTATTTAGTTGATACTCTACATTTAATAGCGCAGCGTATTCCCCGCCCTTTGGGGAGGGGTCTCCTTAGCTGAAGGTCTGGAAACGTTCGGTTTCCAGGATAGAATCAGTGCATGGGCGTCACTCGAAGCAATCATAATGTACACGATGCTCACTATCACCTCTCCAACTCACACTCTGGCAATAGATCATGCGCGTACGCCATACCCCGTCCGCTTGCGGCGGGGTGGTTGATTATAAAAAATCGGCACTGTCTGATTTATATAAATGGGGTATTTTCAATAAGCGCTCTCCTAAGAGGAGGGATTTTCATCCCTAACATGATACATCCTTTAACCAATATCCCCATGATTGGACAATAGATTCATATGATATGATTTCTTGAGGGTAACTTATTGCTCTCAATGTTATTTTCTATGCACAACAAATTTCGTAAATTCATTATAGTCGCTAGCATCACAACTCTGCTTTCAACATCAATTGCCTTTGCTCAGGGTGGTTCTATCGGCACTGGTCCAGGAATGGAAAATATATATCATCCGTCTAGCTCATACGCATCGAATAACTCGACCTTGACACAGCCTCTTAGGCAGAGCCTACGGTTACCCGCAAGGGCAAGATATCGCAATGCGATGATAGGGTCGACAACACTGATGAGTATGCAAGCTCGTGCGGCGTTGGTTCAGACTCGTCGTACAGAAATACGCCAAATGGTGCAAGAACGTATTTCCGCAATCAAAGAAAAAGTAAAGCAACAGCTAGCGCAAAATCTTGTTAGCTTGTTTAATCGCCTTAATCAAGTATGGACACAACATTTCTCGCAACTCCTTGATCGTTATGCCGCTATCTTACAAAAGATCCAGGACCGAACGACAGCAGCTGCATACGCCGGCAAGAACATAACGGCAACGAATTCGGCAATTCAGGCCGCACAAGCAACAATAACCAGCGCTCGTGCGTCAGTTGCAACACAGGCCGCCATGATCTACACCCCCGATCTTTCCGCCACATCAACTCCAGTCACCGCCGCAACCTCAACGCCTCAGGACCAAGAACAGATTATGCAGAGTTTAAAGGACGCCTTCCAGACACTCCGTCAGAAACTGTTCAGCGATCTTTTTGCACTGCGTGATGGGCCGATGACCAATACGCGTAGCGCTGTGCAAAATGCATTGAAGACTCTCGAACAAATCTCGGGCATAAACCAGGTGAATGCAACTTCGACTGAAGCAACCTCAACGAATCAATAGCAGGTAATTGTAACTACTATGAACTATCAAATATCGGCTCAAAATTTTTCGAGAAGGTGGTGGTATATTGGCGTGATTGTCGTCATTGCCATTGCGCTCATCTTCTGGTACCTGTCTTCGACGCAGGCACCAACCACTACAAATACACAAATCTCGGCCGTACAGCAAAACCAGATACCGCCACTTTCTAGTGGCAATACTACCACCGATATTCAGAATGATCTAAACCAGACGTCAAATGGTTCAGCTGCACTTAACCAAGATCAGAATTCGGTCAACGCAAGTATTCAAGGTCTCTAGGTTTCGACATACTACCTATTGCGCAGCTCTACTGCTTTCTTAGAACCTATTTTAGCAAAAAACAGGGGTAATTA
>VFSW01000397.1_pt1 | contig 63452 bp, 62 predicted proteins | sample 5358111 | NCBI WGS metagenome assembly VFSW01 (sample SAMN11554181, study PRJNA540505) | mine drainage metagenome | isolation source: sediment from site ElyBrook_90M | place: USA: Ely Copper Mine, Vershire, VT | collected 2017
CCCACATCTCCACCGGCGGCGGAGCCAGCCTCGAATTCCTCGAAGGCAAAAAGCTTCCCGGCGTCGAAGCCCTCACGGACAAATAAGCACTAGCGTTGCGGCCGACTGCGCCCTCGGCGCGGGTTTCATGCACGCTCGTTCATGAAGAAAATGGGTGCCCATCCAGGTTCCGCTTTTGGAACCTGGGAAAGCACGAACTCGATTCAAGCAACCTCATCACTTCGTTCGCACCGGATATGGAGTCTGTGAAGGTGTCTCACTTCCCCGCGCGCGGCAGGCCTTCCGCCGGAATCACCTTTACTGTGATGATGTTCGACCTGACCACATCGGACTTGGGATCAGTCCCAATGTTCTGCCGTAACTGAATGGTGTACGTCCCGAGCTTGCTCATATCAAACGCCTCGCTGACAGGGCCGTGATTGATATTGCTTTCGCCAGGCTGTAGCACGTTGTCTTTGGTGCCTATTAAATGCCCCGGCCCACCCCCCACTAAAATCAGTCCGGATTTTCTCGGGCGAACTAAGTTGCCGCGGCTGTCGCGCACCTCATAATAACCGCCGCAGTGATAGCCGGAAGCATCATCGCCTACACAACTGCTTTTGTCGATCTCGTGATCTGAGATGTTTGTCTTTCGAACCGCAACCACGACCATTGAACCGGCCTTCACAATGGTTTCGGCACTGCCCGCAAAGTCCCAAAGATTGGAGTGGTTCTTATCGAGATTGGCCGTGAGATTGAGCTTGAACGGCGGGTTAACGGCCACAATTTGATTAGAAACCTCAGATTGGCCTAAAGCTGCGATTGAAACACCGACCAAAAGCAACGCGCAAACGGTCTTCATAATCGCTCCCATCAATGGGCCTCTAATTATCCTTGTTTGGGCATCTATGAAGATACTCGTCAGATACTCGTCCCAAGCCTGGATTCCAAGGTATCGCTTCTGAGACCTGGGAATCCACGACACGAATTCCACCAACGCAAATCATCACTTCCCGGCATCCATCGCCCGGAAGCGCCCTTTCCCCGCCATTGCCAGCAGCGCCTGATCCGCCGTCACCAGAGTCGCGCCCAGGTGTCGCGCCGTCGCCACCAGCATCCGGTCCGCCGGGTCAGGATGCATCTCCCATGGCAGCCGCGTGCTCTCCACAGCAATCTCCGGCTCCAGAGGCACAAGTCGAATCCCAGGCCTGGCCAGCGTCTCGCGAACCCAGTCCATCACGTCCCTGTACAAGTCGATCCGCTTCTTGCTGGACAACAGAGCGATCTCCCACGGAGTGATCGCCGAAACGGCCAGCCTGTCTTCCCGTGCCCCAAGATTGATCGCGACAGCCGCACGGCTCCCCAGACGCGGGCCTTTGAACACCGACCAAAGCAACACATGCGTATCAAGGAGCAGAACACTTCGCGCAGGATTTGATTCCGCCTCGGTCATTTCATCGCATCCCACTCAATGTCGATAGGCGAAATGATGTCTCCCAGAATCTCGCCCGTGCCCTGCATCGAACCCACGAAATCGCTCTGGGAGGGAATGGGCACGACCTCCGCCACAGGTTTGCCGCGCTTGGTGATAATGATCGGCTTGCGCTTTTCAGCGACTTCGTCGATGAGTCTCAGGCACTTCGCCTTGAACTCCCCGGCGGGAACCGTGGTGGCTTTCATGGCAATCCCTCCATGGTCACTGACCATGGTCATATTCTATCACCATCGGTAGAAAGGATTGTGCGCCGGGTGCCCAGGTATCGCTTCTGAGACCTGGGAAAGCACGACGCCAACCCAGCGAAGGCCCTCACGCCAGTCCACTTTTCGGCTCCCGCCCCGCCAGCGCCCTCAAAAACTGCCGCCCGTCCATCCAGTACTTGAACGCCTTCCGCCCGTCGATGAACACCACCGGCACTTCCTCGTTGTACTTCTCCCGCAGTTCCGGATCCACGTCGATATCCACCACCTGCCACCGGAACTCCGCCTCACCCTCCATCTGCTGCAGCGTGTCCTTCACCACGTCGCACAGATGACACCCCTCGCGCGAATACACCACCACCTCATGCATAGCCCGATTCTAACCACGATCCCGCCCGGATCCCCCGGTCTCATTTCGGAGACAGGGGATACGACCGGCCTCACCCCGCCACGGCCAGGCTGAAAGCTGGAAGTTGGGAGCTGCCTTTCCCATCAAGCCCTTCCGCCGAAAGTATCTTCTAACTCCCTCATTCCAAACAATTCTCTCCAACCCGTTTTGCAGATTATTTCCGCCAAACGCGCACAATAGATTCATCATGCAATCCAGACACTCCAACCCGGTCGCCGCGCCTGCCGGTCGCCCAGCTAAAGTTGTCAGGGATGCGCCCGGTCCGTACCATGACCTACCCCCCCTACCCCCCTCCAATATTTTTCTTTTCCACAATTTTCTTGCATGTTTTTGCGAAGAAGATTTCGCTCTATTTTCGCTTTTCGCTACCGGGCGGCTTTGGCGTCGGCCCGCACGGCACAGCCTTTGATTGACACGCTCATTGCCTTCGCGCTGTAATCCTCTTAGCGGGGATGGAGTTCCCCCTCAACCGCTGTCTCGCCCACAGGCCGGACAGATGATGACTCCTGGCAGGCGGTCCTGTCGCGGAGTCATGTCCCGGCACGATCCCTGCAAATTGACATTGCTTGGCTTGGAAGCTCGTTCCCTGCCGCCGCAACCGCGCCGCGGGTCAACGACTTCCGTGGAGGACTGCTTTGCAGAAATATCTGCTCGTTGCTCTGGGCGGAGCCCTCGGCTCCATCGCTCGCTACTGGGTCGGCGCCACCGTCGGCGGCCGCATGGGAACCCGCTTCCCCTACGGCACCCTTGTCATCAACATCACAGCCTGCCTCATCATCGGCTTCTCGCTCACCTGGTTTGGCAAGCGCGTCGAGCTCAGCCCCGCCTGGCGCTACCTCATCCCCGTCGGCTTCGTCGGAGCCTACTCCACCTTCTCTACCTATGAGTGGGAGACGCTATCCACGCTGCGTTCCGGCGCCTTTTCCCTCGCCGCACTCTATGCCGTCGGCAGCCTCATCCTCGGCCTCGCGGCCACGTGGAGCGGCGCAGCCCTCGCCGATCTGATCCCGTAGCCCGCCGGTCCCGCTCGACGCACACCTGCACCTGAACTACAATCCTTCGTTGTCGCTGGGAGGCGTCCATGCTCCAATCCGGCAAAGCTGTCAAAGTCACGATCTACCTCGGCGACGGAGCCATGCACCACCACGTGCCGGTCTACACCAGCCTCCTCGACTTCCTCTTTCGCAACGGCATCGCCGGAGCCACCGTCATCAAAGGCATCGCCGGGTTCGGCACCGCGCACCGCATGCACGCCGCACACATCCTCGAAATCTCCGACTACCTCCCCATCAAAATCGAGTTCATCGAAACCCGCGAGAAAGCAGACGCGATTCTGCCCGAACTCCAGAAGCGCATCGACTCCGGCCTCATCGCTGTCGAAGAAATCAACATCCTCGTGCCCGATAAGAAATAGCTTTCCCTTTCTTCCCCGCCGTGCAGGCCAAAGCCCCGCAGCGCCGCCATGCAGGCCCGCTGTAGGGCTCGGAATTCAGGCAACTTCTGCCGCCTGCTTGGGTTCAAACTTCTTAAGTAAAAAGAAGTGCGGCTCTGCACGCGCACGATGTCTCTCAAGGCAATCTTTCCCATCACGGCGTGAAATCCACAACCCCGCGCAGATGCGCTTGCAGGCTCCGTCATACTGAAGGAAGCAGCGCCTCGCGAAAGACCAGGCCCACGAAGACACTATGCGCAAAACGCACACCTTCGCATTCGCCTTCCTCGTCGTGGCTTTGCTCTCACTTTTATGCCCGTGCTGCCGCGCGCAGGCCGCGCTTCTGATGGAGGAGCCATACGGCTTCTTCGGCGCCGTCAATCCAACCGGCCACACCGCCCTCTACTTCGAGCACATCTGCGCAGAAACGCCGGTCAAGCTCCGCCCATGCCAGCCCGGTGAAGACGGAGTCGTGCTCTCCCGCTACCAGGGCATCGACAACTACGACTGGATCGCCATTCCGCTGCTTCCCTATCTCTACGCCACAGAGGATCCGTCGCGCGTTCCCACCCGCGTCGATCGCGACACAGTCCGGCGCTTCCGCGAGCGCTACCATGAGGCTCATCTTCTTGATCTCGGCCCGCACGTCATCGAAGGCAACTTCTTTCACGGCGGCTGGTCGGAACTCGTCGGCGTGGCCTATGAGCGCCGAATCTACGCCTTTCGCTTCAACACCACGCCAGAACAGGACGCGGCCTTCATCGAGCGCATGAACGCGGCGCAGAACAACTCGCGCTTCGACCTGCTTTATGAGAACTGCGCCGACTTCGCCCGCGACTCGATGAACTTCTACTTTCCCGGCGTCTTTCATCGCAGCCTCTTCCCCGACGCCGGAATGACCACGCCGAAGCAGATTGCCTTCAAGCTCGTCCGCTATGGGCGCAGGCATCCCGACGCGGGTGTGCAGGTCTTCGAGATTCCGCAGATTCCCGGCTATCGCCGCTTGAGCCGCTCCAACAAGAGCATCTCCGAGTCGCTCATGACCACCGGATACGCAGTTCCACTCATCGCCATGAACCCTTACCTCGCGGGCGGCATCTTCGTCGATTACCTCGTCCGGGGCCGATTCCACCTCATTCCCAAACATCCTGAGGTGCTGGGCCCCCTGAATCTTTCTGCATTGACATCTCCCGCCGCGCCCTCGCAGAATCTTGAGAGCCGCAGTCTGGGGATGGACAATGCCGCTTCGGCAGAAATCAGCGCATCCGCACTAGCTTCTTCCAGCATCAGCGCAAAAAGGAACGTGAACGCAGATGAGTAAAACTCCGCAAAGCCTGAAGAATCACGCCAAATTCGACCCGCTCTTCCATTTCGTGCTCGCGTGGGTTCTGATTGCGAACATCATCATCGCCATCACCTTCATCGTGCATCGCCGCGACTTCTATTCCGTCTGGTTCCTCGTGCTTTCCATCGCCGCCATGGGCGCGCTCTTCCGCCTCCGCCAATATCCTTTGAAGGTGCAGGACCGCGTGATCCGCCTCGAGGAACGCCTCCGGTTGCAGGCGCTGGCTCCCGCCGAATGGCACACACAAATTTACAAGCTCACGGAAGATCAGCTCATCGGTCTCCGCTTTGCCGGCGATGATGAGGTGGTCGAACTGGCCAAGCAGGCCCTCGAACACAGCCTCAACCGCAAGCAAATCAAGGAGCGCATCCGCAACTGGCGCGCCGACGACTGGCGCGTCTAGCTCCCGGACATTGCCAGCAGCGTCAGCACCAGCAGCACAAGCCCCACGCCAATCGCTGTAAATCCGATCACGCGCGACAACCGTATCAGCGCCCTCTCCGGGGCCCGGCCAAGCCGTTTGCCGAGCTTGCCTTCGCGCGCCAGCCTCTCAAATTCCTCAGGCCGTTTCCGCCGGAACTCCTCTTCGCTTTCCACCCCCGTGAAGATCACCATGTCCATCGGAAAGCTCTCCGGACGCAGGTGCGTGTTTACAAAATGAATCATGAAGATGAAGAGGATGGCCAACAGGCCTTCCTCGCTATGCACAATCAAAACCGCGTTCAGCGCCCAGCCCGGCAGAAACTTTGCAAAGAACGGCGCAAACCACATCGCGTAGCCTGAGAACCCGATGACCACCATGCCCCAGAAGACCGCCCAGTAATCGAACTTCTCCCAGTACGCATACCGCTCGAACTTCGGCCTCTGGCCCAGGCCAACAAACCAGCGGAAGTGTCCCCAAAGATCCTTTACATCCTTCCAGTTCGCGACCATCGATGTCGGTCCCCAGAAGATTCCCTTTTCATGCCGGACCAGCGCGCGATTCGCGATGTCGATCACATGGATCAGAAACGCGACGGTCAGCGCCAGTGCACAGAACTTGTGAAAGAACAGGATCGCCCCGAATCCGCCTACGGTTCTCGCCATGCCCTGCGCCCAGAAACTGTCGCTGAAGCGCAGCGGCAGTCCAGTCGCCGCCAGTCCCAGAAACGTGCTGAACAGCACAACGTGCAGGTAGCGCTGCCCTGCCGTGAAGCGGACAAAATGCCTCTCTGCAACTGTCTCCGGCCCTGCGTCGTTGCTCAGAATCCGTCCTGCTTCAGGCATTCCTGCCTCCATTTGCTGACTTGTTTTTCATCTGTTCCAGCCGTGCGCGGACGATCCACAAGAGCGTATGAATCAGGAAGAATGTCAACACGCTCACCAGCAGGACATTCATGAACAGCCGCACAAAATAGAGCGGCATATTCGTTCTCCAGTCATGCGCATTCGCGTGCGGCTGATACTGCACGAAGCGCGCATTCGCGTTGGCATGGCATTGACTGCAGGTGTGAACAAGGTTCGCCGGCGCAATCGGCGACCTGGGATCGGAAGCCGGCAGCACCTCATGCGATCCATGACAGTCCCAGCAGCGCGCCGTCGCCACGAAGCCACCGAGCATGCTCAGCTGAGAATGAAACGTGTCGCGATAGGTGGACGCCTTGTCTGCATGGCATGAGCCGCAAAGCGGCGCCGTATGCTCGCGAAATGCCTCACCCGCAGGCTGCTGGATCGCATGTGCGGTGTGGCAGTCGGTGCAGGCCGGAGCCTTTGCATCGCCTTTTGCCAGAGCCCGTCCATGAGCGCCACGCGCAAACTCATCTGCGATCTTGGCGTGGCACGTCCCGCATGTCGACGGGATATGCACGCGGCTGGTGGGGCTCTCCGGATTCTTGTGGCTAAGGATGTGATGCGACCCATGGCAGCTCTGGCAATTGGCCGCCACCAGAAGGCCTTCCGTGCTCAACGCCGCGCCATGGATTGAGTCGATATAGCTGGGATACACATTCGAGAGATGATGATCCTTCGCGATCCGGTCGTTCCCGTGGCAGGCGCCGCACGTGCGCGGAACATTTAACGGATACACCGCAGAGCGGGGATTGCTCTTGGCCACAATCGCGTGCGCATTGCCGTGACAGCTGGTACACGGATGCTCGCTGGCGGAGGCATGAACGCTGCCCGCAAGTTCAGACTGTGCGTCCGCATGGCACTTTTCGCACTTCGCGGGAGCAATCTTCTCCGGATGCGGATACTCCCGGATCTCACTGTGGCAGTCATTACACTTCAGGCTGCCGTGGATGCTGGCGCTGAAGACCTTCCCGTCCACGGCAATGCTATGCCCCGCGGCATCCTGCATCGAACTGTCGCCATGACAGCTCAAGCAGTCCGTCTGCCCGTGCGCCATCGATGGTACGCAGGCAAGTTGCAGCAAAGCTGCAGCAAGAGACCATGCGCTGATTCGTGCTCCCAGGTAAAGTCGAAGCCGCTTGAGTTCAAGCAATCCAAGCTCCTCTGCAGATCGAACTGCATTGCCGTGCGATTCGCGTCCAAAGAATCTGGCCGGCATCCGCACACTCGAAGAAATACCCATCGACACTCCGGCGCAGTGATAGTTGTCACAAGCGGATGTGAATGTCCGTTGCGCCTCCTCGAAAGAATGTGACGTATCCCACATCTTCATTTCTTCACTCGACAGAGAAATACGCGTCAACCCCGCTCTGGGAGCGGCCATTGGCGGTTCACAGTTCCGTGAAATTCATGTGATACCGTAAGGATTGGAGCAAGAAAAGAAGAATGTCTTCCATCACATCGTTTATCAAGCACAACTATCGTCACTTCAATGCTGCGGCCCTTGTCGACGCCGCGCAAGGCTACTGCGATCTGCTCACTTCCGGCGGCAAGATGTTCGTCACCATTGGCGGCGCCATGAGCACCGCCGAACTCGGCATTTCCCTCGCCGAGATGATCCGCCAGGATAAAATCCACGGAATCAGCTGCACCGGCGCCAACCTCGAAGAGGATGTATTCAATCTCGTCGCGCACGACTTCTACGAGCGCGTGCCCCACTATCGCGATCTCACTCCTGCCGACGAAGCCGCACTCCTTGCGCGCCACATGAATCGCGTCACCGACACCTGCATCCCCGAGATGGAAGCGATGCGGCGGATTGAGAATGAAGTCCTCGAAGAATGGGTCCGTGCCGACAAGGCCGGCAAACGCTACTTCCCGCACCAGTTCTTCTACAAGATTCTGCTCTCGGGCAAGCTCGAAAAGTCCTACCAGATCGACCCGAAGGACAGTTGGCTGCTGGCCGCCGCGCAGAAGAACCTGCCCATCTTCGTCCCCGGCTGGGAAGACTCCACCCTCGGCAATATGTACTCAGGCCACTGCATCTCTGGCGACGTGAAAAATGTTCACACCGTCCGCACGGGCATCGAGTACATGATGGAACTCGCCGAGTGGTACACGAATCTCACCGCCAAAACTCCGCTCGGCTTCTTCCAGATTGCAGGCGGCATCGCCGGCGACTTCCCCATCTGCGTCGTGCCGATGCTCCACCAGGACCTGCAGCGCGACAACGTGCCGCTCTGGGCGTACTTCTGCCAGATTTCCGATTCGACCACCAGTTACGGCTCCTACTCCGGCGCAGTGCCCAACGAAAAGATTACCTGGGGCAAGCTGGGCGAGAAGACGCCGAAGTTCATCATCGAGAGCGACGCTTCCATCGTCGCCCCGCTCGTCTTCGCCTACGTACTGGGCTGGTAGCACGCGCACGCCATATGCAGGAAGGGCAGGGCCATCGCCCTGCCCTTCCTGCATATTCAGCCCGCGGTTTTTGCCTTCGCCGTTTTCTCTTCCCCGGCGTGATCAGTCCGGCATCACCACAAAGTGGCCATTCATCGACCCTTCGTCGCCGCTGGCAAGTGCAGTCTGTCCCATGGAGGACGGAAAGCCGACGTCCCACACCCGCGACGGAAGCTCCGGCATCGGCTTCGCCTGGAAGAGTTTCTTGCACTGGCGCGCGGTCCATCGCGCCCAGGCCTTGGACTTCTTGCGTCGCGCGCTGTCCGTCGAAATACCGGTCCCCGCATACATCTGCCGGTAGAGCTTCGAGAGAAAAATAAACGCGATCCTCGCACTCAGGTTCGGAGTGCACGATGACCGGCTCCAGATCGCGCTCCAGTTATAGAACCTGTCCCACACCTTCTGCGTGCGCTCGCGGATCTCATCCGAGCTCATCGTCGGATGCGGAGTAAACATCTTGGGGCGCACCTCGATGGGAATCAGCCAGTACCGCGTAATCGGCACATCGCCCACCATGGTCGGATGCGCGGCCTGTTCCTTTTCCCACCGTCCAAAATCCACCGTGCCGGGGAACGGGGTCATCATCACGAACTGGGCAAAGGTCACGCCAGCCTTCAGAGCCATATTCACTGTGGCGTCGAAGGTCGCCGGCCGATCCGTCGGCAGCCCGAAGATGAACGAACCCAGCACGTGCACGCCATGCTGGCGGAACGTCTGCAGTTGTTTGGCCAGCGCCTCGCCGGAATAGTTCCAGTCTTTGTAGACTGCCTTCAGGCCCTCCGGCGTCACCGCTTCCACGCCCACCAGCGCGCCCTTGATATTGGCTCGCCTCATCGCATCTAGATAGTTTCCGTCTTCGCCCGCCTCCATTGTGATCTGAGTGAAGAAGACCATGTCCTTCGGAAGCTTTGCCAGCTCGTCCATCAGTTGGAAGCGCTCCTTGCGGATCGCCGTCAACTCTTCCAGCTTGGCCAGGTTGTTTTGTTCTTTGGCTTGCCGCAGGTCCGTCAATGTGACCGGATAGAAGTTGTCATCCGCAAGGGCAATGAACCGAAAGCCAAGCCGTCGCAGATCGACGATCTCGTCAATCACTCTCTGGTGGCTGCGCTGTCGAGGCTTTTGTCCGTCGGTGCGCCACACACTGCAAAACGAGCAGTGCTTCGGACACCCGCGAATCGTCTGCACCGACGCCCACATGTATTTCGAAGGGTCCATCAGATCCCAGCGCGCCGCCAGGAACTCACTGCCCTCAATGCGTCCGCCTTCATAAATCTTTTCTGGGTTGCCTGCCATGCAGGCCCTCACCACCTTGCCCCAGGCAATGTCTCCATCGCCCTTCACCACGGCATGCGCTTCACCGCGCTCCAGCGCTTCCTCCGGGAACAGAGTGGCGTGAATGCCTCCGTACACAACCCACGCGCCGCGGCTGCGCGCCATCCTGCCGACCTGGTAGCCGCGCAGCGCATTGCCCGTGTGCACGCTGATGCCAACAATGTCGCCTGGCTGAATGGTCTCCGGCACGATCTGCTCCAGAGACTCGTCCACCAGGATCGGATCGCCTGCATCCTTTGGGGTTGCCGCAGCAAGAACAAACAGCCAGCGCGGCGTGATGACGGCGGTGCCAAAAGAGTTGTCGCTTGGATTTACTAGATGGACGCGCATCGAATCCAGCCTTTCCTCGTGCGATGACAAGTGCGCTTGCGAGAGCGGTGGATTCATGGAGCAGTCGCGCGATCGTCACTTTTACCGACGGCAAGCCGCCTTGTAGAACAACTTCACAATCATACAGATCGCGCCTAAGAAGCTACGCAAATCTTTCAAAAAAGATCCATCGGACGCGGCAACGCACAGCCAATCCATGCCAAAACACCGCAATTCGGACTCTACCTCCGCCAAAACCACGGCGAATGGTCAATTTTGCACAGCAGAAATCCCCTTAAATGGGTTTAAGGCAAGCTGCACAGATGCGTGCTCAACCGGCCAAAGTCCTTGCCGGCTTCAGGGAAGGCCGAGTTGTTGTGCTGAAGGCTTTGCCGCCCCGGCGAGGCCAGAACTCCTTCGTCTCCCGCCAAAGGAGCGGCAGCGAAAGCAAACGGAAGAGTCGCCGTCCGGCCTCCAGAGGAGTGGTGCAGTCAGCGTACTGGGAGTGAGACTGGGTCCGGCTGGTGTTCGTCTTTGAGTTTGGGCGGGCGTCAAAGTGCTCGGCTGCACTCTTCCACGGGAATCGGCACCTGCTCCACAATCTCCAGCCCAAAGCCTTCCAGCGCCGGAATGTGCATCGGCGTGTTCGAGAGCAACCGGATGCGCTGGATCCCAAGGTCGCTCAGAATCTGTCCACCAAGTCCGATCGCGCGCAGAATGCGTCCGTGACGATCCTGCGCGCCTTCGCGTTTGCGCAATTCTGCATGCAGAATCAGTCTCCCCGCTCCACCCGCCTGTGTGGGCACGACCGCTCCGCCCGGCTCAAATGCCTCCGCAACCGAAGCATGGTCAATCTCAAACCCTTTCGAAGTGTTGTGCAGATAAATGATCGCGCCGCACCCTTCTTCGGCAATCATGCGCATGGACTGATCGAGCGTCTCGCGGCATCGGCAATCCGCACCAAAGACGTCGCCCGCCGTGCAGCGTGTATGGACGCGCACCAGCACCGGATGCGCACAAGGAGGCCGGCTGCTCTCCAGTGTTGCGCCCAGTCCCGCAGCAGGGCCAAGGTGAAACGCCGGACACCCGGGGCACAGGTCGCCGCGCACCAGGGCAACATGGCTCTCGCCGCCGTTCACCTCGCTGCGGTAGGCAATCATGCGGAACTCGCCGAAGCGCGTCTGAATGCGGCTCTCGCCCGCGCGCACAATGTACCGTTCATTCCGTAGCCGGTAGCGAATCAGCTCCGCGACCGTCAACATTTTCAGGCCGTGCTGCTCGCAGAAGTGTTTAAGGTCCGGCACGCGCGCCATGGTGCCGTCCTCGTTCATGATTTCGCAGATCACGCCCGAAGGACTCAGGCCAGCCATCCGCGCCAGGTCCACCGAGGCCTCGGTCTGCCCGGCGCGCACCAGCACCCCGCCCTTGCGCGCCCGCAGCGGGAAGATGTGCCCCGGCCGCGCCAGATCGCTCGCCGTCGCATTCGGCGCAATCGCCGTGCGGATGGTGTGCGCCCGGTCGGCGGCAGAGATGCCTGTGGTCACGCCCTCGCGCGCCTCAATCGTCTCCGTAAACGCCGTGCCAAACCGAGACGAATTCTGTTGCGTCATCGGCATCAGGCGCAGAAAGTCGGCTCGCTCCTCGGTCAGAGTCAGGCAAATCAGGCCGCGTCCAAACCGCGCCATGAAGTTGATCGCCTCCGGCGTCACGTGCTCGGCGGCCAGCGTCAGGTCGCCCTCGTTCTCGCGGTCCTCATCGTCCACGACGACGACCATGCGGCCAGCGCGAATCTCCGCCAGTGCTCCGGGAACGTCCGTAAAAGGAGGCTCCATCATGCGTGCAGTTTCAGGCATCACAGTGCTCCTATTCTCGCGCATGGTCGCTCTAAACAGCAAAAGCGCCGCCCGAAGGCGGCGCCATTTGACTTACCAGGGAGGAGAATGATCGTGTGCGCTACAACGTCGATTCGATCTCGAATCCCCAGGCCTCGAGAAGCGCCTCAGGAATATACTTTGAGTTCTTGTTCCGGCGCGCCCACTCACGCAGGCGAGTTGACCGGATGTACTGATCCGGGCTGAGCTTGAACTCCTTGACGATCTGCTCAAAGGAGGTCACGGTGGGCACAACCGGGCCTATGGGCTCCGGCTTGCCCCAGTTCGGATTTCCACGACGTTTTGCCATTGGTGTGCAATCCTTGATTGAAGGGGTTCTTCTTGGTCATTCGCCCTTGGTCACAGAGGGGGGAATCCAATTCGACCGAAGGAAAACTACTCTTCTATTTTAGGTATTTTTTCTTCGAAAATCAATAGCTGGGCGGTGCTTTTTATGAGAACCTTTTCAGACCGTCCTCCTAAAATTCGGCTCACGTACCCCACTGATTCTACGATGGTTGCCAATTAGGAATCCAGCTTCATTCTTCCCTTTTTCCACACTTTGACATAACAAACTGATTCATACTGCCCACTCATTTGCCCGATACTTTTATGTCAACAAAATCTCTTCGAGGCGCCTCCGGCCGCCCCTTCTCTCCATTCACGGTAACCAAGGTGAGTTGCGACTGTTGTCCAATCCCCTTCCAATGCGATCGCTCGTGCGGCCGACGGACCTGCAGCTGGTCCCCAATGCCTGCTCAATTGCCGCTCCCCATCTCCTTTTGTTTGCTGTAGATCGCTGGATTCAAGGTGGGGTCGTTGTACATCTTCATCTGGCGGTAGATTTTGAACTTGCGCGTACCCGCCAGCGTCTGCTCCCAGAGAACATCGAGACAACCGGCCAGGTCCTCGCGCTGTTCCGTAAGAATGGAGAGCCGCCCTCGGTTTCGCTCTGAGTGTTCCGGGGCTGCATTGGCCCGGCCCACTTCTTCGCGCGTGTGGTAGATCTTCAGGGCCAGGATGGACAGCCGGTCGATCATGAGGCCGGGTGACTCGGAATGCAAGGGTGCGTCGGGGCGGGGCAACCCATGCGGCTCCAGCCACTCCAGCAGAACGCGGTCCAAGTCTTCGGCCAAGTCGTTGCGTACTTGATTGGCGCGGTCGATACGGCGCTTGACCTGTGCCAATACCGCGTCGGAAGCTCCAGGGGTGCGCGCTTCATCCTCAATATGCCAGAGATCGAAGTTCGCGCGATGCTGCCGAGCAATGTGCTCCAGCCAGGGGCTTTCAGGCCCGGCAATCTGCACATTCGCATCCTGCACGTCTGCTACGTGACCTGCTTGAGTCAGCAGGTCCTGGAGATCCACAATGGCGCGGGCCGAAAGCATTCGGTCAATCCTTTGCATTCTATTGAAGCGAATGGTTCAGGCCTATGGTAGAACTAACGTGATTCACCGGTCCAATCCCCTGCAAGGGAGCACCCTGTGCCGAGCGCTTCTCAACGATTTCTCTGTATCGCAAGTTACGAGAAAGGCCAGGACTTTTTACGTGAGTGCGCTGAACTGGGCGTGCTGCCGACGCTGCTGACGGTCGAGAAGCTGAAGGACGCTGCCTGGCCGCATGAAGCCCTGGAGGATTTCGCCACCATGCCGGCAGGGCTCACGCGCGAGCAGATTCTGCACACAGTGTGCTGGATGGCGCGAGGTCGCCGATTCGACCGTATCATTGCCCTCGACGAGTTTGACCTTGAGATCGCGGCGCAGCTGCGTGAGCACCTGCGCATCGATGGGATGGGCGCCTCCGTGACTGCTTTCTATCGCGACAAGCTGGCCATGCGCATGGGCGCGCGCAAGGCCGGCTTTCTGGTCCCTGAGTTCTGCCGGGTTCTCAATTACGACGAACTCCGTGCGTACATGGCGCGGGTACCGGCGCCGTGGCTGCTGAAGCCGCGCGCCGAGGCCTCCGCGCTCGGCATCCGGAAAATCGACCAGCCGGAGCAACTTTGGCGGGCTCTCGATGAACTGGGCGACCGGCAGAGCTTCTTCCTGCTGGAGCAGTTCGTGCCCGGTGACATCTTCCACGTGGATTCGATTGTGAACGACGGGAATGTCGTCTTTTCAGCAGTACATCAGTACGGCCGGCCTCCAATGCAGGTGATGCACGAAGGCGGCGTCTTTACGACGCGCACCGTGGACCGCGCCAGCCGCGACTGGGAGGAGTTGACCGCGATCAATGCGGCTCTGGTGCCTGCGCTGGGGATGGCGCGGGGCGTTGCCCACGCGGAGTACATTCGCGCTCATGCCGATGGGCGCTATTACTTCCTCGAGGTTGCGGCTCGCGTTGGGGGCGCATTCATCGCCGACCTGGTGGGGACCGCGACCGGCATCCACCTCTGGCGGGAGTGGGCGAAGCTGGAAGTGGCTCACCTGCGGGGCGAAACCTACACTCTGCCTGAGGTCAAGCAGGACTACGCAGGCAGCGTGCTGTGTCTTGCCACCACAGCAGAGCCGGATACCTCCGCGTTTGACGCGCCGGAGATTGTATTCAGGATGAAAAAGCATCATCATGCCGGGTTGATCGTTCGCTCGGAAGACCCGGTGCGCGTGCGAACTCTGCTCGAAGGCTACAGCGCCTCTTTTGCGGAACGATTCCTCGCGCAGATGCCGCCGCCGGAAAAGCCAACAGCGTGATAGTGTGTCCGCCGAAGCGAGGAGGTCGCCTATGCATCTCAAGGAGCGCGAGGAAATCGTCGACTGGCCAGCGACGCATTACGTCTTCATCGAGCGCGTCGGACCTTTCGCGCAGACAGCACAGTCTGCGTGGCAGAGTCTTCATGTGCAGGCGCCTTCGCTGGCAGCGCACAACACGATGATCGGCGCGATGGCGCTCTACAAAGCAGCTGCGCAGATCTATCGCGCGGGATTCATGCTGGCATCGCCGCCCGACGACCTGCCCGCGGGAGTTGCTTATGAGCGGTTTCAAGGCGGGCGCTATCGGCGATTTGTGCTCACCGGCCCTTACAGCGATCTCCCGGCGGCCTCGGGACGGGTGTGGCAGATTGCCGCCCAGGAGCATCTCAAACTGCGCGACGACTTTGCGATAGAGCACTATGTGAACGATCCCAAAGTGACGCCGGTCGAGGACCTCGTGACGGAGATTCTGATTCCTGTGCAAGTTTGAGGACGGGCGCATGAGGGTCGGGCATTACACTGACGGACGGGAGCATCGATGAGTTCACAATGGCAGTTTCCGCACCGCCGCTGGAATCCGCTGCGGCAGTCATGGGTGCTGGTCTCGCCGCACCGCACCCAGCGTCCCTGGCAGGGCGAGGTGGCGCAGAGAACGACTCCGTCTGGCATTTCCTATGACCCAGCGTGTTATCTCTGCCCAGGGAACCAGCGCGCAGGTGGACATGCGAATCCTGCATACGAGTCCATCTTCAAGTTTGTAAACGATTACGCCGCCTTGCTGCCCGAGCTGCCGGCAGCGACACCAGCGCCAGCTTCGCCGCTGCTGGTCGCAGAGCCTGCCCGCGGACTCTGCAAGGTGCTGTGCTTTCACCCCGATCACAGCCTCACCCTGGCGCGCATGACCCAGACCGAAATTCGCCGCGTGGTAGATGCATGGACCCACGAATACAAGGACCTGAGCGCGCTCGACTGGATCCAGTACGTCCAGATCTTTGAGAATCGCGGCGCGATGATGGGCGCCAGCAATCCGCACCCGCACGGGCAAATCTGGGCAACAGACTTTATTCCTGACGAGCCCGCAGACGAAACCGCTGCGCAGAAGCTCCATCTGGCGCAAACAGGGTGTTGTCTGCTGTGCGATTATCTGGCGGCTGAGCGCGCAGCCGGCGGGCGGATAATCGTTGAAAACGAGCATTTTGCAGCGCTGGTGCCGTGGTGGGCGGTTTGGCCCTTTGAAGTGCTGCTCGTGAGCCGCAGACACCTGGGCGCGATGCCGCAACTCAGCAGCGAGGAGCGCGACGGGCTTGCAGACGCGTTGAAGCGCATCACCACGCGCTTTGACAACCTCTTCGAGACAAGCTTCCCGTACACAATGGGATTTCATCAGGCGCCGACAGACGGAGACGACCACCCCGAATGGCACTACCACGCACACTTCTATCCGCCGCTGCTTCGTTCGGCCACGGTCCGCAAGTTCATGGTGGGCTTTGAAATGCTCGGCATGCCGCAGCGCGATATCACAGCGGAAAGCGCTGCGGAAAGGCTCCGGGCCTGCTCGGAGGAGCACTTCTGGCCGCGAGCCTGAGCCTCCCCGGCAGGCGGAGCCATGCGCGTGTCCGCGAGGGCTGGCTCGGATGCGTCGAGCCCATCCAGGGCTCCGGTGCCGGACGAAGCGCAACCAGTGGCCGTCTGCGCAGCGAGTGCCAGGACGAATCCATCCCGGTCAAAACTGTAGTGAGATGTCTGGTGCGGGCGGAGGGAATCGAACCCTCACGGCCTTGCGGCCTGCGGATTTTCATACCGCTTCGGCTTTCGCCGCCCCGCCATGGGCGGGTTCGTGGTCTGGACTATCCCTTCACCGTTCCTCTCGCGAGGGTTAGGTGCTGCCCGTCTAGTCTCTACACCTTCCCGGATGTTTTTCCGGGCTTGGTTCGGGATTGCCATGGCAGGTTTCCCCGAATTTGAGCAGTTCTGCACCGCCGGTTTCCCGATGGGCACTCAATTACTTAAGTCCGCTGCGTCTTCCATTTCGCCACGCCCGCATGCAATGGCCGCAGACTGATCATAAAGCAAGCAGCGCCGTTCTACGTCTTCTCAGACAAACGGCAAGCTGAAGCAAGGTGGGGCATCCCGATCCGGCTCTGCAGGTCGAGTCTCACAGGTACTGCTGCATCATACGCTGCCAGGTCGGCCAGTCGTGAGAGTTCCATGAATCCCACACATACAGTTGGTGGGGTATGCCTTTCCCGTTCAGAATCCGGTCCATATTCCGGTTCTGTTCGAGGCACTGGTCATCCCACCCGGTCGCAAAGACATACGTGTTGCGGCGAAAGCGATCCAAGTACCACGGATCCTGCAGATTCGGCAGATAGTGGGTGGGCAGGTTGAAGTAGCAATCCGTGTCGTAGTAGCCGCCGAGAAAGCTGGTAAGGTCGAATGCGCCGGACATCGATAGCAGCCCGGTGAAAAGATCGGGATGCCGAAATGCGACATTCGCGGCGTGGTATCCGCCAAAGCTGCAGCCGAGCGCCACCAGGTGCGGATCGCGGTTCTTCTGTCGAATGAATGGCACGACTTCGCTGACCAGATAGTCTTCATACTGAACGTGGCGTGCAATGCGCCAGCGCGGCGGCACCTGCCGGTTGTACCAGCTCTCCGAGTCCACTGAATCGACGCAAAAGAAGTGCAGTCCGCCGCTCTCCAACCGGTCCGCCAGGGCATCCACCATGCCACGATCTTCAAATTCAAAGAACCGCCCGCCCGAGGTTGGAAACACGAGCACAGGAAGTCCGCCATGTCCAAAGACGAGCAGTTCCATCGCGCGCCCCAGACGCGAAGAGTGCCATGTGTGATATTCGCGGTTCATCCGGTTCGATTGCCCGCCCATTTCCGCCCCTCTGCCCGCAGAACATGCATCAAGCTGCTTCCTGCACACACGGCCGCCCGGTTGGCTGTCCGCCGGGCTTTGGAGAACGGCGGATTTCTTGATACTGTAACAGCCACAAGCTTGTTTTCCCACAGACACCGCCCGCTAGTGCAACCAGGACCACCCAGGGATTGAATCAGCAAGTGAAATCGACGACGCCTGCGCAGGATGCGTCCATCCTCATGGAGCCCGCGCCTCAGCATCCCCGGCTGCGGCTCCATCGCTCCTTTTCAAGTGCGCATCTGCCGGGAAGCCGGAATGTGATCGTGTATCTTCCTCCTGGATACGACGCGCACGCGGCGCGGACGTATCCGGTCCTCTATCTCCAGGACGGCCAGAATCTCTTCGACGGCCGCACATCGTTCGTTGCCGGGCGAACCTGGGAGGTTCGCGAATCGGCCGATGCTGCCATTGAAGCCGGCGATGTCGAACCGCTGATTATTGTCGGAATCTACAACGCAGGGAGCCGACGCATCGCCGAATACACGCCGGACCGGGATCGCCAGCTTGGTGGAGGTGAAGCCGCGGCCTACGCAAAGATGATCGCGCACGAACTGATGCCCTGGATCGCCCGTCAATATCGAGTGCACGAAGACCGTGCCTCCACCGGAATCGGAGGCTCTTCGCTTGGCGGGCTGGTTAGCCTCTACCTTGGCCTCAGCATCCCGGAGCGTTTCGGCAAGCTTGCCCTTCTTTCGCCCAGCGTCTGGTGGAATCAGAAGAGCATTCTCAGCTACTTGAACGAGCGCGCACCGGAAATCTGGGAGCGTCCGCGCATCTGGCTTGATGTCGGCGATGGCGAAGGGACGCGGACCGTGCGCGATGCGGAGCAACTTGCCCGCCGCCTGAAGGCAAATGGCTGGAGCTCCCATCACACGATGCACTTCGAGCGCGTCGCTGGAGGCACGCACGACGAATCGAGCTGGGCCTTGCGAGTCCGCCCCATGCTGAAGTTTCTCTTCCCGGCCAAGCCGCAATAGCTTGATTACAACAGCCGCTTTCGGCGATACTTAGGTGTTGAGTCTTGCGCTGGCCGGACAAACCGTCTGGCCTTTCGTTTGGTCGGGAATTGTGTTCGGCCAACCTGCACGGCAAAAGCGTATCCGCACTGGAACTTGAAAGGAACTGGAACCTCGTGGTCATGATTCGTTTGGCGCGCGTCGGCGCGCGGAAGCAGCCTTACTACCGCATTGTGGTGATTGAAAAAGATCGCGCTCGCAACGGCCGTTCGATTGAAGTGGTGGGAACCTACAATCCACGCACGAACCCCGCCTCCGTGGAATTGAAGCAAGAAAGAATTGCGCACTGGCGCAGCGTCGGCGCTCAACTTTCCCCTACCGTCGCCAAAATTCTGGAAAAGCATCCGGCGGCAGCCCCGGCGTCAAGCTAGCCCTGCACCCAGCCTGCCCGCTGGCCGGGCAGGATTCTCCCGGCAGGCACGGACGTGCTGACGCGGACAGCTTCGTGTGCTACTATTCGCGCACGATCCAAAAAGTGTTACGCTTGGACGTATTTGGTCAGAGGCAAGTTCATGACCCCCACAGATATGGTCGCCGTCGAAGAGCTGGTCCGTGAAATTGCGCGGGCCCTGGTAGATGAACCGGCAGCAGTCGAAGTGCATTCAGTGGATCGAGAAGACAGCACGATTCTCAAGCTTCGGGTTGCACCTCAGGACGTCGGCAAGGTGATTGGGAAGCAAGGGCGGACCGCGCGCTCCGTTCGAACCCTTCTCGGGGCAGTCAGCATGAAGCTGCATCACCGTTACACGCTCGACATTCTCGAAGAGGACGAGGAAGGATAACGCCAGGCATCCTGACCAACTTTGCTATGCCTGAATTTATCCCCAGTGAGGAGCACGAGTGGGTCTGGCTCGCCCGGATTCGCCATCCTCAAGGCCGAAGAGGAGAAGTCTTCGCAGATATCCTCACCGACTTCCCTGAGAAATTCTCAGATCGCAAAATGCTTGTGCTGGTTCGCGAAGACCAGGCGCTCAAGCCGCGCCCGGTCCAGTTGCAGCATCATTGGCTGCACAAGGGCGGGGTGGTGCTTCACTTTGAGGGGGTCAATTCAATCAGCGACGCCGAGCAGCTCACTGGACTGACGGTCGCCATCCCGCGCGCGGAGCGGGTTTCCCTGGGCGAGGGCGAGGTCTATATCGGCGATCTTGTCGGGTGCACACTCATTGACATTGCGCACAGAATATCCGGGCAGATGGTCCCCAGGACCGTCGGCGTGATTGAGAATGTAGACAGAACCGCTGGGCCGGTTGCCTTGCTGATCGTCCGCAACGGTCCTGAAGAGGTGCTTGTACCATTTGCCAGGAACTATCTGCGCGGCCTGGATCTTGATGCGAGACGCGTCGAGATGGAATTGCCAGACGGATTGATTGAACTCAACAGACCCTGAGGACAGGGATTCCACTGCAGTTGAAGCCGAGCCGGCAGGGGTTCGGCAGGCAGAATGCATTCGAGATTCCTATGCGCTTTGACATCCTAACCATCTTTCCCGGCTTCTTTGCCGGCGTCTTCGACCACGGCGTGGTGCGACGAGCCCAGATGAACAGCCTGATCCAGATTCAGGTGCATGATTTAAGGGCATTTGCGCACGACTGGCACCGCACGGTGGATGACCGCCCGTTTGGCGGCGGAGAGGGGATGGTTCTTAAACCCGAACCGCTGGCGGAGGCTCTCGAATCTCTGGGAGTGACGCGACGGACCGCTGGCGAGAGACCTGCGCAGGTTGCCTCTGCGACGCGGGTTGTTCTGCTTTCAGCACAAGGCCGGCCGTTTACCCAGGCCATGGCACGCAACTTCGCAACTGCCGAGCGCATCGTCCTGCTCTGCGGTCGATACGAAGGCATCGACGAGCGCATCAATCAGCTCTACTGCGATATTGAACTCTCGATCGGCGATTATGTTTTGAGCGGCGGCGAACTGGCCGCGGCGGTCGTGATTGACGCCACCATGCGCAACCTGCCCGGCGTCCTGGGCAACGAGGCATCGAGGGAGTACGAGAGCTTCGGCGTGCCCGACGCCGAGCTGGCCGCCGCAGCCAAGGGCGCTCCGCGGTCGCAACATGGTGCAGGAGGCTTGCTCGACTACCCTCATTACACCCGGCCTGCGGAGTTCAGCGGGATGGAGGTGCCTGAAATCCTGCTCAGCGGCGACCATTCTCAGATTCGACGCTGGCGGAGAGAGCAACAACTTCGCAAGACGCTGCAGAACAGGCCCGATCTGCTGGAGCGCGCCATTCTGACCGATGAAGATCGCAAGGTACTCGACAAGATCCAATCAAATGTTGAATGAAAGAATGGCCATGCAGTTCAGGGAGATCGTTTATTCAGGTTTGGCAGCCGGCTGGATCGTGTTTCTCATCGCGATGTTCAAAGCACGTCCGTGGACCCGCATCCACGACTTGGGCGGCAGGCCGCCCGAGGCCAAGTGGGGAACCGCCCTCATTGTGGCAGGATTGGCAATCCTGCTGATTCCCTATTCGCCTGCCGGAACTCGCATCGCACTCTCCAGCTTCGAGTTCTCCCTCGGGCTCACCGCCCTCTCATGCCTGATCAGTCTCTTCGCGATGATTGCAATGCGCGGAGCAAGATGGCTGCCGGAAGAAGCCATGCGGCCGCATTTGCTCAGGACCGGAATTCTGGGCATCGTGCGCCATCCCGTCTACACCGCTTTGATTGTCCAGGCTCTCGCCACCGCTTTGGCTATCAGCTGGTGGCTCTGGATGTTTGCAGGCATGTTCTTTGTCATTCTCGGAGTCGATTTGCGCGCCGCCGCTGACGACCTCATCCTTTCCGATTTGTTTCAGGAGGAGTTCATCGAATATCAGGCTGGATCCAAGTCGTATCTTCCGTGGCTGCACTGACCCGCCTCTCTCCGTATCAGGCAGACTGCCACTGTAGCTTGCAACATGCTCTGGCAGGCTCGCATTCGAGGCCGTTTCTCTGATAAACTGAAAACTCTGAGTTCAAACGCAGGAAGAAACCATGTCTATTCATCCAGTTATGCAGCGCCTGGCCGACAAGCTCAAGCGCACCGATTTGCCGGAGTTTGTTCCCGGCGACCAGATTCGCGTCCAGGTAAAGATCAAGGAAGGCGACAAGGAACGCCTCCAGGCCTTTGAGGGCCTTGTGATCGCCATTAACCGCGGCGCGCAGGGAACCTTCACCGTTCGCAAGATGAGCTTTGGCCAGGGCGTCGAGCGCATCTTCCCCTTCAACTCCAAGGTGATCGACAAGATCGAGAAGGTGCGCAGCTACAAGGTGCGCCGCTCCAAGCTTTTCTACATCCGCGGACTTCGCGGCAAAGCTGCCCGCCTCAAGGAAGTCGAGCACGTCGCGGCGAAGGCGTAGCCCTCACCCTCCGTTCCATCCTGCAGACCCTCCGGCCCTTGGCTGGAGGGTCTGCTCTTTATACTGCGAACATGGCTGCCGCATCGGCATGTGGATGGACGTTTGAGGACCACGCGAGGGAAAGCGGCGCGCAGTCGATCGCCGGAGTGGATGAAGTAGGCAGGGGCCCGCTCTTCGGCCCGGTCGTCGCAGCCGCAGTCATCCTGCCCGCAGGTTGCCGCCTCGCCGGACTCAACGACTCCAAACAACTGCGCGAGAACCTGCGAGAGCGGCTCGCCTTGGAGATCTGCGACGTGGCGCTTGGTTGGGCAATTGCAGCAGTCGATGCGGCCACCATCGACCGGATCAATATCCGCCAAGCTTCGCTGCTGGCCATGCGCGAAGCAGTCGGCCAGTTGACCCCGTGCCCAGATTTCCTGCTGATCGACGGCCGCGACACGATTGCATGGAGTGGCCCACAGATGGCCATTGTCAAAGGCGACGCCACGAGCTTTTCCATTGCCGCGGCCAGCGTGCTGGCCAAGGTCCACCGCGACCAATTGCTGGTCACGCTCGACCGCGAGTATCCCGGCTACGGTCTGGCGAAGCACAAGGGCTATCCCTGCCCCGCCCATATCGCCGCGCTCCAGAGCCTGGGCCCCACGCCGCTGCATCGCAGGAGCTTTCGCCCTGTGGCGCTCGCCGCGCAGGCGCATGACGGATGACTGCTACACACGCGCCGCTTTGGCTAACGGCGCTCGCTTGCGCCGCTGCGCAAGGGCCAGCACCGGCCTGGCCAGAAGCAGGACTCCAAGAACAATCGTGATGGTTACAGGCGTGAGTACGCCGGGCTTCACCTGCCACCAGTAGTGAATCACGCCACAGACAGCAGCGACGTAAACCAGCTTGTGCAGCCGGTTCCAGCGCGCCCCACCCATTTTGCGGATCGCCCAATTCGTGGATGTGGCCGCAAGCGGCAGCAGCAGCAGCCACGCCAGCATGCCCACGGTGACGTACCGCCGCTTCACCACATCGGCTTCCATCGCGTGCAGGTCGAACCCCGCATACAGCGCAATCCACGTGGCGAGATGAAGCGTGGCGTAAAAGAAGGCAAACAGGCCCAGAAGCCGCCGGAAGCGAATGAGCCAGGCTAGCTTCGGAATCAGCCTCCGCAGAGGCGAGATGGCGAGCGAGATGGTGAGCAGCCGCAGCGTCACCAGACCCGTGGTAAAGGTAATCGTCGCCGTGGGGTCAGGGCCCAGCGTATTGGTCACTGCAAGGGCGACAAGCCACGCCAGCGGCCCAAGGCATGCGGCCCAGACAAGAATTTTGAGCAGGACTACAGTTGAGTGCTTCATCGCGTTTGGAGAAGACTGCGCAGACAGGCGCGCAATCAGAAATCCCTCTTCAAATTCATGCCCTCATAGAGGGAGGCTACCTGGTCGCCATACCCGTTGAACATCAGGGTGGTGCGGCGCTGCGCATAAAAAGGCAGACCAATACGGCGTTCCACCTTCTGGCTCCAGCGCGGATGATCCACGTTGGGGTTGACGTTGGAGTAAAAGCCGTATTCATTGGGAGCCTGCTCGTTCCATGTGGTCGGCGGCTGGCGATCCAGGAACCGCACGCGCACAATTGACTTCGCAGACTTGAAGCCGTACTTCCACGGAACAACAATGCGCACCGGCGCGCCGTTCTGGTTGGGCAGCACCTCGCCATAAAGCCCGAAGGTGAGCAAGGCAAGGGGGTTCATTGCCTCATCCATCCGCAAACCCTCGGAGTAAGGCCATTGAATCGTTGTCTGCGACGCCCACTTCTCGACATGCGAGTCATAGTAAGAGAGGAACTGCACGTAGCGCGCATTGCTCAGCGGCTCGCACTGCTTGATGAACTCCGACAACGAATATCCCACCCACGGGATGACCATGCTCCATGCCTCGACACAGCGATGCCGGTAGACGCGGTCCTCCAGCGGCCGCAGCTTCAGCAGCATTTCCATGTCGAAGGTCTTCGGTTGTTTCACCAGCCCATCCACGCGGATCGACCAAGGCGTTGTGGGCAGCGCGCCTGCGTTCTGTGCGGGCTCGTTCTTCTGCACGCCAAACTCGTAGTAATTGTTGAATGTCGTGACATCCTGATAGTTGGTGAGTTGCTCCCCGGTCGTCGTCAAGGGACTAGGAACCGTCTGCAGCTTGGTTCCCGCGAAGACGCTCAGCCCCGGCGAGAACACCTCCGCCGCGCGGCGCGCGCCGAGCGCAGTCGCTCCCGCCACGGCCAGTCCTGACGCTGCTCCGCGCAGGAAGCGCCGGCGATTCATATATTGATCTTTGGGGGTAATTGCCGAAGACGGAATTCCGTTGGGTTTACCGATAAGCATAAGGCGACCTCGCGTGGGGGGAAAATTCCACTCGCCTCATTAGACACGAATCCTGCCGCTGGCGTTACACAGATTCATCCAAACCTTCATGCAATGAAAGGCGGGCTCCGATGGAGAGGAGGGCGATCCACTCAGGCTCGAGGCCTGGTGGGGCGGGCAGGCTCCTTATGCATCCGGGCCGGCAGGCTCCCCGGCGGGAACGCTGTGGACTGCCGCACCACGATGTGCGTCGAAATGGGCCACTCCTTTTGCTTTGCCTTCGGATGATCCGGCTCGATGCCTGCGCGCAGCGCCTCAATGGCCGCAGCCGCCAGCGACTTGCAAGACATCTGTACGGTCGTGAGCGGAGGCAGCATGAACTGGGCCAGATGAATGTCGTCGAAGCCCACGACGGAGATATCCTGAGGCACCTTCAGCGGAGTCCGGTAGATGGCATGCAGCGCCCCGATGGCGGTCATGTCGTTCGAGCACATCACGGCAGTCGGCAGATCGCCCTGCTCCAGAAGCCGCTCCATTGCAGCGATGCCGCCTTCCATGGTGTGCGTGCCTTCCACAAGATGCTCCGCCGGCACCTGAATCCCGAGCTCAGTCATTGCCCGCAAAAAGGCCTCACGGCGCACTCTGGGCGAGCGCTGTTCGAGCGGGCCACTGATAAAGGCAATCCTTCGGTGGCCGAGCGCGGCTAGGTGCTGCACCCCCTGCCGGATCCCCTCCGCGTAATCCACCTTCAGCACATGGATGTTCGGGAGGCCCGGTCCGGCATCGACGAAGACGAGAGGAAACTCGCGTTCTACCAGCTTCTTGACCAGATCTTCTTCCACGCCAAAGGTCATGACGGCAACCCCGTCTACGTTCCGCTGCAGCAGCCTGCGCATCAGGCTCTCGGTCCGCGCGGAATCGTAGTTCGTCGAACCGATCAGCACCTCGTACCCCTGCGCCGTGGCAAGGTTTTCAAACTCCTGCACCAGCTCCGGGAAGAATGGATTGGTGATCTCAGAGACGATGAGTCCCAGCAGGTGGCTGCGCCCGGAAACCAGTGCACGGGCCTGCGTGTTCGGCAGATAACCAACCTCGTCAATCGCCTTCCAGACACGCCGCGCCAGTTCCGGGTCCACGGTGGGGATGTGGTTCACAGCACGGGAGACGGTGGCAATCGAAACTCCAGCGCGCTGCGCTACATCGCGAATGCTCACGGAGCCGGGACGCTTCCGATCGGAGGGCTGATTTCTGGCATTGCTCACAGGTGCCATAATACTCCTTCTTTTCTCTTGTTTCTCCAAGAGAGCCGTAGAGTGCTTTCACAAGACAACGACGAGAAAGTGCTGATTTATTGCAACTTCTTCCGAATGCGACTCGCTTCAGGCAGCAACTGCAGGTGCAGATTCTGCGCGATTGCGGTAAGCGTTTGCTTCTTTGGCAATGTACCAGGCGCTCCCCTCTCTTCAGTTCGCAAATGCGTTCAGGGATGTGTCTGCGCGCCCGCCGCCACCTGCAATCCATGGCGCACCAGGTGCATCACCGCGGCAAGACTCTCCACAGCTCCACGACGACTTCCAGGCAGATTCAGAATCAGGCTCTCGCCGCGCAACCCGGCAACACCGCGGGATAGCCAGGCATAGGGATTCCGCTCAGCGCCAATTGCACGCATCGCCTCCGCCAGTCCGGGCGCCTCGCGCTCCAGCACGCGCCGTGTCGCCTCCGGGGTGCGGTCGCGCGGCCCCAGGCCCGTTCCACCGACCGTGACAATGAACGAGGCCTTCTGCTCACACCACGCCAGAAGCTGCGCGCTGATCTGCTCTTCGTGGTCGGGTGCCAGGGCCGTCTGAATCTGCGCCTCCGGCCAGGTTTTTATGAGCAAAGCTGCAACCGCAGGCCCAGCCGTATCCATCGACTGGCCCTGCGAGCAGCGGTCGGAAACCGTGAGAACGCCAAAGAGCATCAGGAGAATTGTACTTGCACTAAAGACCGGGAGCGGGCAGCACCTTGATGGTGCGCAGCCAGATATCGACCAGATCGGGCCAGCCCGTGATGGGCAAATCTGTCCTGCGCAGCCCATAGCCATGTCCACCCTCTGAGTACACATGGAGCTCTGCCGGCACCTTGGCATTCTTCAGCGCCATAAAGTACACGACTGCATTCTCCACGTGCACCGGGTCATCCTCCGCCTGCAGTACGAAGGTCGGTGGTGTATCTGCGGTGGGATGAATCTCCGGGTTGGGCGCGAAGTTCTGGTCTGCCAGCGCCAGATAGCCGGGATAAATGACGACGGCAAAGTCGGGCCGACAGCTGAGTTGGTCGGCGGCATCCACTGGCTCATACAGGCGATGGTCGTAGTGCGTGCTCACCGCCGAAGCCAGATGGCCACCGGCAGAAAAGCCAAGCACGCCGATGCGATGGGGATCGATGTGCCACTCCGCCGCATGTTCGCGCGCCAGTCCCATGGCTCGCTGCGCATCCTGCAGAGCTGCGGAAGATTTTGGATAGGGGCCAGTCTCCGGCACGCGGTACTTGAGCAGCAGGCAGGTGACTCCCTGCCGGTTGAGCCAATCACAGACTTCCGTGCCTTCCAGATCGATGGCGAGGATGCGGTAGCCGCCGCCGGGAAAGACGATGACCGCCGCCCCGGTGTTATGTCCCTTCGGGGCATACACCGTCAAGGTCGGCTTCACCACATTGCCAAGACGCATTACGGGTCTGCCCGCGATCAGCTTGTCTTTGGCCGTGGTCATATCCGCCTCAGGCGGCATGCTCTCTGGCGCTCCTGGTGCAGCGCCGGGCCAGATCGAGATGGTCTCGTGACCGGGGGAAGGTTGCCACGTCGGCTGTTGAGCGCCCAGCGTCAGGGCGCCTATGCATACGGCAAAAGCAAGGAAGGTGCTTCTGAACATAGCCGAATCTCCACAGAGGAAGTGCCCTCCGATAATTGCACGCGGCTGGCGTGACGGGCAACTTCGCGCGCGCTTCAAGTGGCGTGCGGAACGTGCGCTTTACGGCCGCGCACCCGGTGGGATGAGGAGTTGCAGCTTCTCCGTGGCAACCTGCATGCGTGCCGGCAGCGTGCCCAGAACCTCTCCATCCGCCTCAACATAAACGGGTGCAGGTGAGCCATTGTTGTGGCTGCACTCAACCGACACCACATCGAGCAGCTCGATTCTTCCTGAGAAGCTTTGACGACCCGCAAGCACGGCCAGCAGAAATCGCAGATACAGATAGCGGCTTCGTGTTTTAAAGGCCAGCAGCCGCAGCGTTCCGTTACCCAGCGCAGCTCCGGGAGCAAGCTGGCCAAGCGCACCGCCAAATGAACGGATCCGTACAGCCAGGATCTGAGACACATCCTCGGCCCGCTCCCTCTCCGGTTCGCTGGTTCGGAACGTCGCCCGGAACATCGGGAAAGGATTGGTCATCCAGATCCGGGCCGCTTCCACCATATACAGCACATAGCCAAAGCGCCGCTTCAAGCCCGCATCCAGCTGTGACATCAGCAGCGCATCGGCGCCAACTCCGCCCGCCACCGTGAAGTATCGCGAGTGCTGCTCACCGTCTGCATTTGTGCAATGAATCAAGCCCACTGGGACCGGCTTCGGCTCGGCATCGAGAAGCTTCTTCAGTGCGCGTACCGGCGACCTGCCCAGGCCAAGATCCTGCGCCAGGGCATTGGCGGTCCCCATGGGAATAACTCCAAGAGCCGCCCGGCTTCCGGTCAACCGCTGCAACACTTCATGGACCGTCCCGTCGCCACCGCAGGCAAGAACCGCATCGCATCCAAGTTGGATCGCTTCATCGGCACGGCGTGTGGCGCTGCCAGGTCCATCCGTCTCCATTTCGTGCGCAGTGATTCCTGCGGCCGAAAGCATTTCCATAATGCGGCGAATCTCTCCTGCTCGCCGTGACGAACTCTGGCCCGACGCCGGGTTATGAATGACCGCGACCTGCCGCATCCTCCGAAGCGGAAGGGCGTTACCGGCAAATGCGCCGTTCTGTTCTGAGGGCTCTTCGCATACCGCCAATCGCCCAGCGATCTCGCCGGCAGTACGGGGCTGTGAATGGTCATCTTCTACGCGGTTCAAGTCGCCTGCTTGCTCCATGGTCATTGTGGATTTTTCAGAAGCCAGTAGTGAAAACCATCCACAATGGCCATCAGGGCTGCCTGATTCATATCGCTGCTCACGCCTGCGGTAATCCAGGGCTCAAAACCATCCGCATGGAAGCTCACAGTTACGCGGACATGTGCGGCAGAATCGTGCGCAGAAACGTCAATCGCCGTCACGCTGAATGTACCCAGGCGCATCCGCGTCAGTGCGGGATACCACTTCTCGAGCTCGCGGCGAAGTGCCTTGGTCAATGCGTCCACTGGACCTGCCCCTTCGGCGCGCGTGGAAGTCACCGTCGAGTCGCCGATGGCGAGCGTGATGAAGGCTTGCACGAATCTCTGCCCCGCTTCGTCCGACTCGTCAAAAACACGCCAGCTCTTCACCGTAAAAAAGCTGGGCAGGGTCTGCAGCACCTGCATGCAGGCCAACTTGAAAGAGATCTCGCTGGACGTAAAACCGCCGCCCTCGATCATGGCCTGGTATACGTCCATCAGCGCCTGTGCCTGCCCGGCATTGAGTGGGATGCCCAGCGCCTCAGACAGGAGAACAACGTTGGTGCGGCCAGACTGGCTGTTGACCCCAATCACAGGACTGGCGCCCACGCGAGCGGGATCGCACCACAGATAGGCTCCTGGATTCTTGCGCTCACTGCTCCCGTGCATTCCAGCCCATGTGCCGAAGGCGCCTGGCCCGACAATGGGCGCACCATGCGGAACTTCGAGACCAAAATCCGCATACGCGGAGTGAGCCAGGCTCGTGAGGCCAACGAGCGCGTTCTCCGGAACAAATTCGGCCTCGCTGCGCAGTTGCATGCTGCCGATGACGGTCGTCAGATTCACGTTACCGCAGCGTTCGCCGGTGCCCAGCAGCGTTCCCTGCACCTGCACCGCACCGGCGAGGATCGCCGCGCGCGAATTGGCGATGCCGAGTCCGCGATCGGTATGCCCGTGGAAGCCAAATCCTGCACTCGGAAAATCCCGAATCAGCCCGCTCATCAATGCGGTGACCTCCTCAGGGTTGGCCCCGCCGGTCGTGTCGCACACAACCACGCGACTCACATGCTGGCGAACGCACTGGTCCACAATCTGCCGCAAATAATCCTGGCTTTGCTTGCGGAGGTCGCCGTCGCACAGGCGGCCATTCTCGCAACGTCCGCAACTGGCGTCCATGGCGTGCTCAAGATCGACAATGACTTCCAATCCGGCCTGGTGCAGGTAGTCGATGGTCTCCGACGCCATCATCAGGTTTTCGTCCGGTGTCGTTTCGAGCGACTTGGCAACATCCAGCAGCCGGGATTTCACCACCACGACGGCAACCCCGATGTGGTCCTTGCGCTGCAGGATGAACTGCACATCCGGCCAATCCTGTACGCGTGTGCCGCGGCCGCGGGAGCGCCCGAAGAGCGCCAGCTTCATTTTCCCGGTATCGGCCGCTGCTACCGCCCGTGTCAGATCCGTGACAAACTGATTGGCGCCGGCAAACCCGATCTCGGCGTAGTGAACTCCAAAAGCGGCCATGCGCTGCAAAAGACCGATTGCGTTCGGAACGGAAATCTGGAGGTTCGGCTGCTGCAGACCGTCACGAAGACTCGTGTCAAACAGCTCAACTTTCCTGGCGTACTCGTGCATCGACTTCAGCAACTCCCGGCCGCGCAAACGCAGTCACTTGAAAGGAACCACGCCTTTGGGACTCTATGCCTTCCATCATATCGTTTTTCCACTGCTCGTGAATGAACAGGCGTCGGTTCCGATGCGGCCTGCTCCGTTCCCCCCCAAAAACCGCGGACGAGATGAATCTCGCACGCTTCTTGCTGAAGTTCCGCCAAAATGTAGCATTGCGAGTCCTTTACTTTTTCGCTTTATCAACTCTAGGGAAATGACGACGAACCCGCCAATGGACTCAGATACCGTCCAAAGTGGTATAGTCGCCAAGTTTGACCGGATGGTGCGATGAACGCGGATGCAAATTCTGACAACACGCTGGCGTCAATGCTTGAGAGAAAATCGGCTCGCTTTCAGTCCAATCGCGAAGCGCTCCTTGCCTTGATGGGCACACTGCGCTCGACCGAGGCCGACCTTCGCATGGGTGGAGGCGCCAAAGCAGCCGAAGCACAGCACACCAAGGGACGCCTCACGGTGCGCGAGCGGCTCGACCTGCTGCTCGACCAAGACAAAGAGTTTCTCGAACTTGGTCTGTGGGCGGCGCACGGCATGTATGGCGAGTACGGCGGCGCTCCCGGCGCTGGGGTTGTCACTGGGATAGGTCGCGTCTGCGGACGCTTGTGCATGATTATCGCCAACGACGCCACGGTGAAGGCCGGCGCATTCTTCCCCATGACCGCCAAGAAAGTTCTGCGCGCCCAGAACATCGCTCTCGACAACCGCATTCCGACGCTCTACCTCGTCGATTCGGCCGGAGTCTTTCTCCCTTTGCAGGAGGATGTCTTTCCCGATACCGACGACTTCGGGCGCGTCTTCCGCAACAACGCGGTGATGAGTTCGATCGGCATTCCGCAGCTTACGGCCATCATGGGTATGTGCGTCGCAGGCGGGGCCTATCTTCCGGTTATGACCGACACCGTGCTGATGACGGAAGGCTCAGGACTTTTTCTCGCGGGCCCTTCGCTCGTCCAAGCCGCAATTGGGCAGAAGACGGAAGTCGAGGATCTGGGCGGAGCAACGATGCACGCTGAGATCTCCGGTACCGTCGACTTCAAGGAGCCGGATGATGCGCATTGCATCGCACGCATGCGCTCGCTTGTCGACAAGATCGGCTCGCGGTGCAACCCGACAGTCTCCGCATTCTCTCGGACGAGCTATGACCCGCAACGGGACGCGCCGCTCTATCCTGCAGATGATCTCTACGGCTTGATCAACCCCTCTCCGGGCGCAAGCAACGTCTACGAAATGAGAGAGGTCATTGCCCGCATCGTGGATCGCAGCGAATTCGATGAGTACAAAGAAGACTTTGGACGCACTGTGCTCTGCGGCTACGCGCGCATTGGCGGATATGCCGTCGGCATTGTGGCCAACCAGAAGACCAACCAGATGCAGACGGTGGCTATGGGCCCCGAAGCGGGGGCAAAGCGCATCGAGGTGGGCGGCGTGATCTATACCGAAGGCGCGCAGAAAGCCGCCCGCTTCATCATGGACTGTAACCAGAACCTTGTTCCGCTTGTCTTTCTGCATGACGTCAACGGCTTCATGGTCGGCAAAGACGCCGAGTGGTCCGGCATCATCCGCGCAGGCGCCAAAATGGTCTCCGCCGTGAGCACAAGCGTCGTGCCCAAGATTTCCGTGATTCTCGGAGGCAGCTTTGGCGCGGGGCACTATGCGATGTGCGGCAAGGCTTACGATCCACGCTTTCTGTTTGCGTGGCCCACGGCACGTTACTCCGTGATGAGCGGCGCTTCGGCGGCCAACACCCTCACAGAGGTCCGTACGCGGCAGATGGAGCGCGGCGGCAAGAAGCTGACCGAAAATGAACGCCGGGCGCTGCAGGATGAGATTCGTGCATCCTACGATGAGCAGGCCGACCCGCGGTACGGCGCGGCGCGCCTGTGGATTGACGCCATCATCGACCCGGCAAAGACGCGGGAGGTGCTGATCGCTGCGCTCGACGCCTGCGCGTTAAATCCCGATGTGCCGCGCTTTAATCCCGGAGTGCTGCAGACCTGAATCATCTTTGGTCTTCGCATTCGCTACGAGATGACACGAACGATCGCTGAACCATCAGCGGTATTTCGTCCTGAGCTTTGAAGGAGCATCGCCATGAATGTCGCCACCCAGCCGGAACAGGCACTCTATCCATTCGTCCTGACCGAAGAGCAGGAACAGTTGCGCAAGGAGATTCGCGAATTTGCCATGCGCGAGATCGCGCCCCACGTCATGACCTGGGATGAAGCGAGCACGTTTCCGCTCGACACCGTGAAGAAGTTGGGATCGATGGGATTGCTCGGTATCATCTTCCCGCCTGAGTACGGCGGCGCGGGCCTTGGGTACGTGGACTACGTACTTGCCATCGAAGAGCTTTCCGCCATCGATGGCTCGATCGGCATCACGGTTGCAGCGCATAACTCGCTGGGCAGCAACCATATCTTCCTCGCGGGCAACGAAGAGCAGCGGCGCAAATATATCCCGCGTGTTGCGAGCGGTGAATGGCTTGCCGCCTGGGGTCTCACGGAGCCGGGATCGGGCTCGGACGCAAGCGGCGCCCGTACAACTGCGGTCAGAAAAGGTGACCGCTACATTCTCAACGGCAACAAGACCTTCATCACCAATGGACACTACGCGGATGTGGCGGTGGTCATCGCTGTGACCGACCGGAGCAAAGGCACACACGGCCTTTCCGCGTTCATTGTTGAGAAGGGAACGAAAGGATTCAGACCCGGCAAGAAGGAGAACAAACTCGGGTTGCGCGCAAGCGATACCAGTGAGCTCATTTTTGAGGATTGCGAGATCCCGGCCGAGAATCTGCTCGGCGTGGAGGGTGAAGGATTCGTCGACGCCATGCGCGTGCTCGACGGTGGGCGCATCTCCATCGCAGCGCTGGCATTGGGTATCGCACGCGGCGCACTGGATGCCGCTACGAAGTACGTGAAAGAACGCCGTCAGTTCGGCAAAGCGATCGCCGAGTTTCAAGGCATCCAGTGGAAGCTGGCCGACATGGCGACAGAACTCGACGCAGCCCGTCTGCTCACCCAGCGCGCTGCCGTGCTGAAGGACGCAGGCCGCAAAGTGACGCGCGAATCCTCCATGGCCAAGCTCTTTTCCAGCGAGGTTGCGGTTCGTATCTGTAACGACGCCGTGCAGCTTTTCGGAGGGTACGGATTTATCAAGGACTATCCTGTAGAGAAGTTCTACCGCGATGTGAAGCTCTGCACCATCGGAGAAGGGACCAGCGAGATTCAGCGCATGGTCATCGGCCGTGAGATTCTCAAGGTCTACCCCTCGCGCGGTTAAGCGCGTGGAAACCTGCGCAAAGGAAGATTTCATGCAGGAGCGGATCAAACTCATCGAATGCCCTCGCGATGCATGGCAGGGGATGGCGGCACAGATTCCATCGGCCGTGAAGGCATCCTACCTGAGGCGCCTCATTGACGCAGGCTTCCGCCACATCGATGCGGTGAGCTTTGTCTCGCCAAGGGCGGTGCCGCAAATGGCAGACTCAGAAAGAGTGCTCGAACTGCTTGCGCCGCCCCGCGATGTGGAGATCATCGGGATTGTGGTGAATGAAAAAGGCGCCGATCGCGCCATTGCAACTGGATCCGTCCAGACGCTCGGCTTTCCGTATTCAGTTTCTTCCGAGTTCCTTCGCCGCAATCAACATCAGTCGCTGGAGGAATGCGTCGAGGCGCTGGAAGCTGTGGCTGTAAAGGCAGAAGCGGCGGAGCGGAACGTCGTTGCGTTTATCTCCATGGCATTCGGCAATCCTTACGGCGAAACCTGGAGCCCGGAAGAAGTCGTCAACGCGTGCGACCTGTTGGCCGATCTTGGCGTGCACCAGATTTCGCTCGCAGACACCGTCGGGATCGCCTCTCCGGAGCGGATTGCAGAGACAGTGAGCGCCGCGCTTGCCACCTATCCTGATCTCGAGATCGGCGTCCACCTGCATGCGCGGCGTGGGGAGGCTCCTGCGCGGATCCTGGCCGCATATCATGCTGGATGCCGCCGGTTCGATGGAGCGCTTGGAGGATTAGGAGGATGCCCGTTCGCTCAGGATGAGCTGATGGGCAACATCCCCACCGAGATTCTGATCGAAACTCTACAAAAAGAGAACGCAGACTTGCCACCGATTGCGAGTATGCGCGCGCTTCTGCAGGAGAGTCATAGCATCGCGCGGAACAACTCTGCGGACACCCCTGTATCCGGTTCGCGGCCATAGCAACGAGGCGAACGCACTCCAGGAGAATTCGTGGACTACACGACCATTCAGATCGAAGACGCATCCCGCGTACGCAGAATTGTGCTGAACCGGCCGGAACGGCGCAATGCGATGACTCCCCAAATGCAATTGGAGCTCATTTCCGCGTTGGAAGATGCGGCGCACATGGATATGCGGGCCGTTGTTCTCGCCGGAGCAGGCGAGGCCTTCTGCTCCGGTCTTGACCTCACCGTACTGCAATCGATGCACGACAAGTCTCCCACCGAGCATCGGGAAGATGCCGAACGAATTGCACGCCTCTTTCGCACCTTGTATGAATTACCACTTCCCACCATTGCGGCCGTTCATGGACCTGCCATCGCAGGCGGCACAGGACTCGCCATGGTCTGCGACTTCACGCTCGCAACACCCGCGGCCAGATTCGGATTTACCGAAGCGCGCATAGGGTTTGTGCCTGCGCTCGTCTCTGCTTTTCTCGCGCTGCAGATTGGCGACAAACGCAGCCGTGATCTGCTGCTCTCGGCAAGGATCTTCACCGCGGAGGAAGCATTCACACTCGGGCTCGTGACACAGATCGTTTCGCCAGAGGCGTTACAATCGCGCGTCGACGAACTCGTCCGGTCTCTCGTGGCAAATAGCCCGCAGTCCCTCGGCGCTACCAAACGCCTGCTGGCCGCGCAGCATCGGGCGTGGCTGGATAAGGCCATCGATCTGGCGATGGAAGCGAACGCGAACGCGCGCAATACGGAGGACTTTCGCGAGGGCATTGCGGCATTTCTGCAAAAACGCAAGCCTCATTGGGCTGAGTGAGATGTCAAATCTGCCGCACTCTAGCGAAAACGAACGGGCGCATCTGTTTTCTCTTCCACCTGCGCGCGGGTCACGCCGTCTGCCAGTTCGATCACCTCAAAGCCCGATGCGGTCACATCCATCACGCACAGATCGGTAATCACACGATGCACGACCCCAGCCCCGGTAAGAGGCAGCGTGCATGCACGAAGCAGCTTCGCCCCTCCATCGGGCGTATTGTGCTCCATCACTACCAACACGCGCTGCACGCCGGCCACCAGGTCCATCGCACCGCCCATGCCCTTCACACGCTTCCCTGGAATCATCCAGTTGGCAAGATCGCCCTTCTCTGAAACCTGCATCGCGCCGAGGATCGCAAGGTCGATGTGTCCGCCGCGAATCATCGCAAACGAGTCCGCGCTCGAGAAAGTGGCCGCTCCCGGCACAAACGTCACCGTCTCTTTGCCCGCATTGATCAGGTCCGCATCCACCTCAGAGGCGTGCGGGAACGGGCCCATTCCGAGCAGTCCATTTTCAGACTGCAGAATCACGGTCATCCCTGCGGGAATATGGTTCGCCACCAGCGTCGGAATGCCAATGCCAAGATTCACATAGAAGCCATTCCGCAGCTCCTGCGCCGCGCGCGCCGCCATCTGGTTCCTGTTCCATGCCACAGGCCTAGTCCTCGCGAATCGTTCTGCGCTCAATGCGCTTTTCGGGATGCGGATTGTGGACTACGCGCTGCACAAAGATGCCCGGCGTGTGAATATCGTCCGGATCCAGTTCACCCGCGGGGACCACGATCTCTGCTTCCGCTACCGTCACGCGCCCGCAGGTTGCCGCCTGCGGATTGAAGTTACGCGCCGTGCGTCGATAAATCAGATTGCCGTGCTGATCCGCCTTCCACGCTTTCACCAGCGCCACGTCGGCCCGAATGCCGCACTCCAGAATATGCGTCACGCCGTCGAAGTCCTTGTGCTCCTTGCCTTCAGAAATCACAGTTCCCACACCGGTTCGCGTGTAAAACCCTGGAATTCCCGCGCCGCCGGCACGCATTCTCTCGGCCAGCGTTCCCTGCGGACAGAATTCGACCTCCAACTCACCAGCGAGAAACTGTCGTTCGAACTCCGCATTCTCACCCACATAACTCGAGATCATCTTTTTTACCTGTCGCGTCGCAAGCAGCAGTCCCAGGCCCCAGTCATCCACGCCTGCGTTGTTGCTGGCGATGGTCAGCCCGCGGACACCTGAATCGCGCAGCGCGAGTATCAGCAACTCTGGAATACCGCACAGCCCAAATCCGCCAATCGCCAGAAGCATGTCATCCCGCACCAGTCCATCCAGCGCACTTTTCGCATCAGGCCACAGCTTATTCAGCCCGGCGCCTGACTCACTCATCGACTCCATACTCTGCTCCACTGCCGCGTGTTTGGATGCTGACAACCGCTCACGATGCTACTGAAATTTTTGAAATGCTTCAATCTGCCGAGCGAGATATTCGCGGCGCTCCACAGGTAGCGAGAGCACCGTCGATGTGGATGTAGCGCCGAGCGCGGAGAGTTTATCGATGAGCGACTCCAGATGTCGGATCGACACCACGTGTGCCTCGAGGATGAATGACTCATCGCCCGTAATGCGATGGCAACGATTAATCTCGGGCAAGTCCCTGATCGCCGTCACCGCACGGCTCACCTGCAGATCGCCGCCAGGGATCGTAAGCCGTACCAGAACGTGAATTGGAACGCCGAGACGCGACGGATTGACCAACGCATGGTAACCCGTGATAACGCCCGCTTCCTCCAGGCGATGTACGCGCTCGGCCACGGCCGGCGTGGAGAGGCCGACATTTCTGCCCAGCTCTGCGAACGTTACGCGAGCATTTTGCTGCAGGTGCTCCAGAATCTTCCATGCAATTGCATCCAGTTCAACGTGGGATGGATCTGTCTTATGCGTCATTTCCCTGCATTCCTTAGGCCGCCTTCTTATTATGCTTAATCTTGTTAGGTTCCGCTGGCGATTTTTCTTTCAATCTCCATTCTCCGCCAATGCTCTGCAGACCTATGCTTGCATCGTTGCCAATCGGTGGCCCCGGATGCGCGCATTTCCCCATGCATCCGCGGCGAAGGAGGAGTTGGCATGAGCAGTTCTCCTGTGTCCGTCGCTGCGGACACCACCTCTGTTTCCACAAGGCAGTCGCGCCCCGTTGCGGCAGACTTTTTGCCGCTCAAAGGAACCGACCACGTCGAGTTCTACGTGGGCAACGCGCGCCAGGCTGCCCACTTTTATCGCGCAGCCATGGGCATGACTCTCGTCGCGTATGCCGGGCCGGAGACCGGCCAGAGGGATCGTGCGTCCTACGTCCTGCAGCAAGGCAAGGTGCGCTTTGTCCTGACCACTGCGCTCCACAGCGACAGCCCGGTTGCGTCCCATGTGCAACGCCACGGCGACGGAGTGCGCGCCATCGCGCTCTGGGTCGATGACGCCCGCAGCGCCTGGCGTGAAACAACGCGCCGCGGCGCCCGCAGCGTGGCCGAACCTTTTCTTCAGGAAGACGAGCACGGATCCGTCGTCCTCTCCAGCATCGCCACCTACGGCGACACAATTCACACCTTCGTTGAACGCACCCGCTACAGCGGCCCATTTCTTCCCGGCTTTCGTGCCGTCGACTATGATCCGATCGCGCGCCCTGTCGGCCTTCTTCACATTGATCACATGGTCGGCAACGTAGGCTGGCACGAAATGGATCGCTGGGTAGACTTCTACGCGCGCGTGATGGGCTTTTCGCTCTACCAGCACTTCGACGATCGCGACATCTCAACGGAATACTCCGCCCTCATGTCCAAGGTGATGGCCAACGGAAACGGCTACGTGAAGTTCCCCATCAACGAGCCGGCGGAAGGCCGCAGGAAGTCGCAGGTGGAGGAGTATCTTGATTTTTACGGCGGTCCGGGCGTGCAACACATCGCGCTGACCACGAATGACATCCTGCACACGGTCACCGCCATGCGCGATCAGGGCATCGAGTTTCTCCACGTGCCTCACACCTACTACACCGAGTTGCAAGCGCGCGTCGGGACCATCGACGAGCCCATCGACAAGCTCGAAGAACTCGGCATTCTGGTCGATCGGGACAACGAGGGCTACATGCTGCAGATCTTCACGCGTCCAGTGGAAGACCGGCCCACGCTGTTCTTTGAGATCATCCAGCGCAAGGGCAGTCGCAGCTTTGGCAAGGGCAACTTCAAGGCGCTGTTCGAAGCCATCGAGCGGGAACAGATGGCGCGCGGCAACCTGTAAACGTGGGAGACGACAGACATGACCACAGCACTCGACTCTCCCGCATCGGCGTTCATCATCGCGCAGGACTACCAAGCTTATACGGCGGAGCAGCACGCCATCTGGGCTGAGCTAGTGAGACGCGTGCTTCCCGAGATCGAGCAACACGCAGCCCGTGAATACCTGGACGGTTTCGGCGTCATCGGTCTGCAGCGTGACCGGCTTCCCGATCTTGCCGCGGTCAGCGCACGACTCGCGCCACGCACCGGCTGGCACTCAAAGCCGGTCAGCGGCTTTCTGCCGGCGCCGGCATTTTTTGAGATGCTGGCGACACGGCGCTTCCCCACCACAACATGGCTGCGCAGCCGCGACGCGATGGAGTACACGCCCGAGCCAGATATCTTCCACGATGTCTTTGGCCATGTGCCCATGCACGCGCATCCGGTCTTCGCTGACTTCCTCGAACACTACGGCCGAGTGTGCTCCAGGATCACCAGTCCCGTCCTCCTTGAAAAGCTTGGCCGCCTCTTCTGGTACACGGTTGAGTTCGGGGTTATTCGCCAGGACAACGCCATCAAAGTGTATGGCAGCGGCCTTATCAGTTCTCACGGCGAATGCCTCAACGTCATCGGCGGCCATTGCGCGATTCGTGATTTTTCTCTGGACGAAGTCCTTGCCACTCCCGTAAAGGTGGATGAGTTGCACAAGCTCCTGTTCGCCGTCCGCAGCTTTGACGAGATCTACGAGGCCATGCACACAGCAGAAAAGCGCGCGCTCGCAGGCCAGTTGTGAGAGGAAGGCACGATGTCCACTGACATTCGATATCAATCGGGGTTCGGCAATGAATTCGCGACGGAGGCTGTTGCAGGCGCTTTACCCATCGGCCAGAATGCGCCTCAGAAGCATACCCTCGGCTTATACACAGAGCAGATGAGCGGCTCTGCCTTTACCGCACCGCGAGGCCAGAACCGCCGCACGTGGACCTATCGCATTCGCCCCTCCGTCACTCATAAGCCCTTCGAGCTTCACCCGTCTCTGCACATGCGCAGCGGGCCATTCCACGAGACGGTTCCCACTCCCAACCAGCTTCGGTGGGATCCGCTTCCTCTTCCTGAAGCGCCAACCGACTTCGTGGATGGCATCATCACATATGGCGGCAATGGCGATCCGGCGGTGCAAATGGGCGTCGCAATTCATCTCTACGCGGCGAATGCTTCCATGCAGGATCGCTTCTTCTATTGCGCCGACGGTGAACTGCTGATTGTTCCACAACTAGGCCGGCTTCACTTCCATACAGAGATGGGCATTCTTGAAGCGGGCCCCGGCGAGATTTGCATCATTCCTCGCGGGATCAAATTTCGCGTCGTGCTTGCGGAGAAGCAAGCACGCGGGTATATCTGCGAAAACTACGGCCAGTCCTTCCGTCTTCCCGACCTTGGCCCCATCGGCGCCAATGGCCTTGCCAATCCACGCGATTTTCTGTATCCCGTAGCTGCCTTTGATGACCGCGACGGGGACTTCCGCATGACTGCAAAATTCATGGGGAAGTTCTGGTCCGCCTCTATCGATCACTCCCCGCTCGACGTGGTTGGATGGCACGGCAACTACGCGCCCTACAAGTATGACCTTGCGCGCTTCAACTGCATCAACACGGTCTCCTTTGACCACCCTGACCCCTCCATCTTCACGGTTCTCAGCTCCCCATCTACCGTTCCCGGCACAGCCAACTGCGACTTCGCCATCTTCCCGCCGCGCTGGATGGTTGCGGATCACACCTTCCGCCCTCCGTGGTTCCATCGCAACCTGATGAACGAGTTCATGGGACTTGTCTTCGGTGCCTACGACGCCAAGGCAGAGGGCTTTCTTCCAGGCGGCGCCAGCCTGCACAACTGCATGGCCGGGCACGGACCCGATGCAGAGACATTCGAGCGCGCGACCCGCACGGAGTTAAAGCCCCACTATCTCGACAACACGCTGGCCTTCATGTTTGAAACTCAACTGGTCGTCCACCCCACCGCTTTCGCAATGCAGACGCGCATTCTGCAACACGAGTATTTCGAATGCTGGCAAGGACTCAAGAGGCACTTCGTCAACCCGGCAGCAGGCAAGTCGCACAAATAGGAATCGCGCTCGATGCCGCGCTGCACAGGCTGTTGGATTATGCAGGCCTCTTTCCGCCCGCAAACCTCTCTTTGCGCGAGGCAGTGAACAACTATCAGCAGTACGCCTCTGGATCCCATGCCGCGGCGCTTGCCAGTTTCGTACTCTCCTTCAGTCATCTCGATGCACTGCGTTTGCTTCCGCTGGCGCCTGCTCCGTTTCCGCTGAGCATTGCAGGCGCCTTGGATGCCCCGTGGAACCAGCTTAAGCAGCTACAACGGGAAGGTCTGCGCATTCAGATGATTGAAGTCAAGATCTCGTCTGCCGAACAGATTCGCGCGCTCCAGAAGACTCTCCCGGCCTCAATCGTCCGCTACTTCGAGGTTCCGCTCGACGCATCGACGAGTGAGCTGCTTGATGCGATCTCCTGTGCGGGAGGCCGAGTCAAGCTGCGGCTTGGCGGCGTCACGGATGTGGCATTCCCGCCGCCGCGGCTGGTGGCGGAGACGTTGCACACCGTGGCACAGCACCGGCTCAAATTCAAAGCCACAGCGGGGCTGCACCATCCTCTGCGGTCGATCCAACCGCTCTCTTATGAACCGAGCAGCGCGCGCACCAGAATGCACGGCTTCATCAATCTCCTTTCAGCCGCCGCGCTGTTACACTTGGGCGGAAGCACGCAGCAGGCAGAGGAAGTACTCCTCGAAGAAGACCCGGCTGCATGGACGGTTGTGCCAGAGTTCATCCAGTGGCGCGACCATCGCTGGAACACGGCGCAGTTGCAGGAGCTTCGCAGATCCTTTCTGATGAGCATTGGCTCCTGTTCCTTTCGTGAACCAATCAATGACCTGGAGGCTCTTGGATGGCTCTGACGCAGACGAGCTGGATCGATGCCGCCAATGATCCTCGCTGTGACTTCCCCTTGCAGAATCTCCCCTATGGTGCATTTCGGTGCGGGGATCGAGTCCATCTCTGCGTTGCCATCGGCGACAAGGCGCTCGACCTCTTCGGCTGTTCGCAATTCGGGCTGTTCGCTTCGCTCAGCGCGGACATCATCGATGCGTGCCAGAGCGAAGCGCTAAATGCGCTCATGGCTCTTGGCCCTTCAGCATGGGCGAATCTCAGAAGCGCGATTGCCGGCTTGCTGGACGCGGGGCGAGCCGATACCGCGCTTCGGCAGCGCGTCGAGCCGCACCTGCATCCGCTTGACGCGCTTGCGATGGTCATGCCCGTCGCCATCGGCGACTACACCGACTTCTACGCGTCCATCCATCACGCCACGCGGGTTGGCAAGCTTTTTCGGCCCGACAATCCCCTCCTACCGAATTACAAGTACATCCCCATCGGCTATCACGGCCGCGCGTCCTCCATCGTGCTCAGCGGCCAGCCTGTTCGGCGGCCGTCCGGCCAGGTTCGTGCGGGCAACGCGGAACCGCACTTTGCGCCCACCGCGTCACTCGACTTTGAACTCGAAGTCGGCGCCTTCATCGGTCACGGCAACTTGCTGAGACAGCCTATCCCCATCGACGAAGCCGAATCCCACATCTTCGGGCTGTGCCTCGTGAATGACTGGTCTGCGCGCGACATCCAGGCATGGGAGTACCAGCCGCTCGGACCTTTTCTAGCCAAGAGCTTCGCGACCACCATCTCGCCATGGATTGTTCCGCTCGCTGCTCTCGCGCCCTATCGAGTGGCCGTCGCGCCGCGGCCTGCAGGCGATCCGGCTCCCCTTCCCTATCTGCAATCGGCTGCATCGAGCCAGGACGCATTCGACTTGCAGCTCGAGGTCTATCTTGAGAGCAGCCGGATGCGTGCGCAGCGGATCGCGCCCGCGCAGATCAGCCACTCCAACCTTCGCGACCTTTACTGGAGCCTTCGCCAGATGGTTGCCCATCACGCCAGCAATGGATGCAACCTGCGCCCCGGCGACATGCTGGCCACAGGTACCATCTCCGGCCCTGCGCCGGGCTCCGAGGGGTGCTTACTAGAAGTGAAATCGACCGGCTCACCGCTGATGTTGCCCGGCGGGGAGCGGCGAGTCTTCCTGGAAGACGGCGACACCGTCATCCTTCGCGCCTTCGCATCCTCTCCGGGCCTGCCGCGCATCGGATTCGGCGAGTGCCACGCCACCATCGATGCAGCGCTCCGACCAGCACATCCATAGCGTGCTCAAGCACCTGTCGATTTGCACAGCCCTTCAGAAGCGAAGCAGGTAGGAGAGTTTGACGTAGACCGTCTTCCCATCGTTCATCATCGGAGAACTGGTGAGAGGCAGAACCGGATCGTTCGAATTGCACTGCCCAGTCGCCAGGCGCGTGCAGAGGGAGCGGTCGAGGTTGGCAAAGTTGCCGATGTAGCCAACGTACAACGCGGTCCCCGGATGCGGCATATAGGTGAACAGCGCATCGGCAAAGAGCGTCTTCGCGGCGGGAGCATCCGTGAGTTGCTGCTCCGGCAGCGTGGAGATGTACTGGCCGATCAGATTGAACGATGCGGCCTTCGTCATCTGATAATTCCACCGCGAGATGAGCTCGTGGTTGTCGTAGACCAGCGCGCCCGTATTCAAATCCGTGAAGTGTGTGTAGACATAATTGTTCTGCAGATCGAAAAAGTGAAACGGCTTCACTTCCAGATTGAGGTTGGGAGAAGCAACATTCACCGGTCCAGGCCCCTGGCTGTTCGGCGGCGAGTAATTAATCACCGTGCCCTCGTAAAAGCCGCCGCCAACGGCAAGGTAGGGCACGGGAGAGCTGTAGAAGTTCAGGCCCGCAGTCTCGCTGTGATACTCCACGTCGTGCGTCAGAGCTGAGTAGTCTACCGGGCGCAGACGATCCTGCCCCAGTTCAACAAAACCCGACACCGAGGTGCGCGCTTTGAAGTTCACGCTGTACGACGGATTCACATAGAAATCCAACGGAACTCCCTGGTGATCCCATATACGCTCGGTGTAGAAACCGGGGCCGTGCGCAAGCACAGGTCCGTGCGCAGGACGGAAGGTGTAACTCATATAGGAATTTGGCTCGCGCACGTCAGGCCGGCGAAAGAAACCTGTGTCCGTGACATACCCCTGCGCCGTGTCGTTGTATCCAATCCAGCCATAGCGGTGCAGATCGGTGTAACTCACGCGCTGGACATAGGCCTGCCCGCTGCAGGTTGTGGTGAGCAGTTCGCACGGTTGTTCGCCGCTGGTGGAGTTGCTGAGGTTCTTTGTCTCGGAGGTCACGGCCTGGCCGGTCAAAGTCCAGCGATTCCGGATGCGCGCCCGGTAGTCGAATCCTCCCGCGCGATTGTACGAGCCGTTGTACTCTCGGTCCGCAAAGATGACGCCAACGTTGGAGAGCGACCCGACATCGCGATTAATGCGCGCCACATAGTTCTCTGCACGCGTGTTGACCTCAGGACTCGATGCGGGAACTGCCTCCCCTGGGTTTCGGTCGTCCACACCGAGAATACCCATCGCCCAGGGGCCGAGCTTGCCGGTTAAGCGCGCGCCAAACTGCGGCGTCACGATGTTATCTGTGTAGTAGAGGTTGACCGGCGTCATGAAGTAGCTGCTGTTCTCGATGAAGAACGGCCGCACCTCAGGGAAATAAGGTGGAAATCGCTGATTCGGCACTGCGGGGTTATCAATGCCCACCTGGCTGAAATCTGGATTGATGGTTGCGTCCAGCACCAGGCTGTTGTGCAGGATGAACTTCGTGTCGAGCCCGGTATATCCCTGCAGGTGCTTGTCCTGAAAGTACGGATTGGTCTTATCGACTGTGTTGAGCTGGCGCAAATTCCGCGCCAGCGAGTAGGGCTCAAACTGGAGATTCTGCCCGTGCTCCACATCGCGGAACCCCTCCACTTCCATATCCTGCGTGAGACGGCCGGCGATGTTGTGATTGCTGCGCGGCCAGTAGTCGTACTCATTCAGGTGCGAAACGCCCCGCACCAGAATGATGCCCCATCTCCGCGACTCTCCCGGATCGGCCTTCGCAAAGTACAGGCTCGCAAAAGGAATCCGCATCATCGCGACGTAGCCCCACGCCGTGCGCTTGCCCCACGTATCCCACACCGTGTCGAAGGAGTAGTCGTAGCCGGTCTGCTCGCTGAACATCGCGTCCGCCTGGATGCCGAGGGCATTCGTCTGGAAGACAAAGGCGCGGCGCTGATCGTGGAAGGTGTCCAGCATCACCTCGACATTGTCATCGTCCGCCATGTTGTCCCTCGCCAGCAAATGCGCCCGCACCAGCTTCGCATCGCGGTCTCTGCAGACGAACACGACATAGAGGTCTTCGTGCGTGTAACCCAGATACGCAACCGTCGGTTCCGACGCCCGCTCTCCGTCATCCGGGAACCGCTGAATGAAATTCGATACCCGCAGCATCTTCTTCGCCGTGGCGGAACCCAGCTGCGCGGTCAGAAAATCGCTCAGCTTCGGGCTGTCATCCAGTCGCGGAATCAAATAGTGATTCGGCCGTGGCGCAAGAATCACTCCGGCGGGAGAGGCAGGCTCGGAAGATCCGTCAGCATCTCCAGACACCGGAGCCTCGGAAGACGGCGTGGTAAGAGTCGCCGCCTTTGCACTGCTATGCACATTCGGCGGAGGTGCGCCGTATGCCCGTACCGCCCAGCAAAGGAGCAACAGAACGCCCGGCAACATCGATTTCTTCAGCCACTCTCGGCGCGTCATGTCCGCTCGTCGGTTCGCAGGATACTTCCTGCTTGTCTGTGCAATTGTTCGGGGCAATCGTTCGGGGTGACCGGTCGTCCGGGCACACTGCGATAAAACGATTTTATCACCGGGCATAAAACGCGTCGATGTCGATGTAAATATATGATAAAAAAACACTTACGCTGACGATGAATTCAAGATGTAAACGCTCACAAATCCGCTGCTGGTCTTGCCCAGCCATACGAGCAGGCCACCAGAACCTGCGCACCTTTGCCGCGCTCTTCTGCAAACTCCCCTTATGCCGCCCGAACCAGCATTCCGTGCCGGACTGCAATCCCGCGGTTGCACACCGGGCAGGTTGCGCCATGCGAGCTCTCGATGTTGCTCAGGGCCGCACCGCAATAAGGACACAGCCCTTTGTGCGTCCTCATCCCGATCATCGGGCCGAGCAGCGGCGCCAGAATGCCAGCCGCAATCATCGGGATGCCCAGAAGCGCTCCCAGGCCAGTCAGGCACAGAAGCGTCCCAACAATCAGCAGCATGGGCGCCACAATCACGCCAAACAGCAGTCCGCTATACGCACCCTGCGTCGGGGCCTTTTCGATCTCTGCCGCCGGTTCTGCGATTTCAACCTTCTGCTCTTGCGGCGCGCCGCACAGAGGGCAGAACTTCCATGAACCCGCCAACTCTGCATTGCAGTTTGCACAATGTCCGTTCATCGCTTGACCGCTCCCTCACGGTTCAGCCCAGCAATCCGGAAGCCCGCCCACGCCTCGCGGCCATCCACACAGCCAACTCCGGATCGCCAGCAGTCCTGTAGCGTAGCGCCAATCTACCTCCAAGCCGGTGATTCCGATCACATCAGTCTTGCCGTCTCTTCCTTGGCCAATCGATTCAACCGATCTTTAGCCATCTTCTCCAACAGGATGCGAGCGCATCAAAATGTGCATGCGTCGCGCCACTCTTCGCCTTTCTGCTCCCACGACGCGCAGCCGCCCAATCGTGTATTGTTGGGTGTTCGATTATGGTGCTAATGCCCTTCACTCTGGCTGAACCGGCCTCGTTCCCCATCCTGGGGCGCATCGTTTTTGCCGGCCTCGCCATCGCCTCCGGCGCACTCTTCTGGCAGAGATTCGGCCCCATCTTTCACCGCATCCTCCAATCGCGGAAGGACGCCGATTTTCGGCTCTCGCCTCTGGGCCGTCGTGTGTGGGACTTCGTTTCAGAGGTCCTCTGCCAATCGAAGGTGATACGGCAGCGCCCGCTCCCCGGCCTCGCGCACGCCTTTGTCTTCTGGGGATTCTGCGCCTTCGCCCTCGTCACTCTGAACCACTGCGCCGTCGGTCTCGGCGTCGGCTTTCTCTCGCCAAATGGCTTCTTCGGCCGCTTTTACTTCGATTTCGCAGCAGTCTTTGCTCTTGCCTGCGCCCTCGGCATTCTCGGCCTCTTCATTCGCCGCTTCTTTGTGCGCCCGCGCTGGCTTGGCGCAAAGCTCTCGTGGGAATCCGGCTTCATCGCCTTCCTCATCTTCTTCCTCATGGTCACGTACCTGGCCGCTTTCTTCGTGCCAGACGGCAGCCCGGCAATCGTTGTGCTCTGGTGGCTGCACACCCTCACGCTGCTCGTCTTTCTGCCCATCATTCCTCACACCAAGCATCTCCATCTGGTGCTCAGCCCGGCCACGGTCTTTCTTTCGCGCGGCGGCTTCAGCCGCATCCCGCCACTAGCTGGCGATGAAGACTTCGGCCTCGTTGCCGGTTCTGACCTTACCCGTCTGGTCAGCCTGCAGGCTTACTCTTGCGTGGAGTGCGGCCGCTGCACCGAGCACTGCCCCGCCACCAACACCGGCAAGACACTCAACCCCAAAGAAATCATTCTCGGTCTCCGCGGCTACCTCAACGAGTTCGGTCCCGCATCCGCCGAGCCGCTCCTCGGCAAACACAACGCGCCCATCGCGCCGTTCCAATGCACCACCTGCGGCTCCTGCGAGTTCCAGTGCCCGGTCGGCATCGAGCATCTACCCATCCTCATCGGCCTGCGCCGCGGCGCGGTCAACACCGGCACATGGGAGGACGACCACGGCGCCAAGCTGTTTCTCACTCTCGAGCGCGGCTCGAATGCGCTTGGCCTGCAGGCTTCCGAGCGCGACAAGTTCATCCAGAAGCAGCAATTCCCTATCTTCGACGGCACGCAGGAGTATTGTCTGTGGCTCGGTTGCATGGGGGCCTACGACCCCAAAGGCCGCGAAATAGTCGCCGACTTCGCACGCGTGATGCGCTATCTCGGCACGAGCTTCGGTGTTCTGCGCAAAGAGAAGTGCACCGGCGATCCGGTACGCAGGCTCGGCAACGACCTTCTATTTCAGCAGCTCGCCGAGGCAAACCTCGAGACGCTCGCCCAGAACAAGGTGAAGAAAATTGTCACCATCTGTCCCCACTGCGTGCGTACCATTCAGGAAGACTGGAAAGAATACGGCGCGCCGCCTGAGGTGGAACATCACAGCGAGTTCATGGCGCGGCATCTCAGCCGCCTGCCCAGGGCCGCAGCGCAGGAGTCGATTGTCTACCACGATCCCTGCTACCTCGGCCGCTATCGCAACGTCTATGCCGAGCCGCGCGCGGTCGTCGAACATGCCGGACAACTCGTCGAAGCGGAGCGTCACGGTGAGCGCAGCTTCTGTTGCGGCGCCGGTGGAGGGCTTGCCTTTCTCGGCGAAGAGACGGGCGAGCGCGTCAGTCGCGTGCGCGCCAATGAACTCGTCGCGACCGGCGCAAAGACGATCGGCACGGCCTGTCCTTTCTGCAACTCTATGTTCCGCGATGCGCTCGCTGCTACCGGCAACAACGCGCCGCAGCTGCTCGACATCGCCCAACTCACCGCGCGCGCCCTGCCGCAGCAGGAAGCGCCCAGCGCCCCATAACGCATACAGGAGCCCAAGGCTGTGAAAATTGTGGTCGCCATCAAACAGGTGCCAGAGCGCGATGCTCCGGTCCGCATCGACGCCGCCGGCAGGTGGATCGAAGAAGCCGATCTCCAATGGGCGCTCAATGAGTCCGACGCCTACGCGCTGGAGGAGGCGCTGCAACTGAAGGAGCAGCACGGCGGCGAGGTCATCGTCCTCAGTGCGGGCCCGGAGCGAGTCGGCTCCACGATTCGCGAGGCTCTGGCCAAAGGCGCAGATCGCGCCATCCACATCGATTGCGACGATCTTGGCCAGCGCAACGCTCTCGCGGTAGCCCGCCTGCTCGCCGCTGCCATCCAGCCAGAAAGCCCCGACCTGGTACTCACCGGCCTGCAATCAGACGACCTCGGCTACGGCCAGACCGGCGTCATCCTCGCTGAATTACTCGGCCTGCCCCACGCTTCGCTCATCCTGCACGTCGAGAAGTCCGACACCGGCATCACCGTCAAGCGCGAGCTCGAAGAGGGCTGGTTTCAGAATATCGAGCTGCCCCTGCCCGCCGTGCTCACCATTCAGTCCGGCGGCGCCAAACTGCGCTACGCCACGCTCATGGGCATCAAACGCGCCAAGACCAAAGAAATCCGCCGCGTAACGGCAGCCGAGCTGGGCGTTGCTGCGCAGGCCAGCGTCACGCTTGACCGCATTGCCCTTCCGCAAAAGCAGAAGACAACTCAAATCCTCACCGGCACCGCTCCGGAAGCGGCCGCCGCTCTGGTGGAAAAACTCAAGTTCGAGGTGCGCGCGCTATGAGCGGAATTCTGGTGGTTCTTGAAGATCGTGACGGCCGCATCGGCCGCATCAGTTGGGAAGCAGTCGCCGCCGCGCTCCAGCTCTCCTCGATGGTCAGCCAACCCGTACACGCCGTCGTCTTCGGCGCAGACACATCAGCCATCGCCGCCGAGGCCGCAGCAAGGGCGGTGAACAGTGTCCTCCGCGTGGACCATGCGCTGCTGAAGACCTATACCAGCGACGGTTACACGCACGCACTTGAACAGCTTATCCACGCGCGCCAGCCTGACTACGTCATTTTCCCTCACACCTACCAGGTGCGCGACTTCGCCCCGGCGCTTGCCGCGCGCCTCGGCGAGTCGCTGATCGGCGACGTGATCCACATCGGCGATGGCCCCATCTTCACGCGCCAGCTCATGCAGGGCCGCCTTACGGGAACCTACCGGCACAGCGGCAAAAGTCCGTGTTTTGTCTCCGTGCAGTCCGGAGCATTCCGCTCCGACAGTGTGCCGAGCGGCACCGCACCCATTGAATCCATCCCGCCCTCGCTCGACGCCGCCCAGATTCGCACCCGCCCCGGCGAGCCCTTCCGCGCCGCCGCGCAGACGGTCGATCTCGGCTCCGCGCAACTCATCGTCAGCGTTGGTCGCGGCATCAAAGAGGCAGACAATCTGCCCCTCGTACAGGAGCTTGCCACCGCTCTCGGCGCTGAACTGGGCGCCTCGCGTCCCATCTGCGACAGCGGCTGGCTGCCGATGGAGCGCCAGGTGGGCAGCTCGGGCCAGACTGTCGCGCCCAAGGTCTACATCGCCGTGGGCATCTCTGGCGCCATTCAGCATCTGGTCGGCATGAAAGGCTCGCAATGTATCGTCGCGATCAACAAGGACCCCGACGCGCCCATCTTTGAAGTTGCCGACTACGGCATCGTCGGCGATCTCTTTGAGGTGGTCCCCGCGCTCACCGCAGCCGTCAAGGCAGCTAAGCAGTAGATCCTCACCGCACAGCCTGGACCCGTTCGTCCATCCTTCTTGCACGCCACAGGGTCCGCACGCTATGGTTGCCAGTCCGCCTGCCGCACAAGGCAGGCCCTCACCAATCTGGAATTGTGCCGATGCTGCTCCCTGCAACCTACCAGGCCGCTCTCGCGCTCATGATCCTCAGCATGCTTTGCTGGGGATCGTGGGCCAACACCCTCAAGCTTTGTCCCGGCTTCCGTTTTCAGCTCTTCTATTGGGATTACGCGCTCGGCCTTGCGCTGGGCGCGGTTGCGCTGGGCCTCACCGCCGGAAGTCTGGGCCACGCAGGTCTGCCCTTCACTGCAGCTATCGCGCACGCCCCACACTCAGCGATGCTCTGGGCCGTGGCTGGAGGGGCAGTCTTCAACGTCGCCAATCTGCTGCTCGTCGCTGCGATTGATGTTGCCGGCCTCGCCGTCGCCTTCCCGGTCGGCATCGGGCTGGCGCTCGTCGTCGGTGCGGTCTCCAGTTATCTCGTCAGCCCCGCGGCCAATCCGCTGCTGCTCTTCGGCGGCGTTGCGCTCGTCACAGTCGCCATCGTGCTCGACGCCGCAGCCTATCGCAAACGCGAATCGTCAACGCCCGCCGCCACCACACGGGGCATCCTTCTTTCGCTTGTCGCCGGTCTTCTCATGGGCAGCTTTTATCCCCTTGTCGCTCATGCACTGAACACTCCTCCCGCATCCGGCCCCTACGCCATCGCCTTCTTCTTTGCCATCGGCGTCCTGCTCTCCACCATCCCCGCCAACCTGCTGCTCATGGCAAAACCCCTCGACGGCAAACCGCCCGTCGCAGGCTCGGGCTACGCCGCTGCACCTCTCGGCTGGCACTCCGCTGGAATTTTCGGCGGCGCGATCTGGAGCCTCGGTGCAGTCGCGAACTTTGTCGCCTCTGGCGCGCACCTTGTCGGCCCTGCCGTCTCCTATTCCATCGGCCAGGGCGCCACCATGATCTCCGCCTGCTGGGGCGTCTTCGTCTGGCGCGAGTTCGCCGGCGCTCCCCGCGCAGCCTGGATCCTGCTCACCTTCATGTTCCTCTTCTTCCTCCTGGGCCTCGGAGCCATCGCCCTGGCCCCCCTGGTTTAGCGTGAGAGTGTATGACCCTGAGCAACCTCAGCAAGCCCATTGTCGTCTTCGGCAGCATCAATATGGACCTGGTGGCACGCACTCCGATGATTCCCCGCGCCGGCCAGACTCTCATCGGAACAGCATTCAACACGACACCCGGCGGCAAAGGCGCCAATCAGGCCGTTGCGGTGGCGCGACTCGGCTATCCCGTCCACATGATCGGCGCCGTCGGCGACGATGTCTTCGCTCAGGCGCTGCTCGACAATCTTCGTTCTTCGGGCGTCGATGCTTCGGCTGTTCAACGTGTCAGCGGCCCTTCCGGAGTCGCCCCCATCGCCGTCGCCGACAGCGGAGAGAACTCCATCATTGTGGTCCCCGGCGCCAATGCCAAGGTCGATGGAGGTCTCGTCGATCGCTATCTAACTCTCATCGAGTCCGCCGGCATGGTCCTCTGCCAGTTGGAATTGCCCATCGAAAGTACGCTCCACATGCTCGAAGTGTGCGCCGGGGCACAGGTGCCGGTCATTCTCGACCCCGCGCCCGCGGCCGATTTACCGCATTTCGCCTGGCCACTCATCCAGTGGTGCACACCAAATGAAACGGAAGCAATTCTCTATGCGGGCACCGGTCTCTCCGCCGAGCAAACGGCACAGAAGCTTCTCGCACTCGGCCTCCAGGGTGTCGTCCTCAAGCGCGGCGCTGAAGGTGCCTACGTCGCTACCTCGTCGGGAGAAGCTGCGTGGATCAAGCCTTTCCCGGTCCGCGCCATTGACACCGTAGCTGCAGGCGACTGCTTCAACGGCGCGTTCGCTGTTGCACTCATGGAAGGTAACAGCCCCGTCCAGGCTGCCCGCTTTGCTTCCGCTGCGGCTGCCCTCTCTGTCACGCGCCGCGGCGCGCAGGCGTCCATGCCCTCGCGTGCTGAAGCGAATGCCATGCTCGCAGCCAATCCCTGATCCGTTCCTTGCCGTGCCCTGAGATTCCTGAGTCCCGGAGAACCCTCTCATGCATCGCACATTCGCCGCTCTGTTCATCGGTCTTGCGCTCTCTGCCACAGCCTGCGCGCAAGACACTGCCTACCGTGCCGAAGGGCAGCAGATTCCACCGCCCAACTGCATGAACCTTCACCACGCATGGGAAGGCCCCGCCATCATTTGCCTGCCAAATATTCACGAGCACTGGCTTGCCGATATCCAGCATTGGCGCGCGGAGCGCCGCATTCGCATTGCCTTCGATCCATCGCGTTACGCAATGCCCGCCCTGCAGTGGACGCAGAGCAGCTTCATCCAGCCGCAGATGATGGTGCAGGACCGCTATTTCTACGATCCTGCAACGCAACGCTACACCGTCGACCGCTACCTCGACGACCTCGAAAGGCGCTACGGCGGCATTGACGCCGTGCTCGTGTGGGCCACCTATCCAAACATGGGCATCGACAGCCGCAACCAGCTTCAGATGGTCGAATCCATGCCAGGCGGCATGGAAGGCGTCCGCCAGATGGTCGCCGACTTCCATCGTCGCGGCGTCCGTGTGCTCTTTCCCATGATGATGTGGGACGAAGGCACCAACCCACCATCCCAGCCCTGGCCGCAGGCGCTTGCCGCTCTTATGAAGCAGATCGGCGCCGACGGAATCAACGGCGATACGCAGGACGGCGTCCCGCTGGAGTTCTCCCTCGCCGCTGAGAAGATCAACCACCCGCTCGCCTTTGAACCGGAAGACAGCCCCAGCGATGAAGCCCTCGCCTGGAACGTGATGACCTGGGGTCAGTACAACTTCCCCTTCATTCCCATGGTGGACCGCTTCAAGTGGCTGGAGACCCGCCACATGGTCAACATCAGCGACCGCTGGAACACCGATAAGACCGACGATCTGCAGTACGCCCTCTTCAACGGCGTCGGCTGGGAGAGCTGGGAAAACATCTGGGGCATCTGGAACGGCATCACGCCTCGCGATGCCGAGGCCACGCGCCGCGTCGCCGCCATCGAGCGCGCCATCGCTCCGTTCCTCATCAGCCCTGGCTGGGAGCCGCTCTATCCCATGCACAACTACGGCGTCTATGCCAGCCGCTGGCCGCTCGGGCAGGAGACCGTCTGGACCATCGTCAACCGCACCGGCTACGACAGCAGCGGGCCGCAGATGGACGTGCCCGCCACCCTCGGCATGCGCTACTTTGACCTCTACCACGGTGTGGAGTTGAAGCCCCTGCCCCACGACACTCGCAACCTGCTCAGCTTTCCCATCGAGGCACACGGCTACGGCGCAGTCCTCGCCACACCCGGCGCACCCAGCGCCGCCATCAAGTCCGTATTGCAGACGATGGCATGGATGACAGCGAAGCCGCTTGCCAGCTTCTCGCATCAGTGGGTTGTACTGCCGCAAAAAATCGTGGACATTCCCCCTGCACAACCATCAGCCCAGCCGCCTGCGGACATGATTCGCATTCCCGGAGGAGAATTTGATTTCCGTGTCCAGGGCACCGAGATTGAAGGCGGCGACGAGCCCGGCGTGGATGTGCAATATCCGTGGGAAGACTCCCCGCGCCGCTTCCATGAACACCGCATGGTCATCCAGCCATTCTTCATCGACAAGTACCCTGTCACGAACGCTCAGTTCAAGCAGTTCCTTGACGCCACGCACTACAAGCCCGCCGATGCCGGCAACTTCCTGCGCGACTGGAACAGCGGAAACTACCCCCAGGGATGGGCTGATCGTCCTGTCACCTGGGTTTCTATTGAGGACGCCCGCGCCTACGCCCAATGGGCCGGCAAGCGGCTTCCACACGAGTGGGAGTGGCAGATGGCCGCCGAGGGCAGCGAGGACCGCGAATTTCCCTGGGGCAACCAATGGCAGCCTGCCAATGTGCCACTTCCCGACAAAGGCCGCACCATGCGCGGCCCCGATCCTGTCAGCGCGCACCCGCAGGGCGCCAGCCCGTACGGCGTGATGGATATGGTCGGCAACGTCTGGCAATGGACCGAGGAGTTCACGGATGAACATACCCGCACGGCCATTTTGCGCGGAGGCGAGTATTACCAGCCGCAGGGATCCATCTGGTACTTCCCGCCGGCATTCGGCAATCACGAGCACAGCAAGCTGCTGCTCATGGCGCCCAGCTACGATCGCTCCGGCGGCATCGGCTTCCGCTGCGTACGCGATGCCCAATGAGCTTCGCAGCCGTGAACCGGCGCTTCAACCGACTTCGTTTTCCAGCACGCCGATCGGCTGAATCGTAATCCGAACGCGGTCGCCGCTCGCCAGCGTAAACGAACTCGGCGGCACGATGCCCGTTCCTGTCATCAGGAAACATCCATGCGGGAACGTATTCTCACGGTGCAGATACTCCACCAGCACCTTTGGATCGCGCTTCAGTTCTGTCAGCGCCACGCAGCCGGCGAACTCCACCAGTCCGCGCCGGAAAATCTCCAGCATAATCTCCGTTGCATGCGGCAGCGGAGTCGTCGCCAGCAGGATGCTCGGCCCCAGCGCACAGCTCCCGTTGTAAACTTTCGCCTGCGGCAGATAGAGCGGGTTCTCGCCCTCAATGTCGCGCGAGCTCATATCATTGCCAATGGTGTAGCCCGTGATGCGCCCTGCGGGGCTCACCAGCAGCGTCAGCTCAGGCTCAGGAACGGACCAGCGCGCATCCTGCCGGATCCGCACCTTTTCTTCGGGGCCTACTGTCCGGCTTGCCGTCGATTTGAAGAATAGCTCGGGCCGCTCCGCAGAATACACGCGATCATAAAAGTCGCCGCCCCCTGCATCTTTCGCCTCTTCCATGCGCGCGCCGCGGCTGCGATAGTAGGTCACGCCCGCAGCCCACACCTCCTGCTGCCCAATCGGCGCCAGCACCCTCGCTGCATGGAATTCGCTCGACGGCCGCGACGTCGCCACCACGCCCGTCAGAAACTCAGGCAGATCCTCACGCGCCAGCAGATCGTCCCAGCTCATATCTGCCACCCGAATATACTGCGCGTCTTCCTCGACAAAGTTGCCGCGATCCGTCCGATAGAGCTTCACTGGTCCGCACGCCTCCTGCGCTCGCCTCCATGGTACATGGACAAACCCGGCCCGCGTTCCATCCAACTACCCGCGCAGCATGTCAAACTTCCCGGTCCGCACTGCCGCCGCCAATGCCTCCATCTCTCCGGCCAGCACGCGATCCTGTTCCAGCTTCGGCACGAGGCTCCGGACTGCTTCGTGGGCCTGCTGCACGCCGCGTCCCGGCCGCAGCGGCAACCGGCACTCCAGCCCCTGCGCCGCGCACATCATCTCGATTGCCAGCACGCGCTCGGCGTTCTCCACCACCTGCCGCAGCTTCAGCGCGCCCGTCATCCCCATCGAGACATGATCCTCCTTGCCTCCATCCGTCGGAATGCTCCCCGTCGATGAGGGATGCGAGAGAACCTGGCACTCGTTGATGAGCGCCGCAGAGACGATCTGCGCCATCATGAAGCCCGAAGACACGCCCGGGTCGGCCGCCAGAAAGGCCGGCAGCCCCTCATTGATATCAGGGTTCAGCAGCCGGTCAATGCGTCGTTCAGCGATGCTCGCCAGGTCTGTCATCGCCACCGCCGCATAGTCAAAGGCATACGAAAGCGGCGCTCCATGAAAGTTGCCCCCGCTCAACACCACGCCCCGTGTGGTCTCATCTTCGCACTGCTCTGAAAAAATCAGCGGATTATCCGTCGCCGATCCCGCCTCTGTCTCCAGAACCCCCGCAACATGCGCCAGCACGCCGCGCACGGCGCCATGCACCTGCGGCATGCAGCGCAGGCAATACGCATCCTGCACGCGCGTGTCGCGTAACCGGTGCGACTCACGAATCTCCGAGCCCTCCATCAGCTTCACAAGATGCGCCGCTGCTGCAATCTGCCCCGCGTGAGGCCGCACCGCCTGAATCCTCGCATCGAACGCCGCCGGTGTGCCCTTCAGGGCCTCCAGCGACATCGCGCCCGCCACATCGGCCAGCTCCGCCACACGCACCGCACGCGCCGTCGCCAGCCCGCCCACAGCCGTCATAGCCTGCGTTCCGTTCAGCAGCGCCAGTCCTTCCTTCGCTGTCAACCTTGCCGGCTGCAGACCCGCGCGCCGCAGAGCCTCGCCCCCTGTCATGCGCTGGCCATCCAGCCAAGCCTCGCCTTCGCCGATGACCACCAGCGCCAGATGCGCCAGTGGCGCAAGGTCGCCGCTTGCACCCACAGAGCCCTTCTCGGGAATCACCGGATGTACACCTGCATTCAGCAGCGCCAACAGCAGCTCCAGCAGCTCCGGCCGCACGCCACTGTATCCCTTGGCCAGCACGTTGGCGCGCAGCAGCACCATCGCCCGTGACTCCGGCTCAGAAAGCGGATTGCCCACTCCGCCCGCATGACTCCTCACCAGGTTCAGCTGCAGCTCCGCCAGCTGCTCCGGCGCAATCCGCACATCGGCCAGCTTGCCGAAACCTGTGTTCACGCCGTAGACAGTCTCGCCCGCCGCCACAATCTCTTCAATGCGCGCACGGCAAGCCGCAACTCGTTCCAGTGCAGCTGGGGCAACCCTCACTGGGCGACGGCCCAGCGCAACTGCTTCTATCTCGGCCAGCGTCAGCGGCTGACCGTCCAGCATCCAAGCGTCCATACGGCGATCCTAGGCCCATCGCGTCCGCATGAACAGAACTTTCATCCAGTCTGACTGGACTCGCAGGCAGATTTCCTCTAGCATTTTTAGCTATGGCAATGGATTCCACGGCGCTTATGGACGTCTATGGGCGAAAGCTCCTCGATGAGCTGCAGCGCAACGCCCGCCTCAGTCTCGCCGAACTTAGCCGCCGTATCGGGCTCTCGCCCACCGCTACCGCCGAGCGCCTCCGGCAAATGGAGGAGACCGGCATCGTTCGCGGTTACACCATCGACATCGACCGCGAATGCCTCGGCCTCGAGGTCATGGCCTTCATCCGCATGAGCTGCGGCGGCCAGAACTACCGCCGCCTCCTCGACTTCGTACAGACCCTCGAAGAGGTGCGCGAGTGCCACCACCTCACCGGCAGCGATGATTTTCTTCTCAAGGTCACCACCAACAACATGGCCGACCTTGAAGCCCTCATTGAAGCGCTGCTCCCCTACGGCAACCCCGTCACCAGCATTGTTCTGTCGTCTCCGGTGGAGCACCGGCGCTTTGCCGTCACCGGCAAGCTCGTCACCGTCTCCCGCAAGCCCGCGCGCCGCCGATAGAGGTTTCCCCTTGCGCATCCCCACCAGAATCGGTTGATATGGACGGGATAGCTGAACCGCCGTTGCGTCGGTCTGAAGCGGCGTATGAATCTATCCCCACAAGCGAGGCTCCCATTGATCACGATCACTCGAAGAGAATTTACGCGCCTCGGCGCTCTCGGCATTGCCGCTTCGGTCGCCCCTTCGCTCCCGGCGCAGCCCTCCAGTGCCAAAACCGGCTACGCCGTCATCGGCCTTGGACGCATCGCCAGCCACTTCATGGCAGGAATCCAAAACACAAGCAACTCGCGCGTCGCGGCGCTCGTCAGCGGCCATCGCGACAAGGCCGAGCGCATTGCGGCCCAATATGGCGTGCCTTCCAAGTCGATCTACGACTATGAGAATTTCGACGAGATCGTGCACAACAAAGACGTCCAGGCCGTCTACGTCGCGCTGCCCAACTCGATGCACGCTGAGTACACCATCCGCGCAGCCAAAGCCGGCAAGCACGTGCTCTGCGAAAAGCCAATGAGCACCTCCGTCGCCGATGCCGAGGCCATGATCGCCGCCTGCAAAGCCGCCAATGTCAAGCTCATGATCGCCTACCGCTGCCATTACGAGCCCACCAACCTCAAGGCCGTGCAGCTCATCCGCTCGGGTGCCATCGGCCAGGTGCAGGCCATCGAGAGCGCCTTCGGCTTCAACATCGCCGCGGGCGAGTGGCGTCTCAACAGGAAGCTCTCCGGCGGCGGCCCGCTCGTCGATGTCGGCATCTACTCACTCAACGCCTGCCGCTACCTCACGGGCGAGGAGCCCGTGAACATCTCCGCCTTCGTATCGGTCGTTGACCATGATGACCGCTTCGAGACTGTGGAAGAGAACGTCTCGTGGACCATGAAGTTTCCATCCGGCATTGTCGCCAGTTGCAACACCACCTATGGCGCGCCCATGAATGGCTTCTTCCGCGTCCACGGCTCAAAAGGCTGGATCGCCGCCGATCCCGCGTTCAACTACGACGGCGAGCGCCTTCTTGGCGACTTCGGCGGCAAACAACTGGACGAACCCAATCTCGCGCGCGACCCGTATCAATTCACCGCACAGGCCGAACACTTCTCTCATTGCGTTCAGAATGGCCTTGAGCCCAAGACGCCCGGCGAAGAGGGCCTGCGTGACACGCGCTACATCGCGGAGATTTATCGCTCCGCTGGACTCAATCTCGGATAACCCACGTAGGCGCCGGCTAATTCAGCCCCAGAATCTTCCGGTTGCGCGCGGCATCCGGCGCCGCGCCCGCAAAGTCGTCAAAGGCTCGCTCCGTAACGCGAATCATGTGCGCGCGGATGAATCCCGCGCCTTCCTCTGCGCCCACCTCGGGATGCTTCAGGCAGCACTCCCACTCCATCACCGCCCAGCCCGGATAGTCGTACTGCGCCATCTTGCTGAAAATGGCTCCAAAATCGATCTGCCCATCTCCCAGCGAACGAAAACGCCCCGCGCGATCCATCCAGCTCTGATACCCGCCATACACGCCGCTGCGCCCGCTGGGCCGGTACTCCGCATCCTTCACGTGAAACGCGCGCACCCGCTCGTGGTACAGATCAAGGAACCCGAGATAGTCCATCTGCTGCAGCACCATGTGGCTCGGGTCATAGAGAATGTTCGCCCGCGGATGCCCCTGCACAGCGTCCAGGAAACGCTCGAAGGTCACGCCATCGTGCAGGTCCTCGCCCGGATGCAGCTCGAAGCACACATCCACTCCCGCCTCATCGAAGGCTCGCAAAATCGGCAGCCATCGCCGCGCCAACTCCGCAAAGGCCTCTTCCACCAGTCCAGCAGGTCGCTGCGGCCACGGATAAAAGAAGGGCCACGCCAGTGCGCCGGAGAACGTCGCATGCGCAGTGAGCCCGAGATTCCTGCTCGCCTTCGCGGCCCACAGCAACTGCTGCGCAGCCCACGCCGTGCGCGCCTTCACGTCGCCATGCACCGCATGCGGCGCAATGCCATCCAGCAACACGTCATAGGCTGCATGACTTGCTACAAGCTGCCCCTGCAAGTGGGTTGAAAGCTCGGTCAGCGCCAGTCCGTGCCCACGCAGCATCCCAAGCACATCGTCGCAATAGGCCTTGCTCTCTGCTGCCCGTTGCAAATCAAACAGCCGCGCATCCCAGCTTGGAATCTGCACGCCCGCGAAGCCCAGCCCAGCCGCCCACTGCGCCATCCCCTCCAGCGAGTTGAACGGCTCTGCATCGCCCGCAAACTGCGCCAGAAAAATCCCCGGCCCCTGGATGGTCTTCATCGCCTCTCACCTCGCGGTCCGCATCGACTGACTAAAAATCCAACCACTGCCGTTTCTCGCTGCTCGCGATTGCTCGCTCGATAAATCGCATGCCACGCACGCCCGCGCGAATTCCCGGCAGCGTCGCCGGCATCGGACTCTGCTCGCCCCGCATCCAGGCGATCAGGCCATCCGCAAACTCGCGATACAACACTGCAAAGGCCTCAATGAATCCCTCCGGATGGCCGCCCGGCAGCCGCGTCACGCTGCGCGCATCGTCACTCAGGTACGTGCCTGCCGCGTGGCGAATCTCCTCCGCTCCATCCAGCCACTTCACTCTGAGTCGGTTTGGATCCTCCTGCCGCCAATCAAGCGATCCATTCTCGCCGTACACGCGCAACCGCAGGCCATTCCCCTCGCCCGCCGCAACCTGCGACGCCATCAGCACTGCGCTCGCGCCGTTGTCCAGCCGCAGCAGCGCCGTGCAGTCATCATCCACGCGCCTCCCCGGCACCACGCAGCGCAGCGTCGCGCTCAAGCCGGCTACATCCAGACCCGTCACATACTCCAGTAGATGAAATGCATGCACGCCGATGTCGCCCGTGCATCCGCCCGGCCCATTTAGAGCTGGATTCGATCGCCAGCTCGCCTGCTTGTGTCCTGTCTTCTCCATGGGACGGCTCAGCCAGCCCTGCAGGTACTCGACCACAACCTTGCGAATCGCTCCCAGTTGCCCGCTTGCGCAGATCGCGCGCGCCTCGCGCACCAGCGCATAGCCTGCGTAGGTATGCGTCAGCCCATAGGGCAACCCCGATGCTGCCACCGCTCTCTCCAGCGCCAGCGCCTCCTCAAACGTCGCCGTAGCCGGCTTGTCACTCATCACCGGAAAGCCCGCGCGCAGTGCAGCCTCCGCTACAGGAAGGTGCAGCGCATTCGGCGTCACGATCGACACAAAATCGATCGCGTCCGGCCTTTCGCGCTCCGACTCCATCATCGCTTCGTAGCTTGAATAGGCACGTTCCGGAGCAATCCGGTAGCTCTCCCCCGCCGCGCGCGACCGCTCCGCAGACTGCGAAAACGCCCCGGCTACAAGCTCAATCCGGCCGTCCAGTTCCGCCGCCATGCGATGCACGGGCCCAATGAATGCACCCGGCCCTCCGCCCACCATCCCCATGCGCAATTTGCGTTCCGCGCTCATTGTTCCTCTTTCCTCGTTGTTGCTCGCGCCCCTACCAGTCGGTCAAAGTCCCATCGAGCTTGCGGTTCACCGGCAGATACGCACGTTGATAGGGATACTTCGCCGCCAGCGCCTCATCCATATCCACGCCCAGCCCCGGCGCATCGCCTGGAACCATCAGGCCGTCCTTGAATCGGTACGCGTGAGGAAATACCGCGTCGGTCTCTTCGGTGTGCGGCATGTGCTCCTGGATCCCGAAGTTGTGAATCGCCATGCCGAAGTGCAGCGCCGCCGCCATCGTCACCGGTGAGAGATCCGTCGCCCCGTGACATCCCGTTCGTACGTGGTAGAGCGCCGCAAAGTCCGCGGCCTTCTTCAGGTGGGTCAGCCCGCCGCCGTGCACCACCGTCATCCGCAAATAATCAATCCACTGGTTGCGAATCAGATCGTGCGCATCCCACACGGAGTTGAACACCTCGCCCACCGCCAGCGGCGTCGTCGTGTGCTCGCGAATCACCCTGAAGCCTTCCTGTAACTCCGCCGGCGTCGGGTCTTCCATCCAGAACAGGTGGAACGGCTCCAGTTCCCTGGCTAGTCGCGCCGCCTCAATCGGTGTCAACCGGTGATGGCAATCGTGCAGGAGGTGCAGTTCCTCGCCAAAGCTCTCGCGCACCGTCGCAAATAGCTTCGGCGCGTGCCGCAGATAGGGCTCCGTCGCCCACGCCTGCTCCGGCGGCAATCCCCGCTCGGCGGGCTCATAGCGGCCCGTCCCCTTCGGCACGCCATACGTGCTGGGCACGCCGGGAATGCCGCTTTGCACGCGAATTGCTTTGTAGCCAAGATCGCGATGCCGCGCCACATCCTCCAAAGCATGCTCGATATCTTTGCCGTTGGCATGGGCATACACCAGCACGCCCTCGCGGCTCTTGCCGCCCAGCAGGTTATAGATCGGCGTCTTCAGGGCCTTGCCTTTGATGTCCCAAAGGGCCACATCTACAGCGGCAATCGCCGACATCGTGACCGGCCCGCGCCGCCAATACGCTCCGCGATACAGGTATTGCCAGATGTCTTCGGTCTGAAATGGGTCACGCCCGATCAGGCACGGAATCACATGCTCCGTCAGGTAGCTGGCAACCGCGAGTTCGCGTCCGTTCAGCGTGCCGTCGCCGAGGCCATAGATTCCCTCGTCCGTCTCTACCTTCAGCGTCACAAAGTTACGTCCAGGAGACGTGATGTGGACATGTGCGTTCTTAATCTTCACAACCGTCGGCACTCCTTTCCCTGCGCGCCGCGAGTCACAGCACGCATTCTTGCGCTCACTGGTTCACGCCGCTCGCCAGAAAGCCGCCATCCACTGCGATAATCTCGCCAGTCACAAACGACGCGGCTTCCGAAGCCAGATACACCGCCGTTCCTGCAATCTCACGCGCCTCGCCAAAACGCCGCATCGGCGTGCGCATCAGCAGCTCTTCGCCGCGTGGCGTATTCAGCACCAGCGCGGCATTCAGCGGTGTGGGAAACACTCCCGGCGCAATCGCATTCACATTCACGCCCGTCTGCGCCAGCTCGATCGCCAGCACCTTAGTCAGAGCGCCCACCGCGGCTTTGCTCGCCGCGTAAGCCGCCACGTGATAGAACCCCACAAATGTCGTTAATGAGCCAAGATTGACGATCCGGCCATAGCCCGCGCGCACCATCGTCCTGCCAAAGATCTGACACGCGCGCAGCGTGCCATTCAGGTTCGTATCCATCACGCGCGCCCAATCGGCCTCGTTCGCGTCCAGTGTCGGCGCTTTGCTGGTCACCCCTGCGGCATTCACCAGGATGTCGATCCGGCCGAACTCCCCGAGCACCGCATCGTGCATCGCCTGCAGGGACGCGCTGCTCTGCACGTCACTGGTCACCCGCAGCGAGCGCCGACCTCGCGCCTCGATCTCCGCGGCCACGCTGCTCACCTGCTCCTGCCGCCGCGAGGTTGCCGCCACGTCAGCACCCGCATCGGCAAGCCCCAGGGCAATCGCTTGTCCTAGTCCCGTGGTACCCCCGGTCACTACCGCCACGCGTCCCGTCAGATCAAACAGTCCCCCGCCCAATCGCGTTCCCCTTCCTGCGACTCAACTGCGGTGTCCCGAACCACAGGAAACCATCCTCCGCGCCTGCCTCTGCCGCCCAATGGCAATCTACCACGCACACCGGTTCGTTGAGGAGAAGACCGCATCCGGAGCGTGCCGATGCTTTACAGTGGTGGACGGAGACCCTCAGCCGCTTTCATGGACGCCATTCAGATTCCCGACCGCTCCCGCCAATGGGATTTGCTCAGCCTTGGCGAGGTCATGCTTCGCCTTGATCCCGGGGAACTCCGCATTCACACCACGCGGAGCTTTCAGGTCTGGGAGGGCGGCGGCGAATACAACGTCGCCCGCGGCCTTCGCCGCTGCTTTGGGCTCCGAACCGCCATCGCCACTGCCTTGGCCGACAACGCAGTCGGCCGTCTCGTGGAGGATCTCATCCTGCAGGGCGGCGTCGATGCCTCTCTGCTGCGCTGGATTCCCTACGACGGCGTGGGCCGCACCGCCCGCAACGGGCTCAACTTTACCGAGCGCGGCTTTGGCCTGCGCGCCGCAGCCGGATGCAGCGATCGCGGCCACACCGCCATCAGCCTCCTCCAGCCCGGCGACTTCGACTGGAACTCCATCTTTGGCGCACAGCACGGCTCCCGCTGGTTCCACACCGGCGGCATCTT
>VFSW01000398.1_pt1 | contig 63438 bp, 55 predicted proteins | sample 5358111 | NCBI WGS metagenome assembly VFSW01 (sample SAMN11554181, study PRJNA540505) | mine drainage metagenome | isolation source: sediment from site ElyBrook_90M | place: USA: Ely Copper Mine, Vershire, VT | collected 2017
ATTGAAAGTCGATGCGCGAGGCGTTGCGCTCCGTGCATGTCGAAGTTGCAATCCCCGCTTCGTGCGGGGCAGGATTGAAAGGTTGAACTCGCGCATCATTCGCAAAGTGGTATTGCCGTTGCAATCCCCGCTTCGTGCGGGGCAGGATTGAAAGAAGCTGGCGGTGATGGTGTATTTGCTGCCCACCAGCGTTGCAATCCCCGCTTCGTGCGGGGCAGGATTGAAAGAGCGACTATCAGGCGGTGATGATGGTCAGCGAGACGTTGCAATCCCCGCTTCGTGCGGGGCAGGATTGAAAGGGTAACGGTTTCTAAACTCCTCCGTGGTCACGTCGGGTTGCAATCCCCGCTTCGTGCGGGGCAGGATTGAAAGGCGCAAGAGCGATTCCGAGCAGAGCTTCCGCCAGGGTTGCAATCCCCGCTTCGTGCGGGGCAGGATTGAAAGAACTTTCGGGACGTTCGACCCTGCGGAGCGGAACTCGGTTGCAATCCCCGCTTCGTGCGGGGCAGGATTGAAAGTCGAAGCGATTTACGGCGCCGATGGAAAATCACAGGCGTTGCAATCCCCGCTTCGTGCGGGGCAGGATTGAAAGTCGAAGCGATTTACGGCGCCGATGGAAAATCACAGGCGTTGCAATCCCCGCTTCGTGCGGGGCAGGATTGAAAGTCGCAAGCCTCCTCGCTGATGAGGCAGTCGCATAGCGTTGCAATCCCCGCTTCGTGCGGGGCAGGATTGAAAGGGCGTTCCCCCGGCTTACGCCGATCCGCTGGTGCAGTGGCAATCCCCGCTTCGTGCGGGGCAGGATTGAAAGGTGTGGAATGCCGGGTCGCAAAGTTTGGCGCGGTTCGTTGCAATCCCCGCTTCGTGCGGGGCAGGATTGAAAGTCCAGCAGAAAGCGCGCCAACAGCGCAAGATCCTCGTTGTTGCAATCCCCCGCTTCGTGCGGGGCAGGATTGAAAGTCAAACGATGCAATCGTGGCCGGACTCGTCACCTCTGTTGCAATCCCCGCTTCGTGCGGGGCAGGATTGAAAGTATTATGCGGACGTGCTGATGAACCTGGTGGACGAGTGTTGCAATCCCCGCTTCGTGCGGGGCGGGATTGAAAGTCCCAATCGATGATAGTGAAGCAGCCATCCATGTGCTGGTAGCAATCCCCGCTTCGTGCGGGGCGGAATTGAAAGACTTGGGCGTCGGCTGCTGGGTTATCCATTCACCGAAGTGTCCACGAGTCGGGCCAGTGCCTCCCAGTGCCGGGGATGCGGGCGGTAGCCCTTGCGAATCTGTCCCGCGTAACCAGCCGTGACCCTGAGCCGGGACACAATTTGCGAGGTCGATATCCCGGCGAGTTTGGGCTGGACCTGCTCAGCGAAGAACTCTTCCGTAAGCCAGTTCGGTTGTGACGCCGGTGACCAAGCGGATTCGGCCTGCCGGTGCTGACGCTGCGTGTTGCCTTGCTTGCGGCGAGCTTCGGGAGTGTGAGATGCAATCCGCCCCGCGTGCGCAACCTGCCTGAGGCGTTGGGTTGCTGCAGGGGTGGCACATTGCAGGCAATGCGTGTACCTGGCATCGATTTCCGTGCCGCATTCCCGGCAGAGCCGTTGCGGTTTTACGGCTCGTTCCGGTCGTGGCAAAGATGAGCCGCCCTTAACCTCCCGTTTTCGGCTCTGAGTCAATCGCGTGGCGGGGCCTATTCTGCGGCTATCGTTCCGCCTTGTCCACAGTTGCCGCGCAACCCATTCGGCTATTGGTGCGACCGCCCGCGCCCACATCGGAGCGGTCTGAGCTAAGCGCTCTGCAAATGGAGCCATCAGTCGGCAGTTGCCGTCCCGCTGTTCGAAGAACCATTCTCGCTTCAGTGGCTCGCGGGTGATCCAGTCCAGCGCCCAAGCATCAACGTCTGGGCGTACCGGTTCCATGAGGTCACAAGCCAAGCTGTCGCGTGCGGGTGCGTCGTTGTGAATAAATCCCAAGCCGGGGTCCAAGCCGAGTGTCGCCGCAGCGAGGCGAGCTTCTGATTCGAGCACCGCGTAGAGGTAATTCAAGATTGCGTTGACCGGGTTGGTCGCGAGCCTTTGTGATCCCGTCAGTAACGACTTGCGTGTGTCGAACGTGCGCCAGTGATTCGGCACACGGCACAAATCATTCTTCGGGAAACAAATCGGCAGATCACGCCATACCGACCAATACATCGCAGCGCCCTTGGATTCCAGCGAGCGTACCGCGTCCATCGTTTCGGCCCGCTCGACTTCGGCTTTGAATTGCACGATTTTCTCAGCGGTTTTCGGGTCCAATAGTTTGTCCCGCACGACTCGCTCTTGCCCAGCGAGTTTGCGGCTGATTAGCTCGCGAGCGATGCACAACGCCGCCCCTGAGTGATCTGCGAGCGCCTGAGCGCGTCTGAGGCGAGCATCGGACGGGCGCACAGGACCGGTCGTTGTGAGCACTTTGCCGTCTCGTTCGAGCATCACGAACGCCGCCCCCTGGTCAGCCAACCAGCGCAGAGCGGCGAGCGAGACTAAACCATCATTGCCGATCAAGATCAATCGGCGCAGCCCATGGCCGACACGGGGCAGGCGAAAGTGACGGCGCTCAGGTCCAATCCCATCTTCGACTAACAGGTGACCACGTTCCACCCGAATGTTGATGCCATAGCCGAAAAGAGTAACCACTCCATTTCGGGGCGCAACCGCGTCCGCTTCATCGCCCAGACCATTCATGGTTCTTTTTCACGTCTTTCCTTTTGCTGCGTTTTCGCTTCGCCCCTCGCGAGAGTTCAAAACTTTCTTCCGGCCTCATCGCACCGATGAGATTGATCGCAGTGCGAGTCTTAATACCCTGAACCGCTCCGGCAAGCGCGCGGGACAAAAACCAAAGTTGCTTGAGGAGATTCGTTGGTCGAGACGATTTGGGGAAACGGGGGTCGTTCTTAGCCGCAATAAACTCGGCTGCGTGCTTTGACAGGCTGCTCGGCAGCTTACTCTCTCCCGAGATTGGCCAGTTGTGGGGCACTCGTATCTTTCGGACTGTGCCGTACTCGTCTTCGAACTCGCGGGTTGTAAACGCATCTTTGCAGATATCGACGATTTGTGCTGGCCTGGTCGCTTTCAGCAGACGCTCCACCACGTCACGTTCAGCCGAAACCTTTACCAATCGCCCCGATCCGTGCTTGTCCACATACTTGCGGTGCAAGCCTTCCACCATGCTCTTAAAGTCCCAGTAAAACTGGAGCGTCAAGCCATACAGCGTTATCAGGTCCGCTTGCTTTGGTCGTCCTGCGGTCATAATTAAAGGGCAAAAACTTTCTGGTTGCCTTGTAAAGCTCAGAAATACGCGGCTTAATGCAAACATATTATCGCTCTTGCATGACGGTTTATGCAAGGGCAACAACAGAAAGGCAAGAACATGCATCGAGATGAAACTCTTTTGGCAGTAGGTATGGCCGAGGCCGCGAGGCGACTTGGGCTATCAACCCGGACCGTCGCAACTCTCATCGCCAGGCATGAACTTCCCAGCCGGAGAGTGGGACGCAGAAGAATTGTTCCAGTGGCCTCTCTGGAGGCATTTGTAAATCGCGATCATCCGACGGGCAAAGCCGAGACATCGAGAGAGCGCTAGACATGAAGACCAAGGGAACGATCACGGACGCCAAAGCAACAAAGAAGATTTCCGCTGCCCAACTTCCACAGCCCAAGAAAAAAGTCCGCAAACCACCCAATAAACACGTTGTCTCGAACAGCAGGCACCGTTCCAAGGCGAAGCAGGCAGCACCTCGGACCGCCGTCCAGTATTTGGCAAAACCTGAGAGGTTCAAGAGCATTTGGGATCGGGTCATCAATGTGATTTCAAAGATGCGGGCTGAAAAGGTCTCGCTCACCCAGGCATCAAGAGGCTCCGGGATCAGTCCTCGCACCGTCGTTCGATGGGGCGGACCAGCGATTGAGAAGCGCAAGAACGGCAAGTACGTAGCCAAGCCGAAAGACAATCTGCTTCGAATCCTGAAGATTCCGACCCCAGAGGGCACCCGCGACATCGCACTTCGCGGCTCGCAGAAGGCCAGCATGCTGGGCGAGTATTGGAACGCGGTACATCGCTACCTGGAGACGGGCGACGCCTCTCAACTCGAAAACTTTCACGACAAACAGATCAAGGACTCAGATGGGAGAGAGGTCGCCCTAACCACAGATCACGCAGTATTGAACCGCTTAGCCTCAGCAGGCGTTTTGTCCTTTGAATCTCTCTACGCAAGGAGCAGTTAAACATGCAAACAAATCTACCGCAGCACGATCCTCGGGGTGCGTATCGGCGCCAAGTCACGGCTTCGCGACGTCTCGGAAGCAAGCAGTGCGCATGCGGCGAGGCACGACCACAAGCGCTGATAGCCCATGGCGATCAGACGATCTGCGCAGAATGCGAACGCAAGCAGCAGGGCAAGGCAACTTCGGATCAACATCATGCTGCTGGAGCTGCGAACGATCCCATGACGATTCCCATTCCGGTAAACGATCACAGGGCAGACCTGAGCGTTTCACAGAATGGTTGGCCTAAGGACGCGCTGGAGAACCCGGATGGATGTCCTCTGCTTCGGGCTGCTGCCAGTGTTCTTGGTTTCATCGATACGGCTGTCTATCTAATCAAGACGCTGCTGCTTTGGATCGCAGACATGCTAAAAGTGCTCAGCGTCTTCCTGGCAGCGAAACTGGGTCCGAAATGGTGGGTCGGCACTCCCGTCGAAAACTTTGCGCCGAGGTCATCACGATGAAACTTCCTGATCCAAAATTGCTTCCGATTGCTATTCGGGTCTATCCCGAGATTGAAACGGATCGCGATCACCAAACGAAGAGGCACCCGCCCACGCGTCCGGATGCGATGCTTGTGTTTGACTGTGAAACGCGCACTGACGCCACACAGCGATTGACTTTCGGCAGTTACCGATTCCTCGTAAATGGCAACTGCCTGGAAGAGGGTCTGTTTTATGCCGACGATCTACCCCCACATGACCGGCGAGTAATCGAACGATATGTGGCAACTCACCCTGCCGATGTCGGTGAAAACGGAAATCCCCAATTGCAATTGCTGACCCGGCAAGAATTTGTCAACAGTCTTTTCAATGACACTTATCGCACACGTGCTTTGCTGGTCGGGTTCAATTTACCGTTTGACCTGTCACGTGTTGCGTTCGATTTCACCTCAGCGAGGGGACGTTTTACTGGCGGTTTTTCACTCGGCCTTTGGTCTTTCAGAGACAAGGAAGGCTGCGAGCGGCAACACCCCTACAGGCCCAGGGTCGGTATCAAGCACATGGACAGCAAACGAGCGCTCAAAGGCTTCACCGCCCGACAGGAGCCTGATCGTGTAGACCTGATTCCGGAAGGCTCCAAAACCGGAATACCGGAACAAGGCTACAAATTCAGAGGTCATTTCCTGGACCTGCGCACGCTGGCATTTGCATTAACGGACAGAGGTTATTCTCTGGGGTCCGGGTGCAAGGCATTCGGTGTGGAGCACGGAAAAGAGCATGTGGACCATCATGGCGAGATCACCGCCGAATACATCGACTATAACCGCCGTGATGTCCTGGCTACGGCAGAACTCGCAACCAAAACACTGGAAGAATATGACAAACACCCGATCCAGCTTCAGGTCACAAAGGCCTATTCTCCCGCCTCGATTGGCAAAGCCTATCTGGAAGCAATGGGAGTTAATCCGATTCTCGAACGCCAGCCGGATTTTCCGAAGGAATATCTGGGATTCGCGCAGTCCGCATTTTTCGGCGGTCGCACCAGCGCACATATTCGGAAAACTCCCGTCCCGGTCGTTTATACCGACTTTCTTTCTATGTATCCGACCGTCAATAGCCTGATGGGACTTTGGCGATTTGTGATCGCCCGCGAAATCAAGATTATCGAGCATTGCAATTCAGAAATCGAAGAATTCCTTGGGAAATTGTCCCGAGACAGTCTATTTACTCAGGAAACCTGGAAAAATCTGACCGCGTTTGTCCGGGTAATTCCCGACCGGGATATTCTCCCGTCCCGCAGCAAATACAGCCTTGAGAGCAACGATTGGCAGGTAGCCGTAAACTATATTTCCGCTAATTCCTGCGATCCCCGCAATGCGATCTGGTTTTCACTTCCGGATGTCGTCACCTCAGTAATGTTGACAGGACACATTCCGAAGATTATTGATGCCTATCGATTAGAAGCGGGTGGGATTTTGCCCGGACTGCAACCGGTAGCGCTGCGAGGAAATATTGAGGTCAATCCTCGCCACCAGGATTTTTTCAAAGTCGTAATTGAAGAACGAAAGCGTTCGGCGTTGCGCACCGATATTTCGCAAGTTGAAAGGGAACGGCTCAACAACGCACTTAAGGTTCTCGCTAATGCTACCAGCTACGGAATCTATGCAGAAATGATCCGGCAGGAATCGGATGAGGAAGTGAAAGTCACCTGTCACGGCATTGATGCGAAATCATATCGCTGCCGTGTTACTCACCCCGAAGCACCGGGAAAATATTGTTTTCCGCCGCTCGCCGCCTTGATTACGGGAGCCGCCCGTCTAATGCTGGCGCTTTTGGAAAGCTGTGTCTCCGAATTGGGCGGAACCTACGCGATGGAAGACACCGATTCAATGGCTATCGTAGCCACGAAACGCGGAGGAACAATTCCTTGCCCTGGTGGACCACTTCGAACAAACGGGGGCCTGTCGGCAATAAACGCTTTGTCGTGGGAACAGGTCGGAAATATCGTTCAGAAATTCACGGCCCTCAACCCGTATGATCGCAGCGCCATACCGGGATCGATCCTTAAAGTTGAGGACAACAATTTTGATCCGCAAGGCCGGAAGCAGCGGCAGCTTTACTGTTTTGCCATTTCCGCGAAACGATACGCTCTGTTCGTGCAAGATAAGCAGCGCAATCCTGCATTGCTTCGCACAGGCATCAACAGCGGCGACGATGGATGGAAAGAACATGGTCTGGGCCATCTCTTGAATCCGACAGACCCGGAGAGCGAGGACCGTCAGTGGATTGGGCAGGCGTGGCTCGACATGATCCGGCGGACACTAGGATTGCCGACGGTAGAACGGGCTTTTGAGGACAGGCCCGCCGTGGGACGCATCAGCGTCAGCAGTCCCGCAATAATGCGACCGTTGATTGCGCTCAATAAAGATAAAAAATATGCTGATCAAATAAAGCCATTCAATTTTCTTTTGAATTGCCATATAAAACAAATGGGCCATCCTACAGACGCCGACCCGCAGCGGTTTCATTTGATTGCCCCATATGAAACGAATCCCGCTTACTGGCTAAAACGCCCATGGATTGACCAATACAGCGGGAAACTCTACCGCATCACGACCTCGGGACATCACGGAGCACGTGAGACGGCGCGGGTGAAAACATATGGCGAAGTTCTCCGCGAATACGAATTTCACCCTGAAGCAAAATGTGCGGACGCAAACGGAAACGCATGTGAAAGGCAGACGGTCGGATTGCTGCAGCGGCGACATATTCGAATCGAACAGATCAAGTACATCGGCAAGGAGTCAAATAGCTTAGAGGAAGTTGATTCCGGCCTGCTGCACTCAGAAGACAGCGTGTACACGGAATATCCCGATCCGCAACGTGATGAATGGCAAACCGAGATTTTGCCAGCACTGCAGAAAATGTCATTAGCCGCTCTGGTGGAAAAGTGTAGAGGCGAAATATCGCGGCGAGCGCTCATCGATCTGCGGGCCGGGCGGAGCAGACCACATCGGAAAAATCAACAATTTCTTGAGACAATCAGATTGAGGCTTCCTCCGTCAGCCGCAGAAGTTAAGGAATCCTTCGCCCGCCCCCCATGCGCCCGACAGCGTCGCGAGAAGACAGGTGACAAGAAACCACTCCCTACGGTGCGCCGATCAAATGATATGAAGAATTCCGCTCTGATCGAGGACGTCATTCCTTAGCCCCGTCAGCATGCTAAACACTTTGTCGCGGCCATTATCGACTCTACGAGATTGCACGTGTTTATCGATCACTTGTACCGCGAAGGAAATGCCAGCAACCGCAATCGCGACCTTTGGATCGACGGCAGCGGTCGCTATTGAAAGGGCTCCTGCAACGCAAAATGGTACCCACTTTCTGAAACTCGCTGCGAATCGAGTCTTTCGGAAGTGTTCGTATTCGTTCAGAAAAGCATGCGCTGTTTGGTCGACCTGATTTCTAAGTTCGTTAGGGTCACCTATTTTGTTTAGACGGTTAATGCTGCTCAAAGCTGCCGTTAGCTCCTTGAATGAGGCTCGCACAGGCTCGTACGCGTCGCGTAACTCTCGGTACTTGTCAGCTGTCAACACGGCCACTTCGGATGGAATCAGCAGCTCCGCTAACGAGCTTAACAGGAGTCCCTCGGCTCCGTTGCCAGCGCCTTGCGGCTCGATATTTAGGCCATTTAGGGCCCCGAGCGCAAACGGAATTGGTTTGTCCGTTATCGAATCTAAGCCCGTTCGACGGGAGATTTGTTCGGCTATTCCACAAAGAATCAGGTCGCTTGCCGTCTCGTTAACGACATAAAAGCCCCGATCAGAAAACTGATCCTGAAGTGCTTCGAGAATTAATCCATTCTCTTTGAGTTCACCCTCGATCTCTGGTGATATTTTGGATGCGTGCAAGAATGCGTGGCCTTTAACTGACATAGTGCCACCAGAAAGCCGGACGGTGATCTCACGCCCACGGCTTGACTTATTCGACTGCGCCAGAAATGCCAAGGCCTTTTTTAATCGGGGCAACTTTTGGCTGTCAAGAACAATGTCATCTTCTTGAGGGGCAATTGATGATAGACAATCCGGAATGTGAGATTGCAATTGCTGTAGTTCGTCGGAATCGTCAGGCTTCACATCGGTCGGAACTATCCGAGTGACCCGATCAGCTAGCAACAGGACCTTCTTTAGCCACGCCGGATCTGGCTGAAAACTGGGATAGTAAAGAAGAGAGTATTCGCTCATTTTCGCTCCGCTGGTACTGATACCTCACGGGATGCTAAGAATATACGGACCCACGCTGATCTTAGCTGGCAAGGACGAGCAAGACAATCGTATATTTCGGGAATATTACCCTCTATGACGCGGGTTCACTCAGGCTGCATTTACTCGCTCATCGGAAGCTGCGCCGAGGCAACGCTCCCAGCCATGGAACATCCCGGCCAGCTAAATACATGCATTATTAACCTTGTTAATGCCATGTACGAGGTCTATTAACCAGGCGGTTACGAGGGCAGTTTCGGAGTCCTCTGTCTCCTATCCCGTCAACCGCAGAAAGGGATTGCTGGATGATTTCTACGCAGCTTCTCTCCGGCGAGCGTCTGCATCGGACGCAGAGCCCCGCTAGCTCTTATGCTTTGACCGCGAGATAGCAGGGCCCAGAATAGCTGGTTAGTCTCGTCATGCGGAATTGTGTGTCGCTGCGCTACGATGCAGCCTGGCTTGAAAGCAGCGCATTCAGCTTGCCAATCACCTCGAAGGCGTCGGCGACGTAAAGGACATCGGCTTTTCCGCGCGCCCAGCCGCAGTTCGGGTCGAGGTTGATGGCGCGCCGCTCGGAGATGAACCGCCAGCCCACGGTATGCGGCTCCTCACCATGGCAGCAGGTGGAGAGACCCTTCGGATGCCGCGGCGAGGCGCCCGTCTGGCCTACCTGATTCAGGTGCGTCATGAAGCGCAGGGCCGTCTGGTTTTCGCCGGTGAGCTCCACCAGAGACTTACTGCTTCCGAGCGAAGCATTCGAGCGTTTCAGGAAATCGACGATCAGGGTCTCAGCCTCGGCGACGTGTGTCTGGCCATCTTTCTGTTTCTTGGTCCAGCCCGCGCCGGCGACGAACAGCAATTGGGCGTCCGGCCGGATGGTCTGCTGATCGGTTGGCGGCGTGACAACGCCGCGCACGGTGGTGCGGCGTAGCGTCTCCGGAACCGTGACGGCTACCTGTTCGATTGTGATCGAGCCAGCCTCGCCCTGCCACGCCGCATGCGTGCCAGGATCGAGCAGCAGAATCCACGGACGCTGGCTCCGAGACAGCGAGCCTTCGATACGCTGGCGATAGAACCAGCGCGTAATTGCCGTTGCGTTGCAACCGGCTTCAATGCTTGAAACGTGCGTGTCTACGTTGCCGTTGACGCGATGCGCTACTCCGGCCATCACCCGCGCGTTGCGAGAGGTTCCGGCAGCAATGACGATGGTAGCCGCTGACGCGCGAACCAGCGCCTCGCAGGCGGCAGCGTCCGTGGCGTAGCGAGCCTGCGAGAAGTCTTCGCCTGAGACGCCCAGATACCGCTGCGCACCGCAAGTTCCCAGCGCGTGAGCCGCGGTCTCGACCGACGCTCCGTACAGCCCCACTGCAAGCGTTCCGCCCAATTGCTTGCTCAAATCAATTGCCGATCCGAGGGCTTCCAGGGCAGCCTTCGCCAGGGTGCCGTCAGCTTCCGTGTGTGCGAGAAAAAGAATCGTCTCCATTCTTCCTTACTCCTGCCCAATCCACTGCGCGATCTCCTGCGCAATCTCATCAGCGGTCTTGTCTTTCACAATTTTCGTCTCACGCTGCTGCTTGGGAGTAATTACGCTCCCATAGCGCAGGCCATCAGTCGAAACGCTGGCAGCCGTAGCGCGCTGCAAGGCCGGCATGATGAGCCGCATGTTGGCCATCCCCACCTGCGGATTGTTGGGCGGCTCGCCCAGGCTGCCCGTGGCCCAGCCCAGCACTGCCGGAGGCCCGGCGCAAACCGACGCCTGGTGGCGCGCGCCCTCGATTCGCTCCAGCACCTCGAAGGAACCGTCTTCCTGCGGCTTGATCGAGTCCACCCCCTGAAACTGATCGACGATGCCGAGTTGTTCGCCGGCAAGCTGCAAGGTCACGCCCGCGCTGCGGCTCGCCGATTCCCATCCGCCGAAGAGAAGCAGGCGCGATAGGTCGAGGCCATCGATTTTGCGGATGGCGTTCGCGAGTGCGGTTGCGGTTTGGTGGGCGTCCACAAATCCACCGGACGGTCCGTCTACCGCGACGAGCTGCAGCGGGACCTTCTGTGCGACCGTCATCATCACCTGCTGGAGCTTCGCCTTCGGCGCCATGCTCAGCAACCAAAGCTTGCTGCCGGCAACCTGCTTCACCAGATGCGCGCCTTCGTACAGCGCGTGTGCCGCCCAGGGGTCGAGGATCGCGGGCAGCATCATTTCGTTCTTCAAGCCGGGCCCAGACGGGCCGGCAACAGGTTCCAGTGTCTGAAGCGGGTCAGGCACCACACTTGCGCAAACGACTACATGAAACGGATTGCTCATTTTGTTTTTGTACCTTGCTAGTTTTCTGCCGAGTGCAGGCCGCCGGCTCCTGCCGCGAATCGCAGGTTGGGCTCGCCCTTCACCATCTCGGGGCAGTTCCAGGAGCATGCCCCGCAGAACACGCATTTTTCGCGATCGAAGTTGGGAAAGCCTTCCGGGCTGCGCGTGATGGCCTGTGCCGAGCACATCTCAACGCACAGCTTCGTCCCGCACCGGCGACATACTTCGATGTCGCGGAATATAACGTGGTCGGCATAGCCCGCCGGAGCCTGCACTTTGCCGCCCATCAGCAACACGTCCTGGTGCGAAACCAGCAGCGAACCATCGAGCACGATCTCCGGCCAGCCGCAGCGATTCATCAGAGCGTCGTGCAGCGATGCGGCCTGCGCCGCGCATTGTTTTTCCAGCCTCGCTATCTCCGGCGAATCGACTTTGCGGCGATAGAACTGCGCCAGGCTCGCCAGGTGCTCGCAGGGTTTCGGAGGCTTGCCGCCCAGCGACAACTTGCCATTGCTGAAGGCGGCCAGGGCCATTCCCAGCAGGCCGGTCACAACCCCGGCTTGAAAGCCGTCGCGTGATTTCTCGGCTATGCGAGCTTCTTTTTCCACCCAACTGGCGCGCCGGCGCTGCTCATACTGCATCAGGTTTTCGCGCGTGAAGGGCTTGCCCGATTGCATCAGTTCGAGCACAGCCTCAGCCAGTTGCACTCCCGTCGTCCAGGCTTCGTCCACGCCCGAACCAGTAAGAACATTCGTGCTGCCCGAGCACTCGCCAATGCGCGCGTAGCCCTCGCCGGCAAGAAACGGCTCGCCGCGCTTGCCCGATTCCTGCAACGACTTCGCTCCCCACGAGCGAAGCTTGCCGCCTTCCAGGTAGCGCCACAAGTACGGGTGCTGAATGTAGTGCTGCAAATATCGATACGAGGTCCGCACCGGGCAGTCAAACCAGGACGGCACAAAAATTCCAACCGACGCGACGTTCCCCGGATGCACATAGAGGAAGCCAAAAATTTCCGGCTCGGGAAATCCGAAGGTGTGCAGCACCGTCCCAGGCTGAAGATCGACTTCAGGCCGCAGGTCGATCACGAACTTCATGCCCAGCGCCCATTCGCGTACGTCGTTGCCGGGAGGCATTCCCAGCTTAGTATCGATGTCGCGGCTGATCGCGCCTGCCGGGCCGTCGCCGATGACGGTGAGCGCGGCGCATATGTCCATGCCGGGAGTGAAGCCTGCCTCCGGATTGCCGCTGTGATCGACGCCTTGATCGAGTAGCCTGACACCGCGCACCGCGCCGCTCTCGATCAGCGCTTCGCCTGCCGGCATTCCCGGCCAAATCTGCACCGCGCCGCTCGCCATCACCTGGCTTCCGACCCACTGATTGAATTGGCCGATCGAAAGTACGAAGCCATCTTTCTTGTGCAGAAATGCCGGCGTGTAGGGCAGTTCGAACGCGTCATGATCCGGCTTCGCCAGCTTTCGCAGCAGGCCATCGGCGATCCGCAACGTACGCGAACGGCGGCTCGCGCCTATGGGATCGAGCAGGTACACGAGCTTCTCACTCGTTACCGCCGCAGCCAACGGAATCTGTGCTGGATCAAAATCCGGAAAGCTGGCGCGGATGCCGCGGGCGCGAGTGACCACTCCCGAAACACCGAAGCCGATGTCCTCGGCGCGCTCGTAGCAAATCACCTGCAACGGCATGGCTGGCATCACGCTGCTCTCAATTGCCGGCGTGCCGTCGTCGTTCAGCAACTTCCGCGACAGGGTCGTCAAGAAGCCGCCCATCGCCGGGCCAAAGCCGACGCAAGCGATATCGACATCGATGCTGGCGCGCTCGATGATGGATTGTTCAGCCGTACTCAAGATTGCCTCATCGCGGATAGTCGAGTGCCTCGGGAATCATGACCTTCGAGAGCGCTTCGGCGGCGCGATCTTTGGCCAGTTGCGCGCCGGTCAGGCAGCCATCGAGCTTGGTGCGGAGTCGCTGAAACGCTTCGAGTCCTTTGCAGGACGCACACGGCCCGGCCTTCGAAGGATGCGAGCCGTCTTCGCCGACCACATCGTGCGCACACGCGCTGATGCCGGGAATGAAGCCTTCCAGTTCATCCAGTTCGTCGCTGTGGTAACAGTCTTTGTAGCCTTCCTCATCCCAGGCCGGATGGCGATTGTAGCCGAAAACCAGTTCGGCGCAAATGCGGCCCACTTCGCCGGCGGCGCGTGCCGTCTGGATGTGGCACAGGTCGGTAAACAGATTCAGCGTGCCGGTGAGCCCTTCGGCAAGCACCGGATTCTCCGGCCCATGCTTTTCCAGTTCAATTACATCCAACACGAACTGGCGCGCCGAGAGCAGCCAGGCGAGCGCGTCGGCCATAGAAAAGGTCACGCCGTGCCGAGCGCTCTGGTAAAGCGTGCCGCCGTTGGCATCGGTGGAAATTTGAAGATGCTCAAAGGTCCACAGCCAAAGCCGCATGGCGGTCGCAATCGTGCAAGCGCCGGTCCCCGGGCGATGTTCCGCCACACGGCGCATCTCCGCAATCCATTGCCGAAACTGCGCCAGGAACAGCTCGCTGGTCATGGTGACGCTCAGATTGCGCCGCTGCACCGCCTCCGGACCTTCGTAGGTGGCCTCAAGCTGCGAATCCATCCACTTGTAGGTGAGGAAGCCGGGGCAATCTTCGGTGATGCCGTAGCCGCCCATCAGGCTCAGAGCTTCGCGCATCGCGTTCGCGCCAGTTCCGGTGTTCCATAACTTGGCCGCCGGACAAAGAACGTTCGCCACCGCGTCTTTTAATGCAAATTGCACCAGTGGGTCGGCGTGCAGAAGCTCGTATTTTGGCTGGCGCTTCTCCGGAGGCAAACTCTCCTGCTGCAGGAACTCCAGCGCCACCCGATTCACCTCGCGGAAGAACTTCATCTCCGCCTTGCCGCCGCGGATGTTCTTCTCGCTGAGCACTTCGTTTTTCTGCTTTTCCAGAGGATCGACTTCGTCGTACAGCCGCGCCGCCGCAAACCCGAGCGAAGCGCCGGCCTCGCCCATCGCCCACAGGCCTGCCAGGCGATGCAATGCATCCTGGCGCTGCTGAATTCCCAGTTCGTAGCGTAGGCTTCCCGGCTTCGCCTGCTCCGATCCGCGGAAACGTCCGCGCTGGTAGCGAATGATGGGTTCCACAGCGGAAAGCAGCTTGGCCGATGTCATCAGTGCCACCGTAACGCGCGTGCGCTTGAAAACCGCTTCGATGACCTCGCTGTGGCTGTAGTTCGGGACGATCATCCCATCCTTGATCGTGTAGCCCCCGACGATTCGGCTCGCCGGCACCTGTACGTTGAAGATCGGATCGCAAGTTGAGGAAAGTTGGTGCACCAGCTTGCGCGTAGCCGCGCCGCGATCAAAGGTCCCGGGATCACCTTGTTCCACAATCACGATGCAGGAGCCCTTAATGCGCGCGTCGTCGGAATCCACCGCCGCGGTGACGAAATTGGCGAAACCCATGTTGGTGATGAAGCGGCCGCGTTTCTCCAGTTGCAGCAGTGGTTCTTGCCCCTCATCCCACTTTGCGATGCGAAGCTTGCCGCCGAGCATGCCGGTGTCCACGCCGACGTAGGGGATGGGCTCGGTGAGGCAGAAGGCGCCGCGCCAAGCTTTGCGGTCCTCGCCGGCGGCAGGCGGAGCGGCCAGCGCCATATAGCGCGTTCGCTGCTCGGGTGTGCCGCGCTCGTGGATCGGGGCCAGGGCCAGGCATCCGGCAAGGCTGCACGTCGCCGCTCCGGCATCGACCCAGGCCAGTTCGAAGGCGGTCAGCGCCAGTGCCAGGTTCTTGGGACCGATGAGGAAGCCGCCATCCTCAGGCTCCATGAACACCGCGGTAATACCCGACTGGTCGAAGGCATCCAGCAATGCCGCCTTCTTTTCGCTCCATTCGTGGCTCGCCCGCGCCCCTTCGGCGACCAGCCTCGCCACCGGGCCTCGCGCCACTTCGCGCGCCGATTGCACCAGCATGTGCAGGTCATAGCGATCGGCAAAGCGCCACAGAATCTGGCGGACATTGTCGTCGGGCAGCGTTCGAATTGTTTCGGATCGCAACTTTGGCACACTGGTAACCATGCGAGTACCTCCGCCGAACAGACCCTTCATTGTGAGTGGTAATTGGCGGCCATTCTGTGACCTCAGTCATAGCCAGGCGTGATGCAGCGTACGCGGCTGGCGAACCGCGCTGGCGCGTCGCAGCCGTAGAGCTATAACCTGAGGGCAAATTGCTGCCGCAGCGGCCCCTCAGCGGAAGCGCAAAGCGGCATCGGCCGGCAGGTATAATGAACACTTAAGATGAAGTACTGGCTACTGGTGACGTTGGCGGCGGCGTTGGTGTGGACGCCTCTGCTCGCCCAAGACTCCGCACCACAGCAACTTCCCACGGCGCCTTCGGCGGTAAAGTATCCGCCGCCGGCTCCATCTTCCACCGACACGCCGAGCAGCGGCAGCACGCAGCCGGGTGCGACAGCGCCGCCTGCGGCGACCCCAGGGCCTTCGGCGCAAAGCGCGGGCGTCGCCAACGATTCACCGCAGAGCAGCCAGTCGAATCCTCCTCAGGCGGCGGCCAAGTCAGATGCGGCCGTCAAGCCGAACCAGAGCCCCACGGGAGCCTCCGGCACCAGCTCCGATGATTCCATCCCCCTCATCCGCAAGCGCGTCGACGAGGTCAATGTCGTCTTCACCGTTACCGATAAGCGCGACCACTTCGTCAACGACCTGAGCCAAAAAGATTTCCGGGTGATCGATGACAACAAGGCGGCGCTGAGCATTGAGTCGTTCAGCCGCGAAACCAACCTGCCGCTGCGCGTCGGATTGCTGATCGACGCCAGCAACTCGGTGCGCGACCGCTTCCGCTTTGAGCAGGAATCGGCGATTGAGTTTCTCGACCAGATCATCCGCCCGCGTTACGACAAGGCGTTTGTCATCGGCTTCGACACTACGCCGGAAGTCACCCAGGATTTCACCGACAGCACGGAAGCGCTTTCGCACGGCGTGCGCATGTTGCGCGCCGGCGGAGGCACCGCGCTGTATGACGCCGTCTACTATGCCTGCCGCGACAAGCTGATGAACGTGGACCGCGGCGAGCTGGCCACCCGCCGTGCCATCATCCTGCTGAGCGATGGCGATGACAACCAGAGCCGGGTGTCGCTGACCGAAGCGGCGGACATGGCGCAGCGCGCCGAAGTGATTATCTATGCCATCTCCACCAACACCAGCGGTGTGGTGCTGCGCGGGGACAAGGTGCTGAAGTATCTCGCGGAGCAGACGGGCGGCCGGGCGTTCTTTCCCTTCAAAATCGAAGACGTGGCCAACGCTTTCACGCAAATTTCCGAGGAACTGCGCAGCCAGTACGACATCTCGTATAAGCCTGCCGACTTTGTGGCTAACGGCAAATACCGCAAAATCGAGATTGTCGCCGAAAATAAGAAGTACCACGTGCGCGCTCGCAAAGGGTACTACGCGCCGCGGCAGTGACTTCTATTCCCTGATTCTTACAATGTAATCTTCACCGTGCATGCCTATGTACTTGTGTGCCCAGGGAAGCTCTGATTAAGTCAGAGGGAAGTCCCTCAGCGGCTAAAGAGGCTGCTGAAAAAGTCAAAACCGCAGATCCCTCGCGGGCCAAAGCCCGCTCGGGATATCAAAAATAAAGCGCTGAGACGCTGGCCTAAAGACCAGCTCTACCGAGCCTGCCGATGGGTAGACTTTTTCAGCGGCCTGTAAAGCCGGGTTGATGTGCAGTCGCACTACCCGATCTCCATCATGGCTGCGGCTTCTTCCGGCTTCCATTCCGGGATGGCCCCCGGGCGGCTGGCGACCAGCGCAGCTACGGCATTGGCAAAGGCGCCGCAGCGGCGCGTCTCCCATCCTTGCTCGAGGGCGTGAAGAAAGGCGGCGGAAAAGGCATCGCCTGCGCCCACGGTATCGGCGACCTCGATTTTGCAGCCCGGCACCTGCACGTATACGCCATCTCTGTAGATACCGCAGCCGCGCTCACCGAAGGTTACGCAGATGACCTGGCAGCCATATTGATCGCTCCAGCGCCGGCAGAAGTCCTCAACGGAGCCATCGCCGCTATCGAGATTCAGTGAGGCGTCGAGGAACTCGGCTTCGCTGTCGCTCATTTTCACCACATTCGCGTGCGAGGTGAGGCGCTCGACGATGGCCAAGTTCCAGTTGCCGTCGCGCAGGTTCACGTCATAAAAGCGCTTGGCGGAAGGGATATCCTCCAGCAACTTCAAGGTGGAGGCCAGGGTCCGTGGGGAAGTGTGGAAGAGCGTGCCAAAGTAAATCCAGTGCGGCGGCAAGGCCACGATGCCCTTTAGGTGCGCGGGCGTGAGATCGACGGAATCGTAGGCTGCCGGTCGCAGCAGGTGAAACACAGGCCTGCCGTCGGGTTCCAGTTCGACCTCGGCTGTGCCTGTTTTTTTGCCGGGCCGGACTTGCACGAACTCGGGCGAAATGCCGCAACGAGCGAGTTCTTGCAGCGCGCGCCGGCCGCGCTCGTCGTCGCCGACGCCGCTGACCATGAAGAGCTCGTGTCCCAACTTGCGCGCGTGGGCGGCAAAATTAAGCGGGGCGCCGCCCAGATACTCCGTCGGGCCAATTATGTCCCACAAAATTTCGCCGATGCTGACAATATGCAAGGCGCAGCCTCCCGCCAACATCCTATCGCGTCCTCGATCCGGCCGAAGCTTACTTTCCGCTCGATTTCCGCTATGATAAGCACCTTCGCAATGAAATTGCGTTTCCAAAACCAGGGCGGCGAGCGGTTGCCGGGCGCCCCCTCGCGCGCGGAGTTTCCCCCGTTATCCGGGGCAGAGATCGCCGGAAGGCTGAACGGCGAGAGGCTGGGGGGCGACTTTTACCATTTCCTGCGCGCCACAGCGTCGCGCGTGGTCTTCGGGCTGCTGGATGTTGCCGGCAGACGCGAGGAGAACCAGGGCATCGTGGAAGTGGCGCGGCAGACCTTTCAGCGCGTGGGGAAGGAGAGGTTCGCCTACGAAGCCATCAATGAAGCCGACGCCATGATGGAATTTTGCCTGGAATTGAATCTGAACATCCGCCGCGCTGCCGCGGGAGTGCGCTCGTGTGCGGCGTTCCTGGGCTGCTACAACGAGGAACTGGGTACGATTTGCTATGCCAATGCCGGGCACACGCCGGGTTTGTTGCGTGATGCGGAGGGAATTGTGGAGTTGCCGGCCACCGGACTGCCGCTAGGCCTGTTCTCCGCCTCTACCTACGAAGCTCCTATCGCCGCGCTGCAACCCGGCGCCTCGCTGCTGCTGGTTTCACGCGGCGTAGTGGAAGCATCGGACAAACGGGAAGAGTTCGGGCTGGAGCGTGTGAAGCAGCATTTTCTGCAAGCGCCGCCGGACGATGCCGATGAAATTGCCAGTCACCTTCTCAATGCTGTGCAGCAATTCATGAGCAAGGCTAGCACTCATAACGATATGACGGCGCTGGCCCTGGTGCGGGCGGCCAACGGCAGGCCCGCTGCGGCGGGCAGCTGAGAGGGTCGAAAGCGGGGAACTTCTGCGGTCAAGGAGCGGAAGGAAAACCTAAGGGCGTTGCAACACGAGCACCCTCGGAGGGGGTGATACCATCACAGTCAGGAACGCGAAGCGATGAGCGTGGGGCGGGAAAGGCGACACCGGCGAAACGGTGAGGTGCCGAAGTATCCAACCATCTTCCCTAAGAGATAGAATTTTCCTGTGGCTGAGTCTTAGTGTGCTGTTCTGCACCTTGCCGCTGTTGGCGCCGGCGCAGGCGACGGCGGCGACTCCCACGCAAGCAGCAACCAGCAGCCCCCAAGCTCCCACCGCTGGGCAACAGCCAGCGAGCGGAACCCTCAGCGGGACCGTCCAGGACCAGAGCGGGGCGCTGGCCGTGGGTGCCCGCGTGCAACTTACCTGCGGGCCATCCAAGCAAGAAATGCAGTCGGGGGAGAATGGGGAATTCTCCTTTGCCAATCTTCCTCCCGGACCCTTTCGAATTACGATCAGCGCGCCGGGTTTCGTTACGCAGACCGTCTCGGGAACGCTGAATCCTGGAGAAGCTTATATTGTTCCGCCGGTCAAGTTGGTCTTTGCTAAAGCGGTGACCGCAGTACAGGTGGGCGCCACGCAGGAGGAGATTGCCGAGGCGCAGATCAAACAGCAAGAGAAACAGCGGGTGTTGGGAATCATTCCCAACTTCTACGTGAGCTACGTCCCCAATGCGGCACCACTCACCCCCAAGCAGAAGTTTCAACTGGCATGGAAGTCCAGTATCGACCCCGTCACCTTCCTGGGAGTGGGCGCGCTGGCGGGAATTGAGCAGGCGGCCGACGAATATGGCGCCTACGGTCAAGGAACTGCCGGTTACGCGCGGCGCTTCGGGGCAGCCTATGGCGACGTTTTCATCGGCACGTTTCTCGATAGCGCGGCGCTGCCGATTTTGTTTAAGCAAGATCCGCGCTACTTCTACCAGGGTACGGGTACGATTCGCTCGCGGTTGCTGCACGCGCTGAGCAATGCGGTGATCCGCAAAGGCGATAATGGGCACTGGCAGCCGAACTATTCGGGGATTATCGGCAGCTTTGCCGCCGGCGCGCTCTCCTATACCTATTATCCTGCGAATGATCGCGGCGCTGGCCTGCTGGTGCGGAATTCGCTGATCGGCATTGCCGGGGGCGGCGTGGCCGGCGTTTTCCAGGAATTCGTGCTGCGCAAATTTACTACCCATCATTCGCCGCCCCAGCCGTAGAATCAAACATCATCCCAATGAGCGTTCAGATAGCATGATGATTTTTCTTAAGTGGTTTCGCCCCGCCGTGATGTGGGGATTCGCGGTGCTGCTATGGAGTTCTCCGCTTCAAGCCAGTACCGGGCGTCCGAATGAGATCAGCGACATTCATTTTGAAAACGTCACCCAAACCTCGGTCGAGGTGGTCTGGAACACTAAGCATCCCAGCACTTCCCTGGTGTTAGTCCTCGACAGCCCCTTATTCGAGCCCGACCGCTGGGCTCCCGAGATGCCCGACCCGGCGCTGGTGACCACACATCGCGTCACAGTCGATCACCTCGTTCCCTATAACCCCAAGACTGGCGACGGGACCTATTACATCTTTGTGGCTTCCGCGGACGCCAAGGGCAACCACCTATCCACCGCTCCCGGACCGCGTACGGCAGATGGGAAGAATCCTCCGATAGAAATGCGTACCGCGCCGCCCGCCAACGCCGGGCCCCCGAGTTTTCAGATTTATACCCGCGGCCCGAATGAAGTCTTCGCCGGCCACGACATGTACTTTCGCGTGCTGCCGGTGCTGACGGCGGGGCCTTATGGCAATCTCTATATCCAGAATCAGCGGGGCTATAACAACAGCAGCGATGGCGTGGTGAAATACCTGGGAGCGGAAGGCAAGGGGAACCCCGAGAGCATAAGCGTGCATTTCTCCTGCGCATGGGCCAACAACACGGGGCTGGACCGCGAGGAGCAGGCTTTCAGTCGCGAAAAAAACATGGGCTTTTGCGAAAATGGCAACGCCAACGTGCGTGACTTTACCATCCGCCTCCGCACCTCGCCCAACACCGTCCCGGGAGAGTATGAGGTCGCGTTTACGTTGGAAACCAATGGGGTGCGGCGCACGGGGACGTACGACTTCACGGTGCGGCCCTCGCCCACGGCGCCCCCGCCGCCGCAGTTGACGCCTAAGCCGATACCCGGGCTTGCCACCTGGCAAAGGCAGATGGTCCAACTGGGCGACAAGTGGTGCGCTTATCGCGACCAACAGAATGCCCTCGGCAACTTTATCACCGCGTGGGGGTGGACGGGCGATGCCTGGTTTTATGACGGAGGCCGGGTGTATGAGAGCATCGACACCTATACGGCGGCCGCCGGACATCCCAACCACGCCCACTGGCAGCACTGCGCCTTGACGATTCTGGATCCCTATGCGAACTATCTGGTGGCCAACAATGGAATAATGCAGGGTTATTCGATCTTTACCTACGGGTTGGCGATGAACTATTGGCGGACCAAAGCCCAGGTGATGAAGGAAGCGGTGAATGCCGTAGCCACGCTAGGCCAGCAAGTCCGCGCGTGCGGCAGCGTAGATGTAATCGGAATCCGCGAGAACGCCTACCGCAGCAATGCCTGGATGACCAACGAGATGCTGGGCGCGCCTCGCTGGCCGCTGCTGCAGCGCAATATCGACAAGCTGATGGGGAACATCAATATGATTGCCCGCGGGCAGGGCGACGACGTCCACCCGTTCATGGTGGGCATCGGCATGGACACGCTGATTCACTGGTATGAGCTGAACCTGGCCGAGGGCCATCCCGACTACCGGGTGCTGCCGGTGATCAAGGAAGGTTTGGATGCCCTGTGGGACCACTATTGGCTGCCCAAACAGAAGATGTTCGTTTATGCGATCTACCAGGTGCCGCGCAGCTACAACCCAGCCTTCTCCGCGCTCAACAATATGGTATCGGAGGCCTATGCCTGGTACTGGATGGAAACCGGCGATACCGTGGAGCGCGACCGTGGCGACCAGGCTTTTGCCCATGCCTTTGACGATCCCGGTGGAGGCTACGCCTGGAGCGGCAAGCAGTTCAGCCAGGAATTTGAGTTCAGCTTCGATTTTGTGCGCTATCGTGAGGGACTGACCACCTCCAGCGTGGTAGAAGCGAACAATCCCTACACTGGTCCCTACGCCGATACCAATCCCCCTATCAGCCAAAAAGTGAATTGCGACCCCAATTTCTTCCCGAGGTGCAAAGCGGGAACCATCGGCAGCACCACTGCGCTTATCTTCTGGACGACCTACAAGCCGGCGACCACGCAGGTGATTTATGGCAAGACAACCAGGTATGGGGAAGCGTCCCCGCTGGATAAGGAGATGATGTTGAAGCACGAGGTGACGCTGACCGGCTTGCAGCCCGGGACGACCTATCACTTCCGAGTCCGCTCGGTGGACAGCGCAGGCAATGTCGGCTTCATGCACGACCTGACGTTTACGACCTTGCCGGAGCAATAAGGAACCACGAGAGGCCGAAAATTTGCGGCATGCTGAATAAGTTGAGCGGCAAAGTTCAGCCGCTTGTGCGCAATCGCGACCAGCCAATGACTGCGGGGCGGGGTCCACGCCGAGACCGCTTTAGAATGAAGCCAAGTGAGGAGGCAAGTGAGTAGTATGTCCAACGTTGGCGCTCGGTATCTCGACGAGGTTTTCCGCGGACTTCGCGGACACAAGCGCCTGGCCGAGGGCGCCATCGCGCAACTCAGCGAGCAGCAGTTCTTCGCCCAGCCCGACCCGGAATCCAACAGCGTCGCCATCATCGCCAAGCACATTGCAGGGAATTTGCGCTCGCGCTTTACCGATTTTCTTGCCAGCGACGGGGAGAAGGCGGACCGCCATCGCGACCAGGAGTTCGTCATAGCATCCGGTACGACACGCGAGGAGGTGCTGCGCTGGTGGGAGCAGAGTTGGCAGATCGCCTTCGACGCGATTCAATCGCTCGAAGCTGACGATCTCGAGCGCAGGATTACCATTCGCGGGCAGCCGCATTCGGTGTTGCAGGCCCTCACCCGCGCCCTGGCTCATTGCGCCTATCACGCCGGTCAGATCGCCTTCCTGGCCAAGCACTGGAAGGGCGCGGAGTGGAAGTCGCTGAGCGTTCCCAAAGGCCAGAGCGAGCAGCACAACGCGGCGATGTTTGAGAAATATAGGAAGCAGCCCTAAGTGCGAAGGATGATTCACCGGGCTTCCGGAGGCGCGCCCGGAAGGCGCTTCCCTTTTGATTCATGTCCGGTGATCGGCGTGAATTATTCGCAGGCGACGTTGGCCTTCAGCGGCTAGTGAGGATCGAGCTTCGACTTTCGCAGTCATCGCGGTGTCGGCATCGATCGCGGTTCATTTGTCCGCTGAGATTGTTTCTCCAGAATCAGAATGTAGTCAAAAGCTTTTGTTGACATCGCGCTTTCGTCTCTGATAATTTGAATTGTTCCATTTAGATCTCTGCGCCCTCAGTGCAATCTTCAGCGGTACGCACTCACAATAAAGAATGGACACGACTCTTCAACAAGCAGGGCAATTACTGCTCGACGCAATACCCACAGCGATCCTGCTGCTACTGGTGTACGCCATTTACCAGAACCTCCTGCGCAAACCGCTGGAACGAGTGCTGGCCGAGCGGCGCGACCGTACCGAGGGCGCCATTTCGAAAGCGCGCGCCGATGTAGCTTCGGCGGAGGCGCGGACCCAGGAATACGAGCAAAAGCTGCGCGACGCGCGGACCGTGGTATTCAAAGCGGCAGAAGCGCGCCGGCAACAGGCGCAGCAGATGCGAACGCAAGCCATGGCCGAGGCGCGTCAGCGGGCGCAGCAGCAGATTCGGGATGCGCGGGCGGCGATTGACCAAGACATGGCAGCGGCGCGGGCAGGGCTACAGGCGGAGACGGAACGCCTGGCGTCGGAGATCATCCACGCCATCCTCAAGCCCGCAGAAGCGGCCCCTGCGATAGGCGGTAGAGCATGAGGCGGCAACACCTCCTGCGCTGGGCGGCCATTCTATTTGTTGCCTGCCTGCTTTGCGGCACGCTCGCGGCGCAGAATTCCGAGGAAGGTTCGGCTGGCCAGAAGGCGGAGCAGGGAACTGCCGCGACGGAGCAGTCGGGCGGGGACGCCAACAGTGGGGTCGGCGGAATTCTGGCCAAGACCACCGAGCAATCCGCGCGCAGCGCCGAGAAATGGGGACGCAAGATCGGCCTGGGTCCGGACGCGTCCTTCTTCCTCTCGATATTCCTCAATTTCGCCGGCATCGTCGCCTTCTTCTATGTCATCCTGAAATCGAAATTGCCGCAGGCGTTTCGCGAGCGCACGAGCGCGATCCAGAAAGGCATCAAGGAAGCGCAAGCGGCCAGCGCTGATGCGGCGCGGCGCCTGAGCGACATTGAAGCTCGCCTGAGCAGGCTGGACGGCGAGGTGGCCGAGATTCGCGCCTCGGCGGAGCAGGAGGCGGCGGCGGAAGAGGAACGCATCCGTCTGTCTGCGGAACAGGACAAGCAGAAAATTGTGGAGGCGGCGGAGGTGGAGATTGCTGCCATTGCGCGCAACGCGCGGCGCGAATTGAAGGGCTATGCTGCCTCGCTGGCAGTGGATTTGGCGGCGCGCGAGATCCGCGTGGACGAGCCCACCGACCAGGCGCTGGTGCGCGACTTCGTCGGCCAGCTAGGAAAGGACGGTAGATAACCGTGGCCTCCGTCGCCAGTCGTTACGCCCGCGCTTTAGTCGAGGTCATCCTGAAGCAGCAAATTGACGGCGAAGTTGCGCGCCAGCAACTGCGTGCCATTGTCGACGCCGTGCACGAGAGCATGGATCTGCGCCGGGTGTGGGAGTCGCCCGCAGTCTTGCCGGAACAGAAGCGCGCTGTGCTGGACGCAATTGCCAAGCAGATTGGAACGGTAAAGCCAATCCGCAACTTCATGGCTGTGCTGATCGATCACCGGCGCATTGGAATGCTGGACGACATGGTGCGGCAGTTTGAGACCGAGCTCGACGGCCAGTTGGGATTCACCGAGATGGAAGTTTCCAGCGCGCGTCCGCTGTCGCGGGAAGAGAAGCGCGAGCTGGAGGGGCGGGTGGAGCGGATGACCGGCAAGAAGGTCCGCGCGCATTATGCGACCAGCGCGGAATTGCTGGGCGGCGTGATAGTGAAGGCCGGCAGCACGATTTACGACGGCTCGGTGCGCGGACAACTGGAAAAGATGCGGCAGGAGCTGAGCCTGGCGTAGGCGTTGCCTGGGCGCCACGGGGGTCGTTTGACTTCGGCGGCCAAACTCGAGTGGTTTTGGCTCAAGGTGACAAACTAAATTTTGCATTGGTTTCGGCGCGGTGGAAGCCGCGCTCTTCAAGCGAACTTATATGGCGCAGATCAAAGCAGACGAGATCACCAAGCTCATTCGTGAGCAGATTGACAACTACGAATCCAAGATCGCGGTCGACGAAGTCGGCAGCGTGATGTCCATCGGCGACGGCATCGCCCGCGTCTACGGCCTCGACAAGGTCATGGCCGGCGAGTTGCTTTCCTTCCCGCACAACATCGCCGGCATTGCCATGAACCTGGAAGAAGACCAGGTGGGCGTGGTGCTGATGGGCGACTACACCGAAATCGAAGAAGGCGACGAGGTCAAGCGCACGGGCCGCATCATGAGCGTGCCGGTGGGCGACGCTCTCGTCGGCCGCGTCGTCGACTCGCTGGGCCAGCCCATCGATGACAAGGGGCCGGTCAGTACCAGCGAGTACATTCCGCTGGAGCGCCTGGCGCCTGGTGTTATCGACCGCCAGCCGGTGAAAGAGCCGATGGCCACGGGATTGAAGGCCATTGACTCGATGATTCCCATTGGCCGCGGCCAACGCGAGCTGATCATCGGCGACCGCCAGACCGGCAAGACCGCGGTGGCGCTGGACACCATCATCAACAGCAAGGGCCGCGACCTGATTTGCATCTACTGCGCGATCGGCCAGAAGCGCTCGTCAGTGGCGCAGGTAGTGAAGACGCTGGAGGATTTCGGCGCGATGGAGTACACCATCGTGGTTTCGGCGTCGGCCTCCGATCCCGCGCCTATGCAATACATCGCGCCTTACGCGGCGTGCGCCATGGGCGAGTACTTCCGCGACAATAAGCGCCATGCGCTGTGCATCTACGACGATCTGTCGAAACACGCCGTCGCTTACCGCGAGATTTCGCTGCTGCTGCGCCGTCCTCCAGGACGCGAAGCCTATCCCGGTGACGTGTTCTATCTGCACTCACGCCTGCTGGAGCGGGCCGCGAAGCTCAGCAACGCGAATGGCGGCGGATCGCTGACGGCCCTGCCCATCATCGAAACCCAGGCGGGCGACGTCTCGGCTTACATTCCGACCAACGTCATCTCCATTACCGACGGCCAGATTTTTCTGGAGACCGATCTGTTCAACTCCGGCGTGCGGCCGGCGGTGAACGTGGGACTATCAGTCAGCCGCGTCGGCGGCAGCGCGCAGATCAAGGCTATGCGACAGGTGGCCGGCAGCTTGCGCCTGGATCTGGCACAGTTCCGCGAACTCGCGGCGTTCTCGCAGTTCGGCAGTGATCTTGACAAGGCCACGCAGGCGCAGTTGGCGCGCGGCACGCGCATGACCGAACTCCTGAAGCAGGGACAATACGCTCCTTTGCCGTTCTCCAAGCAGATTCTCATCATCTATGCCGGGACCCAGGGTCTGCTCGACGATATGCCGGTCGAGCAACTGCGCGACTTCGAGAAGGGCCTGTACTCCTATGTGGACACGGCCAATCCCAGCCTGCTGAAGGCGATCGAAGACAAGAAAATCCTTGACGACGAACTGCGCGCCGGATTGACCAAGATCGTCAAGGAATACAAGGAGCGCTTTGCCAGCGAGCATCAGGTGGCGGCGCAGGCGAGCGCATAAGGGAACATGGCGAACATACGCGACATCCGGCGGCGCATCCGCAGCGTAAGAAACACGCGGCAGATCACCAAGGCCATGAAGATGGTGGCGGCGGCCAAGCTGCGCCGGGCGCAGGAGCGCGCTCTGGCGTCGCGGCCCTACGCGCAGATGCTGGCCAACGTCTTGACCTCCACGGTGAGCCGCGCCGATCTGATGGATCCTAAGACCGGCCTGCCGCTGAATCCGCTGCTGGCGAAACGGCCCGAGCAGAACATTTTGCTGGTTCTGGTCACCGGCGACCGTGGCCTGGCAGGCGCCTTCAATTCCAACGTGCTGAAGGCGGCGACCAAATTTCTGGCTTCTTTCAAGGACAAGAACATCGACGTTGTCGCTATTGGCCGCAAGGGTCGCGATTTTCTGCGCCGCCGTTATCCCATCGGCAAGGCGGGCGAGGCGAGGGCGGGACGAATCCAGGTGCTGGCCGAGCACCTGAATGTGCTGGCCAAAGTTGATTACGAGGTGGTCTCAGAGATTGCCGACCGCATCGCCAAGGCTTACCAGAACGAAGAGATCGATTCGGTTTACCTGATTTTCAACGAATTCAAGTCGGTCATCGCGCAGCGCCTGATAGCGCAGCGGATTCTCCCCGCCCAGGAGCTTGGCCGGCGCGAAGTGGCCCTTGCCGAGGAATTGACGCTGGAAGAGCGTGAGCGCATGGGCGAAGCGGCGCGCACCGCGGGGGTCAGCCTCCGCGAGCCCGGAGTTTCAGAACAAGAGGCGGAAGCGGCGAAGTTTGCCACTGCGCCCGTGGACTACATTTACGAGCAGCCGCCGGAGGAGATTTTTGCCGATTTGTTGCCCCGCTACCTGGCTTTCGAGATTTTTGAAGGCTTGCTGGAGTCGGTAGCGGCGGAAAATGCCGCTCGCATGACGGCCATGGATGCGGCGAGCAACAATGCCAACGACGTCATCGACTCGCTGACGCTGACCATGAATCGCGCCCGACAGGCGGCGATCACCAAGGAGATTATCGAGATCGTCAGCGGAGCGGCGGCGTTGTAAGAGTTGTCGGTTGTCTGTTGTCGGTTGTCAGTTGCGCCCAAGAAATTCGAGGTCGCATATGCAAGCCAATCGATATCAGGATCTTCGAGCATGGCAACGGGCAATCGAATTGGTTGAGAAGGTTTATTTGGCCACGTCGACCCTGCCGAAGGAAGAAACGTTTGGATTGAAGAGCCAATTGCGACGGTGTGCGGTTTCAATTCCCAGCAACATAGCAGAGGGTCAAGGACGGGCGACTCGTGGAGAGTTCCAACAGTTTCTGGGACATGCCCGCGGGTCACTGTACGAGCTGGAAACACAGATTGTAATCGCTGCGAAATTAGGTTATGTGGTTGCAACGGATAGAGACAATTTGCTCGCGGAATCAAGAGAGTTGGGACGGATGCTGAACGCGCTGATTGCTTCTTTGAAGTCGGTGCCGCTCCGTCGGCAACTGACAACCGACAACTGACAACTGACAACAGTTCGAGCAACGGACAACTTTATGGACAACATCGGACACGTAATTCAAATCGCAGGTCCCGCGGTGGACGTGCAATTTTCCGAGGCGGCGCTGCCGCCCATTTACAGCGCGCTGCGCGTTACCAGCGAAGGTTTCAACACGCCGCAGCCGCTTGACATCATCCTGGAAGTCGAGCAGCAGCTCGGCGAAGGCCGGGTGCGTTGCGTCGCCATGGAGCCGACCGAAGGCATGGTGCGCGGCATGAAGGCGCTCGATCTCGGCGGCCCTATCACCGTGCCGGTTGGCCGCGGGACACTGGGCCGCGTGCTCAACGTCATCGGCAACCCGGTGGACAAGCTTGGCCCAGTCCATGGCGACAAGCGCAACCCTATCCATCGCCCCGCTCCCGCCTTTGATGAACAGTCCACGCAGATGGAAATGTTCGAGACCGGGGTGAAAGTCATTGACTTGATCCAGCCGTTTTTGAAGGGCGGCAAGATTGGCCTTTTCGGCGGCGCCGGCGTGGGCAAGACCGTCATCATCATGGAGTTGATCAACAACGTTGCCCTGAAGCACGGCGGTTTTTCCGTCTTCGCTGGCGTGGGCGAGCGCACCCGCGAGGGCAACGACCTGTGGCTGGAAATGCAGGAATCCGGCGTAGTCAATATTAAGGAACCTTCGAAATCGAAGGCGGCGCTGATCTACGGCCAGATGACCGAGCCTCCCGGCGCGCGCCTGCGTGTCGCTTTGACCGCGCTTACCGTCGCGGAATACTTTCGCGATGAGGAAGGCTCGGACACGCTTCTCTTCATCGACAACATCTTTCGCTTCACGCAGGCGGGCTCGGAGGTTTCCACGCTGCTGGGCCGCATGCCGTCTGCCGTGGGATACCAGCCCAACCTGGCCACCGAAATGGGCGAGCTGCAGGAGCGCATCACCTCGACGAAGAAAGGCTCCGTCACCTCGGTGCAGGCGATTTACGTGCCTGCCGACGACTTGACCGATCCGGCGCCGGCCACGACCTTCGCTCACCTGGATGCAACCAGCGTGCTGTCGCGGCAGATCTCGGAGTTGGGAATTTATCCCGCGGTCGATCCGCTGGCTTCCACCTCGCGCATTCTCGATCCGCGGATCGTGGGCGAAGCGCATTACAATTGCGCCCAGGCGGTGAAGCGCGTGCTGCAGAGCTACAAGGACTTGCAGGACATTATCGCCATTCTTGGTATCGACGAGCTCAGCGAAGACCAGAAACTGACCGTGGCACGTGCCCGCAAGGTGCAGAAGTTCCTCTCACAGCCGTTCCACGTGGCCGAGCAGTTCACCGGATTCCAGGGGCGCTATGTGAAGATCGAGGACACGGTGCGCAGCTTCCAGGAAATCGTTGACGGCAAGCACGACGACATCCCCGAACAGGCCTTCTACATGAAGGGCTCCATCGACGAGGTGCTGGAAGAGGCCGAAAAGATGAAGGCGGCGCACGCATAGAGAGCAATCAGCGATTAGCAGTTAGCAATCCGACAACTGACAACTGACAACCGACAACTTCTTCTTTATGGCGGACACGCTGCAACTACAAATCGTAACTCCGGACAAGCGGCTGGTTGACGATAACGCCAGCCAGGTGCAGATTCCGGGCAAGAGCGGTTATCTGGGCATTCTGCCAGGACACGCGCCGCTCATCACCGAGCTGATGATTGGCGAAATCAGCTACAACCAGGGCGGGAAGACACATCATTTCGCCGTTTCGTGGGGCTTCGTCGAAGTGCTGCCCGACAAGGTAACGATTCTGGCGGACACGGCCGAACGCGCTGAAGATATCGACGTGACGCGCGCACAGGAAGCCAAGGCCAAGGCCGAAGAGGCGCTTCGCCGGGCGGCCGCCGATCTGGATTTTGATGCCACCCTGTTTGCCCTGCGCCGCGCCGAAGTCCGGCTGGAAGTTGCCGCCAAGGCCGGGCACTCTGCCGTGGGCGTCTAGCCCGAATTCTTGTCAGCCAAGGGCGGACGCAGTAGCCCGTCCCGGGCTTTGCTGACCCTGATGTTCAGGCTTGCATCCCCAGCCCTTTATCCAGAATCCAAGTGATGGTGTTTGGAGCGCGGACTCCTTCTCCTTGTTCGCGAACAGCAGGCTACTCCAAACTCTGGGAGTGGCGGCGCGGGTTTTTACCGTTTCTCCGCATGAGTCCAGGCCGAAGTTCAACGGTGTCAGGCGGGACTGCGCCACTCCCCGTGATCCGCATCGGATTCCGGTAGCTGGCAGTCCTATCTTCGACACTCAGACGACTCAGACACTACTGCGGGGTTGCGGTTCTCGCGGATTAAAGTCCGATCCGGATGAGAGAATTGGAACGCTGTCCTGAGGGCCAGCTCTAGCCGGACTGAAAATCTTCAGCGCGCCAACCCCACCGCAAATGCCGCCAGAAAAACCAGCGCCAGTGCAAGGCGCCAGCTTCTTCCCTCCGGTAGAGGCCCCTCGCCCGAGACACGCGGCGGCACCCAGAACAGCGCTACCACGGCCAGGATTAGGGCCGGCACCAACAGGAAAGCGAATAGGGCATAGCGATAACCATGCAGCGAAAACAGTGTGCCCTGCCACAGCGGCCCGGCCAGCGTGCTGCCCAAAAACCAGCACAGCACCGCGCTGCCCGCTCCGGCCAGTGCACCGAGGAGGCGTAGGACGGGAGATGTCATCGTAATCGCTAGCAGTGTATCAGCCCCCCTTACCGTGGCGGAAATGCAAGGGAACTACTTCCCCCAGCGTAGCGGCGGCCGTGATGCAAGGTTTACTGCTGTGTGAGTTGTGATGCTCCGTGCTGTCATCGGCGCGGGAATGGCGCGCCCATGCGAGCTGACCACTGACTAAGGCGTATTAATACTAACCAGGAATCTCGGTGATCTTTGGTTCAGGGGCATACATTGGGTAATCGTGGGGGGAGAGTCTGGCGGCAAGGCCCGGGTATTCGGCTCGATGTGGGCACGGCGCCTCCAAGAGTAGTGCGAGATCGACGACATCGCATTTTTCTGCAAGCAGCTCGCGAGCAATCCCATCTGTGGCGATATCCCTCTCGACATCCGTACCGACGGCGGTCGTCACGACTCCCATGCTGGAGACTTCGATGCCTGGCCGAGAGAGCTTGCGCCCTTGATGGTCCGCGAGTTTCCTGTCGGGGCGACCCGATGGTCGATCAGACCTTGCCGACGCGATCGGCCCCACCATCGACCAGGATGTCCATCACACACCGGCAGAACTTGCGAAGCTCTGGCATTTTTCTCATGACACAATCCGCAGGATCTTCGAGACCGAAGAGGGTGTCCTGCGACTGAAGGCTATCCGGCGCGGACGTCCCTGTCTCCCGCTGGCGCATGAGGTCTCATACTGCAATGAGGGCGGTATCTCTAGCCGGCGGCATCAGGCGAAGTGTTCCCAACCTAGAGACTTCAGGATTTGGCATTTTCCGTCGGCCGTTACTAACTGCATGTCTTTCCCGCCGACGATCTCACCAATACGCGTGATAGGCACGCCAGCGATCTCTTCCGGGATGCGCCGACCGGGGCGAGCGGTGAAGAGCAGTTCGTACTCGTCACCGCCATGAAGGGCGAGCTCAAGCTCACCAGGGGCCAAAGCCCCGGTCTTTGCTCTTCGCCTTTCTTCGTGGCTGGAGCTGTGCCCGGTCACAGAGCGGCCTGCCCGGTGGGCCTCCTTGCCAAGGGGCAGGGCATTGCCATAAATCAGGGCTCCCACTCCGCTCTCCTCGCAAATATGGCCCAGGTCGGTGGAGAGGCCGTCGCTGATGTCGATCATGGCCGAGGCCAGCCTCTTCTCTCGCAGCAATTGCCCGATGGCGAGCCGGGGCTCGGGATAAAAGTGCTTCTGGTACGATCCTGGCCGGAGCTTTTCGCCGCCACGCAGGCGATTCAGCGCCGCTACCGCCGCTCCCAGCGTTCCTGTCACGTAAACCAGGTCGCCCGGCTTGGCTCCGGATCGTAAGATCGCCTTACCGGCAGGAACCGAGCCGAGCACGAGAATGTCAGCCAGAACCCCATCCGGCGATTGCGCTGTGTCCCCGCCAGCCAGAGTCACGGAATATTGATCGGCCAGCTTTAATAGTCCGGCAACAAAGCCACCCACCCACTTCTGCGGCAGAACGGGCGGCAGAGCCAGCGAGAGGAATGCCGAATGCGGAATCCCGCCCATGGCGGCGATATCGCTCAGCCCGCGCGTCAGGCAGCGGTGCCCGACCGAATCCGGCGGATGCCACTCGCGGCGGAAGTGAACGCCTTCCAGGCTGAAGTCGGTAGTAACCAAGACTTCGTGACCGCGAGGCAGTCGCAGTACCGCGCAGTCGTCGCCGATGCCCCTGGCGGCACGGGTGCCCGGACGAGCTGCGGCGGAACGAATGCGCCGGATCAGCGATTTTTCCTTCAGCACCACAGGCAGCCTCCGAAAGCTGGTCAGCGTCAATATTTAACACAGGGCTACAGGCAGAGGGGGAAAGAAGTGGCCTAGGGCAGTTCCGGTGCGGCCGGTCTGCACGCGGAGAGCCGTTATCGGCTTTGTTTGCAGTATCTTAAGTGGTATCCCCATGTAAAGATTTGGTTGACAGGGGTGGCCCCGTCTGGTACGGTTTTATTTCGCTTATTCATCCAGCCGAGCGCCGGCGGAACAATCTAGCTTTCGCCGGAAGGGAAACCGTAGCCCGCGGCGTTCCCGTCAGCCGAGTTTAGCAGTTCGTCGTAGTACGGCTTAACGTTCCGGATTTTTATAGACGTTGCGGTCGCTCCCCGGAACCATTTATTAGAACGAGGATCTTGTTTTGCGAAAGCGTTTTTATATTCTTTTCGTAGCCCGCGATGCGGAAGGCCAGCTACGAAAGATTCCGATCCCGGTTCACTATCTCTATGTGTTTCTTGCCGGCGCGCTGATCGGCATGTTCACCATCACCGGCATGGCCGGCTCCTATGCGCGCATGTTGTGGAAGGTGGCCAGCTTCAATCAGTTGCGGCTGGAGAAGACGGCGCTACAGACGCGCTATGCGCAACTGGAGCGGGTGAGCCACGAAAAAGACATCCAGGTGGCCTCGCTGGACTCGCTGGCCAATGAAGTTTCCATCATCTACGGTCTGAAGCCCAACGCCAAGCTGTTAAAGGCGAGCGATGGTCCGGTCCAGCCGGAGGATGTGAGGTATTCGCTGGACGAGCTTTACGCGCTGCGCAGTTCGGCATTGACGGGGGCGGCGACCGCAGGCCTGGACATGGGGCTGACGCACAACGCTACCCTGACCATGTGGGCCCATGCAGCCAGCGCTCCTAGTCTCTGGCCGGTAATCGGACCCATCACCGGGGCCTTCGGCGAGCGCATCGACCCGTTCAACGGTGAGGGCGCCTTCCACGCCGGTGTGGATATTTCCTGCACCTATGGTCAACCGATAATCGCCCCCGGGGACGGCGTGGTGACGTATGCGGGCTTCTACAGCGGTTATGGACGCATGATCCAGATTGACCATGGTAATGGAGTCTCGACCCGCTTTGGGCACTTGTCAGCCTTTGCCGTTACCGACGGGGAGAACGTGCACAGGGGACAGGTGATCGGCTACGTCGGACTTTCCGGCCGCAGCACCGGGCCGCACCTGCATTACGAAGTTCGCATCCACGACGTTCCGGTGAACCCGCACAAGTTCCTGCGGATGACTTTTGCTCAACTCGAGCACCCGCCACGCGGGTAATTTCTTACCACCAAGAAACAGAGAGCCAGAGGAAGCTTCGGTCGAGCTCTCGCGGCGATGATGGCCCCGGTGTGACCATTGTTCCCGCCAACGCAGTGCTTCAGGCTGAGTTGAGGCATGAGACCGGCGGGTCCCGTGTGATTTTCCGCTTTTCTCGGGCGTCTCTGTGCCTCTGGGGTGAAAAATCCCGGGCTTATGGATGTTGTACGTCGCTGGCCTGCGGCACCAGTTCGAAGTACACCTGCTGCGGCAGCCGGGTCTGCCAATGGCCGCTAAACTTGGCGTATCCCACGAATCCGAAGAACAGCAGCGCGATGACCGCGGCCACAACCCAGGCTGGAATCCCCTTGGGCCTGCCGGCGTTTCGCTTGTCCCGTCCCGGTGGTTGTATTGCTTCGCCATTTTTTGCCGGAAGGCTCGGAGGGCAAACGGGATCCGGTTGGCGTGCGAAGACGTGCGAGAGAGCCAAGGCGTCCTGCGCCGGGCAGACCGCAACGCATTCCAGGCATCCGGTACACTCCGCCGAGCGGATTTGCACCAGCTTGTCTACCGGCAGCGCCGACGGGCAAGCCTTGGCACACTTGGCGCAGTCGATACACGCCGCCTGATTGCGCCGGATGCGCAGCGGGCTGAACATCGACACCAGCCCCATTAGCGCGCCATAGGGGCACAGGTAACGGCACCAGAAGTTCTGCACGAAGATGGACGCGACGATCAGCCCCAGCAGCACGAACGCCGCAGTCCCGCCCAGGAAGCGGAAGAAGTCCAACATGCGCACGTCAACGACGAGCCCATATGGGCCGCTGAGGAAGCCGGCAATCGCCGCCGCCGGCATCATGGCCACGGAGTACACGAAGAATCCCAGCAGCAGATACTTTGTCCCACGCAGAAGGGCATCCACAACCCTCCCGGGCCGGAGCCGTTTTTGCGTGCGTGGAGGGCCGAAGTTGCGGCCAAAGGTGAAGTGCCCGAGCTTCCACAGGTATTCCGAAAATGTTCCCACCGGGCACAGCCAACTGCAGAACGATTTGCGCAGCAAGAACGACATCAACAGAAATGCGCTGATGAGGAACAGCCCGGCAGGATGGATCGCCGGCCATTGCCGTGTGACCGCGACATATTTCAGTTCCATCAGCCCGGCGATGGGAAGCCAGCCTTCCACGCCCGGCGGCCGCTGAACTGCTGGGCTGCGGCCGGCCGTCTCGGCCCAGCGCACCCACTGGTAAAACTGCACTCCAATCCAGATATTCAGCGCCAGGAAGGCAAGCTGCGCGGCGAGCCGCAATGGCTGCGAATAGTCGCGGTCGGTCCGCCGGGCAAGCTTCTTGCGCGGGAACGCGCTTTCTGCGGATTTGGGATCGCGATCGGGGAGGGCAATCGGTGTCGCGGGCTGAGCCTGCCGAAGAGGATCTGCGGCTTCAGGTTCGACTGGAAGCTCAATGCCGGCTGCCATGCTTCCAGCCTAGCCGCCGCCACGCGGAGCAGCTATGACTTAGGTCACAAGCGCGATTACGCTTTGGCAGCACCGCTTACATATCGGTGGTGTCCTGAGTTGAGAGTAGGACAGTACCTACACATTTAGTGTCCTGTAACAGAGGTTCGCAGCATAATTCTCGGTGCTTTGAAGGGGCGCGGCTTCAGCCGCGCCGTACGCGCCCTTTTTGAAATCCGGGCTTTACAGGCTGCGGAAAAAGTCCCCGCGACGGCAGGTTCGGTAGAGCGGGCCTTCAGGCCCGCGTCTAAGCCCTTTATTTTCGATATCGCGAGCAGGCTTCAGCCCGCGAGGGATCTGCCGTTTCGACTTTTTCCGCAGCCTCTTTAGCCCCGGAGGTCGCCAGCGCCAGCGCTTCGGTAATTATTCAACGAATCACTGTTACAGGACACTAGCAGGATGCTGAAAAATCCGGAAAGTAGATCGCTCGCGGGCTGAAGCCCGCTCAGGGGACAAAAATAAGGAGCGTTGACGCGGGCCTGAAGACCAGCTCTACCGAACCTGCCGTCGCGGGGACTTTTTCAGCGGCCTGTTCAGCCGGCGCGCAGCGTGACATCCATTTGGTAGAACTTGAAGGTGTTCTCCTCGCCGGGCTGGTTGGTCACTTCGCGCCGGTAGCGATCGAGCATGTCGGTGAGAAAAACGGTGCCCTCGCTTTCTGGCAGGCGTTTCGTCCACTCGATGCAGGTCACAAGACAGGAGGCCAGGAACGCCTCCCGCGACTTGAAGTCCCAGGCCTTATCGTTCGTCTGAATGCGCCGGAGTTCGAAGCCGTTGGCCACCGCCAGCCTGCCGTATTGCTCGGGCGTGAGATGGAGATAAGGATCGTGGAAATCCTGGAAGTAGCGCGCCCAGGTGGCGGAGCACCGCGTTTCCTCAAGCACGTTTTCTATGCTTTTGCGCGCGCCGTCGGGGACCAGTCGCAGTTGCGCCCTAGCCCCGGGCTTCATGGCCGCGCGGATGGAGCGCAGCGCCACGTCCTGCTGCGGTATCCAGTGCAGCGCGTTGAACGAGACCACCAGATCGAATTCCGCGCGGAAGGGCAGACGGCGGATGTCGGCAGTTTGAAATTGCAGGTTGGGCTGAGGGAAGTGTTTTGCGGCGAAAGCGATCATCTCCGCCGACGAATCGATGCCAACCACGGCGCCCGCGGGAACCCGCGCCGTGATCTGCGCGGTGACGTTTCCATTACCACACCCCAGGTCCAGCACGTGCTCACTCCCCTTCAGATCGAGCAGGGCGAGCGCTTCGTCCGCCATCGCCTGCTGCAGCTCCGCTATCCGGGCATATCCTGGCGCATTCCATTCAGTCATAGCGAGTGGCAGCAGAGCGGATTTGCAGTTGGTGTCACGGCCCAGCTAGCAGCCCGTGGTGAAAGGCGAGATTCTGTGAAATCGGTGCCTCATGGGCTAAAGCCCGTTGATATTGGGAGCCTTACGGCACGGCTGAAGTCGTGCCCCTTCAAAACCGGACTTTCACCACGGGCTGCTGGGGGCAAATCCCGAAACCGCCCTAGCCTGCCTTCTTGCCGTTATCCCGCTCTTCCTTCAGGTTGATGAACCAGAGATAGATTTCATCCACGCGGGCGATGTCTTCATTCAGCAGCGGCTGGTCCGCATACTTGTAGATGTCCGACCGGCTGTGGCGCCGCTTCAGGTTGGAGACGATCTGATGCAGCTCGTCGACCTTGGAGTGCATGATGCGCAGATCGCACATCAGTCTGATCTCATCGACGGTAAGCCAGCGCTCGCGCAGCGGCTGGTTGCTATGGTTGGATTTCTTCATAGACATGCCTGCTACCTTGGGGGAGATTTTGTCCTGCCTGTTGTCGAACGAGCGTCCGGACGCCATAGTATACGCGAAAATTAGATGCCGTTGCCGCGATCGGCGAGGGCCATTGCGGACTGACCGTTGCCAACAGGCAACAATGCCCAGCCGTGTACAATCGCACTCTGATGCCGTCTCCCGCCGCATCCAACTCCAACCCACCCGCGCCCAGCCTGGCGGCGCGGCTGCTGCGCATTCTGCGGCCCTCGCACCAGCACACGGTATTCTCCGCCACGCTGTTGCTGATGGGCTCGGTGATGGCCTCGCGCCTGCTCGGTTATCTGCGCGAGATGTACATCGCCTGGGCCTTCGGCGCCGGCCATGCCACGGACGCCTACTTCGCCGCCTTCCAGATTCCCGACTTCCTTAACTACATCCTGGCCGGCGGGACCGCCTCGATCACGTTCATCTCCATCTACACGCGGCACATGTCGCGTGACGACGAAGCCGGCGCGCAGCGCGCCTTCGATTCGACGATCACCATTATGAGCGCGGTGCTCTGCGTCGGCACCGTGTTTCTGGAAATCTTCGCCCCACAATTGGTGCGCCTGGTTTTTCCGAAGTTTGCCCCCGATCAGGTGGCGCTGTGCGTTCACCTGACGCGCATCCTGCTGCCCAGCCAGATTTTCTTCTATGGCGGCGGCATCGTTTCAGCGGTGCTGCAGCAGAAGCGGATGTTCCTCTATCCCGCACTCAGCCCGGCTCTGTACAACGTCTTCATCATTGCAGGAGGGTTGTTGGGGGCGAGGGTGCTGGGCGTCTATTCGCTGGCTTATGGTGCGCTGGCGGGCGCGGTGGTGGGACCGTTTCTCATCAATGCCATCGGCGCGGGACAAGCAGGAGTGCGGTACCGCTTCAGCTTTGATTGGCGCAACCCTGGCTTTCGCGAATGGGTCAAGCTCTCGATTCCGCTGATGCTGGGCGTCTCGCTGGTCTCCGCCGACGACTGGATTCTGCGCTACTTCGCCTCCGGCGACCTGGGCGCGATCTCGCGCCTCAACTATGCCAAGCGGCTCTTCGCGGTGCCGATCTCGATCTTGGGACAGGCGACCGGCCAGGCATCCATGCCGTTCTTCGCTTCACTATGGGAACAGGGGAAGCGCAAAGTCTTCGCGGAAACTGTCAACCAGACCGTGTATCGCATCGCGGCGGCTTCATTTCTCGCCTCGGCGTGGATGATGGCCGCGGCGCTGCCCATCATCGATCTCGCCTTCCGCCACGGCCACTTCACCTTCACCGACGCGCGCGAAACCGCGACCTACTTCTTTATATTCGCGGGTTCGCTGGCGCTGTGGTCGGCGCAGGCGCAATACGCGCGCGCCTTTTACGGCGCCGGCAACACGCTGACGCCGATGATTGCCAGCACGATCATTGTGGTGGCGTCGCTGCCCATCTATCGAACCTTGTTCCATCACTATGGCCTCCCCGGGCTGGCCATTGCCTCCGATATTGGCATCCTGATGCACACCGTGGCGCTGGCCGGACTGCTGCACCAGAAGAGAATGGTGCTGTTGAGCGAGTTGCCGTGGCTGGAAATGATGAAATCGCTGGGCACCGCGAGCTTTGCGGCGGGCGCCGGCTATGCCGTGGGAAGGATGTTCGTCATCAACGGCAACCGTCGCGCCGACGTCCTGTCGCTACTGGCGATCAGCGCTACCTGGCTGGTAGCCGTCGTGCTTGGACTGTGGATCACGCGCTCGAACCTGCCGCAAGAACTGCGGAGGGTTAAGTCGCGCGCCACCTCGCTTCCCGCCCCCGCGCCAATGGTGGACCGAACCACCGGTGGCGTCGAGCCGTAGGCTAACGCTTAAGCACCACTGGTTTGGGCAAGGTGTATCCGCTCGGACTGTCGTGTCTGCCGCCTCGATTTTGGGCTGCGTTTGGTTCGGGAAAAACCAATATCTTCTGTCATTCTGAAACAGCCGGCACAGTTTCCTGCGCATACTGCAGCAGCCTTCTTTCCCCTTGCAAAGCCCGGAGCGGGGCAATGTCCTGTGTGAGTTCGACCGTTCCCAGGTAATCGCCCTCACTATTGCGGACTGCCAAATAGCGGATATGAACGAATTGTCCGTGGAAATCGATCCAGAACTCGGCGACGTTTTGCCGCCCGGCGCGGAAGTCGTCGAGAATTCGGTCCACCACGTCTACGCTGCTTGGCGGATGGCAGTGCTGCACCTTACGGCCAACGATGGCCTTGCTGCGGGCGAAAGTGCGGTGCGGTCCTTCGCTGAAGAATGCCACGCGATCGTCTGCATCCACAAAGGTAAGGTCGAGCGGAAGGGTCGAGAGAACGGCCGTGAGCTGTTCTACGGTGATCCGTCCAGTCGGCATCATGATCGTTCCGTCTTCCGGGACCGGGGGTGTTGCGGCCGTGGAACTCTGCGGCGGACGATAGCCTTGCTGCGGCTCAACCAGGCACCAGCCGTACTTCGGGGAGGCAGCCCACACCTCTGCCCACTCATTTTCTGTCAGGGTCTGTCGCGACATGGGCAGCAGAATGTTCTCTTCCTTAAAGATCATTTCTTCCACCGCAGCTATGGCCGGAGCCGCAGCTTGCTCGCACATCGCCTTGCACGCCGGAACGGTCGAGCCGCAGTCGTGTGCGGCTCGGTTGAAGCGCTTCAACAACCCGCGAACCTCGTCGTCTTTGGCCCACATGACCTTTGAGGGCCCGGTAATACCGTGTGCTTCAAGGAACGGAAACAGCGCATGTTCCTTCCTCTGGTAATGTTTGTCGATATCCATCAGATCATTGGCGCTTTGACGTATCTGCAGGAGTTGCTGCGTGCAATCGGATGAGTCATCCATGGCCGAGATTTCCGCGATCGTCCCCCGCAATTTGTCAATCACCTGCCGTATGGCCGAGTTTTCCTGCCGGAACGTGTCCACAGGATGACCGGGCGAAACCGCGGCAGCGGGCAACTGGATCAAAACATCACGCGTAATCTGCGAATGCAGATCGCACATCGAGCGCACTTCCTCGACAGCCATTCCGCCTGAAATAAGTTCTTGCTCCATCGCCATAATTTCCGTGGCGTTCGTTTGGCAGATTATGGTGCGAAGTTGCTCCCGCACGGCGTCTGGAGCTTCACCTTTATGCAGGTGCTGAATAATTTCCTTCAAGGTGGTGATGCGTTGGGCTCGGTTATTGATGATTTCGCTCATTAAATTGCTCCTGAACGAACCATAAAGGAGCCATCATCGGCGAGCGATGACTTATGTCACGCGATTCTCCTGGAGTTCGCTGGGCTTCACCGGCAAACTGGAAGAAGTAGCACCGACAATTCCGGCTTGATGAGCGGACTAACCTGGATTCTTCATGCATGTCGAGCCTTGTTAAGGATTGTCGTCCGACCAAGGGCTGACCGGGCAGGTCAGCGCAACCCAAGCGCAGCCCTCAGTTCCCGAGTCCGCGGGGGATGAGACCCGCATACTGGCTGGCTCCAGTCATAGCTATCTCGATCATTCCGGCAAACTCGGTTCGCCCCGCGACTCGAATGAAAGTCGGCATTCAGCTTGGCCGAAGTGGCTTTCTATGGCTTATCCCACATTGTGGGACAACACATTATTCACGGGCGACGCCACGGGGATTCCGGATCGAGGCCAAGGGTTGGCTCGGGAAAAATTTCAGTGCGGAAACACAGGTCGTGCCAAACGATGCGGCGCGTAAGTCAAAGAGAATACGAGGTCGCCGAGTTTTGGCGACTCCTCACGATTTAAAATCATCTATCTATTTACAACCGGTGGGACGGGGTCCATAATAAGTGTTGTATAAGTCATCGCGAAATCATTCCTCACCCCGGAGAACGAACCCATAAATTTCCAATGTCCCACACTGTGGGAGGAGAGTTATGACATCAAGTTCCGACCCGATGACCGAAGCTGAACATCGCGAGCGCATCTGGTTTTTTCCGCAGAAATTCTGGCAAGTTACCAAGAACATGCCTAAGGACGAGGCCAACAATTTGCTGGCCGAAGTCGAGCGTTATGCCGCTGCCGGCGACGTTCAGGCCCTCCGCAAGTATCCATTTGTGTTTGTGGGCGATCCCTATACGAACAAGAAAAAGAACAGCGGTTTCGCAGCCTGAGAGGCTTCTTCCATTCAGGAGGCGGGGGCCAGCCGTAATCTTGCCGTCCGCGACGCAGAAGGCACCGGCGTGGGGCGCACGAGGATCGGCAGGCGCACTGTTGTCTCCAGAAGGTAGCGCGCCCGCGCGATGCGTTCGGCGGTGCGGCTGATTCGCCGCAGCCCCTCGCCACACACGACGAGAAAACCGTTTTGCCGTTCGACGGTCAGGCGCGAGATGCTGCCTTTGTGGTCATCATCGAAGGCATCGGCCAAGCGCAGGAGACCAATGAGGGGCATGAGTTCGGCGCGCCGCTTAGAGCTATGTCCCACAAACGAGGAGTTGCTCGTTGCGGGCAGGGCGCCGCGATGATGGCGGACCAGCGCTGCGACACTATGCATTTGCTCCTGGCTCCAACCCAGTGGAGGCGTCAGCTTCGCCACCCTGCGCTGTCCACGTTTTTGATGACCGGCGCGATGTCCATCCACATGTTTTCTTCCCACCTCATGCAAAATGGCAGCGGCCTGCAACATTTGGCGGTGTTCCGCTCGCGGTGCAAGCACGCCACAGTGTGCGAGTCCGTCGTAAAGCTGCAGGGCGAATTCCGTGACGCGCGCCGAATGCGCAATGTCAGGATCAAGGAACGATGCCCAGCTTCGCAGCTTCTCCCACGCGGCCTGCTCCAGCATATTTCCACTCGGCAACTCTGAGCGCCACACCTGCCAGAGCGAATGCTTTCCCAGCATCTTCTGGCGATAACAATCCAGCCGCTTCTGCCGCTCTTCCGCCACTCGCTTCTGCCAACGCAAACCTTCACTGACCGAGACCTCCGAGTGGGCGCGAATAATGCTGCGCAAAACGTCGAGGTCGTGGACCTCACCCAGAGCATCCTGCAAATCGCGCAGGTCTTTGGCCCACTTTGCATGCCGCTGCGGCAGGAAGTTTTCCACCGTGTAGCGAAAGCGCTTGATGCCGATGCGCAACTGGTGATAGGCAGCGCCGCTGCGATTGCGCAACGCACGACGGTGCAACTCGCGCGCCTCCATCCAGCGTTCCAGCGCGAGGTGCTGAAAGACCAGGCCTTCCAACGGTATGCGGTCGGTTCGTTTTGCCAGATGCGCATTTAGCGACGACCAATGTCTTCGGTCGAAGCCGGCGAGCGCATCTTGCGCCGCTGCCTTGAGTGCGATTTCCTTGTCCTTCAGCGCAGCCGTTAAGCTCTCGCCGAGCGCATCGCTCGGCTGCGAGAGCTTCGCCACCCACTCCAGCATCACCTGCGTGTCTCGCAGATCGCCGAGGCTCCTGAAGAGCGGCTTGGCCAGTCGCTTCATCTGCTTCCACGCACGGTCCGGATCGACGGAGCGAAAGCCGTCCGCCATGGAGCGGCAGCGCCGGATGGCAACCCGCAAGTCGTGCACAGGGTCGGCGGCAAAGCCGACTGCAGCTTTGTCGCACTCCTCCAAAACACGCTCCGCCCAATAGATAAGGCCCGCCTTCCTTTGGTAGGCATGCGGCTTTTCGCGAGCAGAAGCTGGCAGCATGAAAATATGGCCTGAAGAAGTTATACCGCGATTCGGTGCGTTCAAGAAGAAGAAGTGGCCCGCGAAAAACTTAGTTAAAGATAGACGCGTTCGGCGCGGCGCATTTCGCGATAGCGGGCGAATACTTTTTGTTCGCTCTCCAGCCGAAGCACGGACCGCAGACTGCTTCCGCGAAAGGTGTGGGACAGCATCCGCCACCAATTGCGGAGCACAAAACGCGGATTGTGCGCCAGCACCGCCGGAATATGACGGACCTTCATCCAGCGCTCGGCGCGCCAGCGTTCGTATTCCACCTCCTCGGGCTGCAGGTGCTGTGTGGCCACTACCGCCGTGGTGCCGTCGTATTCCTCAAAGCGTTCGATGCGGATCAGATTGCGAGCGCGAAAATCCTGGGTCATCGGCGTTCCCGGATACGGCGTGGGATGCTGAATATAGGGCCAGTCCACATAGCAGCGGGCAAACTCCAGGTTGGCTTGGATGGACTGGCGCGTGTCGTCGGGATTGCCGACAATTAACCCGCCGACGACGTACATTTTGTTCCGGTGCAGGTGTTCGACGGCGCGCAGAGTGGCATTACCCGTCGCGTGCCCGTGCTCGCGAAATTCGTTCTTGGCCGTGGCCTTCAGGAACTGCAGATCGTCTTCCAAGATGTTTTCGATCCCGAGAAAGACATAACGAAATCCCGCCCTTCGCATCAGCGGCGCAAGAGTGTCGCCATGCATCGCCATCGCTGAGGTCATGGCTTGCACGGTGTAATCGATGTCGTTCAGGCCGGCATCGATGATGGCCTGGCAGAGCGAAGCGAAGCGCTTGATGTTCAGGGTGATGTTATCGTCCACGATGAAGATAGAGCGGGCGCCGTGCGTGCGCGCGTCGCGAATATCGGCCAGTACCCGGTCGAAACTATACGTATGAAAGTTACGGCCACGCATTTCGATGATCGAGCAGAAACCGCAATCGAAGGTGCAGCCGCGTGAAGTCTCCACGACATCAACTGGACGGCCGAGCATGGTGTAGCTCGTCAGCACGCGAGCATCCCGCTTCGGGAGACGAATCTCATCTCCTTCCAGGCTGTGCACGGGGCGGCCGGGATTCTCGTGCCAGCCATCCTGGGCGCGATACGACAGCCCAAGAATAGTTGCGAGTCCGTGACCGCGTTCCAGGGTGCGCAACAACTCACGGAAGGTAATTTCCCCTTCGCCGTGCACGATATAGTCCACGCCGCTGCCTTCATGCCTGTAGGCCTGGGGAGCCAGACTAGGGTCATATCCGCCCACCACCACCCGCACGTCCCGCTGCAACGAGCGCACCAGCGCGATGATCCGCATCGCAGTCTTGCGCTGAAACGTCATTACCGAAAGTCCCACAATGTCGGGGTTATGCTCACGCACAAGTTGTTCAACCGTCTCGCGAACTTTTTGCTGGACCAGGATCAGATCCGCGACGGCAACTTGGTGATGGGGATCGACATTTCCCGCCAGCGAGCACAATGCGCCATTGGGCATCCGCACCGCGACTGCCGGCATGTGCTCGAATGAGTCGGGCATGGAGAGTAAAAGGACCTTCATCAGCTACTCTGTCGTTCTGAGGGAGTCCCCACAAATGGAACTGTGCTGAGCCAATGCTATACCGAATCCGGGCGAACATGACCAGTGGCAGCAAGATTTGTGGCATGACCGGCTGAACTCCCATCCCTCCGGGAAACTTTTGATTAAGGAAACGAAGTCCCTCAGCGGCTGAAGGCGGGCTGATCGTACCCGCGTAACGAATGACCTAAACCTCGTCCCTTCGAGGCGCCGATTTGATCAGGGTATCCTTAGCGTGTCGATGCTGACGCGCTGCCCGGTGAGGATTGCGCGGATGGCAGTTCGCGTAGCTTTGCCAGCTCTTGCTGCACGCGCTTCCACGCCTTGTGGTTCTTCTTGGTGACGATGGGTGCCTCCGAATCGGAGTAAAAGGCCAGGATGTCGCGGCGCAGTCCCTCCGGCACTTGCCGAACTGGATCCGCGGTCAGGTGCTGCAGCAGCTTGGCGTAGGTTTTGTCGGTCAGGGGATAGGAGCCCGGCTGGATCAACTGTCCGGTGTCTAGGTCGCGGTTGGGTAAGGACAGCGGAGAGTCGGTATGGGTGCGGAGGTCCGCCAACTCCTGGTGGAATGCTTTCATTGTGTCATTGACGCTTCTGACGTACCACTCCTCGGGTTGCTGGCTCGGCCCGCGAATCGCCAGATCGGAGACGGGCCCGATCTTGGGCACAATCACGATTACAATCGCGAGCACGTGGGGCAGAAAGCCAGCGTGCTTTCTGCCTGCCCAGTGCTTCTGAAAGTCGGCGTGGTCAACCTGGTACTGAAACTGCTGAAACGCCTCGTCTTCCACATCGGGCGGGAAATGCTTTCCGTGGATTACCGTTTCGGCATGAGCAAATTGAGGAATGAAGCTGCGCACCGCGGTGCGATAGCTGCGAATGGCCGGAATCTCAGGCCCGAGCACCTCGCGAAGATATAACCCGTAGGTCTCGTAAAAGGCGCGCTCCACCAGACGGCGCGGCACCTTGAATCCGACGTGGCGCAGGTAGGTCGCCGATGCCAGACGGTGATGGCTGAGTTGGTTGACGTCAAAAGCGAACTCGGCTCGTACGTGTGCGTGCGGGGCCTGATCGTAGGTGACGAATTCGCCATACTTCTTGGCCAGCTTGGGAAATTCAACGGCCGTGGCCGGGTTAATACACTCGCTGTGGCCGATGTTATCGCCTAAATAGTGCGACAAAGCACCCACAGCAAAAGCCAACTCGTCGACATTACGCGCATTGTGAAACAGGCTGGCGACGAAATCGCCGCTGCGCACGTAATGAGTGAGATTGCTGAAGAACTCTTTACCGAAAGGGTAGTAGCCCATGTCCTGGATGGCCGATCCTCCGTACGCATAAGCGTGCGCCTGTCCCAGGGCTGCTTCGGAAGTGTGCGGATAGCGGCTGAGCGGAAACGGCCGGATGCAGTCATTCCATGCCAGATCAATCAGCTGTTCATGAGTGAGTACGGAATAGGCCGAGGCCGGCACAGGGAGGCCGAGCAGCACGAGGATCAGCAGAAGGGAACAGGGGGTCTTTAATCGAGTCAAATCGCTCTCCCCGGTCCTCCGGTTTCAGGCTTGTTGGGGGACCGGAGCAGATGTATGTCCATCCCAGTTGGATTTGCAAATGGCAGTGCCGGGTTGCAACCCAATGGAACATTGAATCAGCCAATGCCGAAATGAAGGGAGCCTGTTCGTTACTCGGAAATGAAGTAATCCACGCTCACAGGATTCTCGAACAGCGAGTAGTCGCGGGTCACCACGGTGATGCCGCTATCGGTGACGTGATACTTCTGCCGGTCGGCTTCGGTGTCGTAGCCGATTACGGTTCCTTCCGGGATCTGCGCATCACGGTCGATGATGGCCTTGCGAATGCGGCAATGCCGGCCGATATTCACGTGTGAGCAGAGAATGCTGGTGTCCACGTGGGCGTAAGAGTTGACCCGCACGTCCGGCGAGAGCACGCTGCTGACTACCGTTCCACCGGAGATGATGCAGCCCATGGAGACGATGGAGTCGTGGGCTTCACCGGTGCGGCCGGGATCGTTGAAGACAAACTTCGCGGGCGGATACTGCCGCATGTGGGTTCGGATGGGCCAGGCTGAATCATAGAGATTAAACACCGGCGCGACCGATACCAGATCCATGTTGGCTTCATAGTAGGCCTCCAGGGTTCCTACGTCGCGCCAGTACAGCGCTTCCTTCTTGTTTTCGTCGATGAAGTTGAAGGAATAAACTTTGTAGTCGTCGACCATCCGCGGCAGCACGTTATGTCCGAAATCGTGGCGCGAGGTGGCGTCTTCGGCATCCTTCAGCAACGCGGGAATGAGCACATCGGTATTGAACAGGTATACGCCCATGGAAGCGGAGACCATCCGTGGGTTGTACGGCGAGCGCAGGTCCGTCACCTCGGGTTTCTCCTGGAAGCCTATAACGCGGCCGGTGCGGTCAATCTCCACCACCCCGAAATGCTTCGTTTCCGCTGGGTCGATCAGAATCGTGGCCAGAGTTACATCGGCGCCCGAATCCTGGTGCTGGCGCAGCATCAGGTCGTAATTCATCTTGTAGATGTGGTCGCCGGACAAAATCAGCACGTAGCGCGGCTGCTCCGAACCGATGGAGTAAATGTTCTGGTAGACCGCATCGGCCGTGCCCATGTACCAGTTCTCGCTGACGCGCTTCATCGGCGGCAGGATCTCGATGAATTCTCCCAGTTCGCGCCCCACGATGTTGCCCCAGCCCTCGCGGATGTGCCGGTTCAGCGACAGGGCTTTGTATTGGGTGAGAATGTAGACCCGGCGCAGGTCGGAGTTGATGCAGTTGGAAAGCGTGATGTCGATAATTCGGTAGATGCCGCCAAAGGTTACGGCCGGCTTGGCCCTGTCCCGCGTAAGCGGATAAAGGCGCTCGCCCGCACCGCCTGCCAGCAAGACTCCGAGGGTGTCTCTCATCAGCCGATGCCTTAAAAGGAAGTCTGACTACGTTCAGTTTACCCCGCAGACTCTCCACTGCCCTCTGAAGCGGCCTTGAACGGTCCACTGGCAGCCGCTGGCCCGCAGCGAACTTAGCCGCCGTCCCCAATGCTAATGCGGAGCGACTTCAGGAATTTCATATCCTGTGACGTCACATTGAAACTAGCCGGGGAACGCCGGACGGCATGCGGTGTTTCCTCCTGCTCGCTCTCGTCCTGCTCGTTGAAGCCAATGGTCGCCTCCAGTACGACGAACACGTCGTAGCCACCAGCCTTGATGCGCGAGATCACCTCTGCGATCTCGTCCGAATCGGAGAGCGAATTGTTGATCGCGTCCCCCAGTTCCTTAATCATGCCTTTTAGTCGCTTGTCCACGATTCCACCCTAAACCCCTTCGTGGGTCCCTCTAGGAGCATGTTCGCACACTTCCGGTCCCCCGCAAAAGCCACCTCAGTGCCCGAGGAACCCATACTCTTACTAAGTGAGATGCCGGGCAGGGGGAGCGAGTTTTGCCCGGCGCGCCTCCACGCCGCCGCAGCTCTTCTGATGATCGGCTGGGCCACTGCCTATCCGGCCAACCTGTGGCTCGTACGTAAAGGATCGAAAGAGAAAATGCCGCAATTCCTGCCGTGGAGGTGATGCGCAGACATAGCAAGTTGCGGACCGCCGGCCACCTTGCCCCTGCCCTTAAGCCTTCTCCAAATTCAGCGCGCGCCTGAAGGAACCACGCTCGTTCTTGATCTTCTCCTGCAGCAGCATGATGGCGTAGATGAGCTGCTCGGGGCGGGGCGGGCAGCCGGGCACGTAAACGTCAACCGGGATCCACTGATTGACGCCCTGCACCAGCGCGTAGTTGTTGAAGACGCCGCCGGAGGTGGCGCAGGCGCCCATGGAGATGACCCACTTGGGCTCGGGCATCTGCTGGTAGAGCTCGCGGATCACCGGCGCCATCTTCTGCGAGACGCGGCCGGCGATGATCATCAGGTCCGACTGACGGGGCGAAGGGCGAAAAACTTCCGCGCCGAAGCGTGCGATATCGAAGCGCGACGCGCCCATCGACATCATCTCGATGGCGCAGCAGGCCAGGCCGAACGTCATCGGCCAGATGGAATTCTTGCGCACCCAGTTGACCACCGCGTCGAGCGAGGCCAGGACGACACCCTCGTGCTGCTGCTCGCCGAAGGTGGCGCGCAGCAGGCCCTGCCGGCTCTGGTCGGAGCCAACCACGTTCTCGAAGCGCTCGTGTCCACTCTCAGGATTTTCGAAATGCGGAATCCGATTATCGCTCGCCATATCGCTCACCATTATACCTACTAGGTTCGATGCGGGGGCGCCGGCTTCGGACACATATCACACCGTCAGCACCACCTTGCCGAACATCTCGCTCTTGGCCAGGTGCTCGTGCGCGGCTCTGGTCTCGCTCAGGGGGAAGGTGCGGTCCACCACCGGCTTCAGCTTGCCGGCGAAGACGTGCTTCAGCACCTCGTGCAGCTCGCCCATCTCGCCCATATAGGAGCCGAAGAGGGAAAGCTGCTTGGCGAAAAGTACGCGCAGGTCGATATTGCCTTCATAGCCGGTTGTCGCGCCGCAGGTGACCAGCGTCCCGCCGGGCCTGAGCGAGCGAATGCTGTCGGGCCACGTCGCCTGGCCAACGTGCTCGAAGACGACATCCACGCCACGCTTGCTGGTGATGCGCCGTACCTCGTCGGCAATCTTCTGCTTGTAATGATCGACGGTGTGATCGGCGCCCAACTCGCGTGCCTTGGCCAGTTTGCGCTCGTCGCCGGCCGTGGTAATGACTTCGGCGCCCAGCATCTTGGCGATTTGAATCGCCGCCGAGCCGACGCCGGAACCCGCGCCGAGTACCAGCACCGTCTGTCCGGCGCGCAGATGCGCGCGGCCCACCAGCATGTGCCACGCCGTAAGAAACACCAGAGGCACGCTGGCCGCTTGCACGAAATCCAGCGAGTCGGGAATTGGGATAATGTTGACCTGCGGAACAGCGATTAGTTCGCAATTGCCGCCGTCCACGGCATTCCCCAGCACCGAGAACTGCAGGCAGAAATTGGTGTGTCCGCTGACGCAGTGCTCGCAATGATTGCAGAAGACCATGGGCGCCAGCAGGACGCGCGTGCCAGATTTGACGCCACTGATGTACTCGCCCGCTTCCACGACTTCGCCGGCCACGTCGCTACCCAGGATGTGCGGCAGCTTGACCCCAGGCAGGCCCTTGCGAACCCACAGATCTAGATGATTTAGCGCACAGGCGCGCACGCGAACCAGGACGCAATCCTTGCGCAGCACAGGATCAGCTACATCTTCGTAGTTGAGAACTTCGGGACCACCAAACTCGTGAATGCGGACGGCTTTCATTGCGGTCTTCCTCTCTTTTCAAAATACAACCGGCGCTCCCAGCCATTTCACGGGGAAATGTGCGGCTACAGCAGTTGCCAGTTTTTCGTCAGCAGTCACAAGTTGAGCGCCACGTCTGCTCGCCAATGCAACGTAGATGCTGTCGTAAACCGTACGATTGAAGCGGACCGCGATGTCGAAGGCAGCTTCAAGGAGTCCCTGCGAAGGAGCTGTTATTAACCCTTGCTGCTTCACTTCATGTATGCCGGACTCAGCGGTCAGTCGCGTACATCTGCCACGCCGTACTGCATTCCAAAGAATATTCCCCAACTCCACCCAAAAAAGATCGGGAACCATGACCTGAATTCTTCCCTCGACGATCTGCAGGAGCAATTGCCGAGCCTGAGGCACAAAATCCTCCTCCGGCCCGCGCAGCACCCATTTTGCAGCCACACTCACGTCTACTACAAACCAGATCACCTGGACCGGTCCTCACGCACCATTTCTTGGGTCGTAGGGAAAGGCCCCCGAGACGGAGAAGGTTGAGAGGCCAGACGCTCCAACCGTCGAAATGAGGCGCGGCGAGCCTTCAATTCCCGCTCCGTGGGAACGGACTGTTCCAGTAATTCCAACACCTCGGCTGCAATGGATTTGCGATTTTTGCGAGCGCGCTTGCGTAGAGCCTCGTAAAGCTCATCAGGAACGTTCTCGACGTATAGGGTTGCCATAGGGAACTCCTAGCATTATTCTAGCAAAGGCCTTGGGTCTGAGGATCAGCGAAGTTGGGGGTGAAGTCTGCTTTTTCAATCGGCTACCATGCAACCTACGGCCGATCCAATGACGACCTCCCGGGCCTCACCATGCCAGATCTTGCTCATCCCGTAATCGTCCTCGCCGTCGCCTTCATAGCGGCCACGCTTGCGGCTGTGGCTGGGTTTGGCGGTGCGGCGGTGCTCCTTCCCGTACTCGTCTGGTCATTTGGCGTGCGCCAGGCGATCCCGATTCTCACCGTGGCGCAACTGATCGGCAACGGCAGCCGGGTTTGGTTTAACCGGCGCGAACTCGACTGGCGCGTGGTGACATGGTTCTCGCTCGGCGGGGTGCCCATGGCCCTACTTGGGGGCATGCTCTTTGCCACAGCTCCACTGGCTGCGCTAACCAGAGTCCTCGGCGTATTCCTGATTCTGATCGTCGTGTGGCGGCACACTGCGTCGCCCCGTCCACGGCGTCTGCCGGTGCGTTCGTTTGCAATGCTGGGAGCCGGTGCGAGCTTCCTCTCGGCTCTGCTCGGCAGCGTTGGTCCGCTGATGGCGCCGTTCTTCCTGGCTTACGGTCTGGTCAAGAACGCGTACATCGGGACGGAGGCCCTTTGCACCGTAGTCATGCACATCACCAAGCTGGTCGCCTACCGGCAGGCGTCGGTGCTTCCCGGACACACGATCGCGATCGGCTTGATGCTGGGGCCGCTGATGGTGCTGGGCTCGTTCACCGGCAAGCGTATCGTCGACCGGCTTCCGGAAAGAGTCTTTATCCTGATTATTGAGGCGACGCTCATAGCCGCCGGACTGTTGTTCGTCCTGAAAGGCTGAACGCCGGCCAATCTGTGTGCCCTACACTATGATTGTTCCTGAATTTTGACTTCGCCTGCCGGCATCTCAATAATGAAAGCTGATTGCTAATAGCTAATTGCTGTTTCATGGATATCTACGAACAAATCGTGCAACTTCGCCGCGAGGGGCGGCGCGGAGCGGTGGCGACCATCACTAACGTTCGCGGCTCGATCCCATCCTTCCAGACCGCGAAGATGCTGGTGCGCGATGACGGCTCCATCGCGGGCACCATCGGCGGCGGCTGTGTGGAGGCGGAAGTCTGGCAGGCAGCGCGCGAAGTGATGGAAGAGGAGAAGCCGCGCTCGCTCACCTTCAACCTCAACAACAATCCGAAATACGACACCGGCCTGGTTTGCGGCGGCACGCTGGAGATCTTCATCGAGCCGGTGCTGCCGCCGGCGCTGCTTTACATCTTTGGCGCCGGCCACGTAGCTTACAACTTATATAAGGTGGCGACGGTTGCCGGATTCGAGGTCACAGTGATCGACGATCGCGAGTCCTATGCCAATCGCGAGCGTTTTCCCGAGGCGCGAGAAATTATCGCCGACGATTTTGAGGCGGTGACGGCGCGGCTGAGTCCGCCGGAAGGATCGTACATCGTCATCGTGACGCGCGGACATCGCGACGACATGCGCGTGCTCCGCTGGGCGGTCAACGCTGGGGCGCGTTATCTGGGGATGATCGGATCCAAGCGCAAGACGATCACGATCTACAAGGAACTGCAGAAGGAAGGCATTCAGGCGGAAAAGTTCGCGCACGTGCACGCCCCCGTCGGCTTGGAGATCGGCGCGGTCACGCCGGAAGAGATCGCCGTCGCCATCGTCGCGGAGATGATCGCCGAGCGCCGTCATGCCGCGCCCAATGTGCCCAGCAAGATGTATTCTTACCCGCCCAATCACGAAGAGCAGGACACGGTAGAAGAAGAGCGTGCGCGGAACTCATAGCTCGAGCCGCCGGGACAAAGGGGCTAAAGCCCCACTAATATTGCGAGCCTTACGGCACGGCTGAAGCCGTACCCCTTCAAAACCGGACCTTCACGACGGGGCGCTAGCCCTGGGTGCGGCGATCCAGAAAGAAGGCGAGTCCCGTAGGCGGCAGGAATTCGCCGGGCCCCCCATCCTGCTCGCCTGATTTTGGCGAGAGGATGGAGAAACACTCTATTTGGCGCTTCCCTTCGCCACAGTCTTGCTCCTCAATTCACGACTCTTTTCCCGCTTCTTCTCGCGCTGTTTGCGCAAACGATGCTCCCGTGACTTGTCTCCATTGCGAAAGGACATGATTCACCTCGTTGCGATAGTACAGGATTTTGGGTCAGGCTGGAGCACGCCGTCAGGCGGGCTGGCTGACCGGAACGGGGTTGATGCGCAAGGAAAAATCGGCGTAGGCGAAGCCGTCGCGAAGCACAATTTCGCCTGGTTGCAGGGGAAGCGGGGAAGGGAACATGGGTCCGGCATACACGCAGGTGTGAAATTCGCCGCGCTCGCCGCACGGATCGATCGCGGACGGCAACTCACGTAACAACGTCTCATCAAATTCCCGACCGGCAAAGCTCGCCGGCAACTGTTTGGTATCGATACAGGTCAGTTTGGCGCGAAGGCCGCCGGCAAGCATTTCGCGGGCCAGCGTCGAAGTAGGCCGCTGCCAAAGCGGAAACAGAGGCTGAAGTCCGGTTGGTTGTAGTTGCGTCTCGCGATAGGCGCGAATGTCCTCCAGGAACAAATCGCCGAAGGCAATCGCATCCACATTTTCGCTCACCGCGCGGGCGCAAACCTCGCGCATTCTCTGCTCGTAGTCCTGGTTGGAGCAAGGCCAGGGCAGGGGAACGACCCATAGCGGCACGCCTGCCGCCTGCGCTTGCGCCTCGAGTATAGAGTGGCGAGTGCCATGCATCGCCACGCGGTCGAATTCGGCATTGAGGGTAGTCAGCAAGCCGACGATCTCGCACTCGCCGGCCTGCCTCAGGACGTGTAGCATCCAGGCGCTGTCCTTCCCGCTACTCCAGGAGACAAGTACGCGTTTCATGCAGACTACTAAGGTAACGTGAAAGGGGGATTGACGTCTCCTGCAGCACTATAGCCTGAGTTCCCGAGGTCGCACGTGAACTCCATCTTCTCGCGTGATTACCCATGCGAGCGACGGGCCAACTGGAAGGCAAAGCTATTCGCTGGCATGCGCCGCGTCAGAAGGAACCAAGGTGAAATCGCAACCCAGTGGAGTGCAAACCAGGATGCCCCGGCGGGAAATGTGGGCGGGATCGGTATTGGGAAAGTCGGCCCGCATTGAAGACGCCATGATCGAGCCGGTCAACGCTTTCAGGCCCTCATCTCCGCTGGCGAACTTCACATCTTCGATTTTGCCCGGCGAGAACACGACGGAAAATGTTGCGCTGCCATTCAGGTGATGAGTGGCGGGAATTTTGTAGCTGCGGGCGCGACTTAATTCCTCTTCGGGCGAATAAGCGTCTGTCGGTGAGCCGGGCCTCCTGAGGGCTGGATGAGGAGGTTTACGGGCGAGCGGATAGACTATGCCGTCAGGTTGTCTGCCCGTGAGTTGGACATAGTGCTCGCGAATGGCACTCTTATCGCCATGATCGGGCGAAGCCAGAGCTAATAAATAGGTATGCGCAGCCGGCTTCTTCTTACCTTCTTTTTGGAGATCCTGTCCCAGATGATCGCCAGTGATTGAATCCTGCGAAAGGGTGAAGGCGGCATGGAGATACGGTTCGGCCTTCTCGTACTCTCCGCGTTGAAAATAAATCCAGCCCACCGTGTCCCAAATCGCGTCCAGCCCGCGAGTGTTGTTCAAGGCCGCTTCTTCGGATTGGGTCTTCAGGGACTGAGCTTCCGATAACGCCAGGGCCTTTTCTCCCCATTGTTGGGCTTTGTCAAGGGCCATTTTTTCGTCGGCCAAGGTGTAGGCGACGTTGTTGAAGGCCATCGGCCTGGTCTCTGTTGCCAGCCCTTTTTCCAACAAGGGTATGGCCTGATCCACCCTTTTTACTCGGATATAGGCAAGAGCTAGCGAATTGCCGACGTGCGTTCTGTCCGGCATCTGCTGATAGGCATTTTCCCAGAGCGTGACTGCTTCAGCGTATTTCTTTTCGCGGCTCAATGCCTGGTCAAGACCTAGCATCGCATCATAGTTTGTCGAATCAACTTTCAGCCATTGCCGAAACTGTTCTTCGGCGAGATCATTCTGCTTCTTGTACAGATAATAGGAAGCCAAGGCCCGATATGTCTCCGTGTTCTGTGGATACAACTCCTGTTCTTTGCGGAACTGTTCAACCGCATCCTGAGCATCGTTGCGACGACCGTAGATATAGCCGAGCATCGCATGTGCACCTTGGGCTTTCGGGTCTTTCTGCAAGATCTCTAACGTCAGCGATTCCGCTGTGGAGAGGTCGTTGCGTTGCAAAGCCTGCCACGCCTCGCTTTTCTTCTGGTCGAGTTCGGGGCTGATTTCGGGACTCGTGACCGCCTTGTTTGGGCTGTTGGCTTCCTTCGTGCTGGAGAGGTCATAGAGCTGGATCCACGCGCCCCAGTCATCAGAGACCGCTTTCGCGAACTTCTGGTACTTGGACCAGTCGGCGAGCGGGACATCGCTCTGCTTGATCTCCAGGCTGCGCTGAATGGTTAGCGTCAGCCCATCCGCTTTGTATTTCGCCTGAAAGTCCGCCCATGGCTCGCTGTAGGAAAAGTCGCCAGGCATTTTCGTAATGGTGAGTGGCAACTCGAGCCTTGCGGTGTACAGAACCTCACCCGGGGCACCAAGAAGTACGGCATCAAGGGGCGCCTTCTGTTGGGTGGCAGCCCCTTCGACTCCGATGGGCGGCAAGGGCGCAATGATCTGGTGATTGCTCCAATCACTGTAATTCTTGCGGGTGTAGTCGTAAGAGAAAGTGAACGGCTTGATTGTATCTTCGGGAGATGATGCCTGAACGTTACTCACCTCGCCGCCGAAACCTTCGCTGCTCACGATCTTCTGGACCAGGTCCTGCCACTGTGCAGCGCCGACTTTGCGGAAAGCCAGCCGAAACAACACCTCCGCATCGCCGCGCACGCTTTCCTGGGCGTGAGCGCTGAGGGTCCCGTCCGAACTTAGCTTGCCTTGTATTGCGAAGTTCGTCACCGCCGGGAAAGGCGGATTTGCCGGCGTTCGCTTCAACTCGGCAGGCTTGTCTTTGGGAATCACCAGAGCCTGCTTGTCGCGCAGGTTCGCCAACAACATGCCAAAGGGCGCAATCTCGGGCGTGGTGTCCAGCCACAAGCCCTTATTGCCGCCGGGAACGTAGGTGATCATGTGATCGAACTGGCCCGGCGAGGGAACATCGGGAGTAATTTGCCGCGACGAATTAATGAGCGCCGGCCACGCCTCAATTCCCGCAGCGCCCAGCAGCGCAGCCAGCAGCGTGTGCTTGTCTTTGCAATCGCCGTATTCGTTCTCCAGAACGTCTTCTGCCGGATGCGGCAAATACAGCCCGTTACCTAATGAAAGCGAAACATAGTGGAAACGCGTGGAGACGAAATCATAGATCGCGCGGATCTTCTCGTTGTCACTGCTGAGCCCCTTAATCAGTTCCGCGGCCTTGGCTTTGATCTGCGGCGTCGCCACCAGTTGCGGGGCCTGGAGCTGGTTGTACCACTGGCCTACCTCAGCCCAACTGCGGAAGGTCGTAATCTGCACGTCGGGGGATGGTCCGTAACGGCGTTGCTCCGGAGGCTTGCTTTCAAGGTTCGACGTCTTCCACCGATAAATCCGTTTGCCCGCTTCTTCGCTGATCTCCGGCTTGTAGTCAGGGCTCACGACCTGGAGGTACTTATCAGCGGGAACCGTGACCTCAAGCTCGTAATCGGGGACCACTGTGTCCTTGGCGAAGTTGTATTCGAACCAGAACTGGCCCGGCACCTGCGGCTTGAAAATACGGTAGCGAACCACGTATTCCAGCACGTCTCCCACACCGAGCGCCTTTACGGTGACGTGCTTCTCATGAATGTCGCTGTACATCGGAGCGGCGCGTGTGACCTCCGCCGGCATGTCAACAATGTTGTAACTGGGTGTGGCAACCACCGAGCCATCTGGCTTGCGGACGCGGACGTAGTCGAACTCGACGTTCTGGTTGGTGCTGAGATAAGGGAAGGTCAGCACCGCCAGCGATTGCACGCCCGAATCCGACTGCACGCGCGCCCTAAGGCTGACCTCCTGCGTCCCCGTTCCATCTTTTTCGAAGGCGACCTTGGTAGCCAGGCGCTCGATCACAACGGCTTCTTTAGAGTAGTTAGGCGGCGCAGCTCTGGGCTGTGCTTTCTGGGGCGAAACACCCGATGCGGCGGAATCCGTGCTGCGCGGCGACACCGGCGCCGGGCTCTTTGTTTCCGCGGGGGAAGTTGCTGTCTGCTGTGCGATTGCCACAGCAGCAAAAGAAGCGAGGATTCCAATGCAAGCCCAACTTCCCAAGATGACGAGAATCAGCAGAAAACAGCGGCGCATCATCAGTTTCATAGCTCGTGAGTCGTCCCCGGCTCACATAAATCGGAAGGGTCTTTTTAACACTGGAAACAGCAACAAGCAATGGGATCGATTGATTCACGCCCCCATATCTCTTTGGACGGCGCGCTGAGGCGGACCCGAAAAGGGAAAACCCACGGAGTGGTGCTGATGTCGGTAACCTAGCCGAGTTCTTCTTCCGGTTTGTCAATCACTCGGGCGCAATCTGGCTCACTGGAGAAAAAACTGTCCAATCGGCTCTCAACGCTTTGCTTGCCGGTGCAGGAAATCCCAGAGATACAGGGCAGCGTAAGCCCGCCACGGCCTCCAGTTCTCCGCGTGCGCCTCAAGCGTTCGTGGGCTCTTCAAGCGCAGTGCCCGCAGCAATCCAATGTCGCCGGCTGGAAATGCGTCGGGCTCACCGAGCGCGCGCATGGCGACATACTGCGTTGTCCACTGGCCGATGCCCGGAAGTGCCGCCAGGCGGCTCAAAAAGGCCTCGCTGTCGGTTATCGCGTCGAAACTAATTTCACCGCGACAGACTGCACGCGCCAGCGACCGGACTGCCTCGGCGCGTGATGCCGGCAATCCAATGCTGGTGAGTTTGGCGTCAGCCAGAACCTCAGCCGGGGGAAATAGATGCGTCAGACCGTTGGGCGCCGAGAGTGGCTGTCCAAAAGCTTGCACCAGCCTTCCAGCCAGGGTGGTTGCGCCCTTCACCGTGACCTGCTGGCCAAGAATAGCGCGCGTTGCCAGCTCGAAACCGTCCCAGCAACCCGGCAACCGCAGGCCGGGCTTGGCAGACAAATCTCCATGGAGCGCGGGATCGTGCCGGAGCCGGCTGGCAATGGGTTCCCAGTCGGCGTTCACATCGAACATGCGCCGGATACGCTCGACGATCAGGAATAGCGAGCGCGGATCGGGGAACTGGATGCGAACATTGATCGTGTCGGGCTCCTCGCCAAGCGAGACGTCGAAGTAACCTTGCAGCTCGTTGAGGCAAATGGAACGCCGATAACTGCTATGTTCGACCGCTTCGACTCCTGGAATGGCGCGGGGAGCCAGGAAGCCTATCATGCTCTCCCACTGGTACGGCGGGCGAAAGTGGAGCTTAAAAAGATACTCGTTCTCCGGCAGGGTAGAGGTTTGCCGCGTCAGTCGGCGAATTTGCATGGGTGTGCGGTGATACGTGCTGCGGATTGCGGCATTGAAGCGGCGGACGCAGCCGAATCCGGAAGCCTGCGCCACGTGCGCCATCGAAAGCGTCGTCTCGTCAATCAGCTTCTTGGCAAAGTGCAGGCGTCGAGTGTGCGCCACCGCACTGGGGCTCGCCCCCAGATGCCGGAGAAACAGCCGGCGCAGATGCCGCGCTCCGACGCCCAGCCGTTCCGCAAGCAACTCCACTCCCCCGTCTTCGAGTCCGCTTTCGCCGATCAGCCGCAAGGCGCGCCTGACGGTATTGGAGGTTCCCAACCGCGGCGGGATTCCCGGTGAGCATTCCGGGCGGCAGCGCAGGCAGGGACGGAACCCTGCTGCGGCGGCGGCAGCCGCCGTAAGGAAATAGCGTACGTTTTTCTCCTTGCAGGTTGGCGCAGGACAGATGGAGCGACAGTAAACGCCGGTGGTCAGTACACCGATAAAGAACTTGCCATCGAAGCGTGGATCACGCGATAAGCGAGCTCGCGAACACAAGCGCCAATCCAGTGTCAAATCTTCCACGTTGCTAGCCTAATCCATTTTGCCGAGCGAACTGGACGTTTTCGGACTGCATTCGTTCAGACTGTTCGATTCCGGAAGCCGCCATCGGCAAAGGCGGACACCACGGTGGGCATCAAGGTCCGAAAACGTCCACTGTGCTGCTATTGAAGTCCGCAAGTGTCCAATCTTTCACTTGCAATCGATCTATGTTAGCGGCAGCGGCTGGACTGGTAGCAAACATTTGCCGGAAAAGCCGTCCAGCCGGAAAGGGGGCGAACAAAACGCAGGATCGGCAGGCCGATCCTGGAACAGTCACTATGCGCAAAAGGAGGAATCATGAAGCACAAAACTTTCGCTTGGCTCGCTGCTCTCGGCTTGCTGGCTGCGTTGGTCCCGCTTGCAACCGCACAAACACAGAATGACGACGCGCTATACCGCGTTTTCAACCTGGGCGTGCCACTGGGGGGAAGCGTCAGCTCCGATAACGGACTGAATGACTTGGGATGGTCGGTCGGCGAATCGAACCTGACCGGCGATGCCACCGCGCACGCGGTCTTGTGGATAGTGGCTCAGCCCGTTGACCTCGGCACCCTGGGAGGCCCCAACAGCGCCGTTCTCTGGCCCGGCCTGAACAGCCTGGGCGAAGTGGTTGGCATATCGGATACGGCCAACGCGGACCCATACGGCGAGAGTTGGAGCTGCGGCGCCTTTCTGCCGCCGTCGCACAACGGCCATACCTGCGTTGGCTTCAAGTGGGAGTTTGGCCGGATGAAGCCGCTGCCGACGCTCGGCGGCAACAATGGCTTCGCCACCGCTGTCAATGATCGCGGCCGCATCGTCGGCTGGGCGGAAAATACGGTACATGACCCTACTTGCGTTGCTCCTCAGGTGCTGCAATTTGAAGCCGTGGTTTGGGGGCCCGGCGACAATCAGATCCAGGAACTGCCTCCGTATGGCAGCGACCCGGATGGCGCCGCGACAGGCATCAACGACCGCGGTCAGATCATTGGTATATCGGGAATTTGCCAGAATGCCGTCGGCAACCAGAGCGCCGCGCACGCGCTGCTTTGGCAGAACGGCGTGCCGATGAACCTGGGTAATCTCGGAGGCACTGCCTGGAACACGCCGATGGCAATCAACAACCAGGGCGTCATCGTGGGATTCTCGGATCTCACCGGCGATCAGGGCGGCGGCAACCCTAACTTCCACGCGTTCGTTTGGCAGCGGCCGGGCCCTATGCGGGACCTCGGCACTCTACCGGGCGACGCCATCAGCGAAGCCTTGGGTGTCAACGCTCAAAATCAGATCGTGGGTGTTTCGTATGCCGCTGGTTTCGCAAATCCCCGGGCTTTTATTTACCAGAATGGCCACATGGTCGACTTGAATACGCTGACCTTGCCGAACTCGCCCGTGTATCTGCAGGTCGCTGGGGACATTAACGATGAAGGTGTGATCGTCGGACAAGGATGCCTTCCGGCCAACTGTGCGGCGGGCACCTCATTCGTCTCCTTTGTCGCGGTCCCGACGGGTCATGGCAGATATAAGGTCGACGTGACCGGCGCTGCCTCCTCTAGCAATATGCAAAAGAACACGGGAGCAGTGGCGGCTCCTGCGCAGATGCTTGAGCGGTTAGCGTTCGGGAAGCTGGCTCGGCGTGCAACTCCGCAAAACTAACCAAGCACGGGTGCGAGCGTGAGGGTAGGGATCCCCTCACGCTCAAACTCATTGCCCCAAGGGAGAGCATCGAAAATGAAGTCGCTCTTTGGCTACATTCACGGCAGTATTTTTTTCGCAGTTGTTTCGTGCTCAGTCCTGGGCTCGTTCGCCAGTCCAGCCCTTTCTGCCGAAAACCAGCTTTCATCACCGTGTGCGTCTCCCCCATACCACCAGTTTGATTTCTGGATTGGCGATGGGGACGTATCATGAACGATGTCCAGAAGCGCCATCTGGCTCCATTGCTGAAGAAGCTGGCAATGAGGCAGGCTGGCTTTCACGGTTTCAGGCACGGCAACGAAACCATGATGGACCGACTTCAGACTCCAGTAGCATTGCGCTTGAATCGTCTGGTACGCGGCGACACGCGCATGATGACTCACTACTCGCACGTCATCGGCGCAGATGACCGGCAACTGGCCGCTGAGTTTGGCCGGATGCTGGCTCCAGTTTCTCAGGAGGTTTTGTAGCGTTTTGTAGCGAACAAGGAAAATGGCCTAAGCGCATCGAACGCCTAAGCGATTGATACTGTGGAACTTTTTGGTTGCGGGGGGTGGATTTGAACTTTCCTGTACGATTGAAAATACGTAGTTATTGATTTTAAGATGTCAATGAAACGACAAAAACGCACCTTCAGCGAATCGTTAGCACAAAATTAGCACAAAATTAGCACAAAATTGTCCTATGATCGGCGAGGCACTCGCAGAGACGCGGAACCAGCGACCCCTGGACATTTAGTCGTGCTGGACTCCGAGCACGTTTATCCGAAGCGGCCGCGGACAGGAAACCTGGCATCTTGGCGACCAGTTCGAGGTCCGGCTGCCATGTACCGAAATCGAGTGCTCATCTGCGTCGTGTGTCATCTCGCAAGAGCACTTCGGCGGTTTGGCCGTTAGAACTAACCCGCTGGCGCGGGGGACGCTACCGCGTACGGCGGACCCAGCATTGTTGGAGTAGGTGACATAGTGTGGGTCACAGAGAAAGGAGATTTCTGTGACCTCACTTCGACAACGCGTGCTGGACGAACTCCAGCGCCGCAACTACTCGCCAGCCACCACTCGCGGCTACATCCTCGCCATCAAACAGTTCGCGGATTATTTCGGAAAGTCGCCGGAACGCTTGGGCGGTGACGAGATCCGTCAGTTTGAAACGTACTTACTCCGCGATAAGAAGCTCGCCCCCGGCACGGTCGAAGGACGCATGTCGGCGCTCCGTTTTCTCTACAAGAAGACACTGAGGCGGCGGGACATCGCCTACGATGATTTGATCTTTCCGAAGACACCCCGAAAACTGCCGGTGGTGCTGAGTCCTGCAGAAGTCAGCCGCATGATCGAGGCGGCTTCGAACCTCATGCATCGCACCATCCTCATGGTTCTCTATGCTACGGGCATTCGCCGCACGGAGGCATCCCTGCTCAAGGTGAGCGATGTGGACAGCGAACGAATGGTTATCCATGTTCGCCAGGGCAAAGGTTCCCGAGATCGTGATGTGCCCATGACACCGAAACTGCTCGCAGCTTTACGTGAGTACTGGCGATGGAAGCGGCCTGAGGTTTATCTGTTTCCTAGCACGGAAGGACAGCGTGGCATCGAGCAGCCAATCTCAGATCACACCATCTGGTACATCTGCAGCGAAGCCGCGAAGCGCGCCGGAATCAAGAAGAGGGTTGGCGCACATACACTCCGCCACAGCTTCGCAACAACCCTGATGGAATCAGGAACTGACCTGCGGACGATCCAGCTTCTGATGGGCCATGCGCATCTGGAACATACCACTCTGTACCTCCACCTGTCGCAGCGCCACTTGCACGCCGCACCCAACCCGCTGGATCAGATCACCGTCAGTAGCCAACGCTTTTCACGAAAGCGGCCGGACGACTATCAGGCATGACACGACCACCCTGGGAGGTGGCCGATGTCATCCGCAGGGCAGGAGACAAGTTCCTCGAACGCTATCGCGATTCGCTCACCTGGGCCCAGCTCAAAGTGCTTCGCGCCATCGCGCGTTGCCGCACGGCTGCACTCGGTGGGCATCGCGATCAATGCGTTCGCTGCGGGTATCAGGCCATCTCTTATAATTCGTGCCGCAACCGGCACTGTCCCAAGTGCCAGATCAACGCCAGGGAGAAGTGGTTGTGCGCCCGGCGACGGGAACTGTTGCCGGTTGACTACTTTCACCTGGTCTTCAGCGTGCCGCACGCGCTGGTCCCGTTAATGTGGCAAAACAAGAGGCATCTATTCGGACTCTTGTTCGATGCCAGTGCCGCAACCCTGCTGGAAGTTGCGGCCGATCCGGATCGCCTCGCTGCCGAGATCGGCTTCCTCAGCCTTCTGCATACCTGGGGACAGACCCTGCAGCGACACCCGCACGTTCACTGTGTCGTACCCGGTGGGGGACTGTCGTCTGACCACTCGCGGTGGATCCGCTCGGCACCCCGCTTCTTTTTACCGGTGAGAGTACTCAGCCGCGTCTTTCGGGGCAAGTTCGTGGCTGGATTACGGCAGGCTTTTCAGAGGAAGCAACTTGTCTTTTTTGGCCCATGTCAGCCGTTGGCGAATGAAAAGGCATTCGCAGCCTTCTTGCGCACTCTGTTTCGGGAAGACTGGGTCGTTTATGCCAAGGCGCCCTTTGGCGGGCCAGAGCACGTGCTGCAGTACCTGGCTCGCTATACCCACCGAGTGGCCATCTCGAATCATCGCCTCCTCTCGGTGGATAGCGATCACGTCACCTTTCGTTGGAAGGACTACGCGCATCACAGTAAGCGCCGTGCCATGACTCTAACGGCAGAAGAGTTCCTGCGCCGGTTCTTGCAGCATGTTCTGCCCAAGGGTCTTCCGCGCATCCGCTACTTTGGCTGGCTCGCGAATCGCCGCCGCCGACAGTTGCTGCCGCTTTGCCGAAGGTTACTCGCGGTCGCACCTCCGCCGGCTGAAGCTAACCCCGATGCAGCCGCGGTCTGGCAGTGTCCGATCTGCGGTAGCCCAATGCGCGTTGTTGAGTTGCTAACCGCCAACCAGATCCAGCAAGAACAAGCGCACGAGGTCTATCTCCTTGATAGCTCCTAACCAGGCGGTCCCTTTGACGAGAAGCATGCGCGCTTCGGCGTGCGTACGATACGTGTGCCTTGGC
>VFSW01000399.1_pt1 | contig 63426 bp, 90 predicted proteins | sample 5358111 | NCBI WGS metagenome assembly VFSW01 (sample SAMN11554181, study PRJNA540505) | mine drainage metagenome | isolation source: sediment from site ElyBrook_90M | place: USA: Ely Copper Mine, Vershire, VT | collected 2017
CTGGCGATGCGATCGAGATTCGGGGTCCTGATGGGCAGACGCGGATTGCCGCTCATCCAGTCAAATCGCCATTGGTCTGGAAAGAGCAGGTGGATATTCGGTCTTCGCTTCTGGGCTTCCGCGCCCACGGCTGCTCCATCGCTGTCAGCAGCGAACAAGGGCGCCCCGCCACCGAAGGCTAAAGCGCCTGCCGCCCCAGCATTGATGGTCGATCTAAGGAACTCTCTCCTGGTGTGCGGCATGAATCCCCCACCTAAAAATAGATTTTCAAGGCCAATTGTAACTCCCGCTGCGTACTGGCCATGGAGCCGATCCGGCCAAACGTCTTGCTGTTCAGGGTGGCGCCTGGGGCAGCGTCGACCGGCATGTTCAAGGCGTTGAAAGCCTCGGCACGAAACGTGGTGGAATCGTATAGTTCACCCATGGCTATACGATTCCGGCTATACGATTTCATACGATTTTCCCGGGTGAGTATCGGGCCAGGAGCGGGAACTATACGATTTTCAATACGAATCTATACGATTCGGCTGGGGCTGCTGGCTGGCTGCCGGGGCTGGGGCTGCAAGCGGGCAAAAGAAAGGCGGCGCCCGAAGGCGCCGCCAGAGGTGGAGGGGGGGGCTCGCCGATGTGGTGGCGCGCCTCTTTGAGCGCCACGGTTTTGCGGATAAATCCGGCAAGATCCCAATCCGAGCCGCCCCGTGCCAGCAAGCCATAGAGATCGTGGTCAAAATGCGAGAAAAGGCAGGTACGGATCTTGCCGTCCGAGGTGAGACGAATGCGGCTGCAGGCCCCGCAAAAGGCCTGCGAGACCGGCGCGATGATGCCGATTTCGCCCAAGCCGTCCTCGAAGGTGAAGCGGCGCGCGGTTTCGCTGGGGTTGGTGTGGGGCAGAGCGACCATGGGACGAAAGCGGTTGAGTCTTTCCACCACTTCCTCGAACCGGATCACCAGCTCCGGCGTCCACAGCCGATCCTCCTCCAGAGGCATGAATTCGATGAAGCGGACAGCCACGCCTTCGTCCCGGGAAAAGCGGGCGAATGGGACAATCTGGTCATCGTTGAAGCCGCGCAGCAGGACGCAATTCACCTTAACCGGTCCCAGCCCGGCGCGCTTGGCGGCGCGGACCCCGGCCAGCACTCTGGCGAAGCTTCCCGGAACCCGGGTAATGCGGGCAAACGCTGTGGCATCAATGGCGTCCATGCTAACCGTCACCCGGGTAAGGCCAGCCCGCTTGAGCGCGACCGCCATCTCCGCCAGCCGATGACCGTTGGTGGTCACGGCGACATCCAACAGGCTCCCCTCTCCCCGATCCGAACCGGGGTCACCGTCCAGCCCGGCGCGGAGCCTGGAAATCTGTTCAACCAAGCTAACGATGTCTCTGCGCAAGAGCGGCTCGCCTCCCGTGAGGCGAACCTTTTCAATGCCCAAACCCACGAAAACGCGGATCATGCGCACGTAGTGTTCGACGGCCAACTCAGCGAACTGGGCCCCCTGATTCCCGGTGCGGCAGTATACGCACTTATAATTGCAGCGGTCGGTAATCGAGACGCGCAGGTCAGTAATCGTCCGGCCGAGCTTGTCTCGCAAGCGTCCCCGGGTCCAACACCCCTCCCCGCCGGGAAGCACGGGGGCGGAAACCATCGCCGGGCTGTGAATGGAAGCCATTCGGATGGGACCTAGTCCTTACTTTGGAGTATACCGCTCGCCGCGGCTTCACCGGGGCAGAGGCCGCCCGCTCGACCGATGGGAAATTCGCCTCAGCCTGGAAGCATTTGGCTTTGCGCTGGAGCTTCTCAAAGAACGGGCTGATTGACGCCCGCGCCCGCCGCCTCTTCGAAACTACGGCGCTGGCCTGCAGTGCCGACGCCTACCCCTTTCAAGTTCCGCTTGAGGGTAGAACCGGACCGGAGGTACGAGCCGACGGTCATTGCATGCTGATGCTGTCGTCCTACGACTATCTGGGGCTCATCGGCGATCCGCGGATTGATAAGGCTGCCGTCGAGGCGGTCAAGAAATACGGTACCGGGACGGGCGGAGCTCGTCTGCTCACCGGGACCACAGATCAGCACCAGGAAATGGAACGGGACCTCGCCACCTTCAAGGGCACCGAGGCGTCTATTACCTTCAGTTCGGGCTACCTGGCCAACGTCGCCGTCATCGGTGCGCTCTTTGGGCCGGCAGACCGGGTGGTCATGGATTCGCTTTGCCACCGCAGCCTGACGGATGCCTGCCGCATGGATAGAGTTTTCCACATTGCTCACGAATCAGAACCGTGGTAGTCTAACGGACATGGATGGGTGCTATTTGACCCATTCCGTGGGGGGAGCGATATGCCCGAACTAGAGACCTGCTCAAGCTGTGGCGCTGACTGCTGTGAGTGCGAAGCAGAACCCGAAGAACCAGAAGATCAGTTCTGGTCTGGTAGGTTCCAGTTCCACCAGTCTTCTATCTTTGATCGCAACCCCTGCCGGCGCATGATCGGCATCGAACTGGAATGCTCCGGAAGGGACGAATCATATACTTCGTCCCTGTACAACGCGGCGCGACATTGGGGTGATTCCTCCATTTATGATGGAAGTCTTCCCCGATCTGGATTTGAACTTGTCCTCAATCCGACGAACGGTGACCTGTTCCTGGAACACGTAAAAAACATCACCGATGGAATGCATGATGTTGGGGCATCCGTCTCCAGAGATTGTGGTTTCCATGTTCACGTGGATGGCCGAGATTACACTTGGTACGATCTCTGGAAGCTATGCCGCATCTATCAGCTAGTCGAGCCGGCTCTCCTGTCTTTGACACCCCGTCACCGTCACCAGAATCGGTTTTGCAAACGGTTTGCCGATATCTCGCTCCATTGGAACGGGTTCAAGTACCGATTGCTGCGCGCTCTGTATGAACATGACTTCGCGACCAAGAAACACCCTAATAGATCAGCACCAGGAAATGGAACGGGACCTCGCCACCTTCCCAGGATCAAAACGTGTGGCCGGAACGGCAAAAAAGTATTCCACGAAAGGACGCAAAAATACCACCATGCCCGCTATTGTGCGCTCAATTTGCACTCATTTTTCCATCGCGGAACGATTGAATTTCGCCTGGCTGCAGCATCGACCAATTGCGCTCGTATTCAGAATTGGTCCCTAGTCTGTGGTTGGTTGGTCGAGCAAGCTACCAAACTAACCACCATTCAGATTGATGCACTCTCCAATGATCCATGGAACGCGCTGCTATCCCTGATCCCCGCGCTATCGGTGCGGGAGTGGGCGGAACGGCGCCGGGATTCTCTCCAGCGTGCAGCATGACCCAAACCTATACCATTTCGGGATGGTTGCTCACCATCCCGAAATGTGCTCGTCTAACAGAGTAGGAGCGTAACAGGTATGTGCGGAATTGCAGGCTATAACCTAGATGGTAAACTTTCCAATCGCGAGGATATCGCGGCGATATCCCAACTGCTCATCTCTCTTTCCTATGAGATGAGTACGCGCGGTTCTCACGCATGGGGAACACTCTCCCATAAGCACTTCATCAAATCATCCGGGAACATCATTGACAGCTACATCCTGCCAGAACCGCTCCCACCGAGCTATGCAATCCACACCCGCCACGCGACCCATGGCGCCGCATCCGATCACGCCAATGCCCATCCCTTCGAGTCTGCGGACACGATGGGCAACATCTGCGGGATGCATAACGGGGTCATCTACAATCATTCCGAGCTTAACTCATCGCATGGCCGCACGTTCGCCGTTGACTCGCAGCACATCTTCGCCCACCTGGCCGAAGGGCAATCACTAGCCGAGCTGGAGGGATATGGCGCTATCGTCTACCTTCATGACGGAGTTTGGAAGTTTGGCTGCTTCAATGGTGGAGAACTGACCCTGGCTCGCACGCGACTTGGGTGGATCTTCGCGTCCACGAAAGCTTCCCTAGTTCGCGCCCTGCGCTTCGCTGGCCTCTCGCATGACCGCTGGTACCACCCAAGACAAGGGAAACTGTACCGGTTCAGCAAAAAGCCGGGAGCACCGCCTATTACCATCGGCGCGCTGAACATCAGCCAATCCACACTGCTAACCAAGTGGGATGACGATAAGCTCAACATCCACGATTGGCTCGCCAAACGAAAAGACAGTACCCGAGGACGCGGCATTTCGTGGGATTGGGAATGGGACAAAGAAGATGCCGCACAAGATACCTTGCTGGCACAATGGGACAAAGAATTTTCCGCCGAAGAGATGACCAAACAAGATCACGACTTTCCGAAACTCAAGAACTAAGGGGTAACCATGTCAAGCCATTTTCGCACCAGAGGCTACGAACCCACCATTGAACAGCGGGGCGCCGCACAGCTCCTGGAGTCTGCGGCAACCTACCTTGAGCCGGAGCAGAAAAAGCTCGCCGCAAACCCACATGACACACTCGCGGCCAGCGCGGTAGAGGCACTGTACCTGCTGCACTACCGCTCAGCAGAACTGCTGCAAGGAGATTCCAATGGCTAGCTTGCCTCAATCCGTGCCTGCGGCTGAGGCTTGAGCGTGGGCGGGAGAGCGGGGACGCGATCCCGGCGCACCCCGCGTCGCCAAATCCATCTGGACGTTCGTTCTACTTCGCCAGATCCGTTTTCGGGTGTTCGGGCAGCACCAGGGGCGCTGCCGGGGCTCGATCAAAGTCAAAGTCGGCAGTCAGGTCGCCGAGCTGAGAAGCGTTCTCCCGCACTGTAGGTCTTGGGTCAGGCCTGCCGTCCGTCGCCGGATTGAGGCGAAGGCCTCCCAGGAAGTCGTCTTCAATGAATTTCAGGTATGCGTCAAAGCTCAGCACCTGATGGTCGATCCAGTGAGGCTTGGCATAAGGAGAAATCATGATTCCCGGTACACGCAGTCCGTAGCCGTTCTCATCCACCACCGGGGGAGGCACGTGATCGTAGAAGCCGCCCCAGTCGTCCCAGGTGAGGAAGATCGCTGAATCCTTCCAGTTTGGACCCTTCATAACGGCGTTGATCAGCCCTGTCACCCAGCTCTGGCCCACACTAACCAGGGCCGGCGGATGCTCGCTGACCAGGCCGGAGGGCGCAATCCACGAAACGGACGGAAGGGTTCCCTCACGGGCTTGCTGGTAAAAGTTCTCGAGCGGTTGAATCCGGGAGAGCTCACCATCGTCTTTCACCGTATCGAAGTAGGGAAGAGGATTCCATATTCCGGGGGTTCGCGCATTCTGTTTGACTGGGGGACAAGTCATCGCGCCGTCATCTTCACAATCGGGCTCGGTGCCTTTCATCACGTAGTAACCCCAGCTCACGTGGTGGCTGTGCAGCAAGTATGTGAGATCGGTCCATGCATAAATTGGCTTGGCGCCCGGTGGACCGTTGCGTTGGCCGCCGAACCGGTTCGCCAGCCTCCCACGGAAGTCGGGCGGCATTCCCGGCGCGTTTAGTTCGTTGGTGCAGCTCTTCGGATCGTCATGCTTGGTGCAATAGGCCGACCATGCGGAGAGTTCAAAGAGGTGCGCCGGCAGGCTCCAGGAGGCATTGGGCTCAAACATATGATCCTGCAGAACGAAGGTGCGCGCATAGGCCCAGTAATTGGGAATCTCACGATCGTCGTGATAACCCATGACGTCAACTTTGGCCGCGTTGGTGCACGCCGGGTCAACCATCGCCAGACATCCCTTACTGCCTCGTTCCGATTCCGCCTGGAAGCCGTCCATCCTGCCGTTGTCGATGTCCATCAAGCTGTCGGTTGCGTCGTGAGGGCCGCCGCCGTTCACGTCATTGGTATCGTGATAGGGGCTGACACACTGGCCGGTCGCAGCATCGGGATTACATACCGTAAAAGCTCCGCCGTTTCTGGGCAGGCCATCGGCGCCCGGGAACGTCCCGAAGTAACTGTCAAAGGACCGATTCTCCTGCATAATGATGATGATATGGCGAATCGTGTGGATGCCGCCGGCAGCCGCGGCTGCAGCCTGGAACGCGGTCAGAGCATGCGGGTGTTTCCGCTTTCGAATTGGACGGAACTGAATATATGGGAGTACATCCAACGTGAGGATATTCCTATTGTGCCGCTGTACTTCGCCGCGGAGCGAACCATGCTGGTACGGGGCGATTTTTTGCTGCCGATTGAGCATGCCATTGAACTGCTGCCGGGCGAAAAGCCCCAAAAGGTGATGTGCCGCCTACGGGTAGTTTTCCACAATTGATAACGAACCTGATTTGTGATAGTCTAATCGGTGTAGGGGGAGGAAAGCCGATGGACAGCAAAATCCAAGCCATTGTCAAACAATCCATGGACAGCCTCATTCAGCAGCTAGAGGCTGGCAAAACCGAAAGCCTTGCCGCATACCTTGCGGCAATGGCTCGTTTCCATTCGTACAGTTTCGGCAACATCATGGCTATCGCGCGGCAACGACCAGACGCCACCCGGGTGGCCGGGTTCGTCACCTGGAAAGAGATGGGCAGATTTGTAAAGAAGGGCGAGAAAGGCATTCAAATCCTTGCTCCCATGATCGGGCGCCGCAGGACGGATGACGCAGAGCAGGAATCAGACACCGCACCGCAGCGCGTGCAGCGCGACCTCTTTAGTCGTATGTATCCCAACGGCCCTGCGAGAGACGAACTCGCATGGGCTATGACGCAGTGCCACAACAGCATCATGAAAAACGAGAAAAAGCCATGAAGCTCCCCGATAAGCTCGAAGCACTCTACCGGGCAAATCTCCCGGCGCTCCTCATTGGGCTGCCAGGAACCGGCAAGACTGCCGCCGCCCATGCTCTCGCCGCAAAGACTCAATCCCACATCGAGGTTGTCATCGGGAGCGGGCTGAGCCCCGAAGATGTAGGCGGAGTCCCTGCCGTATCGCGCGGAGATGTGCGCTGGACCCCACCCTCGTGGGCGCGGGCTCTGATGGAGCATCACGGGACATCAATTCTGTTGCTCGACGAATTAACTTGCACCCCGCCCGCCGTACAGGCTCCACTCATGCGGCTCATCCAGGAGCGCAGATGCGCGGATTGGAAACTTCCACCCGAATGCAGGGTATTCGCCGCAGCCAATCCCCCGGAAATTGCCGCCGGCGGCTGGGACATCGCCGCTCCGCTGGCCAACCGCGTAGCTCATCTCCGTTGGGAAGTTGACCACCAGGCATGGCAAGACTGGATGATCGCGCAGCCGGATTACCCCGAAGCTCGCGGGCGCATCTGCGCTTTCCTGCACCGCAGCCCAGCATTGCTCTTGCAGTTCCCCAAGGCAGACAAACAAGGCGGCCCTTGGCCGTCACCCCGTACCTGGGACTACGCCTCCAGGGTCGAAGAATGCCCGGAACTGGTAGGTTCGCTCGTGGGCGACGGGCCGGCATCCGAATACGTTACCTGGAGACGGGCTCTCGATTTGCCGGACCCGGAAGATATTCTCACTGGCCGGGCAAGCCTGCCGGAACGCATGGACGCCAGGTTCGCCTGCATCCTCGGCGTGGTTTCGCTTGCAGTCCGCACCCAGCGCGATTCCCTGGCCTGGGGCATCATTCACCAGGAATCGCAGCGGGCGCTCGATATCGCCGTACCCGCCGCCAGGGCGTTGATGGCCGCACACCCGGGCCAAATCCCCGACGAAGTGGGAGCATTGTTCCCGGCTCTCAAGCGGGTGACATCATGAACCAGCAGATCATAGATCGCTTGCGCAGGATTCCATCCGCCGCGAAAACACGCGCCGGCGCCTACCGCGCAATGATGACCGTGGTGAAAGATCGCGGAATCGCTCTCCGCAACCAGGGCTGGACATCGTACCTTGCCCCTACGGAGGGAGATTTTTACGGAACCAGAGCGTACCGTACCAGGGAAACCACCCGCACAGAGTATTACGCGGAGCATCACGAGCAACGCATGCGGCTGCGTGCAGACTGTGCGGCGATGATCCTCGGCTATTCGCCGAGGTACGATCTGGAGTTCCGCCAGATCCAACTCGGAGACATGGTACGGAAATCCATCGAACTGCGCGCAAAAATCCGTGCAGAGGCAAATCTTCAGCGCATGATTCCGCTCCGGATCATCGAAGGTTCACAGCCCCCGAAGGATCGTGGCAACGGCTACTCCTACCGCTGGGGAGGTAGGTGGAAAACCGCTCGTGGAAGCTACCAGCCATCGGATCGCCGCGTGGAGGTGGGGTCCAACTGGCTGGCGGCACGGATTCCACAACCAGCCCAGCGGCAAATCACCATCCCCCGCGATCCAGGACAGCCAAAGCTCTGCCATCCCCCGGATCATCGCGCAGTCCAAGCTGCAATCACCCTGGGAACTTTTGAACCGCTCGCAGAAAGGATCAACAACGTGAAGGAAACCACCCTCCAACTCTGGCCCGATGGTACCCGCATGTGGCGTTCCGCAGATGGCCCCCACCGCTACGGCGCGCCTGCTGTGTTGTGGTCCGATGGCTACCGCGAATGGTGGGAACACGGAAAGAGGATCAGATGACCCGCGAGGCAATCAAAGCCGCTATTTTGCTGGGAGCACCATTGACTCCCGAGGTGGTAGAAGCCGCAATCCGGCTTGAAGTTCCACTCCCCGAAGGAACCTACGACATGGAAGACGGTGGTTGTTTTGTCGTATCGCTCGGTGGCTTGTCCTATTACCGAACCTGGGTCGCAAAGGCCGAGAACTTTTATCACAACGGGAAGAGAATCCGATGATCACCGCCTCCACCATCTCGGATGCTCGCGCCAGAGCACAGATGCTCTTCCCATACTTCTCCTCGGGCTTGATGTCGCTCAGACCCGTGGTCAAGCCGGGCATCCGAACCCTGGCTATAGACGCTGGCTGGCGCATGTACTGGGACCCGGCAATCGAATGGACCCTGGCGCAGCTTGCAGCGGTGATGGGCCACGAACTCGATCACCTGCTCCGCGATCACCACGCCCGCGCCGAAGCCATCTCCGCTGACCCGCTCATCTACAACATCGCTGGCGATGCGGAAATCAATGATGACCACTTGGCGGCAGGTGCGGACCTCCCGGCAGGCGTCATTACCCCGCAGATGTTGGGCTGCGCTCCAGGACTACTCGCGGAGCACTACTACCAGCAGATCCAGGAGAAGTGTCAAGCGATCTCTTCACACCCGAATTGTGGCTCATGCGCCCGGCCTGGCCGGGAAGCTTACGAAGATCCAGACGATTCCACCAATGCCCCTGCGCTTAGCCCCGTCGAAGCCTCAGCGGTGCGCCAGCAGGTTGCCGCAGAAATCGACAAGACTCCCGGCAACGTCCCTGCCGGGTTGCGCCGTTGGGCAGAAGCCACGCTCGCTCCCCAAAAGATCGACTGGCGCCGCATCCTTCCGGTCACAGTCAGGGGCGCGCTCGCATCCGGCGGCGCTCCAACCATGCGCTCCTACCCTGGCCGCAGACAGCCCCGCTACGGCATCCTGCAGCCACGGTGGAAATCGATTCGCCCTTCTATCGCCATGGTGATCGATACCTCCGGCTCAATCTCCGATGATGAGCTAGCCTCCGCCATTGCAATCACCCGCTCAGCCGCACGTATGGCGGACCTCACAATTTTTGCCTGCGACACCGTAGCTACCAGGGTGCGCCGCATCACGCCAGACTCACTCATCGGCGGCGGCGGCACCGACATGCGCGAGGGAATCCGCGTTGCGTTGGCTTCCAGACCGTCTCCCGGTGCAATCGTAGTGATCACGGATTGCGAAAGCCCGTGGGAGGAGTCCAGCCCTGGAGTCCCTGTAATCATAGTGACGGCGAATCCAAAACACGCTCCCGCGTGGGCGAGAGTCGTAGAGCTGGCCCCATGACCCCGGAAGCAATCAAAGCGGCGCTCTTGCTGGGGGCGAAAATTCCCAAGGGAAGATACGATCTCGGAGATGGAAGCACTCTTCACGTAGTCTCCGATGGATCACGGTTCTGGTACCGGAGTGGCGACTTACACCGCTTACACCCCAAAAACAGCCCTGCTCTTGAATGGGCTTCCGGCTCCCGCGAATGGTACTGCAACGGGCTTCGCCACCGGGAAAACGGCCCGGCTACGGAGTGGAGGGAGGGAGGCGGTGAGTATTGGAAAAACGGAAAGAGAATCAGATGACCCCAGATGCAATCAAAGCCGCAATTCTGCTGGGAGCACCCATTCCTCCTGGAGTCTACGACCTTGGTGAAAATTGCGAACTGCACGTGAGAACTAACGGAAGCCGCCTATGGTTCCGTCTCGGTCTGTTGAAGCGCAAAAAGTTCCACCGCGAAGATGGCCCGGCTATCGAATGGGCCGACGGAGCATGTCAGTGGTACCGGGACGGGGAATCACTGACTCCTCTGATTCGACGGGAAATTTAAACTTCGCACCATCCATCCCGCCACATCTCCGCCAATGTATACGAAGCTCCCGGTACCCGAACGCCTTGCCGCACCAAAAACATGGCCGGAGTTTCCTCCGAACTTGAGCAGACCGATGAGCACATACGGAGAAAATCCAGGAAAGAGGAACGTCCCCAATCAACACATCAAGCTCTCTCCAGCTTTCCGGCATTTTCATCATGCGATATTATCGCACATCAAGGCTAGATGAATCTAAGTCATTTGTTTTCATTACTAAGCAACGATAATCCAGCTAGAAATCGGGTCTTGAATCGCTTCGTATGGCTCAACAATTCGCTGAATATAGGTGCAAATTGAGCAGCAAACTAATGCGGCGCTCTGCCCCGTCACAGTATCGTAGTCCCTGAACACTCGCCATGACTGCACAAAATGCCCGCATCCAGGCGTCCAAAACGGCGTCGGCTCATACCGATAAGCTGGCGCAAGGTTGAACGGAGCATACCCCGCGCTGATCGGTGGCGTGTTCTGTGCCTGTGGAAAGACAGCCGTATTCGGCCCCCCGGGCTGCGTGTACCCGGCAGGCGGAATATACATCACGCCCGTCGAAAGGAATGACATACCGACAGCGTAGCGTCACGCCAGCTAGCTGCGAATATCTTAGGTTTTGTAAACAAAAAGGAGAACCCCACAATGCAAACTCTCAACCGAACCGGACACGGGGTATGGGATCGCATCCCCCGTGAACAAAACATGCCACTCCACGACCACAGATCCACCCTCGAAAAGGTCTTCGTCGCCGCCCTGTGGGCTGCAATTGCTATTTTCTGCTTTGGCGTCTGGTCCGCCCTCTGGCTTCTAGCGGGCTACGTGGGAACGAAGATTTGAAGGGATTTATGTGGGGGCCGGTGATTATCAGCTACCGGGCATGACCATCACGACTGGAGGAAAGAGCCCCCACATATCAAGATCTTGACACATCCCCCCTCATTGTGCAATAGTCAATCCACCGGTGCATTCCATGACGAGCCTCGATCCAAAAAATCTCGCCAAACAGACTGCTTCGGTGCGTCTCGTGCCAGCAACCCCACGAGGCGGGGAACGCCTACAGGGCCAAGACAGCAAATCCCCGCGAACAACTGACAGGCAAATGCCGAATACCCGAATCCAACTCGGTACGACTAGATGGCCATGTCGCCGGTTACGCCGAGCCAGAGGGGCGGGTTCTACGCCGGATGAAGCTAACTTCCGGTGGAGCCGAAGCCGAAATGACCTTTCCGCTGTTAGGCCCTCTCAAGCCAAGATAGCAGCGGTTTTCCCCCGGGCAACGAGCGGTGTGGTTGATCCCGCGAACGCAGACTGCGCCCCGGTCCATAACCAGATTAACAAAAATAGGTCAGGCTGCCTAAGGGCAGTGGAAAGCTAAGGCAAGGCATAGGGCCTGTGGTACAGCACTGCAAGCATCCCCCTGGGGAAGGGCTCTATTCTCTAATCCCCCCAAAGGGAAAGTCTGCGGTGTGCCATGGAGGGTGGTGAGAGTGCAAACCAGCTTGGTGGCAAGATTCGACGGAGGGTGCTGGCCGAATCCAAACGGCCCTGCGGCCTCCGCATGCTTAATTATGCGCGGCGAAGAGGAAGTCTACCGGGCGGTACGATACCTCGGCAGTGTAGGAACGAGCAATAATTTTGCCGAGTTCCACGGCCTCAAGATGGTACTGGGGTGGCTTCAGAAAACGAAAACCGAGGAGCCAGTTCTTATCATTTCCGATTCGAAGTTTCTCATCGCGGAAATGGGGAGAATGACTTTGAGGTACACCGACAAGCTCTATGCACCCGTTATGAACTCCTGCATAGAGATGATTCAGTCAATGAGCAACATGATTATCTTTGAATGGCAGGACCGCAGCCACAACGAGGAGTGCGATGCCATGTGTGTCCTGGCAATGGAGGAGGCTGACCTCCCAAACCGTCCAATCTGCGGCTGGTGGCGGGGTACTCTGCCTGATCCTGTCTACCGTTCTGCCTATCGGGAAAAACGAAGGTCGAAGAGCAAGCGTGCTGCCAGAAAACGAGCTAAGCAAGCAAAGTGGGAAGCGGGAAGATTCCGTCATCGCCCGGTGCAGAGTTCACTCTCGAACCGGACCGGTATCATCGCCGTCAATCCCCCGCCTGAGCATGCATCGAAAATACAACCAGGGGCCTTTCCTTCCTCGGGCAGTGTGGCATATGAGCGCGCATCTCTCGTGCCCCAAAACTCTCTCCACACTTCGGGCACGGCCTCAAAATCTTCGGCGCGCCGCTTCGCCTGAAGCCCGAGGTGGCGATATAGTGCCCAATCTCAGACCGGCTGATCTCACCATGGCAATAGGGGCACAGCATGCAAATAGACTATCACCCAAAGCGGAATGGTGTCAAGGATTCAGAATGGCCAGCCCCAGCAGAGAAAGCTGCGCGTCTGCATATTCGTCCTGTGGATGCTCCTGGAACGGGAAAACCTCCTGTTGCAGCCGTCGAATAGCGATGTCGCAATACTCGCGGGAAATCTCTATTCCGATGGCTTTACGGCCTAGATTCTTCGCCGCCACCAGCGTAGTCCCGCTTCCCATGAAGGGATCGAGCACGGTTTCACCATTTAGGCTTCCTTTGGCGAGTAGCAATGTCCATACATGATAAGGCTTTGGGCATGGGTGGCCGTTTGCCTCCGGGGCGATAGTATTCATAAACGAACACTTGGAAATTGTTTTTCCAGAACGAGGGTCCAGACCATAATAAAAAATAGGCTGAGAATCAACGAAACCCCACTTCTGCATTCCTAGTGTAGCGGGTTGAATGAGGCAGCCGAACGAATCTGGCTGCGGAAAAGATGACATACAGGGAATTCCAGGAGTAATGATCGCACGACTGCATATCGCAAGCGCCTGAAGGCATCTAGGCACAACTTCTCGCCTCACGTTTTCCGGTGTGTCTTCAAAAGACACATAGGAATCCCGAACCACCCGATACGCCATACGGCGGATCGGTGAGCAGCAAATCGCACTTCGGCAGGCGAGGAAGAATCTCTCGACAATCGCAGTCGTATATGGCTATCCCTGGCTCCTCATAGTATGGCTTCACTGGGCGACCCCTAGCAGCAACCGGCGCGCCTCTTCGGACTGGCACCGGTCGAGTCTGTCCATGAACTCCTCCGAGAGACGGCGCACCGTTCTCGGCGTCAGCCCGTAGCGCACCCGGTAAACCTCCCTGCGTTCGTCCTTTGGCCTACCGACCGCCATATCCGCCTCTCCGGCTCCCCTTCGCTGCGTTGCACGCCAGGCACGCCGCGCCGTTCTGCCACCGCCCGTCAGGTAGAACGATTCTGTCATCCCTATGGCCACCTCCAATGCCTCTGCCCGCCTCGTGATCTAGCGTAGCCTCGCGGCTGCTCATGAATCGCCCACAGATGCAACAAGCGCGCTTCTGGCGCCTCCACATCAGCAGGGTCCGGTGCCTGTATTCCGCTCTCCCCTCGGGCGTTGGCTGGCAAACCTCGCGGCCATCCGGGTAGATCCATACCGCAGGCGTCTTGAGAATCAAGAGTGCTCCGTCGGGAAGTATGTCCGTGCAATGTGCGCGGCTAAAGGATAAGGGATTTTCGCAATCATCGCGGAGGCGGCTCTGCGGCGAGGCGACTTGGATGGAAGCGCACCGTTTCCGGTTCTGTACCAGACGTGTCCGCTTCCGTGCTGCTTCACTCCCTGCGAATCGCGGTCCGCGTAAAGACGAGCAAGATTTTCATCTGGGCTCGTTAAGTGCGCTCCCTTCCCGCCATTGCGCCTTGGATCGGAATATAGCGAAACTTTGCGGCCATCGGTCTCGCTCACGGCTGCGGTCTGAAATGACCTGCCGCTCCCGTCGAATCGGAAGCCCGGAACTTTGGCGGTTCTGGCAATCGGCATCAACGCCGGAACGTCGGCCCAAAAATAAAAACTTCCGTAGTTGAATCGTGCCGGTCCTGCCCATTTCCGCGCTCCCTGGACATTTTCTACAACCATCGGAATGTGCCTGCCTGCCGCTTCGCTCGCCTCCCGCTGGATACGGAAGCACGCATTGAATAACTCAATAAAGAGCTTCGGCTCCTGGCGTGGATACTGCTTCTTCCATTGCGACCATTCAGCAAGTTCCTCCGGTGACATTCCCGGCCTGTCTTTCGTTCCCCGTTCAGGCTTTTTCCACCACGGTGGCTCTGGGGCGCCCAATTCCTTCGGTGATAGGGCCTTCGCACGCTTCCAGGGCATCGCTCGCCAGCTTGGCTCCTGACATGGCGGGCTTGCGACAATGCACGCAGCGTCCTTCAGTTCAGAACCGTGGATGGAGCGAACGTCCCGAATGCGTAACTCGATTCCCTCCGGGCGTGAATGCCCTAGCTCTGCACACATGTCCACAATGTCATAGCCCACGCAAGCGTAGCCTTCTTTAAGAAACGCCTCCAACCATCCGTGAAGGCCGGTATACAAATCGTAGACGATTGGCTTGTCTCTCATGTCTCGACTCAGTGGCTTCTGGCCCAAGGGTGATTCGCGGGTTCATTGACGGATTCGGGCAATACGAAACAAGTATGGTGCGGGGGTGTAAGTGGCCATCAATGGGTGAAGGGGAAAGCCGTCTTTCGTGCCCCCAATACAATACAACTCGATATCGGGCAATACCCGACGAAGGACATCCTCTGATCTGCCCATAAAATTCCCGTGAATGCCCCATGCAGCGACAATTAGTTGAGCCTCCTTGGCCGCTTTAACTATGGCGTCGTCCGCGTGTCCTACCGCACGCACCCAGTCGGTCCGCGCTAGAGATTTAAGCTCCAGAGGAGACGTTGCCCGAAAGATGAACAAATTCGTTACGATTAGCCGAGAAAAGTCCCACCTTTTTGAAAACCCTACGCACTTACGGATAGTTGGGTCATCAAACTGGTCATCAGCCGTTGAGGGATTCAGCATGATCCAATTCACAGTCTTTCCATCCCCGAGCCATGAACGTTCAAGCCAGGTGCGGTGGCAGTCCGATAGTCGATTGTTATCCAAGAGGGTGCTCCTAGAACTGCAAGCCGCCCGCTTTAGCTGGCGGTCGTTTAAACTTTCACCCATCGGCTCCCCGTCCATCGATAGATGGAATAACTCCTGCACTGCCCCACCACTCGCACATCGTCGCCGGTCATCGAGTGAAGCCTTTCTGCCGCCGCCAGCGCAAAGCGGAGACTCCTAAGCGTCTTCCTCATGGATGAGATTTATGCGTAAGCGACGGAGTGCAAAGATCACCATCTCGGTACCACCACTCCTGCCCATCCAGATACTCGATTGCCGGTCCATCATCTCGATGCAAAAGCCCTTCTTTGTACCATACCCTGGACCCGTCGGCATGAATTATGGCGGGGCCATCCTTGCGGTCGAGTTGGCCATTGCAGTACCACTCTTCTGTTCCGCCTACCTCGATCACGGCTGGCCCGTCGTCGCGGTGAAGCTTGCCCTCGCGGAACCACCACATCTTTGAGCCATCGGGAGATATTGCGGCAGGCCCTCCATCTCGATGGCGTTCTCCGTCTTTGAACCACCCCCTCGATCCGTTGTCACTCACTTCAAGGCTGCATCCGTTTCCGAGATCGTAGGTTCCTGCGGGGATGGGTGCTCCTAGCAAGATTGCGGATTCAATCGCGTCGCGGGTCATAACAATCCTTCTGCAAACTGCCGCTCGTACTCGACCGCATGCTCTGCGATGTAAAATTCCCCAATAACCTCTTCCGCCTGCTTCCGCCCGCATCCCTCCAGTTCCATGCACATCTCAATTGCCTCTTCCAGTCGTGTCTTGAGGCTCAAATGCTGCTCCGGGTGGCTCGAAGCCGTCTCCGCCAGGAACTCGACGAGTGGCTTCGTCTTGGCCGCCTCAATCACTTTCCGGTCACGCCGCACCGCCGATGAGAGCTTTTTTACCTCTTCGAGATTGCACCGCTTCATCTCTCGCAAATCTTCAAACGGAACGTCGGGAAGCAGTTCCCGGACCGAGCGCATGGCGGCATAGCAGTCCGACCAGGAGTTGGGAGCAATCGCCTTGATCCATTGGCCCATCGACTCTGCCCGGCCCTCCCAAAGCCTCCGCTCCTCGACGATCAGCAACGCCATGCCCCGAGCAGCGAATACCTGCTTTTCAACCGTATCCAGTGCGTTCAGGATGGCCGCCACGGCGTCCGCAGCCTCTTGATGAGGCAGGACCCTCACCGCGGCCCAATCAGGGGCTAAAACCGTGGATTGTAATATTGATAATTTCACCGGGCTGTCCTTGCCCATCGCTTCTCGACCTCCCTGCCTCGCTGCGACGCCAGGAAATCTTCCCATGCGGCATCCCATTGGCCACGCTTCACCTTCCGGATCCACCGCCGTTCCTCAATCTCCCGCCACACTTCCGCCGGATCAATTTTGATACGTAGCGCAAGCAGTTCACTTTGTATACGCCTTTCCGCCGCCGCCCAGTATCTCGGACGGCCATCGATGGCGTGGAGGATGGCGACCAGCCCTAGCTGGCGCTCCAGGGATTCCCGCAGGCCTTTCAGAGAGAGTCGAGCCCGCACCGCTGGGGGAGTCTTCCAGTCGAAAAACAGGGCGCTCCAGGGCAGCCCCAGAGCGTCCAGGATCGCTTTCGTGTCGCAGCCCTGGCTCATGCACCGGATCACGACGGGAACCCTCTTTCCCTCGGCGATTGAGAGTGAGGCATGATGGTCTGCGTGTGCCGGACAAAGCGCAGTCCACTTCCCTTTGCCGGTTCTCCGAGCATGGAGCAAAGACGCTAGTTCTGCGGCGGTCATGTCGCTGTCCCCCGTTCTGCTGCGATTTAGCCCAAGCAATCCGGCAGTGCCGGTCAAACTTTATCACCTCTGGCGATGGAGGATACGCATCTTTGTAGAGTTGATTTGGCCACACCCCAAACTTTAACCGGTAACGATGGGCCGCGAGGCCATCCGATTTCCCACGCTGCCGCGCAAGGTACAGCAGCCCGCTATACCATTCCTGCTTTTCTTCCATCGTGTACTCTGGCTTCTTCGGCTTCTTTTTCCCATTGCCTGAGATCAACACCAATTCACCGTCTACATGACGTGGCAGCTTCGGCTTGGGTTTTGGCATGGGAGCATGGCAGAATGGGCATGTCTCAGAGCCCCGTGGGACAAGAGCGTTGCAGGCAAAGCATTGCAGCGGTTTCTCAGGCCCGGGATCGTCTGGATAAGCCGGTCCCTTTTGCTCTGGATCACGCGCATCCAGCGTATCGTAGTAGATGTTGGTGAACAGGCCCAAGTTCTCGGATGTCCCAGAATGGTCGAGCAGGGTAAGATGTTTTTTCCCATCTGCAAGCCGCAGCCCTCTGCCGCAGTCTTGACAGTATTTCAGATCACTTTTCGTTAGTCGCAAATAGATGATGCAGCGCACGTCCTCATCGACTCCAACGCCGATGGTATCAATAGACGAGAGGATCTTGATTTCCCGATTACGATATCGTTCAAAGATGCGTTCCCGAACTTCTGCATTCATCGTTCCATCAATATAGCCGCACGGAACGCCTGCTGACTCAAACTTTTCCTGCATTTTCTTGGCGTGGCTCCGGTTGACGCAGAACATGAAGGTACGATCCCCGGTGTGCAAGCCAAGACCGTCGGGACCATATTTCTTCCATGTTGCTATGACGTTGCCGACGATGGGCGGAGTCATCATTGCGGCTTCAGCTTCAGACTCAACGTAATCCCCATCAAAGTTTTCGTGAAGCTTCGATCTGTCCGGCAGGAACTCTTCGGGAACGCCATAGCCTATCACCGGTGTCAGCCAGCCCTCCGCGATGAGTTCATTCGGCGTTGCAAAGGGAACCAGCTTGGTCCAGCGGCGCGCCATGCCTTTTCGCCATGGAGTGGCGCTGAGGCCGATGACGATCGTGTTCGCCCAGGCTTCGGAGTCGAGAATCTTGTCGAGAGCAGAGAAGCACAAATGAACTTCATCGAGTATCACAAAATCAATTTCAGGAAGCGGTCGCCGGACAAGTGTTTGAACGCTGGCAATCTGTACGCGAGCGAAAGGGTCTGTGCGCTCATGCTCGCCTTGAATCACGCCGATATCGCGTATCCCCTGCGCTTCTAGCTTTTTAATGGTTTGCAGGATGAGTGAGAGACGTGGCACACAAAAGAGCGGACGCCTGCCCTTATCGAGGGCGTAAGCGATGATATGGCTAGAAATAATAGTCTTGCCGCTGCCGCAAGGCGCTTGAAGAATAATCCGTTTATGTCCTTCGCGGACCGCCTGGCGGATAGCGTTGATGGCAGCTTCCTGGCGGGGCCGGAGCGGGAACAACTGGAAGGGAGTCTCGAAGAGGGTTGCCATACTCAAACCTTAGAACGGAAGATCGCCGAAGTCGATGGGTTCGCCTGGATATGGTGCGCTGGACAGACGGGAACGCTTTTTGGGGCGCTTAGAACCCCTGTGGTCCCACTCTGCGCTGGTGGAGGTTCCATAAACCAACGCCGGATAGGTCCAAATATCGAAGCAGTTGCCGGAGCACCAGTATTCTCCGGGCTCGACCTTGGCTCCGCACTCGATGCAGTGGGTGGTCGTCATTTTCTTTCCCTGGACCTCTTCAGCCGCGGCTTCGTCCACGGAGCAATCAAGCCTTCCGCAACCAGTTCCTCCGTGGTCCTCGCCAAGAAAGCCACTTTGGGTTTCCGCCTCCCCTTCTGGCGGGCAGGTCGTAGGAAGAGATAATAGCCGGTCTTATGGAAGGGGCTCTGCTTATTCTGGCACTGTGCTACTCTGCTTCCCTCGTCAGCGGCATGCCAGTGCTCGCGGCGGCAGTAGGGACACCAGAACGCACAAAGTTCGCCGTTTGCGGCGGGATCGCACCGTATGACAGGGATGCCGTCGTCTGGAAAGTTGTTCGTCTTTTTCTTCGGGGAACATGATTGATGTTTCCCGGAACCGCAATCCTGGCATGGTTCCAAAGCAAGTGTCATCGATTGATAATGGATCATGATGGTTCCACTCCACTGCGCCTGTGCTTCTCTGACACAGAAGCGGGTACGAATGTTTCCTCGTCTCCTAAAGCTGGCTGTATTATATAGATTGACCCTCTCGAAGACAGATAGGCTTCGGCGATTTTTCCAGCACGAATGATGCCCTGTAACTTTTCTAAGTGGTTAGCGTTGATTCTTGCAACCGCATCAAAAATCACAGACACAATGGGATCGTGAGAAATCAGATTTCCGTTTGCATTTGCCATTTGAAACACTCCTATATTATTCATTTGCCTTACCACTCTTTCCACGGTGCTTTCCGGTCGATGACGATCCATCCTCCCTCCATATGGGCGTGGGCGAAGACTTTCTGATCCTCACCCATCCATGATGCTACGGCAGGGTTCATTGCTCCGATCCACCACTTGCTAAAATTCCTAGTGTAGACAAAGATCTGACCGGACAGCGAAGGTGGCTGCGAGCATTGAATCTTGACAATCACGTGAACCACCATGCCAGCAAGAAGCTCACCGCCAGGACGATAACGCAGTTAACGATCACCCGCTTGGCCTGAAGTAGGCACGTGCGGAAGCGGCATTCAAGCGGAAGAAGTTCGTAGGGGACGGATTGCCACTCACCGCCAGCGGGCATTCCCCAGGCCCCGCACTTGCACATCAGGGCGAGGTCCATGCTCCCTGGCCAAGCGGGAACGAACCCGTGGTTGGAGTCGAAATGATGCACGTGCGTCTTACTCATGATGCTCCTCCATTTAGGCCAGCCTCAGCCCGTTTGTAAAGCACTCTGACCGGCTCGATGACACACCCGGGAACAGCCTGTGCGCCCTCGGTCATCTCTGCCCATTTTGCAAGTTTCTCTTCGTCGATGGCGCGATATGTGTATTCGTCGGGAACTTTGTCGGGATCAGTTACGATGACGCGATAGGAAGTTTTTACGTAGCAGCCGTCTACGGCGTGACCGGCGGCAATCCAGTTCGCCAGGCCGGCGCGCACCCGAGCCTTCGCAGAGAGCAGCTTTTCGAGCATGGATTTCTTCTCACTCGTCAGCCGTTTATGCTCAGTATAGGCTAGTTTGATGGCCGGCCCCAGCATGGATTCCGCATCCGCTTCGGATCGTTGCTCCATCTCCACCCAGACCGCAGCCTCTGCCGCAGACCTGTCAGAGGCTATCGAGCGAGGTTCTACACCGATGAGATCCGATATCGCCAGCTTCAGTGCTTCGACATTCATTTGGGCGCTCCTTCCCAAGCCAGAGCCCTCTCAAAAATTATCCGGTAAGCATCCTCGAAGACGTCAATCTCCTGGCCGTTACGATTCACCGTTGTAGCGCACCGGTGAAGCTTTTTTATTCCGTTGCGGTCAAAATATGCGACATACCTCGGCGTCGAGCGAGGATAGCCCATGCCGAGCACCTGAAGAGCCACCTGGATGTCGTGTGATACTTGCGGAGAGTAGGTTCCCTTGATTTCAACGACAGCTTCCGGCGCAACGCGGTCCGGAGTAAACCCGAAGACAAAGCCCTCTACAAGGGCGGCCATCGGCAGTTCACACTTCTTCCAGACCGGGTTGCGAGGATATCCCCACTTCATCCGATGACAGAGATCGAGCCAATCGACACAATGCTGCTTGAACTCCTGGTCGATCCCATAACCGTACTCCGCCTTTTGAAGAGCCATGTGCAGACGTGTTCCCCACTCTGCTTTGGCCTGAACAACCTTCGGCGGAATTTGATCCAGATAGGCGTCCAGGCCATCGTCTTTTAGCATCCTGGTTAGCGATGGGATCGGAACGTCGTCGAGAAGATACTGGTGGGAATCGTCATTGTACCGAAGTTTCATTTACGCATTCGCATCCGACAAGACGTCTTCCGGCTTGTGCTGTGACATGAAGGTGAGCGTTTCGGCAATTTGCTCCTCGTTGAGGCTCGCCGTCGATCCTTTGGCCTGCGGATAACGGAGGCTAAGAAATGCCTTAATGTGCTGTAACCCCCAGCCGTATTCCTTCGCCCGGGTGAAGAACTGTGACCGGACGGACGTTTGAACGTTCTGCACAACCGGTTGGGGAGCAGAGCCGCTTGGCGTCTTAGCACGGGCAGGGAGGTCACCCTTCTCCTCGCTTGAATCAATCAGTTCTTCTGAATCAGGAATCCCGACGATTGTTTTGTACGCGTATTTCTGCGCGTAGGTCGAACTGCCGCCAATGGTTTGCTGATTAAATTTTGGCGCCCCGTCCTTCCCGAGCGCCAACTCGGCAGGCAGGGGCAAGCTGTGCTGTATCCACTCTCCGGAGTCCCAATGGACCAGCCGAGTGACCATGGTGATGATCTTGAGTTCCAGATCGACAACCGGGAATTGGCTTACCGTAAGGTGATGCTTGGTGAGGGATGGGCGCACCGCATTGATGATCCCTTCGAGGGAACTGTACTTGTAGCCACCCCATCTGTTCTCTTCAGTCTTAGCAGACCGCAGGAACTCGGATTGTGCCTCGCCAAGGGATTTGTTTAGGTTCTTGAGAACGTAGTCTGAGGCGATGGTGCCCTCAGCTAATGTCACATAGGGGGTTTCCGCACTTTGGATATCACTCACAACTCTTCTCCCGGATCTTCACGATCCTTGCTAAATTGTGATGGGTCGTGGACCGCATGACGCCGTGGCTATCCCGCTCCAGCCGGACAACTTCAGCCTTGCGACCGTCCGCTGAGCGGGAGATGGTCTTTTCGATCATTGCTTCAATGTACGCCATGTGACATACATCGTCAAGCCCTATTTCTCTTCTTTTTTCCACAGGCTTCGGAGACCCGCTTTAAAGCCCTGTACCGCCGTACCCGTAGGCGGTTACAGGTGCGGCAGTAGAGCCGCCCCTTGATCTGAGTCAGGGGGTGGTCGTAGACGCAATGAGTGTGCAAGGTTCGCATGATCGTCGATTGTAGCACAAATGGGTTACGCATCGACAAGGACATTGACAATGGCAGAGACAACGACATCGCACATGGGCATTGGCAGTGACATGGGCACCGGCATAGACAGCGGCACATCGGCATCGACAAGGGCATCGTCACTGGCACTGGCATAGACAGCGGCAATGGCATCGACATAGACATCGACACATCGGCAGCGAGAATGACATCGGCATTGGCATGGGCACTGACACTGACACGTTGGCAGCGACAGTGACATCGACAGTGACAGGGGCATGGACACCGGCATCGCGGAACCTTACTAGGCGTCGAACCGGATCACCCGAAACCTCCCGTATCCCTGGCTCCGTGCGGCTCCGAACCCGATCTCCTGCGATCCCCACTCAATCAGCCGTAGCAATTCCGGGGCCTTGATCCCATCACTCAATTCTAGAACCCCGACAGCATCGAAATCCTGGATGTAGGGGTTGGACTGGAGCGACCGCTCGTTGGACATCTCCAGCTTGACGAATCGGGTGAACTCGCCGTCTGGAGCCGTCTTTTTTGTCACGAGCCCCGGCAGCCGCACTTTCGTCGAACTGTGCGCGTTTGCCGGCGTCACCGCCCGGAGCGCCTTGGGAGCAACCTGGGAGCAGTGGGCAATGTAGGACTCGAAATTGCGCGCCGGGATGTAAATCTGGCCCTTTTCGGTCTGGTGGAAAGGCCGTGCCGAAGCTGCCTGTAGGGCTTCGTAATCGGCGGTGGTCAGGCCACGCTTGTCCAGTTCGGCTTTTAGGGCTGCGGCACGGCGCGCCTCCCCGCGCGTCATGTTCATGCCGGATTTCTTTTGAATTTCGATCAGGGTTTTCTGTTCGGGCCAGAAGGGGTGGGCGATGTAGCTGTCGAAGTGCAAGGTCATCGAGATTGACTGCGGCATTGTGGTTCCCCTTTTCTTCCACAAGCCTAGCGGAACGGAAAAAGAATGTCAACAATTTTCTTGACAGGGTTGTGGACACCTTTTATATTAGGTCCATGAGCAGGAATCGGCTGTACTCCAAATCTCAAGCGTTCGCTTGGCTGAGCGATCAGGTCCGCGAGCACGGCTTGACGACTGTAGCGCTCTCACACGGCATGCACCCGGTGGTGCTCAAGCACGCCATGAAAACGGGAGAGCCCACCCTGAAGATGTGGGAGCGGCTGGGCGTGGAAGTTCTCTTCCGCGTTGAGAAAAATCAGTAATCTTTCCACAGAAAGGAATGCTCATGAAAATCGACAATAAGAAGAGAAGGAAAGCCGCGACGGAGCGTCACTCGGTCCAGGTGCAATTTACCACGCCAGAGGATCTTCAGCTATTCAACCGCCTCTTCGAGTTGGCCGAGGGTGACCGGCGCCCGCTCCCGCTTTACATTCTGATGCGGTTGCATGGCTACTATGATGAGGAACTGTTACCGACCGCAGCATCAGCAGAACAGAAGCCTGAAGGGGAACCATCATGAAACTCATCGATAAGAAGAGCTTGAAGCAACTCAAACATGAAGTCGCCAAGGCTAAGGCCGCTATGGTTAAGGCTTTTGCCGAGTTCCGCGAGGCCGACGCTGCGCGCGATAAGGCTGATGCTGCATACGCCAAAGCCGACATTGCGCGTGAGAAGGCCGAAGCTGCGTTGGCTAGGGCTAAGGCGGAAGCCAAGGCGCGAAGAAAGGGACGGGTACGATGAAAATCCTCGAAACGGTAGACCGTATCTGCGCCATTTATGGCGTGGGGCATCGCGCGACCTGCATGTGCACCGCATGCGCGTTACGTCACCAAGCGGCGTATGCTGATCTGATGACAGCATGCACGCGGCCCACCGATGAGCAGCGTTCGCTCGCCTGGTGTCCGGAGCCGCCCTATGAATCCACTGGGCCGCACGACTGCCGCGCCGGTGGAAGCGCCGGTATCGGCTACCACGGAACACGTCACGAGGATTGGGTGCGGGCTCGGTACCGTGTGCGGCAGGAGGCTAGCAATGGTTGACCTTGCCGGTGCGCTCGACGATTACACGAGCGCCGACCCGTTGGTGCGCAGCGGCGCCAGGGCGATACTTTTTCCCGAGTCGCCGGAGGAGCGAGAGGCACGCGATCACATTATATCGTTGTTGCCGCCCGCAGTAGATATAGGCCGACTCAAGAAGCTTCTCGAAGCGATACGGCAAAAAAGCGACTCACTCAGAGAACCCGATGCCTAGCCTTGACCGTCAACCTGCCGGCGTGGTCTCGGTCCCGACCATTCCGGGGATTTATTTCGGCCGGGCGCGGACTGCCAGCAGCGAGGGTATTGGAGGAAGCTCCGCGAGCAGGTGGAAAGAACGAGGATTTCCGTCGCAGAGCCGAATAACGGATTCGCTGCACCGGAGGGTATGTTGGCATGAGACGCTGAAAGAGGAAGCAATATGACAAAGCACCCGCTGTTCGCCGAATATGTGGAAGCCTGTAACTATCCAGGCACCATCAACGAAGATGCCGTTCAATTGGCACTAAGAGAATATCTTTCTGCACTCGGAATCAAGAGGAATGTTGTCCGGCTGCGGCGGGGATGGAATCTACAAGACCATCCACCGCTCAGACGCGCCGTCGTGGCAATTCTGGATGATTTCGCAAAACGAGTAAAAGGTGCTTGCTTGGATACCGGGGATGCTCGGGATGCTCGGGATGCTCGGGCTGCTCTGGATGCTCTGGATGCTCTGGATGCTCGGGCTGCTCGGGCTGCTCTGGCTGCTCTGGATGCTCGTAACGAGCTGGGCGCACAAGAGCACGCATTGCATCGTTTTGCTCAATGGTGCATCCAGTCTTGGGACGGGTGGTACTACAACTGGGAACTTTCTCGGTTATCGCTATCCGCATTCGGCGCACACGAGCGGAAGAGTGGAGAAGTTGGCAGGTGGGCTGAGCCGGTCCTAAAAGCATTCCTCAATGGATGCTGGCTCCTATACTGGACAGACGATACCCTCTACTGGGCGGCGAAACCGTCACTCCACGTCGAGACAAACAATGGTATCAAGAGACTGCACGACGACAATGGCCCCGCTGTAGAGTCGGATGTGGAGGATCTGTATTTTATCCACGGCGTCTTGGTCCCGGATTTCGTTGTGCTTTATCCAGAGCGGATCACGATCGACCACATCCGAAACGAGCAGAATGCAGAGGTTCGTCGCATCATGATCGAGCGCATGGGCTGGGATAGGTTCTGCAAAGGCGCTAAACTCAAGGTAATCCATACCGATACTCTCACATCCTACTTCCCCGCTCTGCCCGTTTCGGAAGCTGTTTACGGGGACATGCGGGCTGTCACATCATACCGAAGGGGCACAGAGACAGCGGAACTTTTGGAATCCGAAGAATTTAAAGACTTTGAAGACCGTCCTCTGAAGTTTGTCCGCGTAACTGATCCGTCTACCGGGGAGCGTTATACACTCAGAGCATGGCCATCGAACCAAAGAGTGTACGAAGCGGTTGCCCAAACATTTAACATGACCGAATCCGAGTATCGGGAGTCGGTCCAACGACACAGCTAGGAGGACTACAATGAAGTGCATTCGTCAGGGCGATGTAATGCTTAGGAAGACAGTTATTCCAGCCGATGTTCAACGTATCGCCGTTCGTCCCATCGCTCTCGGGGAACGAACAGGTCACAGCCACAATCTTGTCTCTAACGTCGTGGAGTGCCCCATCGAGAATCTTGTGGAGATGTATGAGAAAGATGGGCAGACATTCATCCGAGTTCTAGGCGACCCAGGTGACATCAGCCTGGTTCACCAGCAGCACAAGACGCACCCAGTCGAGCCGGGTGAGTATGTCTACGTCCCGCAGGTCGAGAATTCGGACTGGGGGACACGGCCTGTAGTCGATTAAATCTGCTGGCACGGTACCAGGAGGAGCAGGAGAAAGGGAGGGAGCATGAGTGAAAAGACCCGCATCTGCGGCCTGCACCACATCGACGTCGGGCCAGACCAGGAGTGTCGGCTCTGTGTCCGTGAAGATAGGGCGCTGGACGTTGCCTTCAACGCCGGCGTGGAGGCAGTCTGCACCTTGACGGATCTCTACATTTACGGTCACCAGTGCCAAGAGCCCAGTGACAGCCATTGCTTTCACGTGCGGATGGTTCGCGGCATCGCAGAAAAGGCGAGGACGCTGAAGAAGACCAGCAGAGGGACAGTTCCAAAATGATTCCCACCAAAAGGTACTCGGGGGAGTTTAAATTACGCTCCCGGAAAAAGAAGGAACCGGGCACAGAGGCTCCTAGTGAATATCAGATTATTTTTTCCGGGCCATCGGTGCGCTTGATTCTGGCGGGAGTTAAAACGCAAACCCGGCGCGTGGTAGGTTCGCCGCCAGACGACAATCCACTCCCAGGGGAAAGGCGCTGGGTGCGGGAAAAATGGACAGGCTGGTACCACTCAGGCGGCCTCCGCATCATCTATGCTGCCGATAAATCCGAGAGAATCGTTGACCCTCCAGCAGACTACATCCTCCCGAAAGCGGCGCTGAATCCAGGGAATTGGGTGTCGCCGATCTTTATGCCACGCTTCGCTTCGCGTATTACACTGGAGATCACCAAGGTGCGGACGCAACATATTCAGGAGATTAGCGAAACGGACGCGCTAGCCGAAGGGGTACAGCCTTTAGATGGGAATTTCAATGGGTGCTATGAGTTCCACGACTGCCTCAGCGGATCAACTGCCAGGGAATGCTTTCGCCGAGGATGGGATGCATTGAACAAAAAGCGAGGCTACGACTGGGATCAGAATCCACTTGTGTACGCACTAACGTTCCGAGTGCTAGGAGGAAAAGTGAATGATGCCTGACAATGAAATGCGAAGCCTGATTGAAGATATGTACTCTCATTTGCACGCGCTGCTCCAGTACGGACAAGTCAGCGGAGATGAACTTGACCGGGACCAACTCGCGTCCGCCTACCGATGCGCGCAGACACTCTATAGGAAGACGCGCGAGGCGTCTTTGACCGAAGCTTAGAACGAGTTCCGCTGTCGCTGCCGCTGCCACTGTCTGTATCATTGCCCATGTGCCTTGCCGTTGTCGATGCCGTTGCCTTTGCCGTTGCCGCTGTCGATGACAATGCCGGTGAGCCTCTGCCAATCTCGATGTCGATGTCATTGTCCATGCCAGTGTGTCCCTGCCATTGCCTCTGTCATTGCCGTTGCCCTTGCCAGTGTGTCGGTGCCCATGCCCATGTCACTGCCTCTGTCAGTGCCGATGTGCCGTTGCCAATGTCCTTGCCCATGCCAATGCCCCTGTGCTTTGCCTGTGCCACTGCCAATGCCGTTGCCCATGTGCTATGTCTTTGCCTATGTTCATGCCATTGTCAATGCCTATGAGCTTTGCCAATGCCAAGGTCGGCGTCTGTGCCTATGCCTTTGTCTCTGCCTGTGCCCATGTGTCGCTGCCTATGTCATTGCCGCTGTCGATGACAATGCCGGTGAGCCTCTGTCACTGCCACTGTCGATATCGATGCCAATGTCATTGCCTCTGACAATGCCCATGTGCTATGTCCTTGGCTCTGTCATAGCCAATGTCGATGTCTTTGCCCACGTGTCTATGTCTATGCCCATGTAACTGCCTCTGTCAGTGCCGATGTGCCGTTGCCAATGTCCTTGCCAATGTGCTTTGCCTATGCCCATGCGTCAATGCCTGTGCCCCTTCTGAACGGAGGAATTAAATGTGACCAAAATACCCAAGCCCCTGAGCCCGGGAGAGTGCGCGCTGGAGCTTCATCTGCGCGTCAACAAGATCGCCTTCGAGCGTGAAGTGAGGCTCATTGAAGGCCGCAAGTGGCGCTACGACTTCGTTCTGCCTACGTTCCGCATCGTGATCGAGGTTCACGGCGGGATCTGGAGTCGCGGGAAACACGCTCGTGGCGCGGGACTGAGCCGGGATTATGCTAAGCTCAACGCTGCCGTGATGGCTGGATATCGACCGCTTGCCTTTTCAACTGAAATGGTCGAGTCAGGGGAAGCCATCCAAACCATCATCGAATTGACGTCATCACCTAAATTTGGTGGTCCCCATACCCGTACATTGTTGCCACCGAGTTGTAGGCATACTTCAACTGACCAGACGTGATGATTGACGGCTTCGACGTCACGATCACCGGCACCCCCGGTCGCTGAACCACGCCCACGGCCAGCTTGGCTTTAACGGTCGCAGGAGCGGGAGCGGGCATCAATAGCTGAATTGACGCCACTACGCTGAGCGCTAGGCCCACGGCTGTGGTAATAGTGGTTTGCAGCGCATTGTTCGCGATGTGGGCCGCAGCCAAGATTGCCGAGAGGTTCTGCTGAATGGCGCTCAGGCCGGCGGCAATCTGAGCGAGCAGCGTAGAAGACGGTGCGGCATTGTAGCTTGCAATGACAGCCTGAAGCGCCGCCAGAGATGCCTTGATCGTGTTGCCGATGGACGTGATCGCCGAGACTTCTCCGGCGCTCGCCGTACCGTTTCCGGAAGCCAGCGCGGCAATCGACAGAATGCTCTCGACGATGGAAAGAATGGTTGGGAGATCCTGTTCGGCGGTGACAATCCAGCTTGTCGAACAACCTTCGATGGAGAACGGAACGAGCGTAGCCGTTGCGGCCAGCGCCGAAGCCTTTGCGAAATTCCTGCGTGTCAATCGCATATTCTACCTCGTAACTTTTCAATTTCAATCGCAGCCTGCACCATGCACCGCTCGTACTGATTCACGGTTGCTTGCAACTCAAATACCTTTTCCCGGAGGTACAGAAGCTCGGCCTCTCTGGCTACGTTCTCGGGAAACCTTCCGTCATCCCCGCATAGCTTGTCATAGCCCCATGTCATCACGATACCGCACCGTAGGTAGCAAGAATGTCGAAGGCAGCTTGTGGAGTAAGAGTAAGGGGGTTATCTCTGCTCAAGTTACTCAGACCGCCTGCCATGAAAATGGAAAAAATCATCTCGTCGCAGAACCATGCCTTTTGGTTTGGCGTGAACGGCCTCCAGCGGTGCAGAAACATGTCGAGAATCGCTCCCTTTGCGTATGGCTTTCCGATCTGCGCGTGAGCGAACGTATAGGCGCTGATTGGGTCCGGGACGCTGATTGATACCCTGGCGACACGGGTAAAGTGCATGTAATTCGCTGGCCGGACCTGGACGCCGCCCTTCCCGCGTGCCCCCAGAAGAGCCCCGCTTGGCAGTACCAAGTCCACATGCGAATACTGGCCGTCCTCAAGGTAGCAAATGACGTGCGACGCGATGGTATTGTCAGCGACGAACTGGGCGGTAAGCATGCCAGGGCTCATGTACGCCCCCACGGGAGGCCGAAATGCATAATCCACGCATCGTTCGTAAGTCCGGCGCTCACAAATTCATATGGCATCCAATAGCAGCCGGCGTCTGTCCTGCTGGGTGCTGAAATGCCGCTCGGCCATACATCCCATCCTCCCCAGGAGTTTTGAACGAATAGCCCACCTTTAGCCCCGCTTGGAAATGCCTGATTATCATCGTAGGCCAAAACGTGCTGAGCATGGCCGCCAAGAACCTGCTCTGTGGTTGTATCAGGCATCGGCATGAATCCAGGAATCCCCCAGTTTCGCTCAAACGATTCGTAGACCGTGATGCCGAAGATGAAGGTATAGTTCGACGCAATGCAGGCTTTCATCTCCTGCAAGCCAGGCAGAAAATGATATGCGCCTCCGGGGTACTGAAGCGCGTCCGTATACTCCTGCGCCGTTGGGGGAACGCTGTAGTCGTTATCGCTGTACGGCTCCTGGGAATTGAGGCAGACGCCCCTGGCGTTCAATTGCACCATGACCTGATGGATGGTGGTGCCTGCATCCGTACCAAGATCGCCGTCAGCGATCAGACAGTTCTTGTAGACAAAAGATGCGGAAGCCATGAACTCATTCGGCTGGATGGTGCGGTTTTCTACCTGCCCGAAGTAGCCGCGATAGAGCGCGTCGTACTTCTCCGCTCCAGCTTGGCCGGCACAGCTTCCCTCGTCCCCCTGGTTGCGAATTGGCCCCATCGATTGCACGCAGGATGCGGCGGGAGGGATGACGAGCCCAGCGGGCAGCTTGAGAGTGTGGATAGAACGTGCCGGATGAAAAGGGTTCTCCCATACCAGTCCGTAGCGGCGGCCTCTGGGAGAAACGGGAAGAATGTCAGCGTGGCTCATGGTCTTAGCGGCAAGGTGCGGTGCCCGGGAGATGACCGGACCAGCCATGGAAGCCGCCGCCGAGCAGCCCCAAGCTCTCGATTACGTACAATACCGCAAAGATGATTACCACGATGCGGATCAGCTTGGCGATGGTCGGGTCCATCGGAATGAGCCCGATAAGGTAGAGAAGAAGTCCCACGACGATGAGTGTAACGACCAAGCTAACCAACATTTGGAGTACCTCTCTGCGGTTTGTTTCGTCCTACATACCAGGCCACCAAGCCCGTAGCCGTAAGTGCTAGCTCACGAACGAACGGTGGCGTTATCGCCCAGATGGTGATGATGAATCGGTGGAATGGCGGTACGGCAGCATAGGCGGCTACGCCAGAGGCGTAGAGTCCAGCCACGACATGGGTGAATCCGCCTTGCCGACGGAACCATGCTGAGATAAAAGTGAAAATCCTGCTCATTTTCGTAAAACCTCCGCAATTATCGAGAGAATCGCCACCACGAGAGGAATCATCCACACGATGATTCTGCGAACTCCGTGGGATTCGTCAATTGATTGTTTCAAAAGTTCCAGTTTGGCAGTATTCTCCCGGTGCCGAAGCTCTTGCTTTGCGTCGTAACGGTTAATAGCATTCATGATCATGACCTGGATTCTGGCTTCCGATTCCATTTCAGAAATATCCATCTTGGAGATATCCACTGCGGTCTACCGGTAGAACCGCTGCCCAGCGATACTACCAGTATACTCCATCCGCTCCGCCCAGGCCGGATAGGGGTTCATCGACTCAGCAAAGTAGCAAGTAGCCCCGCCAGTGATGTCTGGAAGTGCTCCAGCGACGGCTTGGGCGGCTAGGTCTTGCGCCTCAATCCACTGGGGATCGTCCTCTGCCGCCCAAAGGCCAAGTTGGGGATCGCCCGGAGCTGTTAAGGACGAAAACTGCATGCGTTCTGTCACCACGGCGTAGGGACTGATCTTACGCTGGTAACTCCGGTTCATTATCACGTTGCACACACTCTGCATACCAGGGATGTCTCCTGAGCGATTCTCACGCCAGCAGCAAAGAGCCACGGCCAGCATATCGGCGTTTTCTGGCATCAGTGGACCGCCGTGAATGTGTACGCACCCGACGGAGGGGTTACCCCCGTCGCGCTTGGGTTACAAAAGTGCAAGTTTAGAGTTGCTCCTGCTGAAACATACCCGGAAACGCTGACATTTCCCAAGGCCGCTGGCGGTACGATACCGCTTAGAATGTCGGATGTGACTAGGTTGGCAAGCTGGCCTCCAGTAAAGGTCTGATCGGAACACGAGGACGCGGATACCGAGGTTGGCGTGAGCGTGTTGCTGGTCACATAGAGAATGCGGTTGATTGTGCTGCCGGTACCAACAGCCAGCGTTCCAGTCGAGCTTGCTCCGGAGACGGATGAATTCCCCGTAAGTACCAAGCCTTTGTTCGTCAGCACCCCGGTATTGCCAATCGAGGCAACAGCCGTATTTGTCGCAGTGTCGTAGAAGTTCCACGAGGAGCCCTGTGTCGAAGAGAGATAGAAATCGATGTTCCCGGTAGCTGGATCGATGTTGATGCCATCCAGCGAATTGGGGAACGTGCTCAATGCGGTCGGAGCTAGATTCATGACTCCTAATCCGCCACGGCTTGCATTATCAATTTTGCCGATACTGTAATTACTTCCTATGATCCCAGCCAGGTTGCCGTCCAAGCCAACCACCTTATACGTGTTTGCGTAGTTCGGAGTCCAGCCAACCCCATTCGATGAGATGTAGCCTTCCATATCGTTGTTCGCTACATCTCCAGCCCCGGTGTTGTTGGTCTTATCAGGCAGGTCCAGGTCAAACAGCATGGTCCCGGTGGAGACGTTGTTCCAGATATCGCCTGTCCCGTCATACTGAAAATAGTCGCGCCCAGAAACGGACCCTCCCTCGACGTAAAATCCCTGGAATCGATTCCCCTGAATGATCGGCGTGGTTGCCCCGGAGGCAGCGTTGAAATCCACGACCGTGTTTGCATTCAATATGATCCACCGGCTGAAATCGTTCCCGTTGACATACGCGCCACTCCCCGATGCAGTAAGCTGCAATGCCGTGCCGATGTTCGCCACCGAGATATCGTGCAGCTTCGCAAACAAAACTGCCGTCGATCCGCTCGAAGACGTCAGCGTAAACGCCGTGCCCGTTCCGGTGATGCCGTTGATCTGAAGATTCTCAAGCTCAGTCCCTAGCCAGCCGTTCGTCCCTCTCGCCGCGCTCAGCGTGTAGACGGAACCAACGTAACTCGATGGAAGATTGACCGTGCAGCCGTTCACTGTCACATTAAGCCCAACCGTGAACATGTTTTCACCGGTTGATGTTGGAGCAAAGCTGGTAGCCGGGTCGCACAGCAGCGTGACTTCCCCCGTAGTCCCTGCAAGAGTCACGGTGGATGCAATTGTCTGCGTAGTGGAGCCGAATCCGGTAGCGTCGCAAGTGCCGCCGCCTAGCGTATTCACAGCCGTAAAGCATGCGGCGATCTTGGCGTCAGCCGTGGCGCCCGGCATCTGATCAACCTTGAATCTGATCACTCCTGATGGATAGCCAGGAAGCGTGATGTTGCCAGAAAAGAGATTCGTGTTGAACGTTCCCGTAGTCGGAGCCACATCGACATTGATTCCCTGGCTGATTGCCAGCGTTGCGTTTATGTTATTCAGGGTGTTGCCCTTCACGATAGCGTCTATCGCGGCACCCGAACTTGAGCAGCAAAGCTCGATGAGGTAAGAACCGGTCGCCGAGGTTGCCAGGTTCGAGATCAGCGTGTTCCCCTCGATATCGACATAGTTGTTCGCTTGGCTCAGAATCCCTTTGTAATTCGTGGGATTGTCAACGTACCAAAACTGACTGTTCTTAACCTGGAAACTTCTCGCCCCGGAGACCTCGACTCCACCGGTGTAGGAGTTCGTTGCTCCGGGATTGAGACCATTGAACGATGAATTGTCGATGGTCACATCGGCCAGCTTGGATTTGCTAGCATCTTCCCAGTCGATTGCATAGCTCTGATGTGCGGTCGGATCGTTGTACGAGCCGCAGCCGAAGCACTTGTTGTTCGTCCAGCGCAGGCTTACGGGCGAATTTGACGTAGAGACTGCCGCTCCGTAAACGGCACTATACACTTCGCTGTTGTCTACCCAGATCGTTCCGCTGGCGTTGCCGTTCGCTTCCAGGAACCGCCCTCCGGCAGTGGTGTCCAATTCCGCTTGGTTGATCCACAGACCGTAGCTGTCGGTAGCCGGCCAGACTGCCGTTCCAGAGGACACCCCGGTAACCACCGCCGTCGTTACCGTCAGCGAGTTCGTCCCTCCGCCAGAGAGAATCTGGGTGATAAGATTCGTTCCCCCTGTGCCCGCTCCGGGGATGATGATCGACGTTCCGTTGAACAGCGTTGCTCCGTTAGCAACCGGAATCACTGTTGCACCTGCCAGCAATGCGGCGCTTGTCGTGGTCTGAAACCCGACCACGACGCAGCTTCCCGTGATCGCTTCGCACATCAGATGGTTGATTCGCGTGTCCGATACCAGGTTCGCCGCGTTCAAAAACTGGAGTGCGGGCGTGTCCGTTCCGCCTATCGCATAGCTGCCACGGATGTTTACATAATCGAGCGTGTTGTTCCCGTTTCCCTGATTCAGCACCGTTCCGGTTGGGCTGTAGTTGTTGGCGTTCATCTGAATCGCAGGAACCAACGGGTTGCACTGCTGGAAAACCGCGCTGTGCGTCGTGTTCGATCCCTCAAACCGGAGAACCGCTCCTGAATAAATCACGACCGGAGCCGTGCAGACGTTGTACTGGCCCTTCGGCACGTAGAGCAGTGACGGTCCAAGCCCTGCCTGCATCTCGTACCCTGACGTCGTAGCTACGCCCGTCGTTCCGCGCACGCTCGATGCCCAGGCATTCAGCGCCGCCGAATCATCCACGTTGTACGCTGCACCGTTGCTGACCGCCGTTGAAGGCGCAAGCGCCACGGTAACGCTTGTTGGAGTAACGGCGCTCGCCGAAGTCGTGTAATTGGCCCCAGAAACGCCGCCCCCCGCCAAAGTGATCGAGTCACCCGCAACCCATGGATTCCGCCCCACGATTGTGATTGTCGAGTTCCCCGGAGTTGCGTCGTAGCCGCTCGCCTTCGCGTTGCCTTCCGCTCCAAACCATTGCGGCAGAACTTCCTTTGGCCCCGCCCCGCCATAAAAGTAGACCGCTCCAGGCCCTGTAAACACCGGATAGAGTCCTGCATCGAACGGTCCAGCAATCTGAAGGTATTGGCCTGCCGCCACCGAAATCGATCCGCCATTCTCGATCTTTAAGCCGCAAGTCGCCGGCAGCGCCGTAGTCGAGCTAATGGTGAGCGGCGTGGTAACCTCAACCGTTCCTGTAAACCCCGAACAGACTGTAGCAAGCGATGCCCCTGGCTGCGCGTAAACAACGCTATTGAACGAGCTAATCATTAATGACGTGCCCGCAGGCTGGGTGATCGTCTGGTTCCCGGACGGGCTCAGCAGCACGCATCCGGGACAGGTTCCCGTCGTGGCGGTGTAGGGGTAGACGACTCCGCCGCCAACGGAAATCTGGAGATTATAGACTCCAGAACTGACGAAGAATGTGAAGTTCCCGTACTGGTCGGTTGTATACGGATTCGGGATCGAGTTTGTCAGGGCAAGGTTCGAGTAAATTGACGCGGTTGGAGTGCATGGAGTTCCGGTTGAACTGTACGGACATACCAGAATGGTGGCAAACGGAGCCGGTGCCCCGTTGGACTGGATCACCTGCCCATAAATGGAGGATCCTTGGCCTGCTTGAGCTTGACAGACGAATGGACAGGAAAGAAGGCTAAGAGCGGCGACGATTCGCAGCCAGCAGACGCAGACGGCATTTCCGGTGAACCGCCATGGAAATCGCACGGCCGTACTCGTCCTCGATCCTGTCATCGCGTTCCCCGCCGTGCCGAACCATTTCCACCTGGGAGAGCGGAAGCGGTTCACGGCAGACCCAGCATAGGCCATTCTGGCGGACCAGGACTATATCTTGACGCCGGATTCTCTCCTGCCTGCCAACCGCGCCTTTGACGACAAGCTCACGCCCATCCGACATATAGCGGACAGTGGAAGCGGTCTTCTTTTTGCGGAATTTGACCTTAATTTTGCGAGGCATCGGGGTGTTCCGGGTTGGAATTACGGAGCGACCGGCTCTCCGTTGCGGTACCAGTGGCCTTTCCCGTCTGGTACTTGGATAGCTGGGCCGTCTTCACGGTGGAGATTCCCATTGCGGAACCAGGCGCGGACGCCATCGATGTACACATTTAATTCACACCCGTCGCCCAGATCGTAGACCCCGGGAAGGACGGGCGTTCCCAGCAGGATCGCGGCACGAATTGCATCAGGAGTCATGGCCTTACTCGCTTTCCATTACGCCACCACTCCTGCTTTCCGTTGACGTACTCGACAGCAGGTCCATCTTCCCTGTGGAGTTGGCTGCCATGCCACCAGAGCCTAGATCCATGGACGCCAACCATTAGTTCATGCCCATCCCCAAGGTCGTAGACTCCTGGAGAGATTGGAGTTGAAAGCAAAATAGCGGCACGGATTGCGTCGGAGGTCATGGATCGACCTCTTTGCCATCTTGGTACCAGGCGTGAACAGCGTTAGCCCATTCGATAGCTGGACCATCGTCTCGGTGGCGCTTTCCGTCGCGGAACCACTCACGCGCGCCGCTAGCCCACTCGACAGCGGGGCCGTCTTCGCGGTGAAGCAGGCCGTTGCGGTACCAGCTACGGGTTCCGTCAGCCCATTCGAGGGCGGGACCATCGACCCGATGGCGATTGCCGTTGCGGTACCACATGCGGGAGCCATCGATGTACACGTTTAAGTCACACCCTTCCCCGAGATTGTAGAGCCCCACGGGAATGGGCGCACCCAATAGAATCGCGACCTCGATTGCCTCGGGAGCCGTGTGTTGAACTTCCGGTGCGCCCTTCTTCCTGTGAAATTTCGACTTGATCTTATGAGGCATCGGACCGCTCTGGTAAAGCTGGCACCAACGAGCCAAAAGCCTTGTTGGCTTTGCAAAACGTCCGATGGCGTATCCAGTGGTTCGCCCTCACCCACTCGCCGCAATTCTCGCACTGCCGTGGCCGCGACGTGAACCGGTTCCTTCTTACGGTGTCGTACCGCTGCATGCGGCGCCCGTGCTCGACAAACCACACCCGATCGGGGATCAGGCGAAAAGGAAAGGCTTCCCAGTCCGAGGGTGATAGCAGTTCAAGATTGAGATTCGTCCAGTCCACCACTCGTCTCCAAGGCTTCCCGTAGACGGCCTCTGGCATCTTCGCAGCTTTCCGGAACGGCTTCCAAGGCGTATTTGATTGCCGCCTCCATCTTGAGAGCCTTCCTGGAATGCTCAGTCAGAACCGCCAGCGCCTGCCCCACTGAGCCTAGCTTAAATTGCTCTTTGAACTCCGCCAACGTCTTCCGTATGGCTGCTGCCTGGTGCGGCCACATAGGAACGCTGAACATCACTTTTTCCGTTGGAACGGCATCCGATGCGATTTTTTTCAGGCGCATGTCGAGGAGTGCTCCGAAGTCCTTTTGATTGAGGCTCATAGCTTCCCCAATCCAATCGAAATCCGCACGAAGCTCAATCGGTATCCTGAGCATCTTTAAGGCGTTCCCAAACGGGATCTTCTCTATGACCACCAGCGGGATATCGGAGAAGTCCATAATCTTGCCAACCTGCACGTAGGTGTTCCACGACTGGCGCGGGATCTGGAGGGAATCGACATAATCCTCCAAAGAGTCATAGCCGACGCCCTTCCATAGTTCGTCGCGTTCTACCCTCCAGCCGTAGTAGGCGATGTGAATTGCGTTCTTCTGGTAGGACAAGGCAATGGAAGACAGCTTTTCGTAAGCCTCTTTAGAACTGACATCCTGATGCGTTTCGATAATTGCGGATGCTTCGGGAATAACGTGGGTCATGGCTTCACATGCTTCCCCTCTCGAAACCAACTCTTTAATCCATTGGGGTACTCGACAGCAGGGCCATCCTCACGGTGGAGCACTCCAAAGCGGAACCACTGGCGGTATCCGTCGGCCCACACACATAGTTTGCAATTCTCCCCGAGATCATAAATCCCAATCGGGATTGTGGTTCCCAGTAAGATTGCTGCGCGAATTGCTTCTGGGGTTATGGTCTTACTCGCTTGCCGTTGTGCCACCATTCCTGCTTTCCGTTGACGTACTCGACGGCGGGTCCATCTTCACGGTGAAGTTGGCTACCATGGCACCAGAGCCGCGATCCATGGACGCCCACCACTAGTTCATGGCCGCCCCCGAGTTGGTAGACCCCAGAAGGGATGGGTGATCCCAGCAAAATCGCTGCTTTGATGGATTCTGGAGTCATGGTTCAACCCGCCTTCCATCGCGGTACCAATAGTGAACAGCGTTAGCCCATTCGATAGCTGGACCATCGTCTCGGTGGTGCTTTCCGTCGCGGAACCACTCACGCGCGCCGCTAGCCCACTCGACAGCGGGGCCGTCTTCGCGGTGAAGCAGGCCGTTGCGGTACCAGCTACGGGTTCCAATGTCACTGACATTAAGCTTGCAGCCATCACCAAGGTAGTAGGTACCCTCGGGAATGGAAACCCCCAGCAAGATTGCCGCACGGATGGATTCGGGAGTCACGGGCTCACACGTTCAGTGACGTGGGACATCCGAATGTAGTCGTAGAAATGTTGGCCGGAACTGGCAGCACGCTCCCATTCCAGCACAGTATCCTCAGCGACCCCTGAATACCGATAAACTGCCCCGCTGTGGAATTTGACCTCAACCGTCTTGGCGTCCCTGTTGTAGGAAGCCTCCGCAACATTGGCGCTTCCGACGATCTGGATTGGCGTGAGCATGATGCCTCGATGATAGCAAATTTCTGCCATCTTGTATACGCTGGCGATATGGATCCAGCATGGGGCAAATACCGCCTATCGGATGTTGCAGAAATCCTTGGAGTTGCCGAAGATCGCATCCTCTCAACCGCCCGTTATGCTGAGATTCCCTACCGTTTAGAGGAAAGTTCAGGCCAGGGAGACCGCGAGATCCACGCTCCCCGGGACTTCATCCGCAGGCTTGGAAGAGCGCTGGAGACCTCCGACCTGCTGCCACTGGTCCCCGTGTCCACAATCGCCTCGTTCCTTGGCATTCCGCCGCAACTCATCAGGAAACTCTTTAAAAAGAAGGGATACTGGATTGTGAGCACACGCCATCTTGGCGATTGCCTCACGTTCGGCGACGCCCTCTACGTGTCCTCTGACATTAAACTGCTCCGGAAAGTCTTGAACCGCTATGACCGTGGCGCGCTCTTGTGGTGGATCTTTGCGCGAGAGAACCTCGGGCCTGTTCTCGCTCCGCTCTTTAGCGAGGGCCTGGAGCAGAAGATCAAGCGCATCAGCCGGATGAAGCAGCCTTGGAAGTCGTATGCGGCTGGTGATCTGCTGGAGAAGTACATGGAGGCGCGTTCGGTGGCGGAAGCCGTTCCGAGGAAGCGGAGCTACACGCCTCCGTCCTTCGAGCCATTCGGTAGCATACCAAGCGTTGAGCGAATCGACGCTGAGATCGAGAAGCTTCTGAAGATGCTCCCGTCACTCTAAGCCTCATCTTCGCTCAGATGCTCATCGATGTCGAGCACCACATCTTCCGCTGGCCGGTTCAGCAGGAATCCGCCATCCACAGCGCTCTGGCCGGCAAACCAGAGAGCACACTTGCACTCATCCATCCCTTTGACAGCTACAACCTTCTCTGCTTGGATGTAGAGATCGTCGTCGATTTCGAGGAGCGGTAAGCGGGCCATCAGCTTCGCTCCCGGCTTTGGCGCAAGCTGATCGCTATCGCCTGACGATCCGCTCGCCGCTTTCCAAACTTTCGCTTGGTTCGGCGGTAGGTTTTGCCGTGGTGAAGCTCTCTGATGTTTCGCCCGATATTGCGCTTACCTTTTCGCAGGGGCATGGTGCGACTCCAATTTATAGCCCTTTGGCAGCCTCATTCGTTCCTGCAAAAGTTTCCGTCCATACGCCGATATGAACGAGGCCAGGCTTTCCGGCGTGCCATACTTCTCCGCATAAATGGCCTCGCCCCCAACCTCTGGCGGCGAGACCAGTTCCCCGGTAAGGTAGGACGGCGGGGCTCCCGGGACTGGTGGAGACGTGTCAATCCCCTTCGCGGCTGGCCTGGCCATGTGCGCCAGTTGGCGAATGAACGGCGCGTAGACTTTGTTCATCTCGTCGAATTGGCGCTCGACAACATCTTGATTGACATTTACGTTATTGATCGTGTCCGCAAACTGCCGCTTCTGCGCTACATAGTCTCCAATAATTGCAGCCTGCTGTTCGTCATTAAGGTCCGCAATCGTCTTGCCTTCGGCAAGCATCTTCTTTAAGCCTTCGATCCCTCCGTAGTCATACGCCCTATATGCTCGTTCTCCCATTGCTTCCGGGTTTACGTAGCGGGCCTTTACTCCAGGAAGCGCCTGGATCTGGTGCACAACTTCATGCGCAAGAGAAGCGTCGGTGAGCAGGTCTGGGTTATCGACGTAGATGTTGCGATTATCATCCCAATCCACGTGAGCGATGGCGTCTTTCATAGACCCCTGAGCAAGCCGAAGCGTTGAGGCAATGGGCTTCTCAAACTCCGGGACGTCCTTCAATCTCGGCAAGTCGCCTGCGATTTCGAGTTTGTACCCGGGAGGCGGAACTGGCGTCGTGCTCATGGCGGCGTTCCCCAGTTCCCAACCGCTGTACCAGTTTCCATGTCGAACCAATTCTGGCCGTCATGGCTGCCAATATGGTGGTTGTTATCGTTGACGGCAACGTGTGGCCGCGCAAGATTGGCGGCAATATATGCGGTAATCAGCGGGCTGACTTTATATCCCTTTTGCTTAGCGAGAGTTTCAATTTTCGCCAAGCTGTAGGCAACACCTTTTCTCTGGTCTTCTGGCAGCCTCTCTAACTCTTTCATCTGAGCAGCCGAAGGTTGTGCAATCCAATCACGGATAGCGGGCTTTTCAAGAACATCGGCGAGCTTGGTCAGCCCGGCAACGGTTCCCACAGACGTCAGACCTGCGACAACGGCCTCTCTGGCTGCGCTGACAGGCTCTCCCTCGATAACCTTTCTAGCCACCCAGAGCCACGGCAAGATCGCTCCATACCATATTCCGCGCTTACGCATTGACTCTATCGTTGCTTTATAGAGTTCCTGGTTTCTCTTGAATATATCCTCTTCACCGTATTGTGCAATCTTTGGCTCGGTGATATCTGGAGGCTCGGGAAAGTTGTCAAACCAAACTTTCTTAGGCTCTACTTCGGATGGCCTTTCTGGAAATTCCGTTCCAGGGGAAAGCACTGCGGGAACTGGACCTGGGTGGATAGGCGGCCTTTGTAGACGATACCCGGGACGCCAGTCATCTATGGTCGGCGGAGCTGGAGGTTGCTTTAACCTTTTCCGAATCTGCTCTTCATTCGGGAGGTTCTTAACTTCTTTGCGAAGTTTCCTGACGCGATTATGTGCCTCTATCAGCTCCTGACTGTGTACTCCTGCGGCTTCCAGCAGCTTCTTTTCTTCCTCGGCCCTATATTCTTCCGGATTGGCGGTCTTCTTCCGGATTTTGTCACCTATCGAAGGACTCGGCCTTTTCCTTCCGAATGCCTCAAAGTATTTACTGGAGACTTCATTTGCGTTCTCATAGTCATCAAGTGCGCCTGCGGCTTCCGAAGCGTCTTGTACTGCGCTAGTCAATTTACTATATAACTGCTTCATCTCTCCCAGCAAGTATCCCTGATACTTTCCACTGGCTATCCTCAAGCCAAGGATCGACTTGGCACGTTGTACCTTTCTTACTGGAATCCATCCCTCCTCTTCAGGATTGAAGTCTAACGGCTCCGGTTCGTGGCCTGCGGATTTCAGTGCCTTATCAACAGCCTCTTTTTTAAACAGCGGCAAGGCGTCATAGTCTGCTCCGAAATTCGATCTAGCCGTCTGATCACGCAATTTGGCGTAGTTCGATTCCGGGGGAACATCGTCCGTAGATGGCTTGAGTTGCCGCAACTCCTGTTTCATCTGGTCGCTTCCCGAGGAAAGTTCTCGTGCGATGCCTCCACTGGCAATCTTCATATCCTCAATCTTTTCATTCCACGGCTTCCATGCCTTGTTCATTTTCTCTTTCGCTTCAGCCTTTGTCGCATCTTCAAGGGCGTAATAGTCTCGCGTCGCATGATAAAGCTCCTCTTGTTTTTTCCGAATCACATCGAGAGACTGTTCCACGCCCCTATTTTCTTCATTTACCCGCTCAGCGATCTTGGCGTGCTTGGCGATGATTCTACGATTATTTTCCTGCACCTTGGCGACGGCATCCGCATGGTCCGCGTCTACCTTGGCTTGCCTGATCTTCGTTTCAAGTGCCGCCAAATCCTCCTTCGCTGTCTTTTCCGAAATGGCGCTCTGAAGATCGTGCAGGTGCTTTGTGGCCGCTTCGGCATTCTCTTTTGCCGCTTTAGCATCAGCATCTGCTTGATCGAGCGTCCGCTTGCGCTCCGCTTGGGCTAGGGACTTTTCAAACGCGGCACGATTTTCGGCATTCTCTTCCTTCGCCTTTGCCACCTCATCCTCATTGCCCTTGATCACCTTGGCGACATCCTCAGCAATGACTTTAGGCCGCATTCCAGTCAATTCCTGAGCTAAGAATCGAGTGGCCTTTGGAGTTGCACGAATCGCCCTTGGAAGCACGTCTGATGCCCCGAACGTAGCAGCCGTCCCCAGGACGCTTCCGGCAGCAGCCGCATAGTTCCCCGCTCCGGCTTCTTTGCCTACATCCTCTCCAAGCTGTGCGGCAAATGGACCGACTCCAGGAATGGCAGCCCCCAGGATATGACCGGCCCTCTCCATTCCCGTTGTCTGCTTCGCTTTCTCGATTTGCTGGCGAGCAGGCTGGATGACCAAACGATCCAGAATGACGCCAGGGCGGCTCAATATGGAGGATGCGGTTTTTTCTTCCGGAGTCGAGGCTGGGTTTACGAATGCGTGATACAGTGCCGGAATTGCCGCGAGCGTGTAATCGTAAAATGCCTCAAACCCTCCCTTATCCTTAGCCTGCTCCACGTCAGCCGGAACGGGAGGCTCTCCTGTAGCGTCTTGATATTTCCCCGCCACTTCCGCATACTTGTCGAGCGGAACAAACCTTGGCGTACCCGACGGATCGAACATCTTGACGGCAACCCTTCCGCCGAAGTGCTTGATGGCATCATCCACCTTATCGTGGGGAACCATAGCAAATTGCCCGGTCGGGGTATACATCGGGACCGTTGGTTGAGTATCGCTGCCCATTATTTTGCTACCACAAACTGAGACCAGAAATCCTTACCGGTATCGGTGCTTGATGAACTGGGCTTCGCCGCCGCCGATTTGGATTGTGCCTTACCCGCACTCGTGCCCTTGTACGCATCGGAAATTTCAGGAAGGTCCGGCTTGGCCTGGTCGGCCATCTTGCGCTGCTCCTTGGCAACCGTCTCCATGCCTGCCAGGAGGGCTGCCCGTAACTCGTCTGGAAGTTCACCGGATGCAGCCTTTTTCGCCATTTGCTGAAGGTTCATTCCAAAACTTCCAATCTTCGCAGTCAGCGCAAACTCGGCGGCTGTCTTTCTGCCTCCCTTTTGCACGACCGTGGTATAAAAATTCTGCAACTCGTTGTCAGCCACAGCCTTGTTGCCTGGCTGCTTATATTGATACCCAAGTGCAGCAACCGTTTCTTGTGAGTTACGTGCTACCGTATCAAGGGCACGATATGTGGATTCATCGGCACGATACTGCGCCATTTGCTCCTGGAATTGTTCAGATGCCCCCGCACGCTCGAACGCGGCACCAATAGTCCTTGCTTGCGCCGCCGCTCGCTCATCCTCTTTCCTTTGTTCATCATCTCTCTTCTGCTGCTCTGCGGCCTTAACAGTAGTCCATATATCTTTGGCCTCCTGCGGGGCATCTCCGTTTGGACCAAGTTGGGAGGGAAGATATAAGCGACCGAGTTGATCCCTAACCCCGAAGGTTACTCCTCCCTTCGTAGCTGGCTCCATCGTCTTCGATGAGAAGCTTTTGCTTCCTGCAATCGGACGAGTCTCTCCTGTACGGTCATTTACTTCCAGAGCTTCTCCATTTGGACCAGTAGCGTTCTTAACCGGTGTCCACTTTCCGGAAATGTTATCCTCTGCTACCATAGCGGCAAGTTGTTCCGCTGCCTCCTCTCTCTTCTTCTGATAGGTCATCAGCGTCGCCTGCGCAAACACCGGTGGCCCGGATTGCTTCATCGCGTCCAGCACCTTCGGGGCAGATTCCAACAGATCAGGGGCCTGCATCGCTCCCTTGACCTTCTGCCCAACACTCTTCTTCTGGCCCTTCGGAGGAGTGACGTGCTTCTCAATCTCCTCCAGATAGTTGGCGTAGGAAACATTCACCGCGTTCTTGGCTTTTGTCAGATCGTCGGGAGGTGCCCCTGCAGCCATCAGTTCAAGGTACTTCTGGGCATCGTTGTTGTAGCTCTCGTGAGCGCCCTGGATTAACTGCTCGTTGTTCTGTGCATCCCGAACGGATTTCTGGGATCGCCCCTGAATGAGGCCAGTCACAAACTGCGACGCGAGGGCCAGCGGCCCCGTGCTCCTGTATTGGGCTCCCGCTGCTCCAAGATTGTTGGGATCAAAGGTTTGAGGCGGAGGGATGTACGGCTGCTTCACGGCAACCGGCTCAGGCGCCGTGTACGGCTGAACCGCTGTCGGGTCGTATTGGGCTGCTTGGTCTGCGGGCATAATCGTCCCTTTAAATCATGGCAGGCTGGGGAAGGGGCTGGCTCCGCCGATGTTCCCAAAGTTCATGCTCGGAGCGTTCAGGCCAAGCGGGTCGTAGGTTCCGCTGAACACTGACGGAGGCGGAGCCGAAGGAGCCATGCTAAAGAAACCCGGTAGCCGCCGCCGAACCGGCGGTGCCTGCCAGGCTCCCTAGAAGACCCAACTGCTGACCCTTCGCCTGAACATTCTGCTGCTGCACCGCCCCCAACGCCGACTCCGACGTCCCGATTCCCGACAGGGCCAGACTCGACATATTTTGACTTTCCCCGATGCCCTGCCCGGCAAGCTGTCCAAGCGCGTTCTGTGCTCCCGTAAACGCGCCGGTCGCCAATCCGCCAATCTGCCCTCCCTCCTGAGCTTGCGCTTGCTCAATCGCCAGATTCTTCTCCCCGCCCGCCGGAGCAGTCTGCATGATGTTCCGAACCTGGTTCTGGGTCTGCTGCTGAATCTGAGCCGACGCTGGAGCGATGGCCGCTTGAATCAACTGCGGGTTTCCGGAGGCCAAAGCCTGATAATACCGCTCCGATTGCGCCAGCCCGGGAGCCGTTAGATTGAACAGGGATTGTGCCTGGCCTTCGGCTGTAGACGCCAGATTCTGAGCCGCCGTCGATTGCTGTAGCTGCTGGTTCTGAATGTTCTGGTTTACCCCGCCGCCCATCGACGATACCCACTTTCCGCTCGAAATCAAAGTCCTCTCGAAGCAGCGTCCCCACGATCATGTCTTCGAGCTTGCCGTTTCTCAGGGAAAACCTCGGCAATCTATGAAACTCTGAAAATCCCAGAAACTCGTCATACCGCCTCGCTCGGAGGTTCTCCCCGTAGAATGCACCGTACAGGCACTGAATTCCATATCTCTCGAAGCAGAATTTCAGCCCCAGAAGCCCTGCCACAAGCGCCGCCTTCGCCGTCCGCCACCGTGGCATGATGGCAACGTGAATCCGCGCCACTCTCGCCTGATCCGTCCAGATCATCGGCTCAAGCCAGGAAATCCCCACCTCTTCCCATCCGCCATCCCCCGTCTCGATCCCGGCAACGATAGGGAACCTGCCGGCAACAAAGTAGGCGATGAACCCGTCATGGTCGATCCCAGACGCAAACATCTGGTCCAAACCGTTCCCTTTGAGCAGGAAATAGATCCTGGTCCAAAAGCACTCCGGAAACATCGGCAGGGACCGGTCGTAGACCGTAACGAAGACCCTGCCATGCTGAAAGCTATTCATCATCTTTCCGTGCCTGGACGATATTATCGTGCAAGCAGGTCCGCACAAATTCAATCAGAGCCAGCTTTATAGACTGCTTCGGGGTTGAGCAGAACCATGCGATCTCATCCGCTTTGTCTATGATAATAATAACGTTGTCGGCATTCTCGCAATCGCTCAAAGCGGTCATCAGGGTCTCTGTCGGAGTCCGCGTCTCTGTCGTCACAACCTCTTCCCCTTCCAGCCCTGCAACTGAGCCACCAAATCATCGTGGAACCCGGCATGCTTCTGGTGCATCCCCTTCACCGTCTTCAGCCAGACCTCCACACTACCGCCATAGCGCGCCTTAATCTCGTGGGGACATATCCCGTATGTGTGGAGTGGTCCAACACGGCCCCCCGACGAATTGTCATCGACAGCCACCACATCAACCTCGATGTAGCCGGTTGAGCCGTGGATGCGAATGTCCTTTATAAGGATGTTGTGGTACTGGTTCAATTTGAACCTCCTGCCGCTGATGCGACACAGCGCATACCGCGCTGTAAAATATTAATGCTCGCATTATGATCTCGTCCCAAAGCCAAGCCGCAGTGCGGGCAATCATGCCGCCTCCGCCACAGCTTCTTTGGCACCACTTCCCCAGAACCCGAACAGTTTTGAGTCGTACCGCGTGGATTAACCGCTATCGCATACGACCCGGCCTCTTCCGCTTTGTATCGTATCTGGAATAGCAGTTGATTCCACGCAGCGTCTAAAATACCCTTCGCCAAATTCCCCTGTGTCATCTCCTGAATCTTCAGGTCTTCATACGCGATCAGATCGTAAGTGTCCACGAGTTGACTGGACACACCATGCAGATAGGTGCTGCGCTTACCGGCGATTCGTTGGTGGCAGCGCCGTAGAAATTCCCTTGCCTTGATGCGGTTTCTGCTGCCTCGCGCTTTGCGAGCCAATGAACGGTTCGCCTCTGCCAGTCGGCCCTCTTCCTGTTTCGTCCAACGCGGGTTGGCAATCTCCGTTCCGTCGGAAAGCGTTGCCAGAGTGGTGATCCCCACATCGATGCCTACCGCACTCGAAATAGCTCTCTTCTCCGGAGGAGGTCCGATGTCGCAGGCAAAGGATGCCTTCCACTTGTGCCCGCATCGTGAGATGCGCAACGTTTTAGGGGTGCCCTTCATTCGACGCTGCATCTTGAACTTGAATCCGCCAAGCTTGACCACATGCACCGTGCTCCCCTCGATACGGAAGTTCTGACTGTCTACGGTGAATGAATCGTAGCGTGAACGGGAGCGGAAGCGGGGGAACCCCGGCTTCTGCCCGGACTTGAGGCGGCGAAAGAAGCCCTCGAACGCTCGCTGTAAGCGCCGCAAAGGATCGCGCTGAATGTGCGCAGGCATCGCCGCGTATTCCGGCTCAGCCGCCCGCAGTTCCGTCAATTCCTTAATCTGATCATATAGCGTCAACGATTTGCGCGATGTCTTCCAGGCTCCGACTCGCTCCTCAAGTGCCACGTTGTACAGTTCGCAGTTCTGCGCAAGAACCAAAGACAGCAGCGCATCTTGCCGCCTCGTTGGGCTCAACCGGGTTGTGTACGAACGATGCATGTTGTGCATCATCAGAACATAGCTCCGGCATTCGAGACATTCGTCGGCGTTCCACCGCCCGCCGAGACCCCTCCGGCACCAACCTGAACAACGGCTACAAGCTGCTTCTTGTCTCCGGAAATGGACAGCCTCTCGGATGGCGTGTCAACGCCGCTCGCTATCGACTGGAATTGAACCACCGGGATCGACCTCTCGACGTAATAGTAATACGTCCCCCCAACCGCCACCGTGCCCGACGCTCCCGACCCGGTTCCAGCGGTACTGAACTGAAACTCCGTCGGGCTAACGATATTCGTGATCTCCGCCGAGCCGTTGATCCCCCCTGCGGCGGTGCCGGAGATTCCAACCACCATGCCAACGGTAAGCGCCGGAGACGGTGTTGACGATAGGGTTACGGTTGCCACCCCGGACGTAACCGACCATGAACTGATGGAATAATTCACCACCGGCTGAACAACGTCCGTCCTCGCAGGGTATGCTTTGCGGCTTCCATCCGCAAACTGAAAGAAGCTCGACGGAATGAGTACCGAACTGCCGGAAACGATAGGGTTGATCGTGTTCGACTTTGGTGCAGCGGAGAGAAGATCGTTGAGGTAGGTCGTGGATTGCTCTCTCTGGGTTGTATCGTTGAGCCGCCGCGTGGTCTGGAGGATCTTGTTTCCGGTGGCCTCAAGCTGAGGAGCAACCGCCGCCGGACCATAGTTCTGGTCCGCTTGAGACTTGATTACAACATCGCTCCCGTCAACGGCAGCCCCGGCATTCTTGATCGTGTTGCCCTGCAAATCCAAAGGGGCAGCTACCTGAATGGGTCCATTGAACCCCATCTGACCGTTCAATGCCTGCGCGAAGATCTTTAATTGCTGGTTCAGCGCGGCCAGCGTGGGATCTTTTAGATCCTCGGATGTGAGTTCCGTGAATTGGACGGGAATGGGCATCAGGTCTTGGCTTTCTTGGCTCGCCAGATCGACCACTTAAAGTCCTCGTCGTTCTCGCTGAGCCGGTGAACGCTGGTCACGAATGGCTCTTCCGCCGCCATGTGCCGCTCGAAATGGTAGTTGCAATAACGCCTGTGTTCGATCAGCCAGAGAGCCTTCCTGCCACACTCTCTACATTGAACTGGAGGTTGACTAATTTGTGTACAATGGGACGCTGCCATAACCCTTTCCTGTCTGTATCGGTTTGGCCTCTATTTTGCTGTCTGGCCATAGTTCAAAGTCTCCCGTAGAAGTTGCGATGACGCGGAACACTCGCACCTTCATTGCGATAAAGCGCACCCGGACAGCGTTGCGCCCTCCGGGATTCACAGTTGAATTTGCGGGAAGAGTAAACGTGTAGTAGGGGCTTTCAGAGCCTTCCGCATAAAGCCCTACCGTGATTGAAGCCATCGCAGTGTACTCGAAATATCCCTGCTTGATGAGCTTCGATTCATCTGTCCCCATCTTGATCCAGTAGGTATCGAAGCTCTGCCGCGTCTTCGTCAGGACAACGTGAAGAATGTCCGCCTGGAAGACGGTTACCGGGGAAGTCACCAGCGCCCGCAATTCAAGGCTGACGCGGTATGCTGTGAACCCGGAGCCGCCGTTCACGTTCAATTGAACTTTCTGCCGTGTCGCCGTGTTGACCGTGGCAAGAGTGATGGGCGGATAAAAGTCTTGATCGAAATGAAGGATTGGAGTGACATTCTGGCTCTCGGTGTTGATGTCCAACGTCACTTGGTTGAAGTTCTTGAAGTTGTCCGGCGTTCCCATGTCCAGGTACACCGTCTGTATATCCCAGTTAATTGGTTCGCCAAAGTCGTTATCGCCTGTCCGGTCCTGGACTACCAACCCGGTGACTGTACCGTACAGCAGCAGGTTTGTGTCCGGCTCGTAGAAGATCGAAGTACAGTAAACCGAGTCATTCCTCCAGCGCTTATACAGATTGTCATAGATCAGACGGTCGAAGCCTCCACCGTGAGTCGGATACTGGATGTAAACAAGGTTGTTCCAGTAGGCCATCTGAACGTCGCCGATTCTGGTCATGTCCATGATGGGAACCGGCGTGTACGACTGAGGCACGTTCTCAAATAGCCACTCAATAATCAGGCTCGCGTAGGGGCCATCCGCCCCGGAGAAGACACGAATACCATCCACTGCCACGTAAAACACCTGAGATTCGGTGATCGTATATCCAAGCCTTGCCTGCAATCCATGCTTTGATCCGGTTGGATTGTAGGTTGGCGGGTTCCCTGGATAGATCTGATACCACGTCTGCTGCGTGGCAACAAACAGCGCGCCGCGAAATGGAATCACTGCGATGATCGGGTCCGACGGAGTGCCAATCTCAACGTAGTTCTGCGGCGGTACGCTCTCCGGCATCCCCACTTTCGAGTAGTAGAGATAGTGCGGATTGTTCGGATCGCCCGCAAACCACATCTGCCCAAAGGCGTATGCACAAATATCTACCGGCTGCTGCGGGATGGAGTAAACCTGCACTTGAGACCCGGAAGCATGGTTTAACTGAATAACGGCGGTGAAAGTTCCCGTCCCTCCCGTCACCACCGTCACCTGCTCAAGGTTCTGGTTTTCGTCCAGATCAACAATCTGATTTGGAACAAACACGGCGGTGGCTTGAGCAACGTTCACCGTCTGCGGAGCCGTCGATGGCGAGAGGCCGTTGCTGGTCGTTGTGTTGATAGGAACCTGGAGAGTGCTGGTAATTGGCGCATCGTTGTCCAGGGCCAGCAATTCGTTGCCGTTGATGCTGTTGTCCGTAAAGCTGTCCAGGTATCCCCAGGTCGCGCGTATTGGATCGTTGATGAATTGGGTCACAAACGTCCACCCGGAAGCCAGCGTGCCTCCCCTCCGGTAAAGGCGAACATGCGTAACTTGCGTATCCGGGGAAAACGTTCCAATAATGAAGCAAGGCTGGTTTGTCGGGAGCAGAACCCCGGGGATGCCGGGCTGGTAGGAGTTTAGCTGGATCATTCCGGCATTGGATTCCGTTCCCGTGTTCTGGTTATAAAACGTGTGCCGCCAGTCGTAGGCCACCCCGGCATAGGAATCGGGGTTCGGCCCGGTGCGGTAGAACAGCCCGTTGACGGTAATGGTCGCAGAGCCTCCCGCATTCGTCGTAAGCTGAATCTGCCATCCGGTGACATTGTTCCACGCCTGCCCTTGCTGCCCTTGTGGGCCAAGTGCCGCAGCCGTCCCGACAGGAAGGAAATCCGTTAGCTTGATCCTCGTTGAGACAAACGCCGTAGCACTTCCCGGGGCACTCGAACCGCTGCTGATGTTCAACGGCTGCAACTGCTGTAAGGCTGGATAGTCGCCCGGGAGAATGTTCTGGCTCCCGGAACCTACTTGGTAAAGACTTGCCACGCCGCCCGCTCGCGCATAGAGTGCGCTTGCAACCGTCTGCTCTGCCGTCGTAGTCCCAGGACTGCTTCCCGCCCCCTCGCCGTATGGAACACCTTCCTGGAATGGGTTTGGAGTGATGCTCTTGTAAAAGTACGAATTGGTATAGTTCGAGTTGTTTACGTCCAGCATCAGGTTGATTTCCTGAACGTTCTGCGGCTGGTCCACCGCATAGACAAGCACAATCTCCGTCCCATCCAGGATTGAGTTTGATGGGATTCCTTCGGTCGAGAGACTTCCATAGACGGACCCGGTGGCAGACGCCAGCACCGTCCCTTGCCATCCATACCAGAAAAGTGGCGACACCGGAGACGTCGGCGTTGCCGGCATATTCCACACCGAGATTGTCCCCGTAGTCCCGTTCGGGCAATAGACGGCATTCACTCCCCAGCCGCTCGATGAAACCATGTCGGGGATGACCAGATTTCCTGCGGCAAAGCTGTTCCCCGTCAGTGTCGCAATATCGTTTGTGGTAGTCGAGCCGGTGAACGCCAAGCTCGCAATCAGCGGATTTGAGATTGACTGGAATCCAAAGCTTGTGAGCGATCCGTTGAACGTGGCGAGATTGACGGCGTTTGGAGCCCACAGTGCCGCCTGAAGCGGCTGGTTCGGAGGAGTGATGCCCCAGCCTTCAACCACTCCGGGACCGCTGCTCTTGAGCATTGCCTGCGAGTCTGCGATAAACAGCCAAGGAAGACTAGCCTCAAACGTTCGCGCCACCACCGTGGTGAACGGATTGCCGGAAGTGTTGGTGGTGAGAAGAGAGAATGCGGTTGGAGAGGACTGGTAATAGATTCCAGGTTGCGACCCGGAATAGCCGCCCAGGTAGCGGGTGAAGTTCCCAGGGCTGCTGATGAGCTTGGTCAGCGTATATATATTGTTCAGTCCGGTGGTGGAGATGATCGTTCCGCCAAGCCGCGACGATACAGCCGTCTCCTGACGCTCTTCTGCGTTTGTCAGTTGAAGATAGGTGAATGGGGGAGCCTGGTCGGATACGTTTCTGGCAATAATCCCTCTGCTCTGATATATGTAGCTCGATTGCTTGTATACACTATCAGCCATTGCCTTGCCTCAGCCCCCGAATTTCCATCCACCTGGAGCAGATCTCTTTGCCAACGGAAAATCTCTTCTGTGCGTAAGCCGCGAGCTGGCCATTTTTCTGCTCGCCATCTTTGCTCCACATGAACCCCATCGCACCGTACTTGACGATGTGAAGCATCGGATCTGGCACGAGAAACCCATCCGTCAAAGCAAGCGTGTCCGTATCCCTCTGCGAATACAGAATCTCCGCAGGAAAGTTGGAAGCCAGAACCGGAAAGACACCCCACGTGTAGACCCCGGTGCGGTCCTCATACCATGCCTGCGGCGTTGCTACCGTGCTGGTATTCCTCCAGTACGGGTTCTGCATCGTCCAGTCTTCCTGGCTCGTCTCGTAGAGCCTTTCCCCTTGAACGGATATCCGCTCAATCTCCACCATCGTCGCTGGGGACGGGTAAAGCGGCTGCTGGTATTCGATTGTCTGGGTTGCAAATGCAAACGACATAGGAACGGCTCCGAGAAGCTCGTTTTGGGAACGGGCTAAATAGCTCAGAACCTCTGTCTGGGTAAAGAATGGGTCAGTCGGCTGCTGCGTGGGAAACGTTGCGCCCAACAACCCGGCTCCAGTGGTATGGCTGAAAGCGAAATTGGCTGTGAATTGGGTTCCAGTGAGCACCGAGAGAACGGTGATCACCTCTTGCGTAGAGAGGCCACGGTCAATCAGGACCATCGCCCCGACGTACATGGCCGAGGTTGATCCTACCGATGCCGTAACATTGTTTCCGGCAGTGACGGGAGCCGTGAGGCTTGTGTTTACAAGCGGCTCAATGAAGTGGAGCGATATCTCCACCATCAGGTCGGAAACAATTTTGTAGCCGATGCCTACGGAGGCCATTGCACGCGCAGTATACGCTGCAACCGGTCAAAATTGAACATCTTGCTGGTTACTTAGCTGGCGGTGCTCTACAGCCCTTGTTCGAGATAGTTCATCAACGCCATGTCGATCACCATCGTGGTGCAGGCGAGCAGGCTCTGGTTTGACATCTCCGCCATTCCGGTGAGCCGGCGCATGTAGTCTGCGGAGACATGCAGCGTCACAACCGCATCTCCGTTCCCTCCGTCCCAAACCACCGATGGAACGGTCTGGATCGCCTCACAAGGATTCTCGATAGAAGCTTTAACATCCTCGGAAGCCAGGGCATTCACCGGCTCCGCCTCAGCAATCTTGCCTTCCGCCATCTTGAACGTCTTCCTCATATCGCCCACCTGTCGGGTCTCACTGTACCATAGATGTTTGAGCCTGTCTACACGCTCAGCTAGGTATTGGCCTTCCACCCTCTCCAAGCATGTCCACGCCGCCTGCCAGATGAGACGTACCGCTTGGCGTTGCATTCATGGCAGCAGGCTCGACATTTTGGGTGCGCCCTTTCGAGTTCCGACGGGGTGAAGAGGTAGTTCTCCTTCAGCATCCCGCCGCCAGGGCACCAGCGGCAGAAGGTGCGGAACTCGTCCGGTTCAACGGGCTGAAGTTCGCCGGACTCCAAGAGGTATGCCCCAGCTTTGCGTGAAAATTAAAGGATCTCTTCTGTCTTCTGTTTGGCTCATGCGGGCCGCCAACGCCATGAATTGCTTGTAGAGGATGATCGAATCGTTAAACTCCGCTCCCGTTTCCTTGATCCGGGCATAGTGCGCCGCGTACTCCTCAAATGCCTGAAAATACTCATCGTGGAACGGAACGGTTTGGGTTCCGTCATACGGGAACGGACTCGTCACCGGATACTGAATGTAGTTGATCGTCACCGTGATCGGCGTGGTAGGAGCCGGATGAACAACAAACATGTTTACCCCAGCCGGAGCCCATCGAACCGGGAACTGTGCTGTGTCCAACTCCCACGCGGAATTCCACGATGACTGGATGTAATCGAGGTCTCGCAGGCTTACTTTCCATAGCGGCTGTGCAGAATAGATGTCGAGGATCGCCAAACACCCCTTCGGCATCGTCTGCCAGACCGTCAGAGGCGTCAATACAAACGGAGAATTGGCCTGGATCGAAGGCCGCCCAACGAGCAAAAGCATCTCGTTGAGACTCTCGACAAGGGCGGTATAAAGCTCAAATTCAAGGTTCCAGAAGATTGGCGCGCCCGGCTGCTCCTCCAACCGGCTGCACGTCTGATTCGAGAGGGTGGCAATGGCCGTTCCCACCTAGAAGCCCTCAAGCACTGCCACAAATTTATCCCCTGTCACCGTGCCATCGATCCAATACTCCGACGGCTGAATCGCGGCGTTCTCCATCGTCCGGTTGGGCATAAACTCCGGCAACTGTGCCGTGGCCGCTGGAGCCTGGAGCGCGTAAATCAGCGATAGGTCCGTCGCCGAGACCGTGTGAGCGGTTCCGATGTAAAGACTTCCGGTGTTTCCAATCATCACCTGGACCCAAACCTTGTTGAACTGCGTCGCCAAATAGACGTATTCACCGACAGAGTGCGTCAAATTGAACCCCTGCACCGTCATAACGGTAGAGGAGACGATCTGGAACACCACTCCCCCGGAGTCTGTAATCGATCCTGGCGCTCCAGCCGATACCATGTCGCCCTTGCGGAACAGGCTTGTACTGGTTACCGTGACGGTAGACAGGGCAATCCCAAACCCACTCGATGAATTCATCACCGACTTTGCCGTGATGGCGGTTGCGAATAAGGGCTGAGCGGTTCCAGCCGCCGCTATCGCCTGCGCTCCCAACGTGCGGAATGGCATCGCCTACCCCCTTCCCCGTTGCGGCCACTTGTCCGCACGCCTCTCAGCCTGAGATTTCAGACCTCCAGGCATCTCGGTGTCGAACATGTACCTGTGAGCGCAGTCAAGCGGCGTCTCTGGCCTCCCATCCCATCCGGTCACGGCGTCGTTGGGGTCTCGGACTTGCTCGAATCCAAGTATTCCCACAGTGCCGATTTCCGGGCGTCCGAGGTCCGCAAGGCTTCCTCGGGTAAGGGGAAAATTGGCTCGTGGCTCATCGCACCTCTTCCGTGATGCGGCTGCTTTACCTTGTGCTTTGCCCATTTTGGCTCGTTTCCGTCCTCGACCTTCTTTTCCCCATCATCATAATGGGTTACGATGTGCCGAAATTTGTACTTCTTTTCCGCCTCCAGCATCTCCTTCTTGCTGGATACGTGAACCTTGTGACCGTTCTCGTCGTACACGTGATCGAGCGTCAAGTCATACGGATTGTACGCCGCCCCATTCGTCTCGCGGAACATCTTGGGGAGATCGTGCTTGCAATACCAGGAGAACGATCCGTCTCCATTCGGTACCCCGGTCAGCCTGATCCCTACCGCTCCGCATTTATCGCACGCTGTATACAAGCTCAGCCTCCATGGCCTCAGCAACCAGCCATCAGTTTGGTCGCGCTCAGATGCGCCGCGTTGATGTTGACGGTGTACGTCTGCGTCGTGCAGCCTGTCTTCGAGAGCGAAATTGTGTACGGCGCGCCCGCAGTCGTGTAATTCGTCTTCGTGTTCACGCTCGACGTGTTCCAGGAAGACTTGAACTCCGGAACAACCGCCGAGAAGTTCCCCGCAGTGTCCGTCGTGCCCGTCGCCTGCACGGTTCCTAGGCCGTCCGTATAGGTCACCGTCACTCCAGCCAGGGCCGCTCCCGCAGCGTTTCCGACAGACACCGTGTAGGTGTTCTCGATCAGGAAATAGAAGTTGATCCCGGTTGTGTTCACGGCCACCGCAATCGTGGTCGGGTCGAAATTGGTGAACGTATCATCCTGAAATTCAACATCGGTCTGCGTCCCGGACGGCAGCCCGGAGTCTGTAGACGGCCAAGCATTGATGAAGACAAACGGCGACTGAGCGGTATTCAGCGCCGTAATCGTCGAGTCCTGAATCTTGTCCGTCGTTCCGCCCTCGTTATCCATCCAGACCACGGCCTCTTCACAATTGAACGTCGAGTCGGTGATCGTCAGATGAGAATAATTCAGAATCGTCCAGCAATTCGATGAATTCAACGGCGACCCTTCGATAGGCGTATTGAACCCGGTGCATCCGGTCGCGCACGTCGAAGTGAACGTGTTCCGGGTTACGATGTTAGCCGGACTCGGCGTATCCCCGTAGGCTCCGTAGCTTCGTGAGACAAATGCAGTCGAAGCGCACGCCGTGCCGTTTTTCTGCGCGTAGCTGTGAAACACGTTATCATGAATGTTCAACCCGCTCAGCGGAATCGGCGAGTTAGTCCCCACGCCAGCATCGAAGATCCGCACCGAATCCGCCCCGCCGAGTTGACAGCCGCCGTACTCCGGATTATTCGCAAGCTCGCCCGTGTCCACGGTGTTATAACGTACTTCAGTGGATTTGCCCGCGACATCGATGCCCCGGCAACTGCCCGGCGCATTGATGCAGTTGATGTTGTTGCTCTCAATGAGCCAGTTACTTCCGTAGTCTTCCACCGCGAAGTCGTTGCTCGCGTTCGCCGTTCCGTGGATCGTGTTATTGTTCACCCACATGTAGTTATAGGTAAATGCGTAGGCGTTCTGCTCGAAGCTGTCTACATAGTTGCCGCTTACCGGGACCAGCGTTGTTGCGGAGCCCGTGTTCGGCTCCTGCTGAAGGTTGATCGCCCCCAAAAAGAAATCCCTGTAGTAATTATCCTGCGTCGAGCTTCCGTTGTCCGAGTTCTGAATCGGGAAGCCGTTCGCGCCGTAATACTTTCCCAGGCACGCTGCGGAAACTCCGTGCAGAACGCAGGTTAGCCCGTTGATCGAGTTGATCGCCCCGGTCACCGCGTAGCCGTAGCCTATCGAGCCGTTTGCTTCGACGATTCTCCCCGGTCCTTTCAGAGCCAGCAGCGTTCCAGTCGCGCTCGAAGTAAACCCGAATACCGGAGTGTTATATGTCCAATCTGCGTAGTAGGTCGCGCCGTTTGCCGGACAGTTCGCCGTCCCTAGCCACAGAACTCCGTTGCGCTGCGGAAAGCCGTGCGTTACATTCAGGTTGTAGTCGGTGTTGAACGTATAGGCATTCGCGCCCCCGGAAGTATTCGCCAGCCGCGTTACCGCAACCATCTCCGGAAGCGGGTCACCGGGAGTGTTCCCGACCGGAGAGGGAAAGTTATCGAGCACCGAGCATCCAGTCCCGTGAACAATTGCCGTCGCGGTGTTGCTGGTGATGTTGTTCCCGGTCCCGTAGTCGATCTCGAAACCGTTGACCACGAAAGTAGGCGATGCCCCGGTCATGGTGAAGCACGTCCCTGCGCTTGACACATTATTTATCAGGACGTAGGGTCCGGCCCCCGACAGCGTTCCGCACGCAGTCACCGCCGTCGCCGCACTTACTGTAATACCCCAATAGTTCGAGTAGAGCGTGCCGTTGACTACCGCTTGCACGTTCGCCGTCCCGGCCGCTACCGCAGTAACAATTCCCGATGCCGCCGTGCCGAATGCGCCCACCGTCATCACCGCTGTGTTCGTCGAGGACCACGCGCTTACAACATCGCCATAGGGATCATTCCCCGGGTTGCTGCACAGAATCGTTTGGCCGTTCGAGTAGACGCAATAGGCGCTGAATTGGAGCGTCTGATACTGGTAAAGCGTATTCGCATTCGAGTTATTGGTCGGATTGAGATAGACGCTGGTCAGGGACGGAGGCCCGGGAATAATCGTGAGCGGAAGATTCGGGCTGGTGAATGTGCTGACCTTCGCTGTGATGTTGGTCGAGCCCGCCGCAACCCCGGTTACCAGGCCGCCGGTCGAGATCGTAGCAGCCGCCGTATTCGAACTAGTCCATGTGCCCGCAACGTTGCCGTAGGCGTCCGTCGTAGTGCAGTTCGTCGTGGTCGTCGGGCTGGTGTAGTCGCAGGTCGCAATGATCTGATTCGTCTTACCGGCTGGAAGCTGCGTGATCCCGCCGGTGGTCGCCAGGGTGATCCCGGAAAGTGTCGGCGTGGTGCCTGAAGTATAGGTTGCGCTGACCACGGCGCTGGGCGTGTATCCCTGATTTGCCGGCCAAGTCAGGGCGTTTGCTCCCGTCCCCCACTGCCCGATTGCCTTTACCGTCGAACCGCAAGCTACACTGAACGCTCCCGTGTAGAGCGTGCTGCTGATCGTCGGCGTCGTGCCGTTGGTGGTGTAGAAGATAGAATGGTTCGTGCCGCTGTCCGATAAGGTTACCGTCACCGCTGCCGAGCAAGTTGTGCTGCCGGGCGAGATTACCGGTGCCGTGCTGGTAATCGCCGCCGGTGTCGCTCCCGTTGTGTTCGGCGTCGTTGTCCAATTCGTGCAGGGATAGGTAGGAGCCTGTTCATCGAGAAAGAACGAACTGTTCGCCGACATTGTGGAACCCTGAACCGTATTCCCGGTGTCGATCATGTTTACCGATTCGTAGCAGGTTAGCCCGTTCTGCCATGTTCCCTGCACTACGTTATTCTTCGCAATCGCACCAGGCCCGCCCTCTTCCACCGCGTAAAACCAGTATGGACTCGCCGTCTGGGTTCCGTTCGTAATGACATTATCAGTGACAACCACCTGCCCGGAAGGCGCCGTGGTCGGGTACCACATAGGAACACTGATTGCGCCCGTCCCATTGTTCGGGCTGTACCAATTCTGAAATGAGTTCGAGTCCACCAGAACATTCACCGGATTCATGTTCTGAAATTCGATACCCAAGCGGTTGAGGAGTTGAAAGTCGTTGTACCTGACGGTGAAATTGTTAATCGGATAGTTGCCGTTCTGAAGGGACTTGAACCCCTCCTGAACGCTGCCGCCCGCAGCCGATCCTGTTCCAACCCAGTTATATTCAATCGTCGCACTGCCCGTAGAATTATTGCCATAGCTAATCAGCAGCGCATCGCACAGGCCGTTCGAGTCATATCCGGCTGCGTCTAAAGAAGAGCATGCGTCATGAAACCAGCTATGCTCGTAGGTCAGATTATGAAAACTGATTCCGCCGCCGGTCGTTCCGTCTCCGTCAAGGTTCAGACAAACGTCCGGGCCGCCTCCCGGGGCCGGGGGATTGTTTCCCGAACAGTCATTGTATTCATAATCAATCGTTCCGGCATTCTCCCAGAGATAGACAAAAGTTCCGCTGCCTGTAAAACCCATGTACTTGATCGTCGTAGTCCCCGTGCATTGGCCGGGGTCAGCAAATGCATACGTGCCTTCGTTGTCCGAAATAAACGCGGTAACCGGAGAGCTTGAGTTCGGTCCCGGAGCGGCGACCGGACCGAGCAGCGTATCATTGCATTGCAAGGCTACCTGCGCTCCGCCAAAGTTATACCCGCCTCCAGAGCCCGCCGCAAAGTTGACCGTGCAGCCTGCCCCGCACGCCGTAATATCCGACTGGATCGTGGCCGTGGACATCGAACTGTTCACGTTCACGGACTGAGCAAACGCCGCCATCGGCAATAGAAGCAGTAAAAACAGCAGGCGGCGCACGGCTAATACTCCAGGATGCGGCGCGGCGCAATAGGAACGGCTGCACTGACAATCTTCCAAGCCGCCACAATCGATACCCACGTATCAGGATTGTTCGAGTCGTAGAACAGCGGCGTGGACGCTCCGGACGGTCCGCTTAACTGATAAATGTCTATTTCACCCTGCCCGCTCGACAGGTTATTGCCGACCGTCCATGGCGATCCGCTTGCGGTCAAGCCTCCATACGGATTCGCCGTGCCATACAGCAGTTCTCCCGCGCCAGATGGCGTAATGGAAGGCACAATAATTGGTGTTGCTGTATTTGTCGTTGTCACATTGGATTCGTCCAGGTCATATGCGGCATTCCCTCCGCTAACAGAGTACGAAGTGGCCATAATCACATAAGGGTGTGAGGTAGAATCGAACGTTGCCGTCAATGTTTCCGATGCAGCAGACTCGTTAATGTAATAAGCAGTCGCAACCAAAGGACAGTTGTTGAAGCCGGAATAAACGGGCGAATGTGCAGTCGGCAAATATGTATGCGTTCCGTTCGAGATAGAAACCGTAGGCGAGTATCCGGTTGAACATGTAGTTGCAGAGCCGATCGCTGAAACTACAACCAGGTTCGGCGCTGCCGGAACCGTGAGTGCGGTTGACGTAGCAAGCGTCTGGCCGCTCGGCACGGTCCCCGACGCGATTGCCGACTCGGTAAATTGCGCGCGCGCAGCAGCCGGGACCAGAATGGCAACGATAATACAAGCGAATGTCCACCGCATCACTGCTTCCTCGTGAAGTCGAGTTCAACGCCGCGCACCGCAACCGCCGTGTCTCCAGCCGTGTCCGTAGCACGCGCAATCTTGACGTGAATGTAGTCTCCCGCCGCACATCCGGTCGTTGTGATCGCCGTAGCCTGAGGGTCTTGGACGACGTTCGCCGTTGATTGCGTCACCATCGTATACGCGGTTGCGGTGTTGAATGCCGCGTCATCGGTTGCGCCCGGAGCGGAGCACGAGAACGCGATGTTGAAAATCACCGTCCCCGAAGTAGACGTGCTTGTAAACACGATGCGGCTGGTAAAGCCTGCGCTGATCAACACATCCGTAGGCAGAAAGAATTCCCACTGCGCACTGTCCGTATCGGCAAACCCCAGCACCCCTTGCTGCGTATGCGTCCCGGTCAGGCATGCCGGAGTCGGAGCCGCACTCGTCGGCAGATCCCACGCTGATCCCGCCGTTGCATTGTTGCACTCAGCCGCCTGCGTCCAAATCTTGTGCAGTTTGACGCCCGGCGTAGGCGAAATCTGGTAGACGCTGCCGGAGGTTTTGGTGACAGTGTAAATCTGCCCGGCATAAATATCATTCGGCCCGATTGCCGTCAGACCCAGCACCGTAGGTTTCTCCAGCGTAACCGCTGCGGCGCCGTTAATGGCGATGGTACTGGCCCCAGTCGATGTGTTTGACGCCTGGAAGCAAAACTGCGAATACTGAACAGGAGCCGACGCCACCGGCGAAAGCGCAATGGCATAGGCGTTCGCCGTGCCGGTATCGTTCGCGCAGGTATACGCCTGATTCTGCTGGTTCAGCGCGTTCACCAGAATCGATCCGTTTGCCGTAGGGATATTGGTAAACGCGGGCGCCGTGTCATCGTAGTAGGCCGTCGTCGTGTATTGCAGAGACTTCGGCAGCCGGTTGGTGAGGTCGATCTTGACGTTTGAGCCGGACGGATTCGACGCCGTGACATAGGTTCCGTTCTCGATGTTCAGTGCGCCCTGCGTCAGGTTATTGGTCCCGTTCGTCTGCGTCGTGAACGAGCCGCCGCCGGTGGACGCCATGGTGATAGTGTTTCCTGAAGGCGTCAGGGTTATATTCGAGCCCGCCGCCAGGGTCACCGCTCCCGTTAGTGAATTTAGGCTCGAAACACCGGAAGACGATGACGTAGATAATCCAAGCTCAGCCGTGTAGTTCGTTCCATCGGAGTAGATGATCGCGCCTTGATTCGTCGCCAGGACGAGGCTTGCCGCTCCGTTAATCGTCGAAGTGGTGGGCGTAATCGTAGCGTTTGCCGCCCCGCGATTCACCACAGTGAACACTGAACCCGATCCAAACCCAGCCGTCGTTGCCTGGGGAAGAGTCACCGCAACCGCTGAGGAGTTCGAGACCGTAACAACCTTATTCTCATCTCCTGCCGCCATCGTATAGCTGGTCCCGGTCTGGGCGTTTACGCCTCCCATGAACCAATCGCTGCCAGGAAACGTCTGCTTTGCCGAATACGTCGTTGCGACGGATGGCGAAACATAATCCGTTCCCGCAGCAGCAATCGTAGGAGCCGACGCACCATTCAGCTTTGGGAGCCCTGTTCCATTCAGGCCGCCGAAGGCTCCCGCATTGTTGTACTCCATCGATCCCGTCGTTCCCCCGGGAACCGATGAGATTACGCCGCTGGAACACGAGGTTCCAGCCCCGCACTCGACTACGCCAAACACCGACGCCGACGCTTGCGGGAAATTCGTCAGGTTGGCGGCGCTGAAGACGGGCGCTGCGCTGAATGTCGGTACGGCAGACGATCCGGTAAAGTTCCCAAAAACCGTGTTCGCGGCCTGGGCTGCCAGCGTCGCCGTCAATGTTCCTGAACTGGTGACCGGTGAGCCTGTCACCGTGAATATGGACGGCATAGAAAGCCCGACGCTGGTAACGGTTCCGGTCCCGGTAATCGAGTTGCACCCGAAAGCCTGCGTCGAGTTGTTGAACGTCAATGCGCTGTTTGAAGCCGAGCATGTCGGCAGCGTCTCCCATCCCCCAGCCCCGGAGCCGGTCCCAACAAAAACCTGGTTTATTGCATTGCTGAGAGCAAACGAGATTGCTGGCGTCACATTCGGGTTCGTGACTGAAGCGGTGGCGAACCCTCCCAGGTTCCCGGCGCTTACGCTGGTCACCGTGCCTGTCCCCGGAGGCTGGAAGCATCCAACCGCATTCCCGTTCGCCAGAACTCCCTGGGCAGCCTGCCCTGCCGAGCAAGTGCTTGGAGTCGCCGCAAGCTGGGTTGCAGTCGCCACATTCCCCGACGGCAGAACGTAATCGGTTCCGGGGACCGCAATCCTTGGCACCCCGGTGACCGTCGTGTTTTTCAGCAGCCCTGTCGCCAGTCCCGACAGAATTGTGTCGTTTATCCCCGCTACGGTGGCCGTAACCGATCCGACTCCAGCGGCTATCACATCCCCGGTCAGGCGCGTGATCCCGCCACCGCCCCCGGAAGGATAGAAGATCTGCGTCGCCGGGTCGTACCACATGTGAATCAGTTGGCCCGACGCCCCTGCCACCAACTGGGTGCTGATATTCGTCGCGCTTCCCGTGTTCTGAAAGTTGACGTTGAAGCTCCCAATAGAGCCATCAATCCCGGTTACCACGATGTTGTACTGGTTGGGACTGGGAACAATCTCCGAAGTGTCTGCCGCGGCGAGATTGAAACTTGCTCCCCGATCAAGAAATCCGCTGAAATTCTGCGTAAAGCTCTGTCCACAAATCGTCGGAGACTGGGCAATCCCGCTGGTATTCACCCAGGAGATCGCGTAGGTTCCATACTCATAATAGTTGTTTATGGTTCCGCTCAGATTGGGAAAGTTCGGAGACGCTCCACAGGTGGTAATGACCTGGGTTGCGGAAGTCGCCGAATTGCCAAGCCCGTCGATTGAAACCGCATAGTAGGAATACGGAGACTGCGGCGTAAGAAATCCAATCGTCACCGAATGCGATGTCGCCAGCGTCGAAACAGGCGTTGTTGACTTGGTTATGGTTCCGATCCCATAGAATACCTGCGAGCTTGCCGGGGCGCTGGTCGTCCATACCACGGTAATCGAGCCGTAGCCACCCTGAGGAACGCCATTCGAGATAACCGCCAAGCCCGTAATCGTCAATACGGCGTGAGCAGGAGAACTCGAAAGCGCCAGGAAGGCCACAATGGAGGTCAGAAAACTAGCGATTCTTGAATATCGCGGGTTCATGCGCTCATCTCACTGCTGTTAGGTCGATGCTCGTTCAAAAGAACAATCCCTTCTGCAACACCGGAGCAGGCGTGACGGGAGCCGCCCCGGACGGCTCAAACGCTCCGGTAAAGCTCACGTGCTACTGCGAGAACTGCACCGAGAAGACGGCTCCGGTTACGCTTCCCGCAGTAGCAACAATCTGTTCCGCGAAGACTTGGCCGCTTGCCGTCCCACTCGTATCCCGAATGGTGAACGGGCTGCTGACCGTTGTCGTGCCGATGTTACCATCCGCCCCTAAAACGCTCAGCACGAGGTCGTTGGCGAAGTTCGTAGTTACGTTTGGCGATGTAAGGGAATGCGCACATCCAGCCGTGCCATCCAGCCCGGAGATGCCGGAATACTCGATCAGGCCAATGTAGACAGCGCCGGTTCCGCTGCTCACAGCCGTCAGCGTGATCGTGCCCGATCCTGAGCCGGCAAAATAGAAGAAATTAGACTGT